>WUUC01055819.1_pt1 | contig 78479 bp, 30 predicted proteins | sample 6278441 | NCBI WGS metagenome assembly WUUC01 (sample SAMN13675441, study PRJNA597444) | soil metagenome | isolation source: soil | place: USA: Washington | collected 2017-10
CGGGCGCAGTCCGGTATTCGCCGATGACCGCCCCCGTCTCCGTGTTGATCTTGACGATAGTGCCTTTCGAAGAGACGGCGACCCAGATGAAGTTGAAGCTTTGCGTCGTGTCGTCGAGTTGCAGTTGGTTCCCGATACCCTTCGTCAGGCTGACGAGGCTGCCTTCGTTGAAGTCTGCGTCGAGCGTGTAGGTGCGCGACGTGAAGGGCTGCGGTTTGACGTTGATCGTCACCTCGTCGCTCGCGCTCAGTTGTGAATCAGACGCGGTCAACCGCAGCACGTAGGTGCCGGGCGCGGTGAATGTGGCGGGGGTCGTCGCGGCGAAGGCGTCGTTGAAAATGATCGGCGCGGGGCCGCTGAGCTGGGTCCAGGAGACTTCGAGCGTGCTTCCGCTGGGGAAGCCGTCGTCGCTCGCGGTGCCGCTCAAGGTGACGTTGTCCGGCAGGATGATCTCCAGATCAGCCCCCGCGTTCACGACCGGCGGGTCGTTCTTGAGCACGATGACGACCACGTCGTCCGAGACGGTGAACTCCGTGTCGTTGGCGCTCAGACGCAAGATGTATGTGCCGGGCGCGCTGAAGGCTGCGGTCGTCGCGACGGCGTGCGGGTCTGCGAACGCGACCGTGCCGGGACCGCTGACCACGCTCCATGTGGTAGTCACGGTCGAGCCGCGCGGCAGTGCGTCGTCGGCCACCGTGCCCCTCAACTCGGCGGGGGCGGGCAACTCGATGCTCTGCTCCTGACCGGCATCAACCGTCGGCGGCTGGTTGCGCGGAATGACTGTGATGGTGGTCGTGTCGCTGCTGCTCAGTTGACCGTCGGACGCGGTGAGCTTCAACACGTAGTCGCCCGGTTCGGTGAACGTTGCCGAAATGGCCGCGCCGTTGACGTTGGCGAACGTGACGGGGCCGGGGCCGCTCACCTTCGTCCAGAAGACGCCGAGGGTGCTGCCTGTGGGCAGGCCGTCGTCGCTCGCTGTGCCTTCGAGAGCGGCGGTGTCGGTCGGGAGCGTGATCGTGTGCACGGGTCCTGCGTCAACGGTGGGCGGGCGGTTGACAGGGGGCGGAGGGATATCGTTCTCCGTGATCTGTAGCACGCCGTTGCCGTTGACGAACAGGTAATCGCACGAGACGGTGCCGCGCAGGCGGCCATTGCCTTCGATGGTGATGTCGCCCTGCGGCGCGCGCACGATGCCGTAGAGCACTGCGTTGCCGCTGATCTTCAAAGCGTCGCTCGCGCTGCCGACGCCGTCCGCGATCTCCAACAACAGACGCTTCGGATCGTCCGCCGCGCCGACCGTCGAACCGACGAGCGAAACCTTGTTACGCACGCGGAGCGTGACGCGACCGACCAGACGCAATTCGCTGCCGCCGGAGAGCGCCAACTCTTCCAAGTTATAGACGGTGGGATTAGTTGAATTCTCTATGCCCAGCACAAGCACGTTGCGACCGCCGACCGCGAACTTCCCATACGTGCCGGGAGGCACGACCACGGAACCGGCGTTGCCCGAGATGTTCAGGTTGCGCAGAGTCGCAGGGTCGCCGATCGTTTCACCGGCCCTGCGCAGTTCAACGTCGCCCGTTCCCGTCGCCGCAGGCGGGAGGGGAATGTTCTCCAACTGGATGGGGTCTGTGCGCGTGACGACGTGACGCACGCGTGCGCGTCCGGTGATGTTCAGAGTGTAGCCGGAGGGCTGCGCGCTCTCTGTTCCTTCGACCGTGCCGCCGTAGGAGGACAAAGCGGCGGCGGTCACTGTCGGCATGCCGGGCACGAGCAGGTCGGAGGTGATGGTGTCGGTGCCGTTCAGTTCGAGGTTCTCGCCCGTGAGTTGCCAGAGCGTGCCTTCGACGCGCCCGCTGTCGAGTTGCGGAGCGTGGCGCACGACCGCGATCTTGTCATAGACCTGCTTGACGGCAGGGATGTTGCCCGCCCCCGCAGGCGAGAACGCAACCTGCTTCAACTCGCCCGCCTCCGCAAGCGAGGTGACGGCGAACTGTGTGCCGTCCCAGCGCACGCGTGAAATTATGCCGGGCGACTCCTGCGTGACGAGGATGTCGCCGATGATGCCTGCGAATGCGCCTTCGGTTGCGCCCAGTATCTTCCGGCTCGCGGAATCAATGGCGTAAAAGTTTTCGTGCGCGGGCACGATGTCTATGTCTTGCGGGTTGATGCCGACCTGTAGCGCGTCCGCCTGACCTTCGGTGTCAACGGCATAGACGCTCGCCTGCTCTTTCGCGCCGACAATGGCTTTCCCTGCCCACAAGCCGTATCTCTCGGGGTCGGAGGGAACGACGGCCACACCCGCGAGGCGAGTGTTAAGCATCGCCAGGCGTGTCGGCACAGCCGTGGACTTAACGCGCCACACGCCGCCCGTAGAGGTGACGACGAGCAGGTCGCCGCCGAAGATGCCCGTGCGGTCCACGTGCAACCCGGAGATGTGGCCCGCCTCCGAGGGGAGGACCACCCAGGGGTTCTGCACCGACGCGCCGTTCGCGCTGATGCGCGCGATCACGCCTGCGACGCCCGTGCTCGTCAGGATTTCGCCCGCAGGGAAGCCGCCGAGGCTCATGCCCTGCGCGTCGTCACGCGCGGTCGCCACGAGCACGTCGCTTTGCAGACCTGCGACGTTAGAGAAAGCGGAATGAGCGCCGTCGGCTGCGATCAATTCGAAGCTGTGCGGGTTGCCCGTAGGAGAGTTGGCGGAGAGCAGTAACTTTTTACCGGGCTGGTGATAATCGAGACCGGTGTGATCATGAAATTCGGTGTTGACCGGCGTGAGGACGACGTTCCAATTCTCCTCCGGCGTGACGGCGGCGTTGACGAAGACGAGGGCGTTCATGGCGAAAGCGCCGAATGCGTCCACGAGGCCGCGTGTTGTCGCCAGGACGTTGCTGGCCGGAAACGCCTGCGAAGAGTTTCTGCGGCGTGCGGCTACGGGCGACGCCAACGAGAGGGGGGCGAGGGTTTGAAGTAAAAGACACGCCATCAAGAATTGCGAGATGGCTTTGCGCGCCGAGAATAGGACGGCTCCGGTGAAAGCCGTCTTTTTCGCTGATCTGCTGGTCATGGGGGAATCCTTTTTTATAGTGTCGGGCTTCTACGATGAAGCCGAGATGAAGCCGAAAATATTCTTTATGAGACGGACGTGCCGGGCGCGAGGCGGAATGCGCCGGAGTTCGTTCTCTACGGTAGGTGTCGGGGCACCGTCGGACGTGTATGTGGAGTTAGAAGTTGAGGACCAGAGTGCCTTTTAATTTCGAATAACTCTCTGCGTCGGACGACAGGTTGATCGTTCCGGTTCCGGTGTTGACATTGGCCTGCTCTCCCGTGCCGCTTTCGATTGTCAACTGCACGGAGCTTGCACCGGAGAGCGTGCCGCTCTCGTTGAACGTGAGAGCGCCGCCCGTGATGGTTCCAGAAAGGCTGCCGCGCTCGCTCGCGGTGGCGTCGGCGTTGGCGGGGAGCACGGTTAAGTTCCAACTGCCCGTCGTCACGTTGTTTCCTTCGCGCTTGAAGGTGACTTTCCCCATCCCCGGCAGATCGCCCGCCGCGTTTATAACGACGGCGATGCCGTCGCTCTCGCTCGCGGCTGTCTGAAACCCTGTGAGCGTGTCGTTGTAGGCGGCGCGCGCGGCGGCGACGGCGACGCAGAGCAGCGCGGTGATTAAGACCGGCGCGAATATGACTGAAAGACGTTTCATCAAAATCCTCCCGAAGCAATAGCTAGAAGCTGTGTGAATAACGGATCATTAAGTTGACGCCGGGAGCGTCAATGCCGGAACCCATCGTGCGGTAGTTCCGGTCGAAGATGTTTTCGAGAATGGCTGTGACGGAAGAGCGTTCGCCGAGCCGGAAGCCGCCGCGCAGGTTGAGCGTGGCGTAACTCGGATTCTTCACAAAGAGCGGCACGCGCGCCGAGAGGTCGGAGCCGAGCACGCGCCGCAAGACCTGCGATAAGTTCTCTCCGGTCGGCAGCAGCACACCGTCGCGCACGAGGCCGCGCGCGACCGCGCCGTTGTTGAAGAAGTTTGTGATCTCGTCGCGCGTGCGCACGCCGCCGATGCGCGCCTGTTGCTTGTCGTTGTCGGACAGGCGCGTCTGCGCTGCGGCCATAGAGGAGAAGGCTTCAAGCCAGAAGCTCCTGCCGGTGGGCTGCCAGCGCAAACTCACGAATCCGGTCAGCGGCGGGATGCCGTTTTCGAGCGCGGGCGGCGCGCCCGTTTCGGTCTCCGTGCCGTGCGCGTAGAAGCCGCGCGCGTCGAGGTGCAGCGAGCGCGTCAGGCGAAGCTGTGTCGCGCCTTCGAACCCGCTCATGCGAATGTGCCCGGCGTTGGCGCGTACGAAGACGGGCGCGCTTGAGAGCGCGTTGAAGATCGCCCCGGTCGCATCCTGCCGCACGACCTGTTGACCGCCGACAGAAGCGCCGACCGCGCCCTGCGGCAACAGCAACACGCGCCGCTCTATAAAGTTCGTCAACTCGGAATTGAAGAGGGAGAGCGTTCCCTCCACGCGCTTCGTGCGCAGCTTCAAGCCCGCTTCGTAGTTATAAAGCGTCTCTGCGCGGAGTTGGCGCACGGGGCGCGCGTCGCCCTGTTCAGGACGGTTAACATCGGTGCGACCGAGCCGCCCGCCCAGCCGTTCGCCTTCCTCGGGCGTGATCTCGAAGCCGATGCCAGAGACGCCGATGGAGCCGAAGTCGTTGACGTTGGGCGCGCGAAAGCCGCGACTGACGTTGGCTGTGAGATTGAGATGTTGATTAACCGAGAAGACGAGGCCGGTGTTGAAAGTCATGTCGTCGAACGTGGTCGCAAAGTCGGGCACGGTCGGCTGGCCGCGCGTGTCTTTCGGGTTGTCGGCGGACGACTGGCGGAAACTGAAGCGGCTGTAACGCAGCGCGAAAGTTCCGAGCAGGCGTTGCGGAGTCAGGCGTACGATGTCCTGCGCGAAGAGGCCGAGCGTGCGATAGCGCGCCCCGTCCGGGAATCGCGCGCGCACGCCGACGATGTCCGTGAAGTCGCGCGTCGTGTTGTTGAAACGCAACTCGCGCCGCTCAGAGTTGATGAATTCATCGTAGAACTCGCCGCCGAAGGAGATCGAGTGACGACGGCTGGCGTGCATCGTCGCTTGCGCCTGATAGCCTACGACGTTCGTGCGATTGAACTCGTCTGTGATGCGCGAACGCAGGCCGCTCGCGTTGTTGATGCTCTGTGAAGTGCGGTCGTCGCGTTGGCCGTTGAAGGAGACGGCGAGCGAAAGCGAATCGAGGAAGGAGAGTCCTGTGCGGCTGTAACGCGCGACGGCGAAGTCGAGCGTCTGCGGGTCGAAGCGGTTGAGCAGATTGCCGAGGCCGCCGTCCAACTGATCGTAGCGGCGCACGCCGAGTTGCGCGCCGCGCATGTACTCGAAAGTAAAAGTGTCGGAGTCGGTTGGCCGCGCGATTAACTTGGCGTGCGCGCCGTATTGCGAGAAGGCCGTGTCTTGCAGCCGCGAGCCGAGCGCTTTGGAAGAGATGCCCAGCAGGCGCGTCACGACCGAATGAGAATCCAGGCCGCCGCCGGTTCGCAAATCATTCGCGCGGAATCCGGACCCGCCGACGACGAAGCCCCAGCGCGGCCCGCCGCCGCTCAAGTGAAAACTCCCGCCCGTCGAGAGGTCTGCGCTCGCGAAGAACGTTTCCAGCCCGCCGTGTAATTCGAAACTGCTCGCGCCGATGCCCGTCGGGCGGGTCAGTACGTTAATAGTCCCGCCGAGCGAATCCGAGCCGTACTGCGCGGAGTTTGGTCCGCGCACCAATTCCACCCGTTCGGCAAACGAAGGGTTGACCAATGCAAGATATTGATTTGCGCCGGGGCGGAAAGTGGAATTGTTGAAGCGTACGCCTTCGATCAGGTGTAGGACTTGTTGGCCCGTGAGACCGCGTATGAACAGAGAACCCTGGCTCGTCGTCGTCTGTTGAAGGTGAACGCCCGGCGATTCTTTGAGCGCCTGCGGCAGCAGCAGGTGTGCGCGTCGTGCGATGTCCGCGCTGGTGGCAACGCTCACCGCTTCGGGCGTCTCGAAGATTTCCTGCGCCTCGCCGCGAGCGGGCGTCACCGTAACGCTCTCGCGCAGTTCGCCGATGTCCAGCTTTAACTTGACGGACAGGTTTTGCCCCGCGACGAGTCGCATGGCGTGGCGCGTTTCCCGAAAGCCTTGCTTGTTGACGGCGATGACGTAGCTGACCGCCGCCATCCCGCTAAACGTGAAGCGTCCCTGCGCGTCAGTCGCAGCGCGCCGCAATTCGACGTTCGCCGCGTCGAGCAGCGTTAAGCGTGCGTCGCCGATGCCCGCGCCCTCTTGATCAACGACATCAATCGTTATGTCGCACGTCGAGCGGCCGGAGATGAGGAGAGAGTTTTGGGCGTGTGCGGCGGGGACGAGAAGCGTCAGAAACAGAGCGACACAGCCTGCGAATAAGCGAGCGCACGCGCGCACGCGTAAGCACGCAGATATACGCATCATGGGGGAACAACTCCTTAATTATCTTGAGCCGCCGCCGCACCCTGCGCTAAAATGTTTGCGGCCAAGCTTCACATTCTCGCGCGCAGAAATGCCACGTCGGGGGTGTCGAAAGTAATAAGCCTCGTGGTCACGTCAAGTGATGACGGGGCTTAAATACTTTACTCAGGGGCCGGACAAGAAAACCCTGTCAGAGCTAATTTGTAAGCGTTAACATATCGGCAAGGTATAGACAGGCGGATAGCAGCGCTGCGGGGAACCAGTACCTTAACGCATCTTTACTTTTAGATTGATGGCCGACAGAAGAGAGTTGAAGTCTCTCCGCAACGGAAGATCAAACCTGAAGGGCAGGCGCACAGTAGCTAAAATATTTGAGGCTGTCAAGCGGTACTTACAAAGCCCTGTCTAAATGCTTGTTGACACTCATCCAACGCCTCACCCGACCACTGGACCCCGTTGCAAAATACTTCTCGCCCGAATATTTCATTCATGCCGAAACGCTCAAACGCCTCAAACGCACGCTCTAAAATCGCCCAAACTAAAATTGCTCAAACCAAAATTATTCAGACCGAATGGGTGATCGAAGTTGATCGTCGTGAGGTCGAAACGGGTCTCGATTGGGCGCGTGATTTCTTCGCGCGCTACGACACGTCTGAGTTGTCTTCGATACGCATCGGCGGCGGGCGCGGGCGCGCCGTGGGCGTCTATGGGCGTTGCTCTTATCCGACGGCGGAGAGGCCGCGCTATCGCATCTCGTGCCAGTTGCCCGGCCCGTTTCCGTCTTTGATACCGACGCGACAGCCGCCCGTCTATCGTCGCGCCGACGGCAGTTGGCCGCCGGTTCCCGCGGGATGCACGGAAGGACTCTCGCTTCGCGCGGAGAAGGACGGAGTCGTGCGCGAGTGGAAGCGCGTCGTCGGTTACACGGAAGCGCGCACGCGCGACGAAGGCTTAGTCTGGATCGTCGCGCACGAGGCTTTTCATTTTCTACGGCACACGCGGCAGATACATGGTCGCAACACAGAGATCGAAGCCGATAGATTCGCCGACGAACAACTGCATCTTCTACGCAGGCTCAGAGAACGTTGGAGCATTCGAACGTAAATCACGAAAGTCTCTTACGCACGGAAACACGCGACGCGCAAGCTACAGTAAGTTACTTGCCGGGAGGGAAAAAGATTTCGCTTTCATCAAAGAGTTACTGGACCGGGGGCTGTCGGACATGGAAACTTTCGTCGCACACGCCGCGTTGATCGCAGGCATGCCGCAGCGCGATGCTTTGTCCGCGCGACTCGAAAAGTTGGAAGCGTATCTGGAAGGCCGCGCGACCTGCTCATGATTTGCGGTCCATTCGGCTGTTGTTGGTCCGTCTCAAAAGTTTAACTTGACAACGTCCGGTAGCTGAGTGTAGGGTTCCGTCACGTTAGGACGCACGTTGTTTTCATTCGGCCAAGAGCCGAAACTTAATCTTAAGCGGTAAATGTCCATCTCAATGGATTGGTTGGACGCCAGAGGATTCCTCATTCCAACGCCTTTTATTCAGTATTGCTAAGGCTGGAATTTCGTTTTCTCTTATAGCCCGCTTAGGTATCAGGCACGTTAACCGCAGACATCAATTGTCGCCTTTACGGTGGCAATAAAAACCTCCCGAAAATATAGCTGCCGCTTTGCTGTGCAGAAGATTCATTAATCTAAAGTTAATGCATCTTTCATACGGAGGTGTAAATGTCTCAACAAGTTGGTGGCCTAAGAGTAGGGCTTAGTGTCGCCGACGATCTGATTCAAATCTTCTTGCTCTGGTTGGCGCGAGCTCACCTCAAATCAACCATTGATCTCACTATAAATAATCAATCTCTTGCAAAAGTGATCGGCTGCGGCTGAGTTCATGTCAGAAGCTCCGCCGATCCATTTGAACTGTAAAGGGAAGCATTTCCTCCGGCTGCGGTGACGCTCTCGCGAGGCCGCGGAATCTTTTCACGCCGCGGACCAGATGCTCGACGGCGAACTGTCGGCTCGCAACTCTCGTTTGCTTCGCTGCCGTTCGTCGTGCGGCCCGGCTTTTCGCGACTCCTTTTACAGAGTGTCTTGCCTTTTTATGTAGCTTCGACGGTTCCTCGTAACCACTGTCGGCGAGTAGCTCAAGTCTCCCGTGCTGTTAGAACCTGCTCCGCTTGTCTTAAAGCGAAGCCATATGCCCCTGTCGCTATACGAATGACCTGCGCCACACTTCGTTGATGGCAGGTCGTGATCTCGGCATGTGTCGCTGTAGTTAAGACCGCTGTTTTCCGGGCGTTCGATAGAACTTCGCACGGATAATTTTTTTGGACCTTTTCATAGCTCGTCGGCCTGTCACCTTCGAGCCAGCTTTCGCAACGGTCACGAGACTTTTGCAAAGGGTCCAGATCATTCCGAACAAGGGTAAGTTGTCAGAGCGCATGTCCACTCATCATGCGCGCGGAACGGACAGGTATTCACATTGACCTTAAGGAGCCTTGCCACTCCTTAACTCTTAAACCTCATGCCTATTAATGGCGAACGTGTATGAATCTTAGAACGAACCGCCCCACCGGCGGCTCTATGAGAGATGCTTCTTCCGTCGTCGGATTGCTTCAGGCGCGGGCTGCGGATAGCCCTGATCGTGTGGCTTATACTTTCCTCTCTGACGGCGAAGCGGAAGCGTCTCAACTAACGTTCGCCGGTCTCGATGAGCGCGCCAGAGCCATCGGCGCGGAACTGCAAAAGGCCGGAGGCGCGGGCGGACGTGCGCTCTTGCTTTTCCCGCCCGGCCTTGAATTCGTCACGGCCTTCTTAGGTTGCCTCTATGCGGGCACGGTCGCCGTCCCGGCTTATCCTCCGCATAAGAAGCGCGGCCTCAAACGCCTTTCATCCATCGCCGCCGATGCAGAGCCTGCGCTGGTACTGACAACTTCCGCGCTCGCGCCCGCCATTCAAATGTGGGCGGCGCAGACCCCACATCACAAAAAGATTCAGGTCCTCTCCGCCGACCTCGTTCCCGTTGGGGAGGCGCAGAGTTGGCGCGACCCCGGCGTCGGGCGAGACACGCTCGCTTTTCTCCAATACACCTCCGGCTCGACCGGCTCGCCCAAAGGCGTCATGGTGACGCACGGCAACATCGTCTCGAACGAAGAGATGATCCATAGCGCGTTCGAACAGTCCGAGTCGTCAATCATCGTGAGCTGGTTGCCGCTCTATCACGACATGGGGCTGATCGGCGGCGTGCTCCAACCGCTTTACGTCAGGGCTAGCTGCGTCCTGATGTCGTCGCTCTCTTTCTTGCAGAGACCGCGACGCTGGCTCGAAGTCATCACAGAGTATCGCGCGACGACGAGCGGCGGACCTAACTTCGCTTACGACCTGTGCGTGCGAAAGATTCCGGCGGCGCAACGCGAAGGGCTGGACCTGTCGAGTTGGAAGGTGGCCTTCAACGGAGCCGAACCGATTCGCGCCGAGACGTTGGAACGCTTCGCGCAAGCCTTCGGCCCGCACGGATTTCACAGGCGCGCTTTTTATCCTTGCTACGGACTGGCCGAAGCTACCTTGTTCGTCACAGGCGACGACGTGGACGCGGAACCGCGCCTGGCATCCGTGTCATCCGAGGCGTTACAGGAGAACCGTGTCGTCGAATCGGTCGAAGCTGACCGGAGAACTTTAGTCGCCTGCGGGCGGGCGCGTATGGAACAGCAAGTTCTGATCGTTGACACGGAGACGCGAAAGCCCTGCCTGCCTGCGCGCGTTGGTGAAATCTGGGTCGCGGGGGCGAGCGTCGCGCGTGGCTATTGGAACCGTCCGCAAGAAACGAAGCGCGACTTTGATGCGCGTTTGTCTGTTGAAGGGTCTGTTGAAGGGCAGGACGAAGTCTCCTACCTGCGCACGGGCGACCTCGGCTTCATCAACGACGGTCAACTTTTTATCACGGGGCGTCTGAAAGATTTGATCATCGTGCGCGGGCGCAATTTCTACCCGCAGGACATCGAGTACACGGTCGAGAGTTGTCATCCTTCTCTGCGCCCGGGATGCGGAGCGGCGTTCTCTATCACGGTCGAGGATGAAGAGCGCGCAGCCGTCGTACAGGAAGTTGACCGGCGGTTCGCGGATTCGGATGCGGAAGCTATCGTCGAAGCCATTCGCGCCGCCGTCGCGCAGGAACACGAACTGTTATTGCACGACGTGGTGCTGATACGAACAGGCTCCATCCCCAAAACTTCCAGCGGCAAAATCCAGAGGCACGCATGCCGCGAAGGTTATCTCGCCGGAAGCCTCGACGCCGTAGCGCGCAATGTTTCCGAGCCGACCCGGATCAAGGAAGAGTTGACGGATGGAGCGGCGGTGCGCCGTGCGGACCTCATTCTTCTCGACGCCGTCGAGCGTCGGCAACTGATCGAAGAGTTTCTCAAAAGCCAGTCGGCGCGCATCCTGCGGCTCTCGCGCTCGCGTCTGGACGCACGGCAGACGCTGTTGAGCGTCGGCCTGGATTCGCTCGCGGCGGTTGAACTGAAACACACTGTAGAAGAGCGTCTGGGAGTTTCAATCTCTCTGTCCGCGCTGCTCGACGGCGCAAGCATCGCGCAAATTGCGCGTGAAATTCTTCAAGAGTTGGAGCGCACCGCGTCCGTCCCGAACAGGCCGCTGCCGTCAGCCGAGCCTTTGCGAGAGTCGCCGCTCACATACGGGCAGCGCGGCCTCTGGTTTGTGCAACGACTCGCGCCCGGGAGCGGCGCATATCACATCCCCGTCGTCATACGCATCACAGGCCACCTCGATGCGCAGGCTTTGCAGAGAGCTTTTCAGGCCATCGTGGAGCGACACCCGGCCCTACGCACGACCTTCGAGCAGACGCCCGACGGCGAACCGCTCCAACGCATTCACGATTCGCTGAACGTGAACTTCACGAGCGAAGACGCAGCAAGTTGGGATGAAGAAACTCTGACGCGCCGCTGCGAACATGAAGCGTGGCGTCCATTTGATCTGTCGCGCGAAACGCTCCTGCGGGTGGCTCTTTTTCGCCGTACGGACAGCGAGCACGTGTTGGTCTTGACGGTGCATCATCTCGTGGCAGACCTGCGCTCGCTCGTCGTAGTCTTCGACGAACTGACGAAACTTTATCTCGAAAACACTGCCCACGTCGCGGCTGAACTCAAGCCGCTCCCCGCGCGCTACACAGACTACGCGGCATGGGAGCAGACGCTTCTGAACGAAGCCCGAGGCGAGCGTTTGTGGAACTACTGGCAGGCGAGTTTGGCCGCGCCGCTGGCAACTCTCGACTTGCCTACGGACAGGCCGCGCCCGCCAATTCAAACATATCGCGGCGCGTCCAGAGCCTTGAACTTAGACGCGCGTTTGACAGGTCAACTGCAAGACCTCGCGCGTTCATCCGGTGCGAGTCTATTCGTCGTTCTGCTCACGGCTTTCAAAGTGATGCTGCATCGTTACACGGGGCAGACGGATATCTTGGTGGGCTGTCCCGTCGCCGGGCGCAACGTGCCGGAGGTTGACGACCTCGTCGGTTACTTCGTCAACCCGCTGGCGTTGCGCACGGACGCTTCCGGCGATCCAGGCTTCCGTGAATTGATGGAGCGCGTGCGGCGCACGACGCTCGGCGCGCTCGAACATCGAGAGTACCCGTTCGCACTGCTGGCCGAGCGTCTGAACCTCGTGCGCGACCCGAGCCGGACTCCTGTGTTTCAAGTGATGTTCGCGCTTCAGAAGGCGCAGTTGTCAACGTGGGAATCGCTTTCATCCTTCGCGCTCGGGGAAAGCGGAGCGGAGATTCAATTCGGCGACCTGACTTTCCACTCGCTCGGCCTTGCAGAAAGGCAAGTGCCGTTCGACCTCATGCTCATGTTGGCTGAAGGCGAAACGGACCTCCGCGCCTCGCTGCAATACAACCGCGATCTGTTTGACGACGAGACGGCGGAGCGAATGCTTGAACAGTTTCGCGCGCTTCTGGATGCCGTCGTGGCCCATCCCGATCAATCAATCGGCAGCGTCAATCTGCTGACGCCGTCTGAACGTCAACATCTACTTGTCGAATGGAACTCGACCGGGGCTGAGTTCGAGAGAGACAGCCTCATACACGAGTTGTTTGAAGCTCAAGCGGAGCGCACGCCCGGCGCGGTCGCGATTGTCTCCGAAGACGAGACGCTCTCTTATTCCGAACTCGACTCGCGAGCCAACAGGCTGGCGCAACACTTGCGGCGCGCGGGCGTCGCGCCGGGCACGGTCGTCGGCATTAACGTCGAGCGGTCTGTGAATCTGGCGGTTGCGATCCTCGGCATACTGAAAGCGGGCGGCGCGTATCTGCCCCTCGACCCTTCACATCCACAAGAACGTCTCAAGCTGATTTTAGAGAACGCGCATGTCCCGCTCGTCATCACCAGCGAACGATTGCGCGCCAGCCTCTCCGGTTTCGACGCCACGCTTCTACTGCTCGACGCGGAATGGGCCGACATCTCCAAAGAGAGCGACGAGCGGCTTCCGAGACTTGCCGCGCCCGAACAGAGCGCGTACCTGCTCTACACCTCAGGCTCGACCGGACGACCGAAAGGCGTCGCTGTCCCGCATCGCGCGGTCGTGAACTTCCTGACCTCCATGGCGCGTCAACCCGGTCTGACGGCAGAAGATGTTTTCGTCTCTGTCACCACACCTTCTTTCGACATCTTCGGGCTTGAACTTTACCTGCCCTTGATGAAGGGCGCGCGTTTAATTCTCCCGTCACAGGAAACCACTGCGGACGGCGCGAAACTCCTGCGCACTTTAAATGAGCGCCGCGCCACTGCGATGCAGGCCACGCCCGCCACCTGGCGGCTTCTGCTCGCCGCAGGTTGGCAGGGCGCGCCGGGGTTCAAGGCGCTCTGCGGCGGCGAGGCGCTCGACGTTGATCTGGCGAAGGAACTCTTCACGCGCGCATCGCCGGTCTGGAATCTCTACGGCCCGACCGAGACGACGATCTGGTCCGCGGTCTATGAAGTGTCGGACGAAGATGAGCGCGGAGGCTATATCCCCATCGGTCGGCCCATCGCCAACACTTCGCTGTATGTCCTCGACGCTAACCTGGAGTTGGTCCCGACGGGCGCGGCGGGCGAACTCTTCATCGGCGGCGACGGGCTGGCGCAAGGCTACTGGGAGTTGCCCGCGCTGACGGCGGAGAAGTTCGTGCCGGATCACCTGGGCGGGAAGCCGGGCGCGCGTCTCTACCGGACCGGCGACCTGGCGCGCTGGCGTCCGGACGGGATTCTTGAGTTCTTCGGCCGGCTCGACAATCAGGTGAAAGTGCGCGGCTTTCGCATCGAGTTGGGTGAAGTCGAAGCGGCTCTGGCGAGTTGCGCGGGCGTGCTGCAAGCCGTCGTGGTGGCATGGAAGGACGACAGCGGCGACCAGCGGCTCGTCGGCTACATCGTACCGGCCGACCCGCAACGCGCGCCTGACACGGCGCAACTGCGCAACTCTCTACTCGAAAGATTGCCCGAGCCGTTCGTGCCCTCTCTGTTCGTGCCGCTCGAGAGCTTGCCGCTCACCCCGAACGGAAAGATTGATCGCAAGGCGCTCCCGAAACCTGAGAGCCGCCGGCAATCGCAGGCGGTTGAATACGTCGCGCCTCGCTCGGAGGTCGAACGGCTGATCGTAGAGACGTGGAAGCAGACGCTCGGCGTTGAAAAGGCAGGACTCAACGACAACTTCTTCGACCTCGGCGGCCACTCTCTGTTGCTCGCGCAGGTTCAGAGTCGCTTGTCGAAGTCCGGCTATGAAGTTTCCATGCTCGACCTGCTCAGGCATCCGACCATCAGCGCGCTCGCAACGCGCCTCGGGCAGGAACAGACGGATTCTCCCGCCGTCGTGCAAGGCGCTCGACGCGGCGCGGACCGTCGTTCTTCAACTTCCACAACTCAAAGAGAGATCGCCATCATCGGCATGGCCGGGCGTTTTCCAAAAGCGGGCAACATCGAAGAGTTTTGGCAACGCTTGTCTCGCGGCGACGAATGCATCTCTTTCTTCACGGATGAAGAGTTGGCCGAGTCGGGCATCGCCCCGGGCGTTCTGAGCGATCCGGATTACGTGAAGGCGGGCGGCGTTCTCGAAGGCGCGGACCTGTTCGACGCGGCCTTCTTCGGCTTCCACCCGCGCGAAGCCGAGTTGATGGACCCGCAGCATCGCGCCTTTCTCGAATGCGCGTGGCACGCGCTGGAAGATGCGGGCTACGATTCCGCGCGCTACGGCGGGCACATCGGCGTCTTCGGCGGCGCGGGCTTGAACACATACCTCTATGAAGTCAGCCCGACTCTCTCCAACTCGTCGGCCCTACGCTATCAGGCGTTTATCGGAAACGATAAAGACTTCGTCACAACGCGCGTCTCTTACAAGCTGAATCTCAAAGGCCCGAGCGTCAACGTGCAGAGCGCTTGCTCGACTTCTCTGGTCGCCGTTCACCTCGCTTGCCAGAGCTTGCTCGCGGGCGAGTGCGACATGGCGCTCGCGGGCGGCGTCGCCATACGCGCCCCGCACAAGCAGGGATATTTTTATGAAGAAGGCGGCATCCTCTCTCCCGATGCGCACTGCCGCGCTTTCGACAAGGATGCGCAGGGCACGGTCTTCGGCAGCGGCGTCGGCATCGTCGTGCTCAAGCCGCTCGCAAGCGCGCTCGCCGACGGCGATCATGTCTACGCGGTTATAAAAGGCAGCGCCATCAACAACGACGGCGGACTCAAACTCGGCTACACCGCGCCGAGCGTTGACGGGCAGGCCGAAGTTATCTCCGAAGCTCTCACGGTCTCCGGCATCGAACCCGAAACGATCACCTACGTCGAGACGCACGGCACGGGCACGCCTTTGGGAGACCCGATTGAGGTCGCCGCTTTGCAGGAAGCCTTCCGTGGGCGTGGAGCTAAAAAACAGTTCTGCGCCATCGGTTCCGTCAAGACGAACATAGGCCATCTCGACACCGCAGCCGGAATCACAGGGCTGATTAAAACCGTGTGCGCGCTCCGCCACGGCCTGCTTCCCCCGAGCCTGAACTTCAAAGAACCGAACCCGAAGATAGACTTCGCGAACAGCCCTTTCTACGTCAACACACAACTCGCTGAGTGGCGCGCCAACGGGACGCCGCGCCGCGCAGGCGTCAGTTCGTTCGGCATCGGCGGCACGAACGCGCACGTCATACTCGAAGAAGCGCCGCCCGCTGCGTCGTCCGGCGCGTCGAGACCGTGGCGACTGTTGATGCTTTCTGCGAAGACGAGCGGCGCGCTCGAAAAGGCGACGCAGAACCTCGCGGAAAAACTCAAAGGCGACGACGCGCTCGATCTCGCGGACGTTTCTTACACGACGCAAATAGGTCGTCAGGTCTTCACGCATCGTCGTGTCGCGCTCTGCACGGACAGCGCGGATGCCGTCTCCGTGTTGGAGTCTCAGGAACCCACGCGCCTGCTGAACGGCTCCGGCGACGGCGCGCCGCAACCGGTCGCTTTCCTCTTTCCGGGGCAGGGCACGCAATACGTCAACATGGCGCGCGAGCTCTACGAGAGCGAGCCGGTTTTCGCCTCCGAGGTCGAAGCGTGTGCTGAGTTGCTCAAGCCTGAACTCGATCTGCGTGCGCTGCTCTTTCCATCCGAGGCGCAGGCCGAAGAGGCCGCGCGCCAACTTGAGCGGACGGCTTTCGCTCAACCCGCGCTCTTCGTCGTCGAATACGCGCTCGCGCGCCTGTGGATGAGTTGGGGCGTGAAGCCCGCGGCGATGTTGGGCCACAGCATCGGCGAATACGTCGCCGCGTGCCTGGCCGGTGTCTTCTCGCTCGAAGACGCGCTCTCGCTCGTTGTGGCGCGCGGGAGACTGATGCAAACGCTGCCCGGCGGCGCGATGCTCGCCGTGCAATTAAGCGAAGAAGAGTTGCGCCCGCGACTCGCAGAAGAACTCTCTCTGGCGGCGGTCAACGCGCCGTCCGCGTGCGTCGTGTCGGGCACGGTGGAAGCGATCTCGGTTTTAGAGGCCGCGCTGTCGAAGCAGGAAATTGTTCACACGCGGCTGCACACTTCTCACGCGTTTCACTCTCCGATGATGGAACCGATCCTCGAAGAGTTCGCCGCGCTGGTCAGCCGCTGCAAACTCAACCCGCCGACGCTGCCTTACATCTCGAACCTCACGGGCGTGTGGATCGAAGAGTCTCAAGCGACAGACGCGCTCTACTGGAGTCGTCACCTGCGCGAGACCGTGCTCTTCGGCGCGGGCGTCGAGACGCTTCTCAAGGAGCCCGGACGCGTGCTGCTTGAGGTCGGGCCGGGGCGCGCGTTGAGCACGCTGGCGCGTCGTCAGGATAGACAGGCGGCGGCAATTTCTTCGCTGCCTCACGCGCGCGACAAACAATCCGATGTCGAGTCGCTGCTTGGCGCGCTCGGGCGTCTGTGGATCGCCGAGGTTGAAATTGACTGGCAGGGATTTTATGCACACGAGCAGCGGCGGCGGGTCTCGCTTCCCAACTATCCCTTCGAAGGTCAACGACACTGGATCAAGAGCGACGCGAAGACCAATCGCGTTGACAAGTCCGACCCGTCCGAATGGTTTTACGTGCCCGCGTGGCGACGGACGATGTTGCCATTCTCAAGCGCGCAAGCGGATGCGTCGTCCGTGTGGTTGTTGCTGGAGACGGAGGAACTGTTCTCCGCAAAACTCGCGGAGCACCTGCGTTCGCGCGGCGTCGAATTCGTCACGGCACGCTTAGGAGACCGCTTCGCGCGACTGTCGGATGACGGCTACATCCTGAACCCGCGTAGACGCGAAGACTACGATGCGTTGCTTCAGGATTTGCACGCGCGCGGGCGTTTCCCGCAGAACATCGTTCATGCCTGGAACGTCACTACGAACCGGCGCGAAGATGTTCAGAGTGAGCTTTGGGAAGACGCGCGATGTCGCAGTTTCGACAGCTTGATGTTCATGGCGCAGGCGCTTGAGCGTGTCAACCCCGGCGGCGACGTTCGCATCGGGGTCGTCTCCAACAACATGCAGAAGGTGTGTGGCGAGCGAATGTTGCAACCGGAGAAGTCGCTTCTGCTCGGGCCTTTGAAAGTGATTCCGCAGGAGTATCCGAACCTGCGTTGCCAGAGCATAGACGTGTCGCTCGCGGATGCGGACGGCGTCGAGGGGCGAGCGTTGTGTCAGGATTTATTCGAGGAATTGACGGCTCCGCTGCAAGACCGCGTGGTGGCGTATCGCGGCGGCGAGCGTTGGGTCCAGACGTTCGAACCGTGGCACGCGGACGAAAGCGCGAAGCTCGCGCCGCGCCTGCACGAAGGCGGCGTCTACCTGATCACGGGCGGGCTTGGGGGCGTCGGGCTGACGCTGGCCGAAGAGATCGCGCGCACGGTTAAAGCGCGCCTGATTTTGACCGGGCGTGCGGCCTTGCCTGAAAGAGAGCGTTGGCCCGAGTGGATCGAGACGCACGGCGAGCAAGACCGCGCGAGCATGGCGATGCGGAAGATCAAGCTGCTCGAAGAGTTGGGCAGCGAGGTCGTAACGTTCGCGGCGGACGTTTCGGACGAACAGGCGATGTCGAAAGTCGTCGGCTTCGCTCGTGAGAAGTTCGGAGACATTCGCGGCGTCGTTCACGCGGCAGGCATCGCGGGCGGCGGCATCATCCAACTCAAAACGACGGAGTCAGCCGGACGTGTCCTGGAGCCGAAGACGCGCGGCACGCTCGTTCTCCACGCCGCGCTGCAAGGCTCGGAGTTGGACTTCTTCCTCATCTGTTCTTCAACCAACGCCATCATCGGCGGCTTCGGACAGAGCGACTATTGCGCGGCCAACGCGTTCTGCGATGCGTTCGCGCAGGCGCATTTCAGCCATCGCGGCGCATACGTCGTTTCCGTCAACTGGGATCGCTGGAACGAAGTCGGGATGGCCGTGCGAAGCGGCGAAACTTTCGGTGAACTATCGCTGCCCCGGCCCGTCTCTTCGAATGGAAACGACGCCGCGCACGCACACATGCACCCGCTCTTAGGCTCGCCGCTGGTGGAGACTTCGGAGCGCGTGGTCTTCACTTCTCAGTTCAGTCCGGCGAGCCATTGGGTTCTGTCCGAGCATCTGGTGGCGGGGCTGCCGACCGTGCCGGGCACCACTTATCTCGAAATGGCGCGTGCGGCTTTCGCGCAACTCTCGCACGTCCGCCCGGTGGAGATTCGCGAAGTTACTTTCAGCCTGCCGCTCGTGGTCGGCGAGGGGACGGCGCGCGAAGTCGTCACGCTGCTGGACCGCAACGGCGGCGGGTATTCTTTTCGCATACTGAGCCGCGCCGAAGCTTCGGCTGACGGCGTGCCGCCCTGGGATGAACATGCGCGCGGGAAGATCGGCGTCGAAGCGGCCTCGCAGAACGGCGTGCGGAAGAACAGCGACGCCGTCAACAGAATACTTGAGCGCGGGCAGAAACTTTCAGACGACGCGCACCGGAAAGGCGCGGGCGCGGACGCGCAAGAGTTCATCACCACGGGGCCGCGCTGGCACAGTCTCAAAGAAGCTTACGTGTCCGGCAACGAAGCGCTCGCCGTGCTGGAAATTGACGAACGCTTCGCGGATGACCTCGCGCAGTATGAGTTGCACCCGTCGCTTCTGGACATCTCTACGGGCTTCATACAGTTTCTCGTCGCTGGCGATTACCTGCCGCTCGTCTACGAACGCCTGACGATTCACTCTCCGATTCCGAAGAAGGTTTTCAGCCACGTCAAATTCCGGGGCGAGGCGCGAGAGCAACGCGAGATCATTACTTGCGACGTGTCCATTCTCGACGCGGACGGTATGGAAGTCGTGAGCATTGACGGCTTCTCGATGAAGCGCGTGAGCGCGGGCGCGCTTCAGTCGTTAGACGCTGGCGGGCTTAAGTCGCCAGACGAGGGCGCGCTCCAGTCGTTGGACGCGAACGGCCACACGTCGAAGAGTCATGCGAAGCCTGCGCCGGAGAGCGTGGCGATTCGCGCTCTGAGCGAAGGCATCTCCCCGCGCAAAGGGGCGGAGGTGTTTCGTCGCATCCTGTCCGGCGGCACCGTCCCGCAACTGATCGTCTCCACGCGCGACATACACGAACTGATTCATGCGGCGGACTCTTTAACGCGCGACCGCCTGTTGGAAGAGTACGAAAGCGCGGGCGCGAAGGAGACTACGCATGCGCGCCCCGCCGTGAGCAGCGCCTACACGGAACCGTCGAGCGAGGTCGAACGTCGCATCGTGTCGGTCTGGCAGAGAGTTTTGGGCGTCGAGCAGGTGGGCGCGCACGACAACTTTTTCGAACTCGGCGGCACGTCTTTGAACGGCATTCAGATGGTCTCGGAACTCAAGAAAGAGTTCAAGGTGGACATTCCCGTCGTGAGCATCTTCGAGGCGACGACGGTGGCCGCGCTCGCCAAGTATCTGAACCGCAACGAAGAGGGCGAAGCGGTCTTCGATCAAATTCAGGACCGCGCCGAGAGAAAGAAGAAAGCCCTCGGAGCGCAACGACGACCGCCGAACAGGAGAGAGTCGTGAGTGACATGGAAGAGCTTGATTCATTAACCGGACGAGAGATCGCCGTGATCGGAATGGCGGGTCGCTTTCCCGGCGCGCGTAACCTCGATGAGTTCTGGCAGAACTTGAGAGACGGCGTCGAAGCGGTCACGTTTTTCACGGACGAAGAGTTGCTGTCGAGCGGCATCGAGCCGGAAACCATTCGCCACCCGAACTACGTGGCGGCGGGCAGCCTGCTCGAAGATGTAGAGCTATTCGATGCCTCTTTCTTCGGCTACAACGCGCGCGAAGCAGAAATTCTCGACCCGCAACAACGACTCTTTCTCGAAGTAGGCTGGCACGCTCTCGAAGACGCCGGTTGCGACCCGCAGCAATACGAAGGCTTGATCGGCGTCTATGCCGGGGCCGCCTGGAACACTTATCTCCTGAGCAACCTCACGACGCATCCAGAGTTGTTCGACGGCGGCGGCGCGTTTCAAGTGTTCATCGCGAGCGACAAAGATTTCATGCCCACACGCGTCACCTACAAGTTCAACTTGAAGGGGCCGGGGCTGATCATTCAGACGAGTTGCTCGACTTCGCTCGTGGCCGTTCATCTCGCCTGCTTGAGTTTGCTCAACTACGAATGCGACATCGCGCTGGCCGGTGGAGTGACGGTCAAAGTGCCGCAGAAGGGCGGTTACTTTTATCAGGAAGGCGGACTCGCTTCGCCCGACGGGCACTGCCGCGCTTTCGACGCCAAAGCGGCGGGCACGATCTTCGGCAGCGGCGTCGGCGTAGTTGCTTTGAAGCTTCTCTCCGAAGCTCTGAACGACGGCGACCACATACGCGCCGTCATCAAGGGGTCAGCGATAAACAACGACGGCTCGGCCAAGGTCAGTTACACCGCGCCGAGCGTCGAAGGTCAGAGCCGTGTCGTCGCGGCGGCGCAGGCCATGTCCGGCTTCGAACCGGAAACCATTAGCTACATCGAGACGCACGGCACGGGCACGTCTCTCGGCGACCCTATCGAAGTCACCGCGCTGACAAAGGTTTTTCGCAAGAGCACGCAGCGCAAAAATTTCTGCGCCATCGGCTCGTTGAAGTCGAACATCGGACACCTCGACGCGGCGGCCGGCATCGGCGGCTTCATCAAGACGGTGCTCGCGTTGGAAAACCGCGAGATACCGCCGAGCATCAATTTCGAAACGCCGAACCCCGCGATAGACTTCGCGGAAACTCCTTTTTACGTGAACTCTAAACTGGCCGCGTGGGAGGGTCAGGATGTCCCGCGACGCGCGGCTGTGAGTTCCTTCGGCGTCGGCGGCACGAACGCGCACGTCATACTCGAAGAAGCGCCCGCGCCCGCGGCCTCGGGCCATTCGCGCGCGTGGCAACTCCTGCCGCTTTCCGCCAGGACCGCGACCGCGCTGGAAACTTCTACGGAAAATTTATTGACGTGGCTGCGCGAACATACGGAAGCCAACTTTAACGACGCGGCTTACACGTTGAAAGTCGGGCGCACGGCCTTCCGTCATCGCCGCATCCTCGTCTGCCGCGACCGCGACGATGCGGTCCGCGCGCTCGAATCGCCGGAGCGTGCGCGCGTGCTCACCGCAGTAGATACCGAAGACCCGCGCGAGCGTCCGGTCGTCTTCATGTTTCCGGGGCAGGGTTCGCAACACCTCCGACAGGCGCAGGAACTTTACGAAGGCGAGCCGACCTTTCGAAAAGATTTTGACGAATGCGCACGCCTGCTCAAGCCGCATCTCGGCCTCGAACTCCGCCACGCGCTCTACCCGCCCACGGGCGACGACGACACGGAAGCCTCCGCGCGCATCGAGCAGACCTCACTCGCGCAGCCCGTCCTCTTCGTCACGGAGTACGCGCTTGCGCGCCTGTGGATGAGTTGGGGCGTGAAGCCTGCGGCGATGTTGGGCCACAGCATCGGGGAATACGTCGCCGCGTGCCTGGCCGGTGTCTTCTCGCTCGAAGACGCTTTGCGGCTCGTGTGTGTGCGCGGGCGTTTGATGCAGGAGCAACCTGCGGGAAGCATGTTGGCCGTCGGGCTGCCTGAAACGGAACTCGCGCCGCTGCTGCACGCGGGCGTCTCCCTCGCCGCCATCAACGAACCCGCGAGTTGCGTCGTCTCCGGCTCTCTGGAGTCAATGGCGAAGTTCGAAGGCGAACTCACGAGCCGCGACATAGGCTTCCGTCGTCTGCACACTTCGCACGCCTTCCACTCGACGATGATGGAACCCGTGTTGGACGCCTTCACAGGAGAGTTGCGAAAAGTTCGCCTGCAAACTCCGCAGATACCTTTCATCTCGGGTCTGACCGGCACGTGGATCACCGCCGAGCAAGCCACGGATGCGAACTACTGGGCGCGGCAGTTGCGCGATGTCGTGCGCTTTTCGCATGGCTTGAGAGAGTTGCTGGCGGAGCCTGAACGCGTGTTCATAGAAGTTGGACCGGGGCGCACGCTGACCGCGCTCGCCGCGCGACATGCGGAAGGGCGTGGCCGCGTTCTCGTCCCGTCTCTGCGCCACCCGAAGGAAGAGGCGTCGGATGCAGCCATCATTCTCGAAAGCCTCGGTCGTCTCTGGCTGGCGGGCGTCAAGATGGACTGGACGGGTTACTACAAGGACGAGCGACGGCAGCGCATCCCTTTGCAGCCTTATCCTTTTGAACGACAGCGATTCTGGATCGAGCCGGGGGCGCGCACGGCGCGCGGGCTTGAACCCGCTGCCGAAGAAGCCGCGACGGTCAAGAAAGTGAATTTGTCCGAGTGGTTCTATCTTCCTTCGTGGAAGCCCGCGCTGCCGCAACCCGTCGAAGAGTTGCGTGATAACTGGCTGGTCCTGCTTGACGAAGGCGAGTTCGGTTCATCGCTCGCCGCACGGTTGAGCGCGCTCGGGCGTCAGGTCTTGACGGTCGAAATGTCCGGCGTTTACAGCCGCCGGGACGATATGAGCTACACGATTCGCCCCGGCTCCGTCGAAGATTACAAGAACCTTTTCGAAGACTTAAAGGTGCGCGGATGGACGCCGCAGGCCATCGTCCACGCGTTTAGTTTGACGCAGGGCGCGGCGGGCGGTGGCGGCGTCGCGGAGTTCGAGAGAGTTCAAGAGCGCGGCTTCTACAGCCTGCTCGCTCTGCTGCAAGCCTTAGCGCCGCACGCCTACGAAAATATCGAGATCACCGTCGTTTCAAATTCGGCGTTGGCGATCATGGCCGACGAGCCTCTGAGCGCGGAGAAGTCCACGCTGCTCGGGCTGTGCCGTGTCGCCGCGCAGGAATCCCCGAACCTCACGACGCGCTTCGTTGACATAAAACTGCCCGCGCCCGCCGCGTCCTACGGCATGACGCGCCTGCTCGATTCATTGATGCCGGAATTGAACGCCGGACACGCCGAAGAGGTCGTCGCTTATCGCGGTCGTCAACGTTACGTGCAGAGTTTCGAGCCTGCGCATACGGATGCGAGTCCGGGCATCGCCCCTTTGCGCGAGCAAGGCGTCTACTTGATCACCGAAGGGCTGACGGGCAACGGCTTTGCCATCGCTAAATATCTCGCGCGCACGGTCAAGGCGCGGCTCGTGCTCGTCGAGCGCGAAGCCATGCCCGAAGCGACGGCCAACGTCAATTCTAATAACGGTCATGAATCTAATAACGGCCACGAACGGCAGAACTCTCCCGTTGATGTCGTAGCCGACCCGAGGCTTGAACGGCTCGCGGCGTTGAACGAAATCGGCGCGGAAGTTTGTCTCGTCACAGCCGATGTTGCCGATGAAGCTCAACTCATGTCGGCGTGGCTCGAAGGCCAGACGCGCTTCGGAATTATTCATGGAGTGATTCACGCGGAAGAGCCTTCGGGCGAGCGCGCCTTTCGCGCCATCCTCGAAGCGAGCCGTGAAGATTGCGCCTGGCACTTCAGATCAAAGGCGCATGCTCTTTACGCTCTGGAAAAGGTTTTAAAGGAGAGGGAGATTGATTTCTGTGTCCTTCTCTCGTCGGTGGCGGCGGTGCTGGGCGGTGTCGGCTACGGGCCTTATGCCGCCGCGAACCTGTTCATGGATTCCTTCGTCAAGAGCTTTAATCAAACGAACGAGTCGCCCTGGTTGAGCCTCAACTGCGACCTCTGGTTGAGCGAAGACAGCCACGAACAACTCACGGACCTGCGGGGCGATCTATCCGAATTAGCCATGACGGCGCGCGAGGGAGAAGAAGCGTTTCGACAGGCGCTCGCCGCGCGCAACGTGGACCAACTCGTCGTCTCGACGGTTGATCTGCCTGCGCGCTTGCACGCGACGCGTGCGCGTTTCGAGGGGCTTCGCGCGCGGCAGAAGAAAGGATGCGCGCCTGCGACGGGAACCGCCCGGTATGAAAGGCCGCAGTTGCCCAATCCTTACGTTGCGCCCGAAACCGAGACGGAGCGACGCATCGCAGCCGTGTGGCAACAGGTGCTCGGCTTCGAGCCGGTCGGGGTGGAAGACAACTTCTTCGAGTTGGGCGGCGACTCGCTCGTCGCCATTCAAGTGGCTTCCCGGCTCAAGCAGGCGTTGAACATGGACTTCCCCGTCGCCAAACTTTACCAGGCGGTGACGGTCAGATCGTTGGCGCAACTTCTGACCGAGAGCGAGGACGAAGAACAACAACGGCGTGCAGCCGAACAGGCCGAGCGCAATCAGGCGACGGCGCGTCGCATGCAATACATCGAGCGCAGAAGATCGCGCGTACGTGAAGTGGAAGGTTAGCTTGAGAGTGATCGTCCAAAAATACGGCGGGTCTTCCGTCTCGACGGCGGAGAAGATGCGCGCCGTCGCAGAGAAGGTCGTGCGAACGAAGCGGCAAGGGCATCCGGTCGTGGTCGTGGTTTCGGCCATGGGAGATTCCACGGACACTTTGCTTGAGTTGGCGCGGCAGATGGGTTCGCGCCTCTCGCCGCGCGAACTGGACATGCTGCTGTCAACGGGCGAGACGGTCTCCGCCGCGCTCCTCTGTCTAGCCATACAGAGCCTCGGCGAGAGGGCCGTTTCATTGTCGGCGGGCCAGTGCGGAATCATCACCAACGATGTGCATTCCAACGCGCGCATACTCGAAGTGCGCGCAGGCCGGATCAAAAAAGAACTGGCGCGCGATGCCATCGTGGTCGTGCCGGGATTTCAAGGCGTGACGGCGCAGCACGAGATCACAACTCTCGGGCGCGGCGGTTCGGACACGAGCGCGGTCGCGATTGCCGCCGCGCTCGAAGCGGAAAGCTGCGACATCTACACGGACGTGAAAGGCGTCTATAGCGCGGACCCGCGCGTTGTGCCGCAGGCCGTGGCGCTCGGAGAGTTGGGCGCGGGCGAGATGCAGGAGTTGGCGTGGCACGGCGCGCAGGTGCTCAAGGCGGAGGCCGTCGAGTTTGCGACGACGAACGGGATCGCCGTCGCCGTGCGCCCGGCCTTCGCGGACGACCCCGGCACGTTGATCTCTCCGGAGCCGGGAGAATCGAGCGTCTATCGTCCGCATCGCGCGGAGGTCGCGGGCGTGACGGGGCGCAAGGACCTCGTGCGCATCAGCCTGCACGCGTCGGCTTTGAACGGCGCGCAGAGAGATGAAATCTTCGCCGCCCTCTCGAAGTACGACTTGATCTTCGGCGGCTTGAACGGCGCGGGCGAGGCCAGCGAACTCTTCATCTCCAATCTAGAGATTCCAGACCCAGAAGTTTTCGCCGCAGAGTTCGCGCAGCGTTTCAACGGCGCGGTCGAACTTTCGGGAGAGCTGGGCGCGGTGTCGCTGGTCGGGTTCGGCCTCGGCTCCAGGCCAGCCGCGCTGCTCGATGCGCTCAGAGTTTTAGAGGAAGGAAAGGTGCCGCTCGTCAAGAGCTTCACCGGGCGAGAGTCTCTAACCTTCGTCATCCCACGGCCACTGGTGGACGAAAGCGTGCGGCGTCTGCATCGCGTCTTCGTCGAAAGCCATGAGCCGGTTTCGCAGCTAAACGTCTCCCTTTAGACGGGAACAACAAAGGACCAAACATCGTGGATACATTCGAACTCCTTGAATCCGAAGTGCGGTATTACTGCCGCGACTTCCCAACCGTCTTCACCAAAGCCATCGGTTGCAAACTCTTCGACGAACAGGGAAGAGAGTATCTCGATTTTTTCAGCGGCGCGGGAACGCTCAACTACGGCCACAACAACCCGCGTTTGAAGCGTCGGCTGATCGAATATCTGGAGACCGACTCGATCACGCACAGCCTCGACATGGCGACGACCGTGAAGCGCGAATTTCTCGAACGCTTCGACTCGTTGATCCTCGCGCCGCGCAAGCTTCGCTACAAGATTCAATTCTGCGGGCCGACGGGGACGAACGCCGTCGAAGCGGCTTTGAAACTCGCGCGCAAAGCAACCGGGCGTCAAAACGTAGTCTTCTTCATGAACGCTTATCACGGCCTGAGCCTCGGCTCGCTGGCGGCGACGGGCAACACTTCAAAGCGCGCGGGCGCGGGCGTGCCGCTGCATTACACCATGCCGATGCCCTTCGACGGCGACCTCGGAACGGACGTGAACACGCTCGACTACTTTGAAGCCTTCCTGCAAAACCCCGGCAGCGGCATGGAGCTTCCGGCGGCGGTCATCGTCGAGACCATTCAGGCCGAAGGCGGCGTGAAGGTCGCAAGCTACGAGTGGCTGCGTCGTCTCGAAGACCTCGCGCGCCGTCACGGGATGGTCCTGATCGTGGACGACATACAGGTCGGCTGCGGTCGCACGGGCAGCTTTTTCAGCTTCGAAGATGCGGGCATCCGCCCCGACATGGTCTGTCTCTCGAAAGCCATCGGCGGCTTCGGTCTCCCGATGGCGCTGCTCTTGATTCGCCCCGAGCTGGATGTCTGGAAGCCGGGCGAACACACGGGCACGTTTCGCGGCAACAACCTCGCCTTCGCCACCGCCAGCGAAGCCCTCGCCTACTGGGAAGATGAAGTTTTCGCCGCCTCCATCTTGAAGAAATCCGAGTTGATGTCGCGGCTCTTGAAAGAGATCGCTGAGAGCCACACGGAGGCGCAGGGCTGGGTGCGCGGTCGCGGACTGATTCAGGGTCTCGGCTTCGACGTGAAAGGGCTGGCCGAAGAGGTGGCACGCGCCGCGTTCGAGCGCGGGCTGATTATCGAAACCTCGGGCACGCACAGCGAAGTCTTGAAACTTCTCCCGCCGCTCACGATTGACGAAGAAGACTTGAAGGACGGCATCGGGCGCATCGGAGACAGTGTGAAAGTCGCGCTCGGAAGAGTCGGCGCGAGTTGCGCCACGGTCAGTCCGGGCTAGTCGTCGTCGTCGCGTCGCCCCGAAGTCGCCGGACATGACTCACCCTCATCCGACGCCTTCGGGCTGGAACTCAGGATAAGGAAAGACAACATTGGTTTCAAATGGAGCCTCACTATGAACGAGCCGCAAAAAGTGCATGAGTTGAATGGAACGGAGATCGCTATTATCGGAATGTCCTGCCGGTTCCCCGGCGCGCAAACCCCGCAGGAGTTCTGGAAGAATCTTTGCGCGGGCGTCGAATCGCTGACGCTTCTGACGGCGGAAGACTTGCGGCGCGGAGGTCTGGACCCGCAGGTGCTCGAAGACCCTCGATACGTGCCTTACGTGCCGACCGTGGACAACGTAGAGTTTTTCGACGCGGGCTTCTTCGGCTACACGCCTCTCGAAGCGAAACTCATGGACCCGCAGCACCGCCTGTTTCTCGAATGCGCGTGGGAGGCTTTCGAGCATGCAGGTCATCTGCCGGAAACTCATCGCGGCAAGATCGGCGTCTTCACCGGAGCCAAGACCAACACATACCTGTTCAATCTTTTCAGCAATCAGGAGTTCTTTCAGTCGCTCGATCATTTCCAGATCGCGCTCGGTAACGATCTGGCCTGCATGGCGACGCGCATCGCTTACAAGTTCGACCTGCGCGGGCCGAGCTACTCGCTGCACACGGCCTGCTCCACTTCGCTGATCGCCGTGCATCTCGCCTGCCAGAGTCTCTTGCTGGGCGAGTGCGACATGGCTCTGGCCGGTGGCGCGGCCATCAACGTGCCGCAGCATCGTGGATACTTTTATCAAAAGGGCGGCATCCTTTCGCCCGACGGGAGTTGCCGAACTTTCGACGCCGAAGCACAGGGCAGCAACTTCGGCAACGGCGTCGGCGCGGTCGTGCTGAAGCGTCTGGACGACGCACTCGCCGACGGCGATCACATCAGCGCCGTCATACGCGGCTCGGCCACCAACAACGACGGCGCGCAAAAGGCGAGCTTCACCGCACCCGGCGTCGAAGGGCAGACCGCCGTGCTGCTCGAAGCGATGGCCGCCGCCGGGGTCGAGCCTGAGACGATCTCCTACATCGAAGCGCACGGCACGGCCACAGACCTCGGAGACGCGATTGAGATTCTCGCGCTCACGGAAGCCTTCCGTTCCACTTCTGAGTCCGGCATCCGTTGTGCTCTCGGTTCGGTGAAGACCAACATCGGCCACCTCGAAACGGCGGCAGGCGTCGCGGGTTTGATCAAGACCGCGCTCTCGCTCGAACACAGGCAGCTTCCCCCGACGCTCCACTTCACGCAGCCGAATCCGAAGATCAACTTTGCGGACAGTTCCTTCTACGTGAACACGCAACTGTCCGAGTGGGAAGACGGCGCAACGCCTCGCCGCGCGGGCGTCAGTTCCTTCGGCATCGGCAGCGCAAACGCGCACGTCATACTCGAAGAAGCGCCGCCGCAAGCGGCCTCAAGTCCCACGCGCCCGTGGCAACTGCTCTTGCTTTCGGCGCGGTCTGAGGCCGCGCTCGATGCGGCGAGCGTTAATCTCGCGGGGCACCTGCAAGAACAGGCGCAGTTGACCGACAGGTATCTGGCCGATGTCGCTTACACGCTCCAGACGGGCCGCAAGCACTTTCTCTCACGCCGCGCGGCAGTGTGCGGCGCGCAGGCCGACGCCGAATCGGTGACGGCGGCGCTCTCTTCGTCAGCCGCTTTCACTCAACTCGAAGGAGTCGCAACGCGCCAGGTCGCTTTCCTCTTCCCCGGACTCGGAGACCATTACCCGCGCATGGGCCAGGAGTTGTACCGGACGGAGCCGACCTTCCGCGAGCACCTGGACCGCGGCGCACAACTTCTACAGGCGCAACTCGGCTTCGACATACGCGAAGTGTTGTATCCGCAGGACGGCGAGGCGAACGCGGGCAAACTCGACTTCCGTCGCATGCTTAGGCGCGATTCGTCGCCGGAAGATGAGGCTGCGCGCCGTCTCGACCGGACCAGTTTTATTCAGCCCGTCACCTTCCTCATCGAATACGCGCTGGCGCAACTCTGGATGGAATGGGGCGTGCAGCCGCAGGCGTTGATCGGATATAGCATCGGCGAATACGTGGCGGCGTGCCTGTCGGGCGTGCTCTCTTTTGAGGATGCGCTGTCTCTTGTGGCGCGTCGCGCGCAAATGATCGAAGAGTTGCCTGCGGGCGCGATGCTCGCGGTGCCTTTGGGCGAAGCCGAAGTTGCGCCCTTCCTGCAAAACGACGCGCTCTCTCTGGCTGCGGTCAACGGTCCTGCGTCGTGTGTGCTGTCGGGCACCGTGGCGGCAATCGAAGCCGTCGAGCACGAGATGCAGGAGCAACAAATTCCTTCGCGCCGTCTGCTCACCACACACGCTTTCCACTCGAAGATGACGGAACCGCTGGCCGCGCGTCTGACCGAACTCGTCAGGACCTTCAAACTCGGCGCGCCGCAGATACCCTACATTTCAAACGTGACGGGCACGTGGATCAAGCCCGAAGAGGCGACCGACCCCGGCTACTGGGCGCGACACATGAGCGGCGCGGTGCGCTTCAGCGAAGGCATCGGAGAACTCGTGCGAGAGCAGGCGCGCGTGCTGCTCGAAGTCGGGCCGGGACAGGGTTTGACTTCGTTCGTCAAACAACACCCGGATTGCGACGGCGAGACCGCGCGGCTCTCCTTCGCCACCTTGCCCGGCGCTTACAACACACGCCCCGAGTCGGCCTACATACTCGAAACTCTGGGCAAGCTCTGGCTCGTCGGTCAACCAGTGGATTGGTCCGCTTTCTACGCGCGTGAAAAGCGGCGTCGCGTGCCGCTGCCGACCTACCCGTTCGAGCGACAGCGATACTGGGTGGACGCGCCGAACGCGCAACTCGCCCCCAGCCAAACGCGCCACGTGACGCTCGATAAAAACGAGAAGATCGCCGAATGGTTCTATCAACCGGCGTGGAAGCCCTCGATCGGCGCTCAATCCGAAGACGCTGCGGGGCAATCGCGCTGGCTCATCTTCAGCGACACGCTCGGACTCGGCGCGAGCATCGCGGAACAATTGCGCCGCGACGGTCAGGACGTGTTGACCGTCTTCGCGGGCGACGAATTTCGACGCGGCGGCGAGCGTGAGTTCTTCATCAATCCACGCCGCGCGGAGGACTACACGAGTTTGCTCTCGAACGTCAACGAGAGCGGGAGCGTCAGGAACATCGTTCACCTGTGGAGCATCTCGGACGACGCCGCAAAGCTCGACGCGAATTCATTTCAACAGAGTCAAGACCTCGGCTTCTACAGTCTTCTGTTCCTCGCGCAGGCTCTCGGTCGAAAGGCTCTCTCCGAGCAGGTGCGCATCGAGGTAATTACGCACGAAGCCCAGCGCATCACCGGACGCGAGACGCTGCGCCCCGAGAATGCCACGCTGGTTGGACCCGCGCGTGTGATTCCGCAGGAGTTCCCGAAGGTCGAGTGTCGTTGCATTGACGTGGCGATGCCGGAGCAGGACATCGAAGTCGAACTTGAGGCTCTGGGCCAACAACTGATCTCCGAGTTTCAACTCCAACACGACGGCTCGCTCGTCGCCTACCGCGATGGCCGACGCTGGGCGCAAGACTTCGAGCCTGTGCTTTTAGAGAGCGAAGGCCAGCCTACGAAGCTCAAAGAGAGCGGCGTCTATCTTCTCACCGGCGGCATGGGCGGACTCGGCCTCACGCTCGCGGAACATCTCGCGCGAAAGGTCAAAGCCCGCCTCGTGTTGACCGGGCGCACCGCGCTGCCCGAACGCGAAGGCCGGACCGCATGGCTCGAAACTCATGCGACGGATGATCCCGTGTCCGAAAAGATTCGCGCCGTGATGCGTCTGGAAGAACTCGGCGCGGAGGTGTTGACCGTCGCGGCGGACGCGAGCGACGAGACACAGATGCGCCGCGCGATAGAAGAGGCGACAGAACGCTTCGGCACGATTCATGGTGTGATTCATCTGGCGGGGCAGCCCGGCGGCGGCATCATTCAACTCAAGACGCGCGAGATGGCCGAACAAATCTTCGACCCGAAAGTTAAGGGCGCGCTCGTCATCGCGAAACTATTCGAAGAGAGGGAACTCGACTTTCTCGTTATTTACTCTTCCATCGCGTCCGTGCTCGGAGAGTTCGGGCAGGCGGACTATTGCGGCGCTAATGCCTTTCTGGACGCGTTCGCGCAGGCTCGTAGCTCAAGCGTCGCGGCCAACACGGTCGTCATCAATTGGGACATCTGGCAGGAGGCCGGGCTGGCCGTGCACACGGAAGTTCCGCCGCACCTCAGGCAATGGCGGCAGGAGATGTTGGCGAAGGGCATCTTGAACAGCGAAGGCGTGGAAGCCTTCGAGCGCATCCTCGCGAGCGGCCTGCCTCAAGTCGTCGTCTCGACGCAGGACTTGCCCGGTCGTATCGAACTCGGAAAGTCTTTCACAGGCGAAAGCTTCCTCGAACAATTGCGACAGACGGGCGAGACGCAGACGCATTCGTCCAGACGCGTGCTCGGCACAGGCTACGTCGCGGCGGGCAGCAATCTTGAGCAACAGATCGCGGAGGTCTGGCAACGCGTGCTCGGCACGGAGCAGGTCGGGGTTAACGACAACTTCTTCGACCTCGGCGGCAATTCGCTGCTCGGTCTGCAACTCGTCTCCGAACTCAGCCGCGCGCTCGACATCGAAATCGCGCCGGTCACGCTCTTCGAGTTTCCCAGCGTCAACGCGCTTGCGCGCCATCTCAACCCGCAGCCCGCCGAGTCGGCCACGACGGCGGCGAGCGAGTTGTCGGAGCGAAACAAACGTCTGCGCGAAGGCGCGGCTTCGTCGGGCATCGCCATTATCGGCGTCGCCGGACGCTTCCCCGGCGCTCCGAGCGTCGAACAGTTGTGGAGCAATTTGTGCGAGGGCCTGGAGTCGGTCACGTTCTTCACGGATGAAGAACTGCTGGCAGCGGGTGTGCCGCGATCTCAACTAGACGACCCGCGCTACGTCAAAGCGGGCGCGGTGCTCGAAGACATTGATCAATTCGACGCGGAGTTGTTCGGCTTCTCGCCGCGCGAGGCCGAAGTGATGGACCCGCAGCACAAACTCTTCCTCGAATGCGCCTGGGAAGTTTTGGAGCGAGCGGGCTACGACCCTTCAAGTTATGAAGGCTCGGTCGGCGTCTTCGCCGGTTCAAACTTGAGCACCTACCTGCTCAGGATGCACGCCGACCCGAAAGTGCGCGAGTCCGTCAACATGCTTCAAGCGATCCTCGGCAACGACAAGGATTCGCTCACCACGATGGTCTCTTACAAGCTCAACCTGCGCGGCCCGAGCATCGCCATACAAACTTTCTGCTCGACCTCGCTGGTGGCGGTGCACATCGCCTGCCAGAGTTTGCGCAGGGGCGAATGCAGCATGGCGCTGGCGGGCGGCGTCCGCGTCGTCGTCCCGGCGCAACAGGGTTATCTATACGAGCGCGGCGGCATCGCTCCATCCGACGGGCACACGCGTTCGTTCGATGCGAAGGCCGACGGCAGCATACTCGGCAACGGCGTAGGGATCGTCTGCCTCAAGCGACTCGAAGACGCGCTGGCCGACGGCGACCACATACACGCGGTGATCAAAGGTTCGGCCATCAACAACGACGGTTCTTTGAAGGCCGGTTACACCGCGCCGAGCGTTGCCGGGCAGGCCGACGCGATTCTCGCGGCGATGGACGAAGCGGGCGTCGAACCGGAGAGCATCGGTTACATCGAAGCGCACGGCAGCGCCACCGAACTCGGAGACCCGATCGAACTCGCCGCGCTGACGAAAGCCTTCCGCGCACGTACCTCTAAAAAGAGCTTCTGTCCTATCGGTTCGGTGAAGTCCAACTTCGGCCATCTGGACCGCGCGGCGGGCGTCACCGCGCTCATCAAGACCGCGCTCTCGCTTGAGCGGAAGCAAATCCCGCCGAGCATTAACTTCGAAGAGTCGAACCCGCAGATAGACTTCGCCAACAGTCCTTTTTATGTGAACACGAGTCTCGCGGAGTGGAGCGCGAACGGCGAAACGCGTCGCGCCTGCGTCAACTCGCTCGGCATGGGCGGCACGAACGCGCACGTCATCGTCGAAGAGGCTCCGCCCGTAGAGCCTTCGAGCGAAGGCCGCCCGTGGCAACTTTTGTTGTTATCGGCGAAGACGGAAGCCGCGCTCGACGCCGCAACCGGAAGGCTCGCCGCGCACCTCGCGCAGCATCCCGAGTTGAATCCGTCAGACGTGGCTTACACGCTTCAGGTCGGTCGTCGTGATCTTGAGTTTCGCAGGGCCATCGTCTGCAACGGCCACGAAGATGCGCGGCGCGCACTGGAGGGCGCGGAGCCGGGGCGCGTGCTCACGGCTTACCAGGAGGAAGGTGAACGAGATTTCGTCTTCATGTTTCCGGGCCTCGGCGGGCAATACGTCAACATGGGGCGCGGGCTTTACGAGTCCGAACCGACCTTTAAAAAAGATGTGGACGCGTGTTGCGAACTCCTCCTCCCGCTGCTCGGCTTCGACCTGCGAAAGGAACTCTATCCCGAAGCCGCGCCCGCCGGATCGAACGGCGAGAAGCCCGCTTCCTCCATTGACCTGCGCAAGATGTTGGGACGCAAGGCGACGACAGAGAGCGACGAACGCATCAACGAGACGAGCTTCACGCAGCCGCTTCTCTTCGTCATCGAGTACGCGCTGGCGCGGCTCTGGATGGAGTGGGGCATCAGGCCGAAGGCGATGGTCGGCTACAGTCTGGGCGAGTACGTCGCGGCCTGTCTGGCCGGGGTCATCTCGCTCGAAGATTCGCTCAAGCTGGTGGCGGAACGCTCGCGTATGATCGAAGAGTTGCCGCCCGGCGCGTTGCTGGCCGTAGGGTTGTCGGAAGAAGGCGTGTTGCCGCTGCTCGGCGAGGAGTTGTCTTTGATGGCGACCAACTCGCCGGAACAGTGTGTGGTCTCCGGCGCGGTTGAGGCCATCGAAGCGTTGCGCAGCAAGCTCGACGCGCAGGGCACGTCCTATCGTCAACTCTCCGCGCGACACGCTTTCCACTCCAGAATGATGGAACCCATCTACGACGCAGTGGTGTCGCTCGCGCAAAGCGTCAAACTCAGTCCTCCGCAAATTCCTTATCTTTCGAACGTGACGGGGACGTGGATTCGCCCCGAAGAAGCGACTGATCCGTCTTACTGGGCACGCCACCTGTGTCAGCCCGTGCGCTTTTCCGAAGGCATTCAAGAACTGCTCAAAGACCGACGCTGCGTGCTGCTGGAAGTCGGCGCGTCTGCGCTCTCAAGCATCGTGCTGCAATATCCTCTGCCGCCCGGCGCGGAGCCGCCGCTGACCGTCAACCTCTTGCGCCATTCGTATGAGACACAGTCCGATCTCGCTTACACGCTTCAGGCGCTCGGCAAACTCTGGCTCCTGGGCGCGCGTCCTGATTGGACGAAGGTTTACGCGCAGGAACGCAGGCGGCGTGTGCTCCTGCCGGCTTATCCTTTCCAACGACAACGCTATTGGATTGACGCGCAAGTTGATCGTCAATACGTGGGCCAGCAGGCGGGCGTAGACGCTTCACAAAAGGAATGGTTTTACGTGCCTTCGTGGAAGCGCACCGCAGGCGCGACTTTGAAGGGCAAAGCGCACGCGACGAATGGACGTGACAAGTGGTGGGTGCTCGTAGACGAAAGCGGACTCGGAAACGAGTTGGCGGATGCGCTCGAAGGCGACGGTCGAAGTGTGTTGCGCTTGCACGCAGGCTCCGGCTTCGCTCGCACGGGCGCGTCGAGTTTCAACGTCTCTCCGTCGCGACAGGAGGATTACGCCGCGCTCGTCAATGAAGCGGGCGGGCTGCCGGACGCCGTCGTTCATCTCTGGGATTTATCGAGCGATGGCGGAGAGCTTCACGCCGCGCACGACGGGCAAAGCGGGTCGAGCCTGCTCGCCCTATCGCGTGCGCTTCAGGAACAGGAGACCGTAGAGGCTCTCCCGGTCTGGGTCGTCTCCGAGAAAGTTCATGACGTGATCGGCGAAGAGATGTTTCAACCTTCGCAGGCGAGCTTGCTCGGCGCATGCACGAACGCGGCGAAGGAGTCGCCAAAACTGTCCATCAGAAATCTAGACGTGGTGGTTCCCGGTCAACGCGCGCATGAAAAGAAGCGGCTCGTCGCACAACTTCTGGGCGAGATGACGAACGGAGTCACGGAACGCGTCGTGGCTTATCGCGGCGGTCATCGCTGGATTCCGACGCTCGCGCCCGAGAGCGCGAACGGCGCGAACGGGCGAGACTCAAAGCCCGCCGAGCCGCGCACGTATTTGTTGATCAACGGGCTGAGCACGTTGGGCGCGGATTTTTGTAAACATTTCGCGCGTGAGGCCGGGCATCGTCTGGTGCTGGTCGAACCTGCGGAGTTTCCTGCGCGCGAGTTGTGGGATGAATGGGTCGCAAACGATCCCGGCGAAGGATTGATCACGGCCAGGATCAAGCGGCTACGCGCACTCGACGAACAGGCGGAGATAGTTCTGCTCGGGGCGGAGTTGACGGACGAAGCTCAGGCGCGCGCTCTGCCGCAGCAGGTGAAGGAACGTTTCGGCTCGCTCGACGGCGTGCTCTACGTTCTCGACGACGAGCCCCTTTCGACGCCGGCGGACGAGCACGCGCCGGAAGCGTTGTTGCGAGACAAGGCGCAGGGTCTCGTCGCGTTGGATGAAGCGTTGCGTGATGAAGACCTCTCGTGCAGGCTTCTCATCTCGCAGACGCGCACCGACGGCCTGCTCTCCGCAGCCGATTACGCGCTGCGCTTCTTCGTGGATGCCTTCGCACGCGACAGCGCAGGCAACGGGCATCAACACTGGACCAGCGTGACGTGGGACATCCCGCCCTCGAACGGCAACGGCCAGCGTCCGATGCGTGCCATAGAACGCCTGCTTCATCTAGGGTCAACACAAGTCATCGTCTCGGACGAGCCGTTGGCCGAGGGTTGGAACAAACTCGAAGCATTGATGAACGCCTCCGTGGCGAAGACGGAGAGCGAACCGATCACACTTTACCCGCGACCGACTTTGCGTGTCGCTTACGTTGCGCCGCGCACGCCGACCGAGCAAAGCATCGCGCAAATCTGGAGTGAGCTTCTGGGCGTCGAACAGATCGGCGCGCATGACAGCTTCCTCGCGCTCGGCGGCGACTCGCTGCTCGCCGTCCGTCTCATCTCGCGCCTGCGCGATGTCTTCAACCAGGACATTCCGTTGCGCCTGATCTTCGAAGCCTCCACCGTGGCCGAGTTGGCGAAGGCCGTCGAACCGCGCGGCGCGGAGACCGAAGACAGCGAACTCGCGCAGATCATGAGCATGCTCGAACAACTCTCCGAAGAGGACGCCGAGCAGGAATTGCTCAAGCGGCAGCAAGCCCCGAACTCGGAGGCCACGGCGTGAGCGCTCTCAAGCCAGCGAAAAGAACCTGGCCGCGCCGCGCGCTGCGCGTGGCGATGTGGCTGGCCGCGTCGCTCACGGTCGTTGCGGTCCTGTTGTTTGCGACGGGCGCATGGATGATCTGGCGTTCGTGGCCGCAGGTTTCGGGCACCATCGCCGCGCAGCCGCTCCGGTCGCCCGTGGAAGTAATCCGCGACAAGTGGGGCGTGCCGCATATCTACGCGCAAAATTCTCAAGACCTGTTCTTCGCGCAAGGTTTCGTGCAGGGGCAGGAGCGTATGTGGCAGTTGGAGTTCAGCCGCAGGCTCGGGAGCGGAAGGCTGAGCGAGTTTCTCGGAGCGGACGCCACCGGCCTCGACCGCTTCACGCGCGTTTTGGGATTGCGGCGGGTGGCAGAACTCGATTGGGAACGGATGAACGGAGAGGACCGCGCCGCGCTCGAAGCTTACGCCGCAGGCATCAACACGTATCTCAACGATAACCGGAGCAACCTCGCGGTCGAATTCAGGATGCTCGGCGTCGCCCCCGAACCGTGGCATCCGGTGGACAGCCTCGTCATCGTCAAACTGATGTCCTGGGTGTTGTCGGAAAACGCCTCGATACAGATCAGCCGCGCGCGCATCATCTCGAAAGCGCACGAAGAGGTAGCGAAGCAACTCCTGCCCGCGTATAGCGCGGCCGCTCCCGTCATCATTCCGCACGACACGGATGACTATCGGGAACTCTTGCAAGGCATCAAGTCGGTCGCCAAAACGCTCGGCACGGCGGGACCGACCAAGGGCAGCAACAGTTGGGTCGTCTCCGGCGACAGGACCGCCACCGGGCGGCCACTGCTCGGCAACGACACGCACCTCGATCTATTCCTCCCTTCGGTCTGGTATGCCAACGGCCTGCACGGCGGCGGCTACGAAACGGTCGGCTACTCGCTGGCCGGAACGCCGGGCGTCACCATCGGCCACAACCAGCGCGTCGCCTGGGGGCTGACGGACCTCGTCGCAGACGTGCAGGATTTTTATATCGAGAAACTCGACAACGAGGCAGACCCGCAAAATTATGAAGTGCGCGGCGAGTGGCGGCCACTGCGGTTTGTGGAGGAGCGAATTAACGTCAAGGGCGCGGAGGCAGTCGTGCTACGTGTGGCGCACACGAATCACGGTCCTCTGGTGAACAACTGGATCAGGCGATTCAAAGACACGCGGCCACTCGCGCTGGCGTGGGCTGCAAGCGAAAGTCACAGCCTGATCGAATCAATCCTTCTCCTGAACCGCGCGGGCAATTGGGAAGAGTTTCGCCGTGCCCTTAGTCTCTGGAACGGCCCGAACATCAACTTCGTCTATAGCGACGTTGACGGCAACATCGGTTATCAGGCGGCGGGTCGCATTCCCGTCCGCGCGCCGATTGATCAGGGCATCGTGCCCGTGCCCGGTTGGACGGGCGAATACGACTGGCAGGGATACGTGCCTTTCGAAGGACTCCCGCACCTGTTCAATCCGTCCGCCGGGTTCGTCATCACCGCCAATCAAAAACCCGTGGCGGACGATTATCCGTATCAACTCGGCTACGAGTTTGCCGACCCGTTTCGCGCCATTCGTCTCAATCAAATTCTTTCAGCCAACAAGCAACTCAGCGTCGAAGACGCGAAGTTGATCATGGGAGACACGCACCATCTGCCCGCCGAAAGCCTGCGTCCGCATTTGCTCGCCACGAAGCCCGCGAACGATCTGGAAGCGCGCGCTTTGGACGAGCTACGCGCGTGGAACTTGAAGTGCGATCCGGATCAAGTCGGCGCGGCGATTTATCAGGTTTGGTACCGGTTCCTCGTGGAAGAGATGGTGAGAGACGAATTGCAGCCGGAACTCACCGCCGAATATCTGGAGCACTACTGGATTCACGGGCCGCTCATGTTGAAGCTCATGGACGAAGGGACGAGCAGCCTCTTCGACGACACTTCTACGCCGCAAGTAGAAACGCGAGACGACATCGCGCGGCGCAGCCTCTCGAACGCCGTCGCGTGGCTCGCCAAGCATTACGGCGCGAACCCGAAGGGGTGGTCCTGGGGGCGTCTGCACACGATCAGTCTACGCCATCGTCCGTTAGGCATGGTGGACATCCCCGTCGTCTCCAAACTCTTCAACTACGGCCCCGTCGCCGCGCCCGGCTGCGACCGCTTCACGGTCAACGCCACATGGTTCACCTGGGACGACCCGGAGCATCCATACAACGCCGCCGCCGGGACCTCGCAGCGAATCATCATGGACGTGAGCGATTGGGATCGTTCGGTCGCGGTCAACAGCACAGGGCAGAGCGAACTGTTATTCCACGCGCACCGCGAAGACCTCGTGGAGCTGTGGCAGAACTTGAAGTATCACCCGCTCTTGTTTACACGGAAGGCGATTGAAGCCGAGGCCGCAGACCACTTGAAACTCGTGCCCGCGGCAAACACGGTTAAGTGACAGACCAGAAGCGAATCGGAGCGTAAGTAAATTATGGCTGACCTTGCAAAGCTTGCAGAAACTCTCTCACCGAACAAGCGCCAACTTCTCGAACTTCTGCTTAAGGAGAAAGCGCGTAAGGCCGACGCCGCGCCGCCGAAAGCTGCGCCCGTGAAAATTCCGCGCCGGGAAAAGTTTAGCCCCGGTCCGGTCTCGTCCGCGCAGCAACGCCTCTGGTTCATAGACCAACTCGACCCCGGCACGCCCGCGTTTAATATCCCTGCGGTCGTGCGTCTACTCGGCTCGGTCAACGTGAAAGTGTTGGAAAACTGTTTTGACGAGATCATCAGACGCCACGAAGCTCTGCGGACCAGTTTTGCGTCGGACGACGGCTTGCCCGTGCAGGTCATCGCTCCGTCTTTGAAGTTCGACATTCCCGTCCTCGACTTTCGGCACTTCCCGGAAGCGGAACGCATGGCGCAAGTCCAAAAGCTCGTCACGAACGAATGCCAACGCTCGTTCGACCTGACGCGCCCGCCGCTGATGCGCGCCACGCTGGTCGTGTTCGGCGAGCAGGATCACGTGCTCGTGTTGATGATGCACCACATCATCGGCGATGTGTGGTCGGTGAGAGTCGTGATGAAAGAACTGGCGACGCTTTACGAAGCCTTCTCCGCGGGTCAAACGTCGCCGCTGCCCGAACTCCCCATACAGTATTGCGATTACTGCACGTGGCAGCGCGAGTGGCTTCAGGGCGAAGCCTTGCAGACGCAACTCGCCTATTGGAAACAGAAGTTGACCGGGATGCCGGAGGCTTTGGAACTTCCGACCGACCGGCCTCGCCCACCCGTGCAGAGCATCTGGGGCGCAAAGCATTTTTTGAAGATACCCGGCGAACTGGCGGACGCTTTGCGCGCCATCGCTCAGGAAGAGAAAGCCTCGCTCTTCATGACGTTGCTCGCGACGTGGAAAGTTCTGCTGCATCGTTATACAGGACAGAGCGACATCGTCGTCGGCGCGCCGGTTGCCAATCGCAACAGGTCGGAGTTCGAAGGCATGGTCGGCTTCTTCGTCAATTCTCTGATCCTGCGCACGGACCTTTCCGGCGGCCTCACTTTTCGAGAACTGCTGCGGCGCGTGCGCGAGACGACGCTCGAAGCTTTCGCCAATCAGGACTTCCCCTTCGAACGACTGGTCGAAGTTTTGCAACCGACGCGGAGCATGAGCCGCAACCCGCTTTTTCAAACCGACTTCATACTGCAAAACTCGCCGCGCTCTTCTTATCAAGTGACCGGACTGACTTTCGAAGCGTTGCCCGTAGAAAACGGCACGGCGCAACTCGACCTCACGCTCGACCTCTGGGAAGAGCCCGAAGGCATCGGCGGCTGGCTTGAATACGACACGGACCTGTTCGACGCTTCGACGGCGGCGCGCATGGTCGGCGATTACATCACGCTGCTTGAGCGCATCGCGGCGGCCCCCGGGCGACCCATCTCGCATCACTCTCTGCTCTCGGACGCGGACCGTCAACGCGTTCTCGTCGAGTGGAACGACACGGCGAGAGATTACGAACTCGACTCGGCCTTCCCACAACTTTTTGAAGCGCAAGTCGAACGCACTCCCGATGCCGTCGCCGTCATCTGCGGCTCGCGTCAACTCACCTACAGGGAACTCAACGAGCGCGCGAACATTCTCGCGCGTTCACTGGTCGAACAGGGCGTCGGCGCGGAGTCTGTGGTCGGTCTCCTGATGCGTCGCGACATAGAACTACAGACGAGCATCCTCGCCGTGTTGAAGGCGGGCGGCGCGTATCTGCCGCTCGACCCCGCATACCCCGCGCAGAGACATCGCACGATCATAGGGCAGAGCGGCGCGCGCCTGCTGATCGCCGCGCGCGAGTTTGTGCCAGCCCTCGGAGAGATTTGGAACAGCGCGGAAGAGTTGAGCGCGCCCGTCGTGCTCGTGGTGGAAGATGCGCTTGAGGAAGCGCGCGAGACGGGGAACCTGCCGCCGCGTAGCCTGCCGGACAACCTCGCCTACGTCATCTACACGTCAGGTTCGACGGGCATGCCGAAGGGCGTGATGATTCATCATCGCGGGATGGTCAATCACCTGTGGGCAAACATCGAGGCGTTGTCCATGACCGCGTCGGACGTGCTGGCGCAGACGGCTTCGCAGTGTTTCGACATCTCTGTCTGGCAGTTTCTCGCCCCGCTCGTCATCGGCGGGCGCGTGCACATCTTCCCGGACGAGATCACGCAAGACCCCACGCGTCTCTTGAGCGAGGTTGACCGCGCGGGCGTGACGGTCTTCGAGACTGTGCCTTCGCTGCTGCAAGTTGCGTTGGCCGACGTGAAGGCACAGAAGCAGGAACGCCCGGCGTTGAAGTCTTTGAAGTGGCTGCTGCCGACCGGAGAAGAGGTTCCCGTCGCACTGTGTCGCGAATGGCTCAGGACTTATCCGAACGTCGCGCTGATGAACGCTTATGGCCCTTCGGAATGTTCCGACGACGTGACGTTAGAACCGATCTATGAGCCGCCCGTTGAAACTGTGAGCCGCATGTCTATCGGGCGTCCGGTGGGCAACTTGCAGGTCTGCATCGTGGACCGGGATACGAACCCTTTGCCGGTCGGCGTGCCGGGAGAGTTGTGCGTGAGAGGCGTCGGGGTGGGGCGCGGTTATCTGGCGTTGGCGGCGCGCACGGCCTCCGTCTTCGTGCCCGACCCGTTCAGCGCGCAACCGGGAGCACGCATGTACCGCAGCGGCGACCGCGCGAAATATCTGCCCGATGGAAGAATCGAGTTTCTCGGGCGCGTTGACTATCAAGTCAAGGTGCGCGGCCACCGGATCGAACTGGGCGAAGTGGAAGCCGCGCTCTCGCAAGTGCCGGGCGTCTCCGAGGCCGTAGTTATTGTCAGGGAAGACGCGCCGGGCGAGCGGCGTCTGGTCGGGTATGTGGTCTGGGAAGAAGGCGTCGAGAGCAATGCTGCGCAGGAGGTGCGCGAGCGTCTGCGTGCGCGTCTGCCGGACTACATGGTCCCGGCGGCCTTAGTGGCGTTGGAGCGCATGCCTTTGTCGCCGAACGGGAAAATTGATCGCAAGTCGCTGCCCGTGCCCGAAGGCGGGAGCATCAACAGTCAAACTTTCATAGCCCCGCGCAACCCTACGGAAGAAGTTTTGAGCGCGATCTGGTCGGAGATTTTGAACACGGAGCGCATCGGGGTGGAAGATAACTTGTTTGATCACGGCGCGCACTCTCTGCTCGTCACGCAGGTCATCTCGCGCATACGCAAAGTCTTCAAGGTCGAACCGCCGCTACGCGTTTTCTTCGAGTGCCCGACCATCGGAGGAATGTCGCGCGCCATCGAGTCGTTGCAAAATCAGGCCGAGGGCATCGCCGTGCCGCCCATCGTCCCCATCGAGCGCGGGGATGATCTGCCGCTCTCCTTCACGCAGGAGCGCATGTGGTTCTTAGACCAACTTGAGCCGGGGCTGACCGCTTACAACGTGCCGGGCGCGGTCTATCTCGACGGTCGGCTCGACGTGAGTGCGCTTGAAGCGGCGTTCGGAGAAGTCCTGCGACGGCACGAAATTTTGCGCACGACTTACGGTTCAGCCGACGGCAGACCCGTCCAGATCATACACCAGCCGCAACCCTTCAAACTGCGCATCGAAGATTTACAAGAGCTTCCCGAAGACGAGAGAGACGCGGCGGCCTTGCAATTGGCGAAGGATAACGCGCAGCGTCCTTTCAATCTCTCGACGGGGCCGATGGTGCGCTGCTTCCTCGTGCGCATGCGACCCGACAGCCACCTGCTGGCGATGACCACGCACCACATCGCCTACGATATGTGGTCGCGCGAGATATTCATTTTCGAGTTGGCGGTTCTTTATCAAGCCTTCATGAAGGGCGAACCCTCGCCGCTGCCCGAGCCGGAAATTCAATGGGTTGATTACGCACACTGGCAGCGCAAATGGCTTCAGGGCGAAACGCTTGAGAAGCAACTCGACTACTGGCGTCGGAAACTGGAAGGCGCGCCGCCGCACCTCGATCTACCGACCGACTTCCCGCGCCCCGCCGTGCAGTCTTATCGCGGAGCGAGACAGTATCTACAACTGCCGCCCGAGTTGGCGCGCGGCGTCGGCGCGTTGAGTAAGAAGCACGGCGTCACGCCTTTCATCACGCTTCTGGCCGCCTTCAAGACTCTGCTCTGGCGATACACGGGGCAGGAGCAGATCGTCGTCGGGTCGCCCATCGCGAATCGCAACCGGCTCGAATCGGAAAAGCTGATGGGCTTTCTGGCGAACACGCTCACGCTCTACACGGACCTCTCCGGCAATCCTACTTTCACGGAGTTGCTCGAACGCGTGCGCGAGACATCTCTCGGCGCGCACGCACATCAAGACGTGCCCTTCGAGTTGCTCGTGCAAGCGCTCCAGCCGCAACGCGACATCAGCCGTTCGCCGCTGTTTCAGGTGATGTTCAATTACATGATGAATTATTCAGCCCCCAAGGTTGATCTCCCGGACCTCACGCTGCGCCTCGAAAGGCTTCATAGCGGCGCGGCGCAGTTCGACATCAACATTGACATGTGGGAGACGAACGACGGGCTGAACGGCGTGGTCGAATACTGCACGGACCTCTTTCGCCACGCGACCATCACGCGATTCATCACGCAATTCAGGATTCTCGTCGAAGCCATCATCGCCGCTCCCGACCGGAAGCTTTCGCAATACTCGCTGCTGCCGGATGAAGAGCGACGCCAGTTGCTCGTCGAGTGGAATGATACGGGCGTCGAATATCAACGCACGCATTGCCTGCAACTGATGTTTGAAGAGCAGGCGGCGTTGACGCCGGAAGCCACTGCGGTCCTGTTCGAAGGCCACGAACTCAGCTACGCGGAATTGAACACGCGCGCCAACAGGCTGGCGCATTATCTCGTCAAGCAGGGCGTGAAGCCGGAAACGCTCGTCGGCATCAGCATGGAGCGAAGCCTCGAAATGGTCGTGGGGCTGCTCGGCATACTCAAGGCCGGGGCGGCCTACGTGCCGCTCGATCCCGGTTATCCGGAAGAACGACTCGCCTACATGTTCGACAACGCGCAGGTGAGCGTGTTGCTCACGCAGGCGAAACTGGCGACGCGCACGAATGCTGCGAGCGCGAAAGTCTTACGGCTCGACGCGGACTGGAGCGAGATAGAGGCGGAGAGCGACGCGAACCCGAACGTCCGTGTAAGCGAAGAGAACCTCGCTTACGTCATCTACACGTCAGGCTCTACGGGGCGGCCCAAGGGCGCGATGAACACGCACCGCGCCATCTGCAACCGCCTGCTCTGGATGCAGGAACAATATCAACTCACGCCCGCCGACAAAGTTTTGCAGAAGACGCCCTTCAGTTTCGACGTTTCGGTCTGGGAGTTCTTCTGGCCGCTCATCACGGGGGCGACGCTCGTGGTCGCGCGTCCTGAAGGTCATCGCGACAGCCGTTATCTCGCGCAACTGATTAAAGAGGAAGGCATCACGACGATGCATTTCGTGCCCTCTATGCTGCGCGTGTTTTTGGAAGAAGCGACGATTGAAGGAGGCCACGGCCTGCGACAGGTGATGAGCAGCGGCGAGGCTTTAACTTACGATCTGGTCGAAAAGTTCGGCCAGAAGCTCGAAGCGAAACTGCACAACCTCTACGGCCCGACGGAAGCCGCCGTTGACGTGAGCTACTGGGAATGCGCGGCGGGCGTAGAGCGTGCGACGCCGATAGGCAGGCCGATCTCGAACACGCAACTCTACGTGCTCGACGCGTGGATGCAACCGGCGGCAATCGGCGTCGTGGGCGAGTTGTACATCGGAGGCGTGGCGGTGGGGCGCGGCTACTGGCGTAACGCCGACCTCACAGCCGAGCGTTTCGTGCCGGACCCTTTCAGCCGCGACGCGGGCGCGCGTCTCTATCGCACAGGCGACCTGACAAGGTACATGGCCGATGGAAACATAGAGTACCTCGGAAGAATTGACAGCCAGGTGAAACTGCGCGGCCACCGGATCGAACTGGGCGAAGTAGAAGCCGCGCTCTCACAAGTGCCGGGCGTCTCCGAAGCTGTAGTTATTGTCAGAGAGGACACGCCGGGCGATGCGCGTCTGGTGGGTTACGTGGTGCGGGCGGACGGCGTCGAGAGCAACGGCGCGCAGGAGGTGCGCGAGCGTCTGCGTGCGCGTCTGCCGGACTACATGGTCCCGGCGGCGTTGGTGACGTTGGAGCGCATGCCCTTGTCGCCTAACGGGAAAATTGATCGCAGGTTGCTGCCCGCGCCCGACATGGGCCGTCAGGTGAGGGAGAGCACCGTCTACCTTGAGCCGCAGACGGAGTTGGAGAAGACGATTGTAGAGTGCTGGAGAGAGTTGCTGAACGTGGAAAGGATCGGACTCAACGACGACTTCTTCGATCTGGGCGGCCACTCTCTGCTCGCCGCGCAGTTTCTCTCTCGCCTGCGAGACAGGACCGGGGTTGAAGTCTCGCTCAAGATTTTCTTCGAAGCCTCGACGGTGGCGGGCGTGGCGAAATCCGTGTCCGCCGTGCGCTGGGTGGCGGAGGCTTTGAGGGGCGGCAACGGCGCGGGACAGGATGAAGAGTCAGGCATTATTTCAGAGGAGGGCGTGTTATGAGCACGGCGGAACTCATCGCCGACCTAAGCCATCTCGGTGTAAGACTGTGGTTGGACGGCGACCAACTGCGCTTCAAAGCGCCGCAGGGCGCGTTGACTCCGGAATTGAAGGCACGACTCGTCGAGCGCAAGGGCGACCTGCTGGAGTTTCTGCGCGGGGTGCAAACGTCCCTCGAATCAACGGCCACGCCGCCCATCAGCCCCGCGCCGCGTCGTGGCGACGATGCGCCGCTCTCTTTCTCGCAGGAAAGGCTCTGGTTCGCGGCGCAGTGGGAGCCGGAGAGCGCGGCGTATAACATCACAGACGCGATAAACATCGAAGGGCAACTCGAACTTGACGCGCTGGAAAAGAGCCTGAACGAGATCATACGGCGACACGACATCCTGCGCACTTCATTCGTCACGAGCGACGGAGAACCCGTGCAGAGGATCGCGCCCGAAGCACGGCTTGAAATCAAGTTAATTGACCTGCAACACCTCTCCGCGACGGAGCGCGACGCGGAGACGGAGCGAACTTTAAGCGCGGAGTCCGCGACCGCTTTCGACCTCTCGCAGAGTCCTCTGCTGCGCGTCGTGCTGATCAGGTTGGAGCCGCAACGACACGTCCTGCTCTTCAACTCGCATCACATCATCTCCGATGGCTGGTCAACCGGAGTGTTGATTCACGAGATGGTCTCGCTCTACAGAGCCTACACGGCGGGGCAGCCTTCGCCGCTCGGCGCGCTCCCGATTCAATACGCGGACTTCGCCCTCTGGCAGCGTCAATGGCTGGCGGGCGAGCGTCTGGATAACGAGCGTGCTTTCTGGCGCGAGCAACTGAGCGACGCGCCCGCGAGCCTCGATTTACCGACCGATAAACCGCGTCCACCGGCGCGCACGTCTCTCGGCGCAACGCATCGCTTCGATTTGTCGCCCACGCTTTCGAGCGCGGTGCGCAAGTTGAGCCAGCAGGAACGCGTCACGCCGTTCATGGTTTTACTCGCGGCATGGAGCGCGCTCCTCTGCAAATATACGGGGCAGGAAGACGTGCTCGTCGGCTCGGCGCACGCCAACCGCAGCCGCACGGAGTTGGAAAACTTAATCGGCTTCTTCGTCAACACTCTGGTCCTGCGCACGAACCTATCGGGCAACCCGAGTTTCCTCGAACTGCTCGCGCGCGTCCGCGAAGTAACCATCGCGGCGCAGGCCCATCAAGACTTTCCTTTCGAGAAACTCGTTGACGAGTTGCAACCGGAACGCGATTTGAGCCGCACGCCGATCTATCAAGTGGCGTTTACTTTTCAGAACGCGCCCGAAGGAGAGTTGTCAGCACAAGGGCTCGTCCTGCATCGTCTGCAACTCCCGAGCCGCACATCGAAGTTCGATCTCACTTTAATCATCACAGACTCCGAGCCTGCGATGACCGGAGAGCTTGAATACAGCACGGACCTGTTTGAAGAAGATACCATCGCACGCATGGCGCGCCACTTCGAGACGCTGCTGTCCGTCGCCGTCGCTCATCCGCAACAGCGTCTTTCGGAACTGCCTCTGCTGAACGCGGGCGAACGCCGTCGCCTCTTAACTGAATGGAACGACACCGCGACGAATTACCCGCGCGAGGCGTCCATACAGGAACTATTCGAGCGGCAGGCGGAAGAGAGCTCGGATGCCGTCGCCGTCATCAGCGGGCCGTCGCGCGCCAGTTATCGAGAGTTGAACGAGAGGTCGAACCGGCTGGCTCATTACCTGCGCGAACTCGGCGTAGGGGCGGAGATGCGTGTCGGCATCTGTCTGGAGAGAAGTCTGGACATGATCGTCGGCCTGCTCGCCATACTCAAGGCGGGCGGGACTTACGTGCCGCTCGACCCGGAGTATCCGATTGAACGTCTCGCGTTCATGGTGGAAGAGAGCAACGTCGTCATTCTTCTGACGGATGAAAATCTTGAGCAGGCTTTGCCGAGCGCGGGCGCGCACGTCATTTGTCTGGACGCCGAACAGGAAGAGCTTTTAAATTACCCCTGCGAGAACCCGCCGAATCTTTCTCATCCAGACAATCTGGCTTACGTGATGTTCACTTCCGGTTCGACCGGAAAGCCGAAAGGCATCGCGGTCACGCATCGCAACGTAGTGCGCCTGGTTAAGCAGAACGACTACGCACGCTTCGACGCGGAAGAAGTCTTCCTTCAGTTCGCGCCGATCTCTTTCGACGCCTCCACGTTCGAGATTTGGGGAAGCCTTTTGAACGGCGCGCGCCTCGTCATGTTTCCGCAGAAGCAGGCTTCGCTCGAAGAGTTGGGGCAGGTCATCAGAGAGCAACAGGTGACGGTGCTCTGGCTGACCGCCGGACTGTTTCACCAGATGATCGAGAACCGGCCCGCAGACCTCAAGCAACTGCGTCAACTGCTGGCGGGCGGCGACGTGCTCTCTGCGCATCACGTCAGAAAGGCTTTGCAGGAGTTGGACGGGTGCCGCCTGACCAACGGCTACGGGCCGACCGAAGGCACGACCTTCACCTGTTGCTACGGCATGGACGACGCGAGCGCGATTCAAAGCAACGTGCCCATCGGCCAGCCCATCTCGAACACGCAAGTTTATATACTCGACGCACACCTGCAACCGACGCCCGCAAGCGTGCCCGGCGAGTTGTACATCTCCGGCGACGGGCTGGCGCGCGGCTACATGAACCAGCCGGGATTGACGGCGGAGAAATTCATCCCGAACCCGTTCGCATCCGAACCGGGCGCGCGTATGTATCGAACGGGCGACCTCGCGCGATACCTGCCAAACGGCGCGATAGAATTTCTCGGGCGCATAGACTTCCAGTTGAAAATCCGTGGCTTCCGCATCGAATTGGGAGAGATCGAGTCTGTCTTAAGTAAGTTCGGCGCGATCGAGCAGGCCGTCGTCTTGGCGCGTGAGAACGGCGCGGGCGATAAGCAACTCGTCGCCTACATCGTGCCGGAAGAAGGCGGCGACGTGTCGGCGGCAAATTTGAAGAGCTACCTGCGACAGCATCTCCCCGATTACATGACGCCGTCGGCCTTCGTCTCGCTGGAACAGTTGCCGCTCACGCCGAACGGGAAGGTTGACCGCAAGGCTCTGCCCGCGCCCGAGAAGACTACTGCGACTGACGATAACGCCGCCGCGCCGCGCACGCTGTTTGAAGAAGTGCTCGTAGAAATCTGGACGGACGTGCTGCAACTGGAACGCGTCCATATCAACGAAAACTTCTTCGAACTCGGCGGCCACTCGCTGCTCGCCACGCAGATCGTGTCAAGAGTGAGCGACAGTTTTCATGTCAGCCTTCCGCTGCGCGCTCTGTTCGAGTCGCCCACGGTCGCGGGCCTGGCCGAACGTATCCAGACAGCTTTGATCTCCGGTCAAGACCTTGAAGTCCCGGCGATTCAACCCGTCTCGCGCGAGCAGGCTTTGCCGCTCTCCTTCGCGCAGGAAAATTTGTGGCTGTTCGAGCAGTTAACACCAGGCACGCCGACCTACAACACCTGTCGCTCTGGCCGCATCTGGGGACCGCTGAATACTGAGGCGGTCGAGGCGGCCTTCAACGGGTTGCTGCAACGTCACGAGGCTCTGCGGACCAGTTACGAAGTTTACGACACGACGCCCATTCAGATCGTGCACCCGCACGAGCATTACAAACTGCCGATCATTGATCTCTGCGACTTGCCGGAGGATGAACGCGAGGCGGCGGCTTTCCGGCTCTCCAGCGAAGACGCGCAGCAACCCATAGACATCACCAGGTCTCCGGTCGCGCGGGCCAGGCTGCTTCGCCTGGGCGAAGAGGAGCACGTCTTCATCCTGAGCATCCATCACATCGCTTACGATCTCTGGTCGGGCGGCGTGCTGCTCGGCGAGATGGAGCAACTTTATCTCGCACACGTCGAAGGCGAACCGGCGCAACTCGCGCCGCTGCCCGTGCAATGTGCCGACTTCGGAGTCTGGCAGCGCAACTGGCTACAGGGCGAGGTGCTGGAACGTCAACTCTCTTACTGGAAAGAGAAGCTGGCCGGACTTTCCGCGACACCGCTCGACCTTCCTTCAGACCGCCCACGCCCCGCCGTGGAGACGATGAACGGCGCTTCCGAATACGTGCGCTTCCCGAAGACTGTCAACGAAGCGATACAGGAGCTTGCGCGCCAGGAAGGCGTCACGCAGTTCATGGCGCTGCTCGCCGTCTTTCAAGTGCTGCTTCATCGCTACACCAATCAGGATGATCTGGCCGTCGGCTCTGTGATCGCCAATCGCAACCGCGCGGAGTTGGACAACGTCGTAGGCTTCTTCGATAACCCTATCGTGTTGCGCGTTGACGCTTCGGGCAATCCCACGTTCCGCGAGTTCATGCTCAGGGTGCGCGACGTGGCCCTCGGCGCATACACCAACCAGTACCTTCCCTTCGACCTCATCGTCAAAGCGTTGCAACCGGAGCGCACATCGAACCGCACGCCTTTTATTCAGGCCATGTTCGTCTTCCTGCTCAACTATCCCGCGATGGAGAGGGAGATCGCCGGACTCAAAGTTGTTCCCTACAACCTGCAAAGCGGAAAGGCCATGTTCGACCTGCTCTTCGGCCTGCGTGCCTCGGAGCGCGGCCTTGAAGGCGAACTGGCTTACAACCGAGACCTCTTCGACGCGTCCACCGTCGCACGCATGTGTCGCCACTTCGGGCAACTGCTCGAAGCGGTCGTCGCCAATCCTGACGGGCGTATACGCGAACTCGTCATGTTGTCCGGGGAAGAGCGGGCGCAACTTCTCTCGGAATGGAACGACACGCGTAGAGACTACAAGTTAGATTATTGCATCAATGAATTGTTCGAAGGACAGGTGGAGCAAACGCCCGGGCGCGTCGCTCTCACCTGCGCCGGGGAGCAGATCACCTACGGCGATTTGAACGAGCGCGCGAACCGGTTGGCGCATTATCTCAGAGGTCGCGGCGTCGGGGCGGAGGTGCGTGTCGGCATTTGCCTGGAACGTTCCATAGACCTTGTGGTGGGCATGCTCGGCGTGTTGAAGGCCGGGGCGGCCTACGTGCCGCTCGATCCTGATTATCCCGCGGAGCGCGTCGAGTATATGATCGGCGACGCGGATGTGCCGATCCTTCTCACGAGCACGAAAGTTCGCGCTATCGCCCCTGAATCTCCGGTTGAGAGAATCTATCTCGACGCCGACTGGGAGAAGATCGCCAAGGAGAGCACAAAGAACCCCGCACCCTTCGTCAGCCCTGATAATCTCGCTTACATCATTTACACTTCCGGCTCCACCGGACGCCCGAAAGGCGTGAGCATCGCGCACCGTAGCGCGGTTTCGTTCCTCAATTGGGCGGATGAAGTCTTTCCAGCGGAGAGACGCGCCGGACTACTCGCCGCGACCTCCATCTGCTTCGACCTCTCCATCTTCGAACTGTTTCTTCCGCTCTGTTTCGGTGGCCGCATCATTCTCGTTGACAACATTCTCGCGCTGCCCGGTCTCCCGCAGAAAGAAGAAGTCACGCTCATCAACACAGTGCCTTCAGCCATCAGGGAACTGCTGAACGACGAATGCCTGCCGCACTCCGCGTTGACGGTGAACCTCGCCGGGGAAGCGCTTTCAGCCGACCTCGCGCGCAGACTTTATGCCGCGCTCCCCGAACATCAACTCTACAACCTCTACGGCCCGAGCGAGACGACCACTTACTCCACCTTTACATACATCGAGAGCAATGTCTCCAACACTCCCGGCATCGGGCGGCCCGTCGCCAACACGCAAGTCTATGTTCTCGACCGTGAAGGCAATCTCGCCTGCACGGGCGTGCCGGGAGAACTTTACATCGGAGGCGTGGGGCTGGCGAGAGGTTATTTGAACCGGCCTGAATTGACGGCGGAGAAGTTTGTGCCCGACCCGTTCAGCACGGAGCCGGGAGCGCGCCTATATCGCACGGGCGACCGTGTGCGCTGGCTGGCAGACGGGACGCTGGAATTCCTCGGGCGCATTGATCATCAGGTGAAGGTGCGCGGTTATCGTATAGAGCTTGGCGAGATCGAGTCTGTGCTGTCGAGTCATCCTTCCGTGCGCGAAGCTGTTGTAATAGTGAGAGACGACGCGGTCGGCGGGCAGCGTCTGGTCGCGTACCTCGTCACGCCGGGAGAGACGGGGCAGGGCGTCGCCGAATTGCGCGCCTACCTGCAAGGCAAGCTGCCGGGCTACATGGTGCCGAGCGCGTTCGTGACGTTGAGCGAGTTGCCGCTCACGCCGAACGGGAAGTTGGACCGCAAGGCTCTGCCCGCGCCCGGCGCATCCGTGCGTGAGGCGATGCCGGAGTTGGCCGAGACGCGCAGGCCGAGCGAAGAGCTGGTGGCGGGCGTCTGGTGTCAGGTGCTCGGCCTTGAGCGCGTGGGGAAGGATGAAAACTTCTTCGAGTTGGGCGGCCATTCGCTTCTGGCGACGCAGGTGATCTCGCGCGTGCAGAAGATGTTCGGCGTCGAGATAGAGTTGCGCAGACTATTCGAAAGCCCCACGGTGGCCGGGTTGGCAAGGCAGATCGAAGCGGCGCGCAGGGCTGGACAGAACATCTCTTTGACGCCCATCGTGCCCGTCTCGCGCGACGCGGAGTTGCCGCTCTCGTTCGCACAGCAGCGGCTCTGGTTCCTGGACAAACTGGTCGCAGACAATCCCGTCTATAACATCCCGAGCGCGCTACGGCTCAAGGGACGCTTGAATGTTCGCGCGCTCGAAGAAGCGTTGACGGAGATCGTACGTCGTCACGAATCACTTCGCACGACCTTCGCGGAGGCCGACGGTCTGCCGTTGCAAGTGTTCGCGCCGCCCGCTCCGGTGTCGCTTCCGTGCATTGACATCAGTGCGCTCGGTGAGGCGGAGCGCGAGCAGGAAGCGCGGCGGCTGGCCGAGGCCGAAGCGCAAAGCCCGCTCGATTTATCCAAAGGGCCTCTGCTGCGCGCGAGCGTGCTGCGGCTCGGGGAGGAAGAGCATGTGGTGTTGCTGACGATGCACCACATCATTTCAGATGGATGGTCAATGAACGTCCTGCTGCGCGAGTTGACCGCGCTCTACGAAGCGTTTGTAGAGGGGCAGGAATCACCGCTTCCCGAGTTGCCGGTTCAATACGCAGACTTCGCGGCGTGGCAGCGAGAGTGGTTGAGCGGCGAGGTTCTGGATGCGCAGTTGGAGTTCTGGAAGAGACAGTTGTCGGGCGTTTCCGTGTTGGAGTTGCCGACGGACAGGCCGCGCCCGCCCGTGCAGAGTTTCAGCGGCGCGCACGAGCGCGTGGCTTTGTCCGCAGAGTTGAGCGAGGCCGTCAAGGCGCTCGGGCAGCGAGAAGGCACGACGCTGTTCATGACACTGCTGGCGGCCTTCAAGGCTTTGCTGCGTTGCTACACGGGGCAGTACGACATCGTGGTGGGCACGCCCGTGGCTAACCGCAGCCGCGAAGCCGTCGAAGGGCTGATCGGTTTCTTCGCCAACACGCTCGTGCTGCGCACGGAGTTGTCCGACGAGATGAGTTTCAGCGAGTTGTTGAGAGAGGTGCGCGAAGTCGCGCTCGACGCCTACGCGCATCAGGATGTGCCGTTCGAGAAACTGGTCGAAGAGTTGCAGCCCGAACGCGACCTGAGCCGCAATCCTCTGGTGCAGGTCTTCTGCGTGCTCCAGAACCTCACGTCAATGAATTTGGAGATGGCCGGGTTGGACGCGCAGGTGTTGGAGACCGATTTGGAGACGACGAAGTTCGACTTGACGCTCTACATGAACGAGACCGAAGAAGGGCTGTCGGCTGCGTTCGAGTACAGCCGGGAGTTGTTCGATGCAGCCACCGTCAGGCGTATGTTGAAGGATTACGAGCGGCTGCTCGAAGAGTTCGTGGCCGCGCCTGACAAACCTCTGTCGGAACTTCCGTTGTTGACCCACCTGGCCGGCGGCGGTCCGGGATATCCCGGCGGCCTTGAGCGTCGGCGCAAGTTGCCTGTGTCCGGGGCGAAACGCGTCAGAGAAGTGCAGGCTTATCTCGCGCCGCGCGACGAGATCGAGTTTGAGTTGATGAGAATTTGGGAGAGCCTGCTTGGCGTCGAAGGAGTGAGCATTCGTGATAGCTTCTTCGACATCGGCGGCCACTCGCTGCTGGCCGTGCGCCTGGCGTCCAGAATCAAGCGGCAATTCAAACGCGAGTTGCCTCTGGGCGCTCTGTTGCAATCGCCAACCATCGAGCGGCTCGCAGGTTTGCTGCGACAGGAGGGGACCGTCTCGACGCGCACGGCGCTCGTGCCGCTCCGCTCCGAGGGGACGCGGCCTCCGTTCTTTTGCGTCCACCCGATTGGCGGCAACGTGCTTTGCTACGCCCCGCTCGCGCGCCAACTCGGAACTGAACAGCCTTTCTACGCATTTCAACTACCGGCCTTCGCCAAAGACTCCGGCCCGCACACGATCGAGTCTCTGGCCGTACATTACTTGCAACACCTGCGCGCCGTTCAACCGCAAGGACCGTATCGTCTCGGCGGATGGTCAATGGGCGGCGTGATCGCGTTCGAGATGGCGCGGCAACTCGTGGAGCAGGGAGAGCGCGTCGAGTTGCTGGCTTTGATAGATTCTTATGCGCCGCAAAGTATCGAGAGGCCGGAACGTTTCGATCAGCACGATCTCCTGCACATGTTCGTGCGAGACCTCGAAGGAGTCTACGGCAGGAGCCTTGAGTTTTCGCACGAAGACTCGCGGCGGCTTTCGCTCGAAGAGACTTTCGAAGTTCTGCTGGAGAGAGCGCGTGCGTCGGAGGTGGTGCCTGATGAACTCGGGCTTTCCGAGTTGCGTGAATTGTTCGAACTCTATCGCACGAACCTTTCGGCGTTGCTCTCTTACGAACCGCGAGCGTATGCGGGCATCCTCACGCTCTTCAGGAGCGGCGCGTCGAGTTCCGACCCGGCACACGGTTGGACGCCTTATGCGGCTGGCGTAGAGGTGCTGGAAATTGAGGGCGACCATTATTCGATCGTCAACGGGCCGCAAGTGAAGACGCTGGCGGCGCGTCTCGAAGGGATGCTGAACGGCGAGAGACTTCCGGCATGAGCGTGCTGGTCCGTATGAGCACGTAGTCTGTTTAAAATTGGAGCATTCGAAGAGGAAAAGCTATGGACACGTTAATGTACGCAATACGCCTCGCCTTCCGGCGACTGGTTCGCAAGAAGCTGGTGAGCGCCGTGATCGTCCTCTGCCTCGCGCTTGGCATCGGCGCGAATACGGCCATCTTCAGCGTCGTGAATGCGCTGCTCGTCCGCCCGCTTCCCGTGGAGGAAGTTGACCGGGTCGTGTTCACGCTCGACATGCGTACCGAAGACGACCCCTTCGAAGCGTCCATCATGGATGCCAACGCCTTCAAGGCGCAGGGGCGTTCGTTCAGCGATGTCGGGCTGGGCATGTACGAAGTCTTCTCGCTGCGCGGCACGGAAAAGCCCGAGCGTCTTTCGGGCGCGGCGATCTCCAGCGACTACCTGACGACGCTGCGAATCAAGCCTCTGCTCGGTCGCACCTTTTTGCCGGAGGACGACCGCGCGGGAGCCGCGCCCGTCGCGCTTCTGAGCCATAGCCTCTGGCAGAGTCGCTTCGGCGGCGACCAGAATATCCTCGGGCGCAACCTGCGTATGGGCACACGCGACTACGCGGTCGTAGGCGTTCTTCCGCCGGGTTTCGATCTGCCGCTCGGCACGCAAATCTGGGTGCCGCTAGCGCTCAACATGGAGACTCTGCCGCTCAAAGAGCAGGCCGCACATAAATACTTTCTCGTGGCGCGACTCAAACCCGGCGTCACCATCGAAGACGCGAACAAGGAAGCCAGAACCATCGCGCAGGATTTGGAACGAACCTATCCCGAACAGCGTAAAGGTTGGAGCATCAAGTTGATTCCGCTGCGCCAGCAACTGCTCGGAGACATCAACGGGAACATCCGCCCGACGCTCTTCCTGCTGCTCGGCGTAGTCGGTTTCCTACTGCTCATCACCTGCGCCAACGTCGCGAGCCTGCTGCTCGTCAGGTCTCTGGAGCGTAGATACGAGACGGCAATTCAGATGGCGCTCGGAGCCACGCGCGGGCGTCTGGTCCTACAGTTGCTCACGGAGAGCATCCTGCTCTCGCTGCTCGGCGGCGCGGCCGGACTGTTATTCGCGCGGCTCGTGACGAGTTCGTTGATGTCTCTCAAGCCGGTCTATTTCTTCGCGATGAAAGACGTGTTTCAAGAGACGCCGATCAGCGGAAAAGTGCTGCTCTTCACCTTCGGCGTGTCGTTGCTGACGGGGATCATTTTCGGTCTCGCGCCCGTCGCCTGGATGTCGCCTGCGGGGAGCCTCGTGGCCGGACTCCGCGAAGGCGGCGCACGCGGCGGCATCGGCAAGGGCGGGCGACGCGTGTTCGAAGTTTTAATCGTAGGCGAGATCGCCGTCGCCACGGTGCTGCTCTTCGGCGCGAGCATGATGGTGAAAAGTTTCCAACGTCTCAACGATGCGAAGCTCGGCTTCCGCGCAGACAATCTTTTGTCTATGGAGTTGTACTTGTCGGAGGCTGACTACGAGAAGCATGTCCATCGCGTAGAGTTTACGAAGCGGTTGCTGGACAAAGTGAAGAACCTGCCCGGCGTAGTCTCGGCCGGCGTCACGACGAACATCCCTGTGAGCGTCTCCAGTCTCGACGCGTCGTACACGGTGGAAGGGAAGCCGCCGCTCGAATCCAGCGAAATTCCGATCACCGCGCATCGTCTCGTCAGCCCTTCATACATGGAGACGCTCGGGCTGACGCTGCTGGAAGGCCGCTTGATTGAAGAACAGGACCGCGCCGATACGATGCCCGTGGTGGTCGTCAGTAAAGAGTTCGCCAGCCGCGCTTGGCCGGGCGAACCGGCCCTCGGCAAACGCGTGCGTCCGGGTCATCCGCCCGCGCCGACGACGCCATGGTACAGTGTCATCGGCGTCGTGGATGACGTTAAAGAAGACCGTTTCAACTTCAGGATTGACCGGCCGGTCTGGTACTTGCCATACGTGCAGGTGGATAACACTCGACCCGTGACGCTGCTCGTTCGCACCAGCACTCCGCCGCTCACCCTCGTTGATCCCATACGCGCCGAGATCGAGTCGTTGAATAAAAATCAGCCGGTCTCCGAGATCGCGACGATGGACAAGCACCTCTCCGAGTTCCTCGGCCCGCAACGCTTCACCGCGCTACTCACCAGTTTATTCGCCGGACTCGGACTCTTCCTCGCCGCCCTCGGCATCTACGGCGTCACGGCCTATTCGGTGATGCAAAGGACGAGAGAGTTCTGCATTCGGCTGGCCTTCGGGGCGGGCTGGTGGGATTTGATCAGGATGGTGGCCGGGCGCGGTTTGTGGCTCGCGTTGTGGGGTCTCGTCATCGGCACGCTGGGAGGCTTCGCGCTCGGGCGCGTGCTCTCGAACCTGCTCTATCAGGTGAAGCCCACTGCGCCGGAGGTCTTGTTGATCCCTGCGGTCATGTTGTTGCTCGTAGTGATGGCGGCCATCTGCCTGCCGATGTTTCGCATCTTGAAACTAGACCCCGCAGCCGGACTGAGGCATGAGTAGTATCGCTGCCAAACTGCGGGCGAAGAGGCGCGTGCAGGGGGGCGTGCGCGCGAGCGGCGGCGTGGCCTTCGGCATAGTCTGGCTGGGGCAGGTGGCGTCGTTGTTCGGTTCGCACCTGGCCGGGTTCGTACTCGGCGTGTGGGCTTACCAGCAGACGAAATCGGTCACGGCCTTCTCACTGATCTCGTTCTTTACGGTGCTGCCGGAGATCGCACTCTTGCCTGTCGCCGGGGTTATCGCGGATAGATGGGATAGGCGTTGGGTGATGCTGCTCGGCGTGGTTGGGAGCGGGTTGAGCGGGGCTGTGCTGGCCGTACTGGCTATCACAGGTCAACTCCAACTGTGGCACATCTACCTGATGGTGACGGCCAGTTCGGCTTTTCAGTCCGTTCAATTTCCGGCCTTGTCGGCGTCCATCACGCTGCTCGTGCCGCGCCGTCATCTCTCGCGTGCGAACGGCATGGTGTCGCTCGGCACGTCTCTGGCGATGGTGGCCGCGCCGCTCGTCGCGGGAGTTTTTCTCAGCGTGATCGGGCTGACGAGAGTGCTGCTGATCAACGTAGCGATGTATGCCTTCGCCGTCGTCACGCTCTGCGTGGTGCGCATCGCGCGGCCTGAACAATCGCCGGAGGCGAAGAAGGAGTCGCCCTCTTTCTGGCGCGAAGCGATGCAGGTCTGGAAGCACGTGGCCGGACAGCGCGAGTTGATGGCGCTGCTGCTCCTCTTCACGATTACCAACTTCACGACGGGCATCGTGCAGGTCTTGTTGCCGCCGTTGATTTTGAGCTTCACGACGCCGGAGGCGCTCGGTACGATCATGTCCGTGGGCGGCGTGGGCGTGGTGCTCGGGAGTATTCTGGTGAGCGTGTGGGGAGGGCCGCGACGAAAGATGCGCGCCATTTTCATCTCCTCTTTCATCCGTGGCGTGGTGCTGTTTCTGGCCGTGTTGCAACCGAGTCCGGTTCTCATCGGGACGGCGGCGTTCATCTTCCTGTTCTGCGACCCGCTCATCTTCACCGCCAGCCAGACCATCTGGCAGACGAAGGTGGCGGCCGAGGTGCAGGGAAGAGCTTTCGCTATGCGCAGGCTCGTGGCATGGTCGGCCTTGCCTCTCGCGTACCTGATCGCCGGACCGCTCGCCGACCGCGTCTTCGAACCGTGGATGGCCGCGCAGGAGGGGCCGCTGGCGCGTATGATCGGCGGAGTGTTCGGCACGGGGCCGGGGCGCGGCATCGCGTTGCTCTTCATCGTCCTCGGCGTCTTGACGGTGCTGGCGGTGGCGGCAGGAATTCTTTATCGTCCGCTTCGCGAGTTGGAATATCGTCTGCCGGACGTGGCGGGAAGTGAAGACGTGCGAGAGGCGAAGCCGGTAAACTGACGGCCTGCGAATTGGTCGTTTTAATCAGCGATGAGGAGGCATTTAAAATGGATGTAGTCGGAGTAGTCGGAGCCGGGGTGATGGGAGTCGGGGTGGCGCAGAACCTCGCGGAGACAGGTCATCAAGTGGTCCTGGTGGATTTGACCGACGAGCAACTCGATAAAGCGCAAGGAGAGATTCGACAGAACTTGCGCATGCGCGGCTTCTTCGCGAAGAAGGAGAAGGAGCCGAAGGAACAGAGCGACGCGGTGTTGGGGCGCATTACCTTCACCACGGATTACGAGGGCTTGGGGCAAGTTGATTTCCTTATCGAAAACGTCGTGGAGAAGTGGGATGTGAAGGCGGAGGTTTATCCGCGTCTCGATGCCATCTGCCCGTCGCATTGCGTCTTCGCGGCCAACACTTCGGCTATTTCCATCACAAGGCTCGGCTCGGCCACAGCGCGACCCGACCGCGTGCTCGGCATGCACTTTATGAATCCTGTGCCGCTCAAGTCTATGGTCGAGGTCATTCGCGGGCATCACACTTCGGAGCAGACGCTTGACCGTGCGCAGGCTTTGCTCGCGGCGATGGGGAAGGAATGCATCGTCGTCAACGACATGCCGGGCTTCGTCTCGAACCGCGTTCTCATGTTGACCATCAACGAAGCGATCTTCGTCGTGCAGGATCAAGTGACTTCGGCGGAGAACGTGGACCGTATTTTCAAAACCTGCTTCGGTCATAAAATGGGGCCGCTTGAGACCGGAGACTTGATCGGGCTGGACACGATCCTGCTCTCGCTCGAAGTCTTGTACGAGAGCTATAACGACGACAAATATCGCCCGTGCCCTTTGCTCAAGAAGATGGTTCATGCGGGGTTGCACGGTCGTAAAAGCGGTCAGGGTTTCTATAACTACACGGCTTAATCCAAGACTGAGAGGTCACAGACTGTGGACGACAGAAAAGAAAAGATCAAACAGTTTCTCTCCAAACTCATGCGCAACCACGATCTCAAAGATGACGAAGACATCTTTGCTCTCGGGTTCATCAATTCGCTGGCCGCGCTTCAACTCGTAAACTTTCTGGAGAAGGAATTCGGCATCACAGTCGAGGACGAAGACCTCGACCTGGATAATTTTCGCACTCTCAACAGCATGGACGGGTTGCTCGAACGCAAGCTCGCGTCGTCCGCCAAAATGTGAAGCGCATGGAGCAGCAAGCATCAAACGAAGACCCCGGCATGCGCCTTGAGTTGTCGGGCGCGCAGAAGGAAGCGCGTCTGCGATTCCGGCAGTTTGTGCAGGAGCACATCACGCCTCACGCGGGCAGTTGGGATCGTGATGAACGTGTGCCGCCGGAACTCGTCGGGCGTCTAAGAGAAAACGGATACCTCGGCTCGCCGCTCCCGGTTGAAGCGGGCGGCGGCGGCCTGGACGCGATCACTTACGGGCTGCTCACCGAAGAACTCGCGCGCGGGTGTTCCTCTGTGCGCTCTCTACTGACCGTGCACGACATGGTGGCGCAGGCTGTCTGGCGTTGGGGCAGCCGCGAATTGAAAGCGAAAGTGGGGACCGTTGCGGCGCGTGGCGAGTTGTTGTGCGCGTTAGCGCTGTCCGAACCGGAAGCGGGCAGCGATGCGGCGGGAGTTCAGACGGAGGCACACGCGGAGGGCGACGGCTACGTTCTGACCGGCAGCAAGAAGTGGATTACCTACGGGCAAATCGCGGACCTTTTTCTGGTGTTGGCTCGTTGTGAAGGAAAGCTGACGGCTTTTCTCGTGCCGTCCGGTGCAAAGGGTTTCGCGCGCCGCCCGCTGCGTGGAATCGTCGGCACGCGCGCATCGCTGCTGGCCGAACTTGAGTTCGATCATTGCTTCATCCCCGCGAATCATCTGGTGGGAAGAGTCGGCTTCGGCCTGTCGCACGTCGTCGGAGCCGCGCTCGATCACGGTCGTTACAGCGTCGCGTGGGGTTCGGTCGGGATTGCGCAGGCGTGTCTCGACGCGTGCCTCGAATATACTTCTACGCGCAAGCAGTTCGGCGTCGAGTTGTCGCAGCATCAACTCGTGCAGCGCAAACTCACCAACATGATCACAGACACGCGCGCCGCGCGCCTCTTATGCTACCGGGCGGGCTATTTGAGGCAGACAGGCGACCCCGGCGCGGGAACTGAGACGCTCGTCGCCAAGTATTTTGCTTCGAAGGCAGCGGTGCGCTGCGCCAACGATGCGGTTCAACTTCACGGCGCGAACGGCTTGACCGAAGACTATCCGGTCGCGCGTTATTTGAGAGATGCGCGTGTGACGGAGATCATCGAAGGCAGCACTCAAATTCAACAGATCAGTATCGCCAAAAATCCGCCCGGAGAGATGTAGATCAATAAGTATGGACCGCAACGATTCAATTCAAGGAGCCGACCGATGACCACGCTGCAACACGCTACGACGACAGAGACGCCCACGGATGAAGAACGCAAAACGATCAAACTTCTCGTCTGGGACCTCGACAACACGATCTGGCAAGGCACTCTGCTTGAGGGCGACAGCCTGCGCGTGCGCGAAGGCGTCGTGGCGACGTTGAAGGCGCTCGACGAGCGCGGCATACTGCACTCCATCGCCAGCAGGAACGACGCGGACCTCGCGTTGGCGAAGTTGAAAGAGGTGGGTCTTGACGAGTACTTTCTGTACCCGCAGGTCAACTGGAATTCGAAGGCCGCCAGCATACGCTCCATCGTCGAATCAATCAACATCGGCATGGACACCGTCGCCTTCATAGACGACGAACCCTTCGAGCGTGAAGAGGTCAAGCACGCGCTGCCCGACGTGCTCACCATTGACGCGAGAGACCTGGAAAGTTTGGCCGGGCGACCGGAGTTCAACCCGCCGTTCATCACGGAGGATTCCGCGCGTCGCAGGGAGATGTATCGCGCGGACATCGAGCGGAAGCGCGCGGAAGATGAATTCGTGGGGCCGAGCGAAGAGTTTCTGGCGACGTTGCAGATGGAGTTCACGATTGCGCCCGCGCAGGAAGAAGACTTGAAGCGCGCGGAAGAGTTGACCGTTCGCACGCATCAACTCAACACGACCGGCTACACTTATTCGCTCGCCGAGTTGGACGCCCTGCGCCAGTCGCCCGATCACCTGTTGCTCGTCGCAACGCTCGACGACAGGTTCAGCACTTATGGGAAGATCGGGCTGGCCTTGATCGAGAAGGGACGCGACGCGTGGGCGATCAAGTTGTTTTTGATGTCGTGTCGCGTCATGTCGCGCGGCGTCGGCACGGTGTTTATGAATCACATTCTGAATCTCGCGCGCGAGGCAGGGGTGCAGCTTCATGCGGAGTTTTTGTCCAACGACCGCAATCGTATGATGTTGATTACTTACAAGCTAGGCGGTTTCAAAGAGGTGAAACGCGACGGCAAGTTCATCCTCTTCAAGCACGACCTTGAACACATTCCGCCGCATCCCGGCTACGTGAAATTGCACTTGTTAACCTGACGCAACGCGCGCCCCGTACTCGCACGCGATTTATCTAAGCCTCATTTGAAATTTCGCCACCCTCACTTCGGGAGATGCTCATGTATCGCACACCTCTCTTGCTCCTGGCCGCCGCTCTATGCTGTCACTTCGTTTCGAACGCGGCGCACGCACAGACGGGAAACATTCGCTACCAGCCTGTCGCAGAGTTGCGGCGTCAGGTTTTCCTCGGCGTCGCCTTGCGCCCGCCGAACACGGAGAGGTCCGGCGCGGAAGTGCGGCGCGTGACTGATGCGGGCGTGGCCGCCAAGACCGGACTTCGACAGGGCGATCGCATTCTGCGCGTCAACGGCGCGCTGCTCGACAGCCCCGTCGCCTTCCAGCGTGCCTTGATCTCTTTGCGCGCGGGCGACGCGGCGCGCTTCGAGATCGTGCGCGATAATCAACTGCTGAACTTCACGTCCACGCTTCAACCGCTGCCGCGCGAACAACTGAAAGGCGTCGAAACCGTCTACGATTCGGCTTTGACGGACCTCGGGTTTCGCGTCCGCACGATTATCACGCGCCCGCAAAATGCGCAGGGCAAATTGCCCGTCGTCTTCCTCGTCGGCTGGCTGAGTTGCGATTCCGTCGAGTACCCCAACGGCGCGGGCGACGACGGCTTCGCGCAATTGCTGTACGACGTAGCCACGCAATCCGGTCATGTCCTCGTGCGTATGGACAAGCCCGGCATAGGAGACAGCGAAGGCCCCGGTTGCAGCGAGACCGATTTTCAGACCGAACTGGCCGCCTATCGCGCGGCCTTCCGCACGCTCAAGCGTTACGACTACATAGACACCGCGCGAGTCTTCATTCTCGGCCTGAGCAACGGAGGCGGCTTCGCTCCGCTTGTGCCGCAGGAGGAAAAGGTGCGCGGCTACCTGGTCGCGGGCGGCTGGGCGAAGACATGGTTCGAGCACATGCTGGAACTCGAAAGACGCCGTCTCAAACTCGGCGGTAAGAAACCGGGCGAGGTCTCGGAGGCGATGAAAGGCTACGCGGAGTTTTACACCGATTACCTGCGGCGCAAGATGACTCCGCGAGAGATTTTGAAATCCAAGTCGCACCTGTCTCCGCTCTGGTATGGAGACCCGGAGCACCAGTACGGAAGGCCCGCCTCCTTCTTTCATCAACTTGAAGATTTGAATCTCAGCGCGCACTGGGAGAAGGTGGAAACGCCCGTGCTCGTGATGCACGGCGAGTATGATTGGATCATGAGCCGCGACGACCACGAGTTGATCGCGGAGATCGTCAACAGCAAGCAGGCGGGGCGCGCAACCTTCGTGGAGTTGCCGAAGACCGACCACCTGTTCATGACTTTCGAGAACATGTCCAAAGCTTTCGCGGGCGAAGGCGGCGTTTACAACAAGGCCGTCACGGAGCGCGTCCTCACATTCCTTCGGGAAAATCGTTAGACGCTTTTGCCAACGGCAGTTCAAAGCCGTCAAGGCGTTCAGGCAGGAGAAGAAGATGACAGACCGCGATGTTTATTTGAAGCCTAACGTGCTGGTCGAGCCGTTGTTCAATAACTGGTACGCTTGGACGAACCTCATCGCCCCGGCCACCTCTTCGATGTACGTCTCCAACCTGCACTTGAAGATCATGCAATCGTTCGTCGCGTCGCCGCAGTTGCACGTCTCGGCCTTGAAGAATCCGGCGATGCTGGGCGGGCCGTTCATCAACTACGGGGCCGAGCGCGTCAACGAGATCAGAGAGTTGTTGGAGCGCACGAAGAAGGAGCAGGCGCACGTGTTGGAGTTTGCCGAGGCCGTCAAGACGCTCGACAAAACTCTCACAGAAGAAGCCAACAGTCTCTCGCTTGAACCGCTCTATCAAAAAGTGCCCGAGCCGCTCAAAGGCTACGTCGAACTCGTCTACGATTTAAACCACAACCCTTCGATCCGGTTCATCGAAGGGCTTCTGTACCGCAGCCCTTTCTATAACACCTCTTCGCAGAGCGTCGCGCTCTCGCTGACAGACCGCGACGACCGCTCGTTCGTCTTCAGCACGCCGCGCCTTGAACGCCCCAACTGGCTCAACCTCCAACTGCCTTTCAGCCACGAAGGACTCGACGTGTTGTTTAGCATGAAGCGCGTGCCGCAGCCGCGCGGGCACGTGGAAGAGATGCTCGGCATCGGCAAAGAGCAGGCGGAACTGTTCTCAACCTTCTTCACGGAAGAGCGGCCGCCCTTGAATTCTCCCTACACAGGCGACGAAGTGCGCATACGCTATTTCGGGCACGCCTGCGTCCTCTTTGAAACGAAAGAGACGAGCGTGCTCTGCGACCCGGTTATCAGTTACGACATAGACAGCGATGTGCCGCGCTACGCCTACGCAGACCTGCCGGACAGCATTGACTACGTCGTCATCACGCACAATCATCAAGACCACTGCATGTTCGAGACGTTGCTCCAACTGCGGCATAAGATCAAGCACATCCTCGTCCCGAAGAACAACGGAGGCTGGCTCGCGGACCCTTCGATGAAACTCGTCCTGCAACGCCTCAACTTCAAAAACATCATCGAGCTGGACGAAACGGAGACCGTTGCGATTCCCGGCGGCGGCATCACCGGCCTGCCCTTCTTCGGCGAACACGCAGACCTGCACATCAGGACGAAGATGGCTTACGCCATAGAGCTACTAGGCAAGACCACGCTTCTCGTCGCAGACTCGGAGAACCTCGAACCCAAACTTTACGAGCACATACGCCAATGCGTCGGCGACGTTGATCTCCTCTTCATAGGCATGGAGTGCGACGGCGCGCCGCTCAGTTGGCTCTACGGCCCGCTACTGACGAAGCCTCTGGCGCGCAAGGTTGATCAGGCGAGACGTTCCAACGGCTCCGACTATCCCAAGGCCATCAACATCGTTGACAAACTGTCGCCCCGGCAAGTTTACGTCTACGCGATGGGACAGGAACCCTGGCTGACCTATCTCACCTCCATTCAATACACACACGATTCCCGCCCCATCGTCGAGTCCGACAAGCTGATCGAAGAGTGCCAGCGGCGCGGCCTTGTCTCCGAAAGGCTCTTCGGTCGCAAAGAGATATCTCTCAATGGCAACACATGAATAACTTTATATAGCGACCCCACGAAGCCGAGAAAAAAAGAGCGACCCAAAGCGTCCGATAACTTAAGCTAACATACGGGGGCGAGTGCGGACTTTTGGGGCAATATTCTCTTGATTCAAGGAGAGCCAAGAGAATATGCTTGCGCGCATGCCTAAAGACCTCATCAAAAAGCCCGCCAAGTGGTTCGCATTGGAAACCATCGGCAACTTTTTATACGAACAAATCGGCGCGGTGTGGAGGTCAGCGATCATGATTGCTGTTGTCACGGCTTCCATCCGCATTTACACCGCAACCCCACTAGATATACGTCTCATCATTGGACTGTTTGTATTTGCTCTCGTCTTTTTTACTTTGGATCGCGTTGTGGCAAGACGACATAACAAACAGTCAGGTATGGTAACGGGCACGCCTAACTCAAGGGAGACAGTAGCGCAACTAATATCATATTGGATGTTGCTACTGAGCAAGGCTACGAAGAAGTGTTTATAAAAACTTCTAAGGATGCCCACTTTCAGGTTTTCGCGTTCTTCCGTAAGTCTTGGGCTGACCGCCTCGGAGTATTAAGACGTGCCGACAACATTACTGTGTTCGGACGGATTCAGGACGTATCAACATTGGTGCTCTTTTTGGAAGAGTGTGAAATTGTTGGGGATCATTCGGACGAAACTCAAAAGACCGTAGCGGCAAAGCATGATGCCAAGCACGACTACAAAATTCAGAGATTGAAAGAGTTAATTAAGCAGGCCACTGAAATTCGTGTGGATGGTTCGGTTGGGCTTGACTCTCCCTCATTCATGGCGACGGTGACGCATCGTAGCCACGCAGAGAGATTTTTAAAGAGTTACTTTGGTGAATCAGATGTTAAACGTTTTAAGAAAGAAGGACTCCCCGTCCTTGAAAAACTACTTAAAGACCTTCTTGAGTCATGAGTTTGTCATAGGTCAATGAATCTGACGCGATAAGTTACAGCATCGTATCGCGGAAAAGTTAAGAGTTGTTGAAAGGGGAACAAGTTGTTCCCCTTTCTTCTTACGCCGCCTCTGCCCAAAACTTCGGCTTCAAATTCAACTCATACATGTTCTGTCCTGATCAGCTTTCTTATCGGACGCTCCTTCGTCTTTACCTACAAGTAAGTTTCATCGGGGTAGCACCAGGCCCAGTCTTCGCCCTGTTCGAGCGACTTGATGATGGGATGTTCGGTTGCGGGGTAGTGCTTGGAGGCGTGCCTGTTCTTTGAAGAGTCGCAGCAGCCGACGTGGCCGCACGTCATGCAGATGCGTAGGTGCACCCACGTGTCGCCCATACGCAAGCATTCCTCGCAGCCGCGCGCGCTCGGCATCACGGCATGAGCCATCTTGAGATGTGTACAGGATGATTCGGACGGGTCGAGGGTTAATTCAAAGACCTCTTCGGTATTGATATTGTTGCCGCCGTTCGGCGTGGCAGGCGCGGTATCAGGAAAATCTTCGACACTTCCTGCATCAACTGCCGTTGCGATTCCCTGCGGGCGAAAGAGCGTCGCGTTGCGCGCGAAGGTGGCGGCAGTGCCGTGCAGCAACGCTTCATCGCCTGCTTGTAAGATGAAGTCGCCGGGGAGGTCGCTGATCTCTTCGCCGTCGCGGCGCAGGGTGCGAAGCTGTATGCCGTACTTTTCTTCAAGGGAGAGTTCGGCCAGCGACAACATTGTGACGGGCGCGCCTTCGCGGATCGTCACAGTGCGCGTGTCCAGGCAGTTTTCTGGCACGTCGCACTCCACTACAGGTTCTTCGTCCTCCGCCGCGTCATGCAGGAGGGCCGCATAGCCGCCGCGCCGCATCGCTTCTTCGTGTGCATCTATCTCTTCGGCGGGGATGCGGTAATCGCGCAGCACGTCTGCGAAAAGCCCTACGATTGATTCGAGTTCTTCCGCGATGACGCGATCAACTCCGGCCTCTGTCAGCGATTCGACTTCCGTGATATAGCGTGTGCGGACCAGAATACGCATCGTCGGGTTGGTGGTGCGCGCGACGGCTGCGATACGACGCGCAGTGGCCGGGTCGTCGTCGGCGATGACCACCATCTTCGCGCGCTCGACACCGGCGAGCAGGAGCGTGCGCTGGTGGCTTGCGTCGCCGCGCATGACAATTAAACCTTCGGCTTCCGCTTCGTTCGCGCCCGTGGGACTCAGCGTTGTGATGATATACGGAATACCCGAGCCGCCGAGCACGCGCACCAGACGCCGCGCCGCCGCGCCGTAGCCTGCGACGATAACGTGATCTTCCAGTTGCGGCAGGTGCTCGGGCAACGGTTGGGTTGCGATTTGCGCGGCGTCGCGTGCGCCCCGCTTCGTCTCCATGCTTTGAGAGAGTCGAGAGCCGAGCTTCATCAAGAGCGGCGTCAAAACCATCAGCACGACGGTCGAAGCGATGAACGTCTGCGAGCCTGCCCCTGCAAGCCCCGCCGGGGCGAGCCCGACTTCGCGACCCGCGCGTTCCAGCACGAACGAGAATTCGCCAACCTGCGCCAGCATCAAACCGGAAGCCGCCGCGACCGGCAGCTTATACCCTAACGCGAGCACGCTCACGCCCGTCGTGACGACCTTCAACAACAACACTACGACGATGACGCCGAGCACGAGCGGTAAGTTTCGCGCGAGAAAACTCAGGTCGAGCAGCATCCCGACCGAGACGAAAAACGTCGCGCTGAAGAGAATCTGCAAGGGCATGATTTCGCTCAGGGCGTGTTCGCTGAAACGGCTTTCGCTCACCAGCAGCCCGGCCAGAAACGCGCCGAGCGAGAGGCTCACGCCCGCGAGGCTCGTCAGGTAAGCCGTGCCGAAGCAGACGGCGATCACGGTCAGTAGAAACAACTCCGGCGAACAGGTGCGCGCCACCAACTCCAAAAGTTTCGGCATCAAACGACGCGCGAACAGGAGCACCGCCGCGATGACCGCGCCCGCTTTCAAGAGCGCCCAAGCGATGCCGAGCGTCGAACCGCCCGAACCGCTGAGCATCGGCACGAGCAATACCATCACGATGATCGCGAGGTCTTGAAAGATCAGCAGCCCCAGACCGACGCGCCCGCGCGTTTCGTTCGTCTCGCTGCGCTCCGCGAGCAGTTTGAGGACAATCGCCGTCGAACTGAGCGCGACGAGAAAGCCTGTGAAGAGTCCGGCGCGCCAATCCACTCCGAACAGCGACAGCACGCCCATCGTCGAGAGCGTCGCCAACCCGACCTGCAATCCGCCGCCGCCGAAGATGAGCCGCTTGATGCGCGCGAGCTTCTCCAGGCTGAACTCGATGCCGATGGTGAAGAGCAACAGGATCACGCCGACCTCTGCCGCCGCGTCCACGAGTTCCCTGTCACGAACCAGCCCGAGTGCGTTCGGCCCTATGACGACGCCCGCCAGCAGGAAGCCGACGATGGGAATTAAACCGAAGCGGTTGCACACATAAGCTATCAACGCGCCCGCAACTAGGAGCGCGACGACTTCTGTAAGAAACGGGGGGATCGTCCCGGCAGCGAAAATGTCTGGCATGGGGAGAATGTTAATGTGGAAATACTCTTAATTGGAAGCGGCGCAGAACGACTCAAGGACGCGTCACGATTCAAGGACGCGTGAGCAACCTGAGAGGCGCGTCGGCGTTGAGGCGGCACGGGTCGGCGGGGTTGCCTGCGGACTTGCGCCGCGCTTCCCTTGCCGCGGGGGTCAGCGTACGCTCGTCCAACCTCACCAGCCCACACTCGGCCTCCGCGAGTCTTTGTCGTAACGCCTCGACCTCCGCGCGCAACTGTAGGACTTCCGGGTCGCGTGTGGACCTCCCCGCCATGCCGCTCGAAAGCCGCGTCTGCTGTTCGAGATTGCGAATGCTCGCCTCGATGGAATAGAAGCGTTGTTCGAGTTGGCTGAGGCGGCTTTCGATGCGCGTCACGTCCTGAGGCGTGTTCGCCGCCGCTTCGCCGGTCGTCATCGCCGGTTTTCCCGTGTAAGCGGCCACCGACGCGAACAATAAGACGAGCGCTAAAATCGAAGGCCACCAGAATGGCAACGTGCGTCGCGTTACGGAATTCATAAGCGTCACCTCGTTTCGTTGAAGTCGAGTGAAGGTTAACACGGGTTGGCTTACCGATCATCCGGTCTTCCCGGCGGCGGTCGGCATCTTCTTCGACTACTACTCGGCGCGCAAAGCCGCCGCGCTCCATTCGATTGAAGCCCTGCGCTTCGAATAGAGCGCAACACGCGTTCACTAGAAAAACGGCCCGGCGATGAGGCCGGGCCGTTTCGTGCGTTACAACTTAAAGCGTGCGCCGTTCAAACGAAGTCAATGCAGTTTGGGATTCGCGTAATTGTGTTCGACTCTTCGCTGACAGTGACGACTATTCGCCTGCGTCTGTTTTGCCGAGCGATTCGCGAATGAGTTTCTCGCCGGGTCGTGTGCCGTCTATGAAGGCGAAGACGTGGAAGTGGTCCCGGTTCTCGCGCAAAACTTCTATGAGTCCTTCATCTTCCAGGCGCGCAAGTTCGGTCATCACAAACTGCTGTTCTTCGGCGTTCATATACTTGTTGAAAATGTCGAAGGCCAGCCCCGTCGAGTGCGGCGGCACGGCGATGCGTGTGGCGTTCGGGTTCACCTTGCTCAACTCATACTGGTACTCGTCGGGGCGCACGAGAGAACTGAGGGGAAGCGGCCTGTCGAACTTCTGCCTGTAAGCGTCGGCCACCTGTTCCATGATACGTCGCGCTTCCGGTCGCAGGTGGCGCAGCATGCGCGCCTTCATCTGTTGACGCGAATCCGCATCCTCAAGGTCGTATGACAGGCCGGAGAAATCTTTTGCCAGCGACTCGATCTTCCCGTACTCGTCGAAGAGCCTGCGCTGCTTCGACGCATTTCCATAGTGCGCATCGAGCAACTCTTTTTTCCCGGTCTCCGCCTTTAAAGACTTTTCCTTCCCGTTAATTTTAGCTTGCAGCGATTTACGCTTGGCGCGCTCTTTTTTAGCGATCGAATCCAGTTCTTTCTTGAGCGCGGCGATTTCGGTCTTCAACTCCGTAGAGGTCGCTTCAATCCGCTCATACTCTCTCTCCAGCGCAACTTCATCCAGAAGCGCGACACTCTTACTGCTGGCTTTGTCGAAAACTGTGAAAGGCTCGCCCGTCGCGCGTCCGCCTACTCCGTAGAGAATGTAGCTGTCGCTCACGGGTTTGAGTTCGACAAACTCGCCCTTCTGAATCAGACCCGCGAGGCCCGTATAGTCGCGCGGAGTCTCGAATTGGTGTTTGCGCCACTCGGCCACCTGAACAGCCAGAAAACGCTTGCTGTCACTGTAATGGCGGAGTTGCTGCGGGACATCAATTTTGGCTTTCTTGCCCATCGGCTCGCCCCGGTCCTCCACCACCTTTTGCGCGGCGCGTTCCCATAGAGAAATCTCGGATGCTTCGACCGTCTGTAGCGAAGGCATCAAAGTGTCCTGCCGGGGCAGCCCAGACAGACGCCTTCCGCCCTGTAAAAACAGGCCGCCACAAACCGCCAACGCCAGCAGGGCTACGGCTAAAATCGCAGGTCTCGCCTCTTTTGTTTTCACCCTTTATTGATTCCCTGTAAAAATAGAAGTTATTGTCAGGACGGCCAAAAGCTCAACTGCCGTTTGACGGCAGGCTTTGGAGACTTTGATGTCGAAACTATGAAAAAGGTGGGCTGGAAAATGAAATTCTATTATGACCGGAATTACTTCCGCTAATAGCTTATAAAACAGATTCTATAATTAATTTAGTTTGTCCTCTGTGTAACTGATGTGTAACTGAAAGCAGGTTGCTACAGAAATTTTGCGGCGATTGATTTTAATCACCCGAAGTCATATCATCAATAAAAGTCTCCCCACAGCGCCGTCGGAAAATAAGCATTAGTTGATACTCAGGATTAAATTGTTATGAAAAAATTAGGTTTTACCGGGCAGGCCGCAGCAGCCGTCGCCCTGGTCTGTCTTGCCACGGGCGCGACAGCTTACGCCCAAAACCAGACGTTGAATGCTTCTCAGCCTCCCGATGCGGAGTCGAGAATAAGGAGCCGTTTTGTCATCTCCGCGCGCGCGGGGGCGGTCAATCTGGTTGCCGGGCGCGCGATATTGAAGAAGCGCGGCGCAAGCGGCGAACTGCCTTTGACATCGAGCGTTGATCTGGAAGCTGGCGACGTGTTGGAGACGGGAGAAAACGGCTCGGTTGAAATATTACTCGCGCCGGGGTCGTATTTTCGCGTCGGCACGAGTTCGACGGTCGAGATGTTAGACACCTCTCTCGAACATGTACGCCTGCGTCTGGACAATGGCCGCGCCATCGCCGAAATCGGCGCAGACGCGAAGAACTCTCCGACCGAGATACAGACGCCGCAGGGCAACATCGTCCTTAACAAGAAAGGACTCTATCGCGTCAACGTGCGGCGCGATGCGACGGAGTTGCTGGTTCGTAAAGGCGAAGTGCGCATCGCCGGGGCGGACGGCGAAATCAAAGTTAAGAAGAATGAAGTCTTGACCATGAGCGGTTCCGGCGGCCTCACGGCGCAGAATAAATCTTCATTCGATAAGAATGCGCAGGACGTGTTCGACCTGTGGAGCCGCGAGCGCGCCGAAACGCTCGTCGCCTTCAACCGTAAGTTGGAGGACAGCGGCGTCGAGACCGCTCTCGACAGCTATCTGAGCAGTAATCGTTACAGGTCGTCGCGTTTTTCGCCTTACGGACTCTGGGTGTACGACTCCGCTTTCGGCTATCGCACGTTCCTTCCCTTTTCCGCTGGCTGGGGTTCGCCTTACGGCTTCGGTTATCGTTCGAGTTTAGGTTGGCCTCACGGCTATTACTATCCGGGGCGGCGCATCTACTACAGGCCCACGCAACCCGGCCCGGTCAGGGGGACGCGCCCTACGATGCCGCCTCCGCGAAGCCGTGAAAATCCCGGCCGGTACAAAAATCCGGGCATGAAGTCGTATCCGCGCCCGATGCCACCGGCAGGCAGAGGAGCAGGCAGCAGGAAAGGCGGCCAGTAAAGTTATTTTTTTGCTGCCGGCACCGCGCAGAGCGAGCGATAAAGAGAAGACTGAGGTGAGACTCGCAGACGGCTTTCAAGCGTCCGTCTGCGGCGCGTAGAGCGCCTGACAAAACTCGCAACTGACGATAAAAGTGTCTGACGATAAAAGCGTAGGGGCGGGACCATTCCCTGCCCCTATACTTTTATCGTCTCCGTCTTACGCGAGCTTTCGGTTTCGGGCTGGTGGGTTGCTCATTTGCCGCGGCGTCGTCGAATTCGTTATCGAAAGAGAGAACGAGCTTGGGGAAACGGCGGCGCAACTGTTGCTGGTCTTTCAGTTTAAGAGAATTATTTCCGAGATAGACGTTCAATCCCCTGAGAGCGGCCAGAGACGGCGGCAACTTGACGCCGCCGTTTGAACGCAGAGAGAGTTCCCTTAGGTTCTTCAAATTGCCGATAGACGCGGGGAGTTCGCGCAGGTCGTTATAGTCCAGACCCAGCCTCTTTAATTTATGCAGGGAGCCGATTTGGACGGGCAGGGATCGCAGGCCGTTTCTGCCCATGTCCAACTCTTCGAGATTGCGCAGGTTGGCTATGGTCTGCGGTAATCTTTTAATTTTAGACGCGCGGAGCGGTTGCTCCGTGCCGATTTCTCGCGCGTCGAGTGCGCCATACAAGGTCAACACTTTCAGATTTTCCAACTGACCGATAGATCGCGGAAGAGAGATGTTCATCTGGCAACCGTTCCCGTTGTCAATAATCAGTGATTCTAACTTTCGCAACTTTCCGATTTCTTCCGGTAAGTCTTCCAGCTTTTCCAGACACGACATCTCCAATGTTTTCAGGTTAACCAACGTCCCTAAGCGAGCGGGCAAATGCTTCATCTCAGGGTCAAATTCTTTGATGGCGAGGTGCCGCACCTTCTCCGGCGTGAGGAAAGCCTGCTCCAAACTCTCGAACACCTTATCGTCAGCCGACTGAACAACGACGCCGCTCCCCGCATCGTCGTCGTTCAACTTCTTCAAGCGCCCTGCCTGCGACACGCTCCCGCTCTCAGGCACGCCCTCCTTCAGAGAGCGTTGCGCTTTCACATCGCCCGCGCACCCTATGCACAGGCAGATGGCAACGATGCCAAGCGAAAAACTGACTAAGAAGTTGCTTCTCATGATCTTTTCTCCAGAGGTATAGCAATACAAAGTGACTCAGGCCCGAATTTGTATGTTGACCGATGACGCTCGAAGCAGCAAGCTCGCCCCGGTGAAGTAAACCGTGGAAGCGGCGACGAACTTATAACCCGAGATTCTATGTGCTGAAAAGTTCCGCGACTGAGACCGCCGAACGCTTTCTACATTCGTTCGGATTTCATAGCTGACTTATAATGTGATGCTCAGATTCATCGTTGCTCGATGCGGCGTCGGTTAAAGGGAGATTCGAAATGATCACAGTTGCCAATCGCATATATGTGAAGCGGGAATACGCTGAAGCCTTCGAGGCAAGGTTTCGGGAGCGCGCCGGACTCGTAGATAAGATGCACGGGTTCGTCTCTAATCAGGTCTTGCGGCCTGTCAATGAAGGTGATCCGTATGTGGTCTTTACCACCTGGCAGAGCCGTCAGGACTTTCTCAACTGGGTGCGCTCGGACGAATTTGTCAAAGGCCACGCACAATCCGGCACGCTGCCGAAGGAGGCTTTCTCAGGGCCGAACATGTTGGAGATGCACGAGGTCATACAAGACTCCGCGCGCCCGGACTTGGAGCCGGAGCCTGCGGGCGGTCCTTTCAAGATGCACTAAGCGGCGGCGGATTAGCGACCGGAGTTCGATAAGTTTGGTTTCCACAAAACCAACTTATCGCTATCGCTAATCTGCTGCTTCCACTCCTGATTCGTATAATCTTACTTCCCGTCTCACGTTCCTTAGCAACGCCGTATAATTCTCGACACCTGTTGACGGCTCGATTAAGTCGTACTTATTTCCCTCGCCCTTCCAACCTGCGCGGCGCGTAACGCGCGACCGTTGCAAAAACTTCCATGCAGCACAAAATATTGCGATAGATGAAGCGCCTCGGATGCTGCATATTGTGGCTAATATATTTTTTGCAACCCTGCCGGGGAGTGTGCAATGATCCCGGTCGCTCTGATGCAATGGTCAGAAAGTTTTTGTAGAACAATGCTGACTAAAGCGCTGGTACTAACCCCAAAAGAAAGGTTGAAGAGATGCCGATTAATTTAGATAACGAGCTCCAACCAATCAACCCGAGCGATGCGAAGTATGCTCAGATGCTCGATAACCTGCAAGGCAACATCCTCAAAGGGCACGGGCGCGAACACACTGTGCATATATTTTTGGAATTGAAGCCGGGCAAGGCCGCGCGCGAACAACTCGCAGCCTTTGCCTCTCGCATCGTGACCTCTGCAAGCCAGCAGCACATTGAAACCGGGCAATTCAAGAAGTTCAAAATTCCCGGCGGTTTGTTCGCAAATGTTCTGTTCACCGCGAAGGGCTACCGCACGCTCGGCTTCACCAAGGCAAATTTGAACAAAGCGTTTCCGGAACCGGCGGGCGACTTCGGCATCCAATCGAACTTCCTCGAAGGAATGCGCGCCCATGCAGACGAGCTAAACGACCCCGACCCGTCGCAGTGGGAGGAAGGCTATCGTGATGGCCGCATTGACGCGATGATCCTGCTCGCCGACGACAACGAAGATTTCCTCTCGCGCCGTGCGCGCGACCTGATAAACGAACTCGACGACTTTACGATCATCCTCGCCGTCGAACGCGGCACCGCCCTGCGCACTGATGAGGGCGAAGGTATAGAGCACTTCGGATACGTGGATGGGCGCAGCCAACCGATCTTCTTCACTACCGACCTGGAAGGCGAAGGGCAGATAGACAAGTGGAACCCGTCCGAACCCCTCAAGATCGTGCTCGTCCCGGACCGCACCGTGAAGGACGTAGACGCCTTCGGCAGCTATTTCGTGTTCCGCAAGCTCGAACAAGACGTACTACGCTTCACTGTACGCGAGCACGCTCTCGCGGACGAACTCAAACTTCAAGGCGCAGATCGCGAGCGCGCAGGTGCAATGGCGGTCGGGCGTTTCCGCGACGGCACACCGTTAGCGCTCACTCAAACGGACGGCTTCATCCCTTCGAAGGAAAACAACTTCAGATTTGACGACGCCGACCCGGACGGTCTGAAGTGCCCCTTCCACGCGCACATACGCAAGACCAATCCGCGCGGCGACATCGCCAACAAGCTTGTGCCGGGCGGCGACGAGTTTGATCTCGAACGCAGGCGGCGCATCACGCGGCGCGGCATCCCCTACGGCACGCGCAGCCGTCACCCGAACGCATTCCAGGCGCTCGACGACCTGCCGACGAAAGACGTGGGGCTGCTCTTCATGTGTTTCCAGTCGAGCATCGCGAATCAATTCGTGTTCATGCAGAGGGCCTGGGCGAACGAAGAAGCGTTTCTGCTGTCCGACACCGGAGCCGACCCGATCATTGCTCAGGCTGCGCAGGGCGCTCAGCCGATGCCGCAGCAGTGGAATGAGCAATGGGGCGGGAGCGAGAAGAAGCCCTCCACGTTCGGTGAATTTGTGAAGATGAAAGGCGGTGAGTTCTTCTTCGCACCGAGCATCCCGTTCTTAAAGAGGCTTGCTCCGCCCTCTTAAGCGCGCAAAGTTAACGATCAGACAACCTTGAGCCGCACGGGTTAGCGAGACAAGGCTACGATTACGATGCGGAGAGGGTGTTAAATGCTGGGTAGTGGTTCGGTTTGAAATTCTAATCCGTTGTTTATCCGGTTTTACTTTCGAACTGAACCACTACCCAGCAGTGTGTTTGAGAAGCGGTAGAAAAAGAGGGATAAGAAACTCTCTTAGGCAAGCGCCTCCGGACAGAGACTTAACCCTCGCATCAACACTCACAATCAATTCTCGCCGGTCCAGATGCTCCATTGAACTTCTCCATCTCGACCCAATCTTCCTACCAGATGACAAGACAAAGCCGGAACAGCCCTCGGACGTTTACCATTCATTAATTGTGGAAATAGAGTAACAGGATCGTGTTCAAACTTAACGAGTCGGGTCTCGGGCACGTTCCCGTCTATTCGAGGTCGGCGCAACTCAAGATTCGCACGCTCGTAAGCGACAACCTCATCAAGATATTTTATTCGTAAGCCGGAGCGAATACGCTTTCGCAAAAAATTACAGAAGGCAATTGCTTCCCCCATAAAATACTGGCTCACAGGAAGCTCTGCTTTCCAGAAGGAACCGATCTCTCTGGCGAGATGATCAGTCCCGAGCAGCACACGGGTCAACGGGAGCAGGGTGTAAATTTTGGTTAGACGAAAGGCTTTGTGAAGTGTGCGTGTGGCATCGAGTCCCTTGTCGGAAACTATCGCCAACACGCGTTCCTGTTCAAGAGTTGTCAAATCTCCGTCGAGAGCAATAACTCCATGCGATCCTACACGGTCTCGAAAATCAGGATCGATCACCATGCGAGCCACAGTGGATTGAAAAGCATGTTGAGTCATAACACAGACTCCGCAGCCGGTGCAGGCTGATGCTGCATCCACAGTTCTCTCATTCGAGAGAGTTGGGCGACCATGCGATGTTTGCCCACGTCTACATACCAGGAGCCTAACAACTCGAAGACGACGCCTCCGAGATTAGGGCATTGAGGCAAGACCCATTCGAGAAGTTCCCAGACCACAGGCGGGCTGGTATCCGAATGAGCGTCCTGATAAAAACCATTGTTGTCCAGCCCTCCGGCGACATGTATCTCCAACACGTTTTCCAGATTCAGCTTTTCCAGCCAGGCATAAACATCAATGTCGTGATTACGACTGTTGGTGTAGAGATTATGCAGGTCCAGCAGCAGGCGACAACCGCTCGTCTCGCACAATTGATTCAGGAACGAAGGCTCGTCGAATTCCTGTCGGGGATATTTGAAGAAGTAGACATTATTCTCCAGCAGAAATGGGACAGGAACGCTGGCGCGCACCTCGGCCACGCGAGGGACCAGTAGATCGAGCGATTCTTGATCATAGGGCAGAGGCAACGTTACACCGACATTAACTTCGTCCGTCCCGTGTTCGGCTATAATGAACGCCAGATGCTCGCTGTGCCAGGGAAACTTGAGCCACTTATACCAGCGAGCGATTTGAGATATATGCTCACGGTCGAAACGGCATGCGCTGCCGATTGAGAGGCCGATGCTATGAATCACTATTGGAACTTCAGCGCTCAACTGTCGCAGAAAGTTAACTTCGCGCACGCGCTCGATGTAACGTGGGTTGTGCTCGACACCTAGATCAGTCCACAAAATATCGGGGATCACTTCCAGAAAATCAAAGCGCATCCGTTCGCTTTCAATAAACGGACGCAACTCCTCTTGATAGAGCAAACCGATCCCCAGTTTGGGAACGAGAGCGGGATTGTTCATTGTTAAGAGCTTCTACAACGAATGAATTTGAGAGGCCGATAGCGCGATCCTTTCAGAAACGAGCATTCCACATTGCCCGCTCTCCGAAAGGATCGCGCATTACCGACGACGTGTGCGAGCTATTATGTTATGCATCGTCGGTGCGCGGGGACTATCTAACGTCCGTCAAGACCTGCTGATCTTGAAAGACGATACGGTCGAAGCCGGAGCGACATCCGGGACATCCCGCATGCTTGAATGCCTTCCCCAGTTCAAGGACAATGGTTGGAAATTTGGCTCTCGGACTCGTCTTTACATGTAAGGTTTTCTCGCGAGTTGCCGCCGCTTTGCCGCTGCTGGCTTTTGCAGTTCCCTTTGCGTTAGTAGCCTTCTTCTTTGTAGCCATGAGATATTCTCCTTCTTGATTGACATGGTCGCTGGAGGGTTGCTGTAGAGAGGGAATCCGGGGCGGCGACAGCATGCCAAAAGGTTTGTAAAGTGTGAGAGACAAGTTTACGAGGATAAGACTCTTGCCAGCGAAATTTGCACCAGCTTGTGAGAAACAAGCCGGACTTTATGCCTCAAGCATAAGCGTTGTCAAGCATTTGATGAACTGAGCGCTACTCAAGCATCTACTCGCGCATCTACTCAAGCATCTTGTCGGAAAGTTTAAGTTTGTGACGGGGTGCGAAATCCTTAAACCTTGCATCTGCTCTGATCGCATCTAATTGAGGATCGAAGTTCAAAAGACCGACGTTGAAGCGATTCCACTCGACC
>WUUC01016888.1_pt1 | contig 77941 bp, 113 predicted proteins | sample 6278441 | NCBI WGS metagenome assembly WUUC01 (sample SAMN13675441, study PRJNA597444) | soil metagenome | isolation source: soil | place: USA: Washington | collected 2017-10
ACGCGCTGACCTGGGCCCATGCCCCCATCGCGCCATCCAAGAAGTACAAAGAGCAATTACTCCTGAACCCCGATCACCACGCCTTCATTGCCCCGCGTAACACCGGGAAGACAACGTGGTGGTTCCTGATCCTGCCAATGTGGGCCGCTGCACACGGACACAAGAAGTTCCTGGCCGCCTTCTCTGACACCGCGACGCAGGCCCAGACGCACCTCGCCAGCTTCAAACAGGAGCTGGACAACAACGAACTCCTGCGCAAGGACTACCCCAACCTCTGCCAACCTCTACGCCGTATCAACCAGCGTGCTGCTGTGGCCGACCGCGCCGACCAGTACACCGCCGCCAACAAGTTCACCTTTGCCGCCCGGGGCATTGACTCTTCCTCACTCGGTCTGAAGGTCGATCAGCAAAGGCCAGACATCATTCTGCTGGACGACGTCGAGCCGGATGAGCGCAAGTACAGCCCCGACCAGGCTGAGAAGCGTCTGGGAACAATTGAGGACGCGATCCTGCCACTCAACCTCTATGCCTCGGTTGTCCTTGTGGGTACCGTTACGATGCCTAACAGCATTATGCACCAGCTGGTCAAGTCCGCGAAAGACACCACACCCAACAAGGAGGACACCAAGGACTGGATCATCAAGAACCGCATCATCGCCCACCACTACGACGCCATTCAAAGCCGACCTGACGGCACCGAGCGTTCCCTCTGGCCCAACAAGTGGCCGCTCCCCTACCTCAACTCCATCCGAAACACACGCACCTATCTGAAGAACTACGCCAACGACCCCCGAGGCCGCGACGGCGACTTCTGGAACGACGGCGACTTCACCCGTATCACCCTGCCATACACCACCCGCACCTCTCTCCACATTGACCCTCCTGTCTCCGCCACGAAGACCTCGGACCCCGCCGGCCTCACGGTCGTCAGCTGGATGCCGCCCGCCAAGGACGAGACCGCAGCAGAGACCGCTATCGCCGCTATGGCGCAGACTCACAGCAAACACGCACAGAACGCCCGCATCATGACAGGTATGGGCGTGCAGCGCATCTCAATTCCACAACCCAAACAATCACGAAAAGAATCTCGTGAACAACGCACACTACAAAATTTGATCTCTCGCAACCCCGGCACGGTGATGGTCGAGCACGCCGAGGAAATCAAGGCAACCGGACGCGCCCTATTTAAGCGTGCGATGGAAATTGTAAGAGACCACAACGTGCAGCGGATTGTAATTGAGACGACGCAGGGCGGCGACCTCTGGCTGGAGATCTTCAGCGCCTCCCCGGTCCCTGTCTACACCATCCAACCACGTGAGAACAAGGAGGTGCGAGCAGCCCGTGCACTCGCCTACTACCAGCACTCTCCGCCACTCGTGGTGCACGATCCGCAGGCACCCCTCAACGCGCTAGAGGAACAGCAGCTAGGATTCCCGAAGATGGCGCACGATGACATGGTTGACTCGACGGTCGCCGGCATCCTGTACCACCTGGAGCCGAAACCAAGGAAGCAGAAAGCGCAAGCCAAGAGCCGCACGTACACCTGGTAGCACACCACCAAGGAGACCCTGCATATGAGCGTCGCCGTAACTAACCGGCCAACGACAATGACAACGACAGCCGGTACCATCGCAACAGCTCTGGTGCACGGCGGCCTCGGTGAACAGACCGTCTCTGACCTGACCGAGGGCCTCAAGCAGATGCGAGCGGCGTACCCCGGCTACGCACGGGCGGAAGCCTACTACACCGGAGATGTCAGCGAGGTCTTCTCCCACGCCCGCATCGCCTCTCTCCTGGGACGGACCAAGGACCGTTACCGGGTAAACTTCGCCAAGACCCCGGTGAACGTGATCGCCGACCGGCTCAACATTGGCTCGGTTATCGTCAAGACCAAGACCAGCAATGACACCGACAGCCCACCCGATCCGAACACCCCCGACCCGGAAGCCAACAACGACTACACGCGGCAGTTCGAGCAGGAGGTGTGGAAGGCCGCGAAGATGGAGCGGAAGTCCGCAACCATCCACAAGAAGGTTTCTGAGTACGGGGACGCCTATCTGTTTGTGTGGCCGAACACGCCGACCCCGCAGAACCCCTCCGAGCTGTACGTTCAGTACAACAGCCCGAAGACCACGCGTACGATCTATGACCCGGACAACACCGAGATTGCGCTGTTCACGATCAAGATGTGGATGGAGGGCCAGCGGGTCCGCGTGACGCTGTACTACCCGAACCGCATTGAGCGCCTGATCTCCAAGACGGTCCAGGACACCATCTCACCAACCCCGGGCTCCTACCGCAACGGGATCTCGATCACCACCGAGGCCGAGCAAAAATTGCAAAGGATGACCCAGCTGACGGGTGACGACTTCGAGCCGTATGTGCCGCTCAACGACCCGTCCCGCCTGTCCCGTGACGAGATCATGGATGACGAGATCGGAGACAGCCCTCTGGGCCTGGCGCCGCACATCCTGGGGAACCCCTTCGAGCGCATCCCGCTGGTTCACTTCCGCAATGAGTTCCCCTACGGCGTTCCGGAGCACTATGACGCCTACGGCCCGCAGGACGCGCTGAACAAGATCTCCACAACGCTCATGCACAGCGTTGAGTTCCAGGGCTTCCCGCAGCGCTACGGTCTGGCGCACCCCAACAGCGAGCTGGGTGGTGACACTAACGCCGGCGCAGGACCCTGGGACGACGAAGAGCAATCTACAGATACCGACACCGACGACAACGCTATCGACAGCGGCCCCGGAACGATTGCTGTGCTTAAGGGAATGGCCGAGGTCGGGCAGTTCGAGGCGGCACAGTCGTCCAACTTCCTGGGGCCTGCTGACTTCTATGTCCGGGCGATGGCGCAGACGACCGACACTCCGCTGCGGTTCTTCTTCCCGCCAAGCTCACACGCCCCCTCTGGTGAGAGTGTACGGGCTGAGGACGCGCCACTGAACCAGAAGCTAGGTCGACGCGAGCGTACGTACAATGACCCGTGGGCAGAGTTCGCATCCTTCGGGATGGAGATCCTGACCGACACCGAAGCACAGGACTTCGACATCACAGTCCGGTGGCAGCCTCGTGCCAGCATTGAAGACGCGCTCGGCTGGCAGACGGTGCGGCTGAAGATCGACACCGGTGTGCCCATCCGGCAGGCGCTGGTGGAAGCCGGCTACTCTGCCGACCAGGTCGACACCTGGCTCGCTTCTAACCTGGACCGGTTTGAGCTGAAGCGGGACATCGGGATGCTCGCCGAACTTACCACCGCCGCCCAGGCGCTAGGCGCGGTCGGCCAGGCCGGCCTCGTGCCACCTCTCGTGCTGCGGGAGCTTTTGTTCCCTCTCTTCGAGAAGCTCACCGGCAAGAGGCTACCGGCTCCCGACGACGCCCCTCTCACACAGCCACCCGCACCGCCCCAGCAGACTCGCCCCGAGCTGCCCCGGCCGTTCGGAGACAAAGACCAACCACAGATCCAGCAGTAGCAAACGCACACCGAACGCGTACACTTGCCCGACCGACCGAAAGAAGAACCCAATGACGAAGCGACACGCCACCGACCCCTTGTGGATCGACAACGACAACGAACCCGTCTGGCTCGTGATGGGTGCCGAGGGCGAAGACGACGACGACACCGACGACGACACTGATGACAAGGATGACAAAGACAACAAGGACGCGGACGACGACACCGACGACAAGGACGATGACGCGGACGACGACCGTCCGAAGCCAAAGAGCGGCAAGGCCAAGACGACGGCCAACAAGTACGTCCCGCCGAGCCAGGCTGAGTGGAACAAGACGCAGGCCGCTCTAGCCAAGGCGAACGAGACGCAGCGGGCGACCCGGAAGGCCGCGCTGGAGAAGGCCAAGAAGGAGGGCCAGACCGAGGCCGCCACCAAGGCTCGCCAAGAGGCCACAGAGGAGCTGGAGGGCAAGTACGTCCCCGGCATCATCAAGGCCCACGCCAAGGCCGACCTTGTGGCCATGGGATGCAAGAACCCGTCCCGTCTCGTGCGTCTGCTCGACACCACCGGTGTTACCCTGAACGACGACATGGAGCCGGTCGGTCTGGAGGCCAAGATCAACGAACTCAAGGCTGACTGGCCCGAGATGTTCAAGACCGAGGAAGACGCCAAGAAGCCGGCGAAGAAGACCACTGCCCCGCCTGCGAAGGATGTCGACGGCGGCAACAAGGACAAGTCGGCCACCAAGGACAAGAAGCCCTCCAGTGCAGCGGCGAAGCTGGCAGCGTCACTGACCGGCGGAACGGCAAGCTAGCGATCGGATATACTCGACCCAGAGGACGGTTGGGCAGCGATCCAGGGGCAGCTGTACGGCGAACTCGGGTAGAAAACCAGGGGGTAAGGCAGAAAGCCCGGACCATGAGTCCGGGCTTTTCTGTATTCGCACAAAGACACCCGATATAATACCCACATGAACTACTTCCGCTATGAGCGCATTCTCAAGCACCTCAGTTACAAGCCAAACATGAAGCTCGAACTGGAGCCACCACACATCTTTCCGAACCCGGCCCTTGTCCTCAGGGCTGAGGTAGAGAACAGCTACAACCCCGGCGAGAAGATCAAGGTGGGCTTCCGCACTGAGATCCCGGAATTCTTCAACGAGCGCGACGACCACAAGTTCATCGAGTGGGTCTTCCAGACGATCATGAAGTGGGAGCGGCACGAAGCGCAGGAGTGGTTCAAACTCGACGGCGTACCATTAGATGACCCACACAAGAACGACCGCTAGCGTATCCTCGCGGGATGGCTACCCCTAACGCCAAAGAGCGCAGAAACGCAGAGAGCAAGGGTCAGGCTATGCCTGGCGGGCGGTACCCGGTCCGGAACAAGGAAGACCTGAGGAAGGCCATCCACGCGGTAGGGCGAAGCACAAAGACCTCTCACTCGACCGTACGGAAGTTCATCATCCACAGGGCAAAAGCGCTGGGGTTATCATCGATGATTCCAGACAACTGGAACGCCAACGGCACACTCAAGGACTAGGAGTTCATGTGTACTGGATCGCGATTGTTGACAAGGGCGGTAAGCGAGGCTTTGTCAACCTGGAGCGTGCGAACAAGATCGGCGTCGAGAGGGTGAAGCTGGAGGGCCACAAGGAGGAAGGCTACCACGTCTTCATCGAGGAGACCCGGTATGGCGTTCCCACCCGTCACTACCTGAGCACGCACCACGAGGACGAGGCTGACGCGCAGGAGCACCTGGGAGTGCTCACCACCCAGGCCAACCGGGGAGGCCCCACCCCGCTCCAGCGCCGCCGCCCAATCACCCTGTCCGACGCTGATATGGGAGATCGCCCATAATGAGCATAACTCTGGTCAAACACCCCGAGAGCTGGCAGGTTTCTCGATGAGGCTGAAGATCCCAGAAGACCTTTCGGTCTGCACAGTGTGTGGCGTGGTGGTCGTCGTGGAGTTTGAGGAGCGGCACATTGCGTTCCATCTCTCCCTGGGGTCCGATGTGGGCATCAAGTTCCTGGGGCTTCACCTGGAGACAACCGACGACAAGCCAGTCAGAGCACAGGCCGGTGATCTGCGGTGACAGACCAGCCACCAAAGACTCTTGTGTGTAGCTCCTGTCGTGAAAAATTTGATAGCGTCATCGACGTCGAAGGCTATCAACTATGCAGCGGCTGCTATGATGGGATTGATCCCACAACGGTAGCTGAACAGGTTCGCCATTACCGGAGGGACAGGATTGGCCCGGAGCGGCGGATGGCGAAGATGGCAGGAGAGCACGCTGTGGTGGATAAGCCGCGTAAGCTGGACGTCATGGAGGGTGCTGAGTTCCTTGTTCAGCTGACCCACATGGCCGACGACGGAATGACGAACCGAATCTGGGCCATCAACAAGGCGACCTTCGACTTCATCTCTGCGCGGTTGACAGAGCTGCGTGCTCCGCACTCGAACATGTTCGTTCCGGCAGAGGCAATGTTGCGTGCGCACGAGACCCATATCGGCGAAGCCATCATCCTGGAAGACTACGACGAACCGAAGGGGACCGATGAGGCTTAACGTCGGCTGTGGCGAGTTCAAGGCTAAGGGCTGGTGGAACGTCGACATGGTCGAGATCGGGGAAGGCTACAACATCACCCCTGACCAGATCGTGGACGTCAGCCTCCCCCTGCCGGAGAACATCGATGCCCTGACCATGGTGTACATGGGGCACTTCCTGGAGCACATCCATCCGGCTCACATCCAGATCGTGTTCGACCGTATCAAGGAGCGGATGCTGAAGGGTGCTCGCATCTGTGTCGTCGGCCCGGACGTCAGGCGTGCCAAGGTCATGTACGACAATGGCCAGATCGACAAGGCCCAGTATGACAACTGCCGCGCAGGCGCCGGCGCAGCACACTGGCCCGGGGACTACCATTACTGGGACTGTTACGAGGAGGGGGTTGTGCTCAAGTTGACTTGGGCCGGCTTCCGGAACATCACTCCGGTGCCAATGAACTCCAGGGCCTTAGACGACTGGCCGGTGACAGCGCGGACCGACTGGCAGTGCGCAGTGATCGGAGAGTTCCATGGCTAAGGGCCCAACAACAATCACAACACCGTCCCCGCGTTGGTTCAAGTGCTTCGATGGCACATTGATCAATCTGGACATGATGACCCACGTCAAGGTTCAGACGCGGCGGATGGACTCGACGTCCTGGTGTGTGTATGGATACGCATCGGGTCTTTCGAGTACCCTCATTGAGGATGGCTTCCGAAGCGAGGGTGAAGCCTGGATGTGGATCCACAACGTCCTGGGTATCTCCTGGATCGCAACCAAGAAGGAGGGCTGACATGTTTCGAACGTCAAGCTTCTGCACCAATGAAGCGTGTGTCGAGGTTGACACCGACGGCGACAGGGTCAAGATGCGGGACAACAAGGACCCTGACGGACCCGTGCTGGACATCAGCCGGGAGGACTGGGCCGACTTTGTCAACAGCATCAAGGGCGGGTACATCGTAGTCAACAAGACCAACGACCAGTTCAACGCCGAGCCGACCGACCTTCGTGCGCAGGTGGGGGTTCCCGAGGAAAAGAACGGGTAACCTACCGGCTACCTACCGAAGGAGGCAAGATGTTCAGCGTCCAGGTTCGCGACGACAACAACGTCGCAATCTTCGACAACGACAACCCGCAGGAAGGCGAGCGCCTGGTTACCCGTCGTCAGTGGGACACTCTGATGGAGAAGGCGGAGACCCAGGAGCAGAAGGACAAGGCCGGCAAGAGCAGGAAGAACTAACACAGCTGCGGAAGGGGCGGGCGTCGGCCCGCCCCTTCCCCGTACACTCAACCTGTGAATGAAGACGAATATGCGAGACGGCTCTCTGAACTAGAGAAGCTGATGAATGCGAAGTTTGAGGGCGTTCGCACCTCAATGGATGCCCAGGCAGAGAAAGTGGCTCTTGCTCTCGCTGCCTCTGATAAAGCGGTGACAAAGGCAGAGATTGCCACTGAGAAGCGTTTCGAAAGCGTCAATGAGTTTCGTGCTCAGCTCCAGGATCAGACAAGGACGTTTGTGGCTAGGGAGGAAGCAAACGTTCTGTTCAAGGCTATGCAGGATAAGTTGGACCTGATTCAGGATCAGATGAAGTCCGGACAGATCTGGCAGGGCAACATCACCGGCCGGCTCGCGGTAGGCGGCATTGCCCTGACGGTTGTAATGGCTTTTGTTGTCTTCCTGGCAAACTACCTCACAAGTAAGTAGGTCAAATGGAATACAGACTGTTTGATACGCCGGTCGCGCACGTCTCGACGGCGGAGTATCACAAGGACCGAGAACGGGCGATGCACCTAGAGGACCCAAGCCACATCACACGACTGGCCAAGGCAGTTGAGTTTATCGCAGAGGCCGCTCGCATCGAGGGCTACACCCGCGAGAGCCCGGGCATTCTGGTGGACCTGGGCTGCGGCGACGGCGGTCTGCTCAAACTCCTGAGTATGGGACAGAGCAACAACCTGCTGGCCTACGGCTACGACTTCGCACCCAACAACGTCGAGGGCGCGCACCAGCGGGCACTGTTCAATGTCGAGTACCTGGACGTGTTCCCCATCGAGGGGGACCCGCCGGTTAACCCCAAGGTGTTCAAGAGGCGCATCGACATCGCGAACATGACCGAGGTCATCGAGCACTTGACCCGGCCGCACGAGGTTCTGGCCTGCCTCGCTCCCATGGTCAAGTGGCTGGTGTGCTCAAGCCCCTGGAACGAGACCCCCGACAACTACGCCGACTGCCACGCCTGGGCCTGGGATATGCGCGGGTACCAGAAGCTACTTGTCGACGCCGGCTTTGTCCCGCAGCTTTTCGCCCGCTGCGGCCTCTCTCAAGTCATCCTGGCAAAGGGGCGCGTGTGAAAAGGAACAAAGCAATTCTTGTGACCTTCTTCATCGTAATCGTCTGCGCCCTGTGTGTTGGTCTGGGGTCAGCCTTAGTTGGCGCATCCAGCAACGAAGCACCAATCCCGGTGCGAACCACAGAGACATATAACTACTATGAGCATACAGAACCAACGCCTACTTCGTCTGAAGAGTCGGCAGAGGGTGCAGAGCAATCCGATGAGGAGCAGGAGTCCGTTTACTACAAGAATTGCACAGAAGCACGTAAGGCCGGGGCAGCTCCGTTGCAACGTGGCGATCCTGGGTATCGCAAAGAGTTGGATCGTGACAACAACGGAGAAGCCTGCGTCTGATAGATGCGTGTTCGTTTCCTGGGGCGCGTAGGGTACGCTTCGCGCAACGAGGTGCCGAGATGGCCCTCCCTTGTGATCGGCCCGTGATGGGGACCAAGGTAATCATCACCGGCCAGAACCGGGGGAGGGCCATTACGGTTTCCGACCCCAGACGCAGAGGAGCGAAATGCGTACCAGTAACCTGGGGCTCGGACCCCAGATCATCGGCTATGACTCGGACGGTCCGATCTGGTCCGGTGCCGGCGCTGTCGGCATCAACGACGTGGACGCCTGGATTCCTGAGGAGTGGGGCGGCGCGGTTATCACCCGCGTCATGCGCACCTCCGTCGTGGAGGGCGAGGCCCGGCGTGAGCCGATGGGCACCGACACCAAGCACGTGCCGCGTACGGCCGGCGTCGACATCCACTTTATCGGCAAGGGCGGGGCGTACGGCGAGGACGCCAACGTCAACGACACCGTTCTGCTGACGGCCCGCAAGCTCGGTCAGGGCATCGCGCTCGCCGAGGAAGACCTGGCCGACACGAGCCGTCTGATCAACGTCATCGAGACCAAGCAGATCGACTGGGCCAACTCGTACGCCAAGGCGTTCGACAACGCCTGCCTCGGTGTGACCGGTGCGGAGAGCAACACCCCCTCCGACGACCGGCCGTTCACCTCGGTCTACAAGACGATCCGCACGACCAACTCCGGCCTCACCTACACCGCTGACGCCAACTACGTCGGCCGCAACTTCGCGGTCGCCGGTTCTGGCGCGGGCGACTACGACGCCCTGAACTCGGTCTTCAGCAAGTACGAGGACGGCGACTACTTTGACGAGGGTGAGACCATCGTCATCGCCTCGCCGTACTTCAAGAAGATCCTGCGTGGCGTCAAGGACGACGAGGGCCGTCCGATCTTCGTGCGTGGCCAGCAGGGCGACTCCGGAACCCCGGACCAGCTGTTCGGTGTTCCCGTGCGGTGGAGCCAGGGCTGCCGTACCTCCGCAGCGATGACCCCGCGTCCCGAGGGCAACCCGCTGCTCATCGTTGGCAACCGGCGGTTCCTCATCGTCGGTGATCGCAGCGGACCGGAGAGCGTGCCGATTCCGCCGTCGATCAGCAAGGAAGACGAGGCGTTCCTCAAGATGCGTGCGCGGCGCGGGTTCGCGGTCGGGCACCCCAAGGCGTTCGCCGTGGTCGAAGAGACCGTGGTCGGCTAGCCCAGGGGGCTGTGCGGCGCACTGAGTGGGGGTCGGGGTTTCGAGCACCCCCGGCCCCCACTCTTCATCCCCGTCTTTGAGGAGAGACAATGCCGATTACGGCTTCTGATATCGTTCTGCTGCTCTCCACTACGGCGGGCGCGGCAGGAGACACCAACACAAGCACCCCGGGCGCAAGCCTGGGCAAGTACGTCTCAACAACAACAATCGATGACGATGTCGAGGGCGAGCTGTTCGGCCCGATCACCGGCGAGGAGAACGCGGCCTCACAGGTTGACTATCAGTGCGTATTCGTGAAGAACGCGCACGCCACCCTGACGCTGGTCGGCGCCAAGGTGTACGTTGAGTCCGAGGTGTCGGGCGGCGCCAGCGTTGCTATCGCAATCGACTCGACGGCCAAGAGCGATGCGGACAGCTCAAGCGCACAGGCGTTGCAGATCGCGAATGACACGACTGCGCCGGCTGGTCCGCTGACCTTCTCGACGCCGACCACAACCGGTGCCGCGCTGACGCTGGGCGACTTGGCGCCGGATGAGGTCAAGGCGCTTTGGGTTCGGCGTACGGCGGCGAACACAGCAGCAAAGAACAACGACGGTTTCCGCTTGACCGTTTTCGGCGACACAGCGGAGTAGTCACCCCTCCCCGGGTGAAGGGGGCCGGCTCTTGGCCACGGGCGCCGGCCCCCGCTAACAAAGGAGCTGCTGTGCCTGAGGTAACCACTCTCTCGTTCGCAGCCAACTTTGGCACAGGCTCTCACGCTCTGGAACTTCCTAGCCCAATCACATCCGGTCAACTTCTCCTTGCACCAATCTTCTGTCGCGCCTCATCGGCGACAATCACCGGCCCGTCCGCTTCGCCTGGCGCATGGACGCGCATCTCGACCGCGAATGTGACCGGCGTTAACGTCACTGGCGAGGTCTATGCTAAGATCGCTGGTGCATCAGAGACCGCACCTAACGTCAACTCTACTGAGGCGACACAGGGCACCGGCGGCCCCATCATAGTCATCGATAACTGGACGGGCGTTGTCGGCGACATTGTTGTTGCGACGCCAAATGTAGGTGGTAGCGCAACCATCCCGACTCCAGCGTTGACCGGTGTTGAGGATGGATCTCTGATCATCTATGTCTTCATGAACGCTGACAACAATGTGATTTCAGATGACTCGGCGCTCGGTGGGTTGGCACAGCAGCTGTTTGCGGATGAGAGTGCTTTTGCCTCCGACCTCGCAATGTGGGTTTATTTCGCTGAGAAGGTTGGGACGGGAAACGTCTCATCCGTCAACCTTGTTGTCAATGGATCTGATGGCTACATCGCTTGGGCAATCGTCATTCCTCCAGGCGGTGGCGGAACAACCGTCGTAACCAAGCAGGTGGACATCTCATGGGACGTTGCTGCGGTTGTTACCGATCAGACAGATGTCAGCTATGACGTTGCTGCCATCGTCACGGACCAGACGGATATCTCGTATGATGTAGCTGCCCGGGTAACCGATCAGACTGACATCTCATACGATGTTGCAGCGCGGGTGACGAAGCAGGTTGACGTATCCTGGGACGTCGCCGCTATAGTGACTGACCAGACGGACATTACTTGGGACGTCGCACTGTTCGTTCAGAAGCCTGTCGACATCACATGGGATGTAGCACTCGGCGTTTCAAAGCCGGTGGACATCACCTGGGATACAATCGGCCGGGTAGTCGATCCTGTGGACATCTCCTGGGATGTCGCGGCTCGCGTCACCAAGGCAGTCGACATCTCCTGGGACGTGGCTGCCAGGGTCATTGACCAGACGGACATCTCGTGGGACGTTCTGCTCTTTGTGGAGAAAGAGACCGACGTATCCTGGTACGTCGCTGCTCGGGTGACGGCTCCTGTCGACATTACCTGGGACACGGCCGGGCGGGTCGTCAAGGAGACGGACATCATATGGGATGTCCAGGGTCTGGGCGTAGTCGAGACTTCGCGGAACATCTTGTGGGACGTTGCTGAAAGGGTCATCTCTCGAACGGATGTGACTTGGGATGTATTGGCTCAGGTGTCGCGAGCGACGGATGTTTCATGGGACGTCAGGACGGGCGTACTTCGGCAGACGGACATTGTATGGGATGTCCTCGGACGGGTCTCGCGGCCGGTGGATCTCGCGTGGGACGTGGCCGCTCGGGTAGCCCTGCAGACCGATATCGTCTGGGACGTCCTCGGGGGCCGGGAGACGTTGCCGGTTACTTCGGGTCTCTCCGGACGGTTCGACGGTTCGGCATCGGTAGGGACCACGAACGCCGTCACTAGCTCGGCGACGACCGAGGCTTAGACTACATGCGAAAGGAGGCACGATGACTGCCACTGTTGGCCCGTTCTACGTCGGGGATAACCCCGCTGTAGACCTTCACATTTCGGTCACGCGTAACGATGAAGCGCTCGACCTTGCCCCTTACGACAACGCCACCGTGCAGGTGTTCGATCCGGCGGGTGAGACGATCGTATGGGACGCGACGATCACGATTGACCAGGTCAACGACTGGGTCGTGGTTCCGTTCCCTGATGTCTCGCCGCTAACTGAGGCTGGCTACTATACGCTCTATGTTCAGTTGGTGGACGGCACGAACACGGAGACTGCGGACCCAGTAATGATCCAGGTGCTGGCGCTGACGAACACGACGGCGTGGGCCACGATCTCCGACGTTGCGAACGTCACCGGTTCCTCGGTGTCGAACGCCACTCTGCTGGATGCGAACGAGATCATCCAGATCTTCTCGGGTCGCACAACTGCGACCCCCAGGACTGCGATGAAGGCGAGGGATCTGGAGTGGCTGAAGAAGGCAGTGGCCTGGCAGGCGGCATGGCTTCCAGAGCAGCCTGGCTACAAGGCGCGCCACTGGATCAAGGAGATCATCCAGGATGGAACCAACATCGTGTACGTTGGGTCCTCGGAGCCTGCGAACCCGGCCATGGTGGCTTTGGCGCCGCTGGCGGCCCGAGCCCTCAAGAACCTCAGCTGGATGGCGGGTCGGAGCATCAAGCTACGGTATGCTGACGTTCTGGGGAGCGGTTTCTCGTACGAAGAGTACAAGAGGAACGATGATCACGGCGGTTGGCAGCCGCTATGAACGTTGTAGCAAATACCTGGGTGGATATTGTCCGGGGAACAGAGGTGGATGAGTTCGCGGATGAGGTTGATCTGGACCCAGATGACCCCGCCGCAACTCGTATCTGCTGGAACAAGCCGGCCGCTCTGACCGAGATCAAGCAGAACCCGTACAGCCGTGCAGCAGGTATGGACCGGGTGGTCCGGTACGCTACGCTCAGGATCTCCGCGAGACTTGAAATCACGCGGGGCTGTACGGTACGGGACCGCAAGACTGGCTACATCTGGATCGTTGATACACCTGCCAATATTCACAACCCAGCAATAACCCCCGACACGAGGGTGGACCTCCGTCGGACGATCTGATAACTGAACTGAACAACCCGTCGACACCGTGAAGGTGCGTAGTGGCAACTGTTGTAGTCATGTATCCGCCAGGGGTGGCTTACTACCATCACCTAGCGGTTGAGCTGGCACATGCGGCCTGTGATGAGATCGCGGGCGATGTGCGGCGTGACACACCGGTGTTGACGGGTGCTCTTCTCAAGTCCATTCGGGTCGAGAAGGGTCCGAACAGCGGCAAGGTCTGGATCGGTACCGACCACTGGATGATCATCGAGTATGGTGCCGTTCCTCATATCATCCGGGTTCACAACCCACCCAAGCGCACACTGGCCTCCGCTGAGGGCGTCATGTTTGGCCAGAGGGTCAGGCACCCCGGCGTGAAGGCTGTAGCCATGATGCGCAGGAACTTCTACCGCTACCGGTTCATCCGGCTCACCAGGATTGAGAGAATGGGATGAAGCGGCCTAATGCGTCAATGGTTGCACAGGAGTGGCTCAAGACCGCTGACGGTCTTCCGATCTCCCCGACTGCGATCGGTCGTACTCTGCCGAACCTGGAGAACAACGCGAGCATCGCTGCCTCGGGGTTCCTTCAGGTCGGCTCTGTCGTCGGCGGTACTCCTGAGACCGAGGTGCTGAAGCGCCGGTCTGTGCTTGAGCTGATCTCCTGGACGCCACCCCGTGGCCGCAACATGGACAAGCCGACCTGGAACCGGGCTGGTGACCTCATGGAGGCGGTTGTTGAATCAACCTATGACCAGGACCCGCTGAACGTTCAGCGCCTGCTCACGATGCCCACCGGCTTCCGGAACGCTCGTGTTATGTCGGTGGAGATCCTGACCGAACCGCGTGAGGTTGAGGGCGATGAGGCCAGCTGGGCCGGCTCTCGGGTCGAGGCGCAGTTCAACTGGATCATGATGCCCGATGCGTAGCCGGACCGGAGACTGGTTCGCCATCCTGGGCGAGCACACAAAGGAACTTCTGTCGATTGACGGCAATGTTATCATCCACGATGATCCTGCCGAACTAGACTTCCTGGTCAAGACGACAGGTAAGATGTACAAGATGAAGGGGCACGAAGCAGAGGAAGTCGCTAGCTGGCTCGGGCGAAGCGTCGTTCTTCTGCGGGATCACCCCAACATGGTGGGCATCCAATGGCCACTGAACCGGCAAGACTTCTGGGCAGAGTGAGGAGCTACCAATGCCCGTAACCGTCACGAACCTCATCCAGGGTCCTGCTGAGATGTGGTTCGGCACGTACGGCACGTACACCGAGCCGGCCGTGAACGCCAACACACTCAACAACACCCCTGGTGCCTGCGCCTCGGGTTGGACCGCGATGGGCGGCACGCTCGACGGCGTGACGATCCAGATCGGTCACGAGTACAGCGAGCTGGCAGTCGACCAGATCGTTGACGTTCCCGGTCGCCGACTGACCAAGCGCGACCCGCAGCTCAAGGGCAACCTGGCTGAGGGCACGCTAGAGAACCTGGCTGCCGCGCTCAACGGCGGTACCGTCGCCACCGGCACGGGGTACAAGACGTACACCCCGGCGATGGACACCTCTGCCACCCAGGCCACCTATGGTGGGATCATTCTGGAGGGCATCTCGGTGAACAGCCTCAAGCGGCGCGTCCTCGGCCGGCGTGTGCTCAACGTCGAGGCCGTGGAGAGCGCCTACAAGAAGGACGAGCAGTGGGTGCTGCCCACCGCGTTCGCCACGCACTACGTGACCGACGTGGTCACCCCGTACGCCATCTACGACAAGGTCTGATAGAACCGGGAAGGCCCGACCGCCATGACCACAGATTCCATTCCGACGTACGAACCGTCTCAGGAGCAGGTTCCTGAGACGGTACCTGCCAACAAGGTGCACTTGTTCACGCTCGCGGACAAGCGCTACTACATGGACAAGATCGTTCCTCCGAACATCGCGTTCAAGTACCTGCGTGATATCCGGAAGAGGGGGCAGGAGACTGCTCTCGCAAACGTCATCTACGACGTGATGGGCGACGAGGCAATGGATGCTCTCGCTGACGCGGAGGACATGACGCCGGAAGAGGCGACCCAGATCATGGACATCGTCAAGACGCATGTTGTTGGCCAGCTGGAGAAGTACACGGGGAAATGACAGAGCGGGCCGGGCAGCTCGTTTGGCTGCTCGACCACCTGGATGATCTCGATGCTGACTTCCGAGTCTTCTATAGGATCACCGGTATTGGCGAGGAGATCTTTGGGGATCTGTCCGGCCCGCGCTTCTTTGCCCTAGCGTTCAGAACGATCCACTATCGTGGAGTAATGCGAGACCGAGTTATGTCGGAGCAGATCAAAGAGGACAAAGAGAACAGTTCTCAGCGAAGCGGTAACTCGGGTTCGGTTGGTCCAGTACCGCATGCGCGATCTTCTTCATCCACAAGCTCGATGTGGTCCGGGGAAGTCAAGGAAGTACCGCTGTCGCAGTTGCAAGCGCTACACCCCGGAATCGTTGAGCATCAAGTTGTTGGATAGGAGGAGACGTGGCCCTCGGCTTCAAGATCGCAGACGGCTATGTCGAGGTCCACGCAAAGACGGACCGAGACAGCATTGGCCGTGCTGCGCGTTCGGCTGTAGGGGACTACGACCGTGAGGCTACGCGGGAGGCAGAGAAGAGAGGGAAGAACGGCGGCATCCTCAAAGCGCTGTTCACCCCTAACAAGGAGATCCTGGAGACGCTGACCAGGCCCATCGGAAAGATCTTCTCTGTTCCCGCGCTCTTCATTGCAGCCGCTCTGTTCGCAACGACGTTGTCGGGGCTGATCTCGACGGCCATTGTGACAGGTCTGCTGACAGGCCTATCGCTAGGCTTCATCGGTCTGGGGATCTTCGCGCTGAGAGCGAATAAGCAGATCAAGAAGGAATGGGACTCGCTCACCAAGTACATGAGCACCAAGCTAGCCAAGCTAGCCGAGCCCCTTATCGGTCCGATCATCAAGGGCATCGGCACAATCAAGAGCCTGTTCGATCAGGCCTCGCCCAGCCTGGGTCGCATCTTTGAGGGTGTAGCCCCGATGATTGATCCACTGATCAGGGCGTTCGGCGGTTTGCTGGTAAACATCCTGCCGGGGATTGAGCGAGCGCTGCCCGGTATCCAGACTGTGGTCGAGGCGTTAGCTGAACACCTTCCTGGTCTGGGCACGGCCATCGGTGATTTCTTTGCAACGATCGCTGAGAACAAGGAGCTTCTGACTACAGTTGTCGGCCTGATGATCACCTGGCTCGATAACTTCTTCAAGGTGCTCGGTCCCATCCTGGTATTCCTGATGATGTCGTTTGCTGGCTGGGGCTTGGCCTGGTCTCAGATGACCGAAAAAATCAGCGCCTTCATGACCTGGTGGGGAGGGCTTAACTGGGGGAACATCTTCGGTAAGGTCTGGGATGCCCTGGCCACCCTTGGTGCGAATATTCGATCGATCTGGGACGGAATCCAGAACTACTTCATGACGGAGTGGAATGAGCTTCTGGCGCTGACCAGCTCGATCTGGAACGGCATTCACACCGCTATCGGGATCGCGATCCGGATTGCCTCGAACATCATCGCCGGTGTCCTCGGGAATATCCGGGGTCTTTGGACTTCGACGTGGAACGGCATCCACACAGTCATCGCAGCGATCTGGTCTCGTATCGGTAGCACGATCTCTGCGGGCATTGCTTTCGGTATCTCGATCATCCGCGGTTTCGTCAACGCAGCTATCGGTGCAATCAACGGACTGGGAGGCATCCCCGGTCGGGTTGGCGCTTTCTTCGCGTCAATGTTTAACCAGGCTAATGCTCAGATCCAACGGCTGCTCGGTATCCTGCGAGCGGTCCCGGGTAACGCGACTCGTGCTATCGGTAACCTGGGTTCGGTTCTCTACAACGCTGGACGTAACCTGATCAACGGTCTGATCAACGGTGTGCGCGCCGCGATCGGTCAGCTACAGAACATCCTGGGCGGGATCACGAGTATGATCCCGGACTGGAAGGGTCCGATGGAGAAGGACCGTAGGCTGCTGGAGCCTACGGGTAAGGCGATCATGGGCAGTCTGATCAGGGGGATCAAGGGACAGATCGGCTCACTTGCCGGCATGCTCGGCGGCGTTACCGTCGGGATACCCAAGATGGCTATGGCAGGCGTCCCGTCGCCTAACTCGACCCCGCCGCCGGCCTCTGCAGCGCCAACCACGAATAGCTACGGCGGTAACACGATCATGGTAAGTGTGGCCAACATCGCCGAGCTAAGGGAACTGATCGACTTCATGGATGGGAAGCCCAACCGCTCGACCCGAACTGATCGCTGGTCCTCAACGATCTACAACGAGAACGCCGGTTACCAGAGGAGCTACCAGTGACCTACGGGACTGTTCAGGTTGGCCGTCTCATTCTACGCGAGACGGTTGACGCCAAGGCTGACATTCACGCCGGCCATGGTGAGCGCACGCTGTCGCTGTCTGGTCAAGAGTCATACCCTCCGCTGACCGTTGCTCAGCTTCGGCAGCGCCAGGAAGATCTCATGACGATGCGCGGTTCAATCCAACCGATCATCTTCAGGGACAAGAGCTATCACAACGGATACTACAAGGTGGTGGACACCGGTGTCGCAGCAACCGACTGGCAGGGCGAGGTCGTTAAGTTCGACTGGACCATCCGTGCCGAGTACATCGGTCCGGACACTGCCACCGATATCGAATCCCGCCTCACTGGAATTAGTCGGTTCAACGATTTTGGCCAGACAGGAGCCGGTCACTGGCACGCACCCTCTGTTGGTGCGACTTCTTACTACACCAGTGGTGAGCAGCCTGCTGGAACGATCGTTCGCTCGACTACTGATGGAAACATCAACGTCTATTCAGGACTCCCTACAGGTATTAACCCGCGTTGGCAGGTCTCCGTCACGGATTATCTGAAGGGCCGTTCCCGCGTCATCATGGCGGGGCAGGAGCGGACGGGCACCAACATGCAGTCGGTTGCCCCGTCCGGCTCATGGGAGCTGAACAACGGACTGCTGAAGCTGGAGCGTCGATCGGGCGGCGGGTTCACCCAGGGCGTGTGGAACGGTACGGCTTGGGAGAGCAAGAACTGGAATGTGTCGGTTGGTTCCTCCGCCACCAACCTCGGTGACTTCGATGTCATGGCCGTCATCCGGAATGACTTCGAGATGGTGACGCTGCGGCTGACCAAGTCTCGTACTCCCGGCCGGACCGATCTCGACCTGACGCTGCGGCGCGGCTCGCGGTTCATCGAGGGCTTCCTGCAGACGGACTTCTCAACCACGATTGGCGTGGGGCTGAACTCCAACGAGGCGAGCACTGCACCGGCTTCCGGTGGCTATGTAGTGGCAACTTCCAATGACGCGGACGGTAACCGTACGATCTTCGGTACTGCCCGAACCTTTGTGTCCCAGCTGACACGAGGCGGACTGCACAAGACGGCAACGACATCCCTGGACTTCTACGTCGGCTCTGTCTTCGCAGGCGGATCGGCGCAGACCGGGGACGCAGCGGCTGACCTTCAGGCGCAGTACATCGGTGCCATGGCTGAAGTGACAATTGCTGTGAGGAGGTAGCGTGACCGTCAAGGAAACTAAGATGGCCCTTGGGGCCTTCAATGTGGTGCTCAAGCGAGAGACACCGCAGGACCTGATCGATATGATCAATGCCTTCGGGCACATCGTGATCGTTCCTGGCCGGCTGAACCCGCGAGAGTATGGCGACGGTCTGCTGCTCCAGGCTCGGTATGTCGGCGTAGTGCGAGCCTTCTTTCACCAGCCAGGAGGTGAGTTCGAGTTCAAGGGTGTAAGCCTGGCACACTGGCTCGGCGATGAGGATGACAAGGGTGACCTCTATGAGGTCGCCAAGATATTCACCAACGAGACGTTCGCCAACACCGTCCGGGAGCTATTGCCAGAGGGTGGTGGAATCACAGAGGGAACAATCCACAGCGTTCCCGGTCTCTACAACGGCAAGCACCAGTATGAGACTCCTCGCAAGGCGCTCGACTATGTTGTGGAGACCTACTCCACCGATGACGCCGACCCAATTGAGTGGCGCGTCAACAACGACGGTACCCTGGACGCCGGCCCGATCTCTGAGCTGTACGCAACTGAACCGTCCGCCATTCTGGTCAAGGATGAGGCCGGACACGACATGGCTCTGCGTGGCCTGGAAGCCACGATGTCGATCGACCTTGATGTCGAGGACTACACCACTCGTCTCGTGCTGCTGGCGCAGGGCGAAGGCGATTCCATCTCGACGGGCACGGCTGACTCCGACCAACCTACGCCCTACAAGGACCTGCACGGGAACCCTGTTATAGCGACTCGTGTCCTGTCCGAGTCTCAGACCATGCCCGGTAACGCCAATGACCGTGCTGCCGTTCAGATCAAGAATCTGTCCAGGCTTCGTCGTGCGATCCAGATCAGCTCGGATGAGTATGACATCAAGGGCGAGGTTCGGGTAGGCGATCCGATCTACATCTACGATCCTGCCGGTGGCTTCTATGACGTTGATGTCCAGACGTTCTGGAAGGGCCAGCCGATCAACCCGATGCTCCTTCGGGTGATCGAGATGACGTGGCCAATCCGTCCTAACTGGACGGTTGCCTATCGGGACGCCGATGGAGTGTACTGGGACCTCTCGGACTACTACAAGGATGAGGAGGGCGCCACCTCGATTGCGGTCGGTGACTACCTCCGTACTCTCGCCGGGTTCGACCGGGAGTACATTGGCATCCGACCGAACATCGGTGGGGCTGACTCGACCATCCCTGCAGCACCGACCTTCAACACTCCGTTCCAGACTGGTAACTACCAGTCGGCATCCGACCAGTGGACGCGGTCGGTTGTCCTGGTCGACTGGGATCAACCGCTCAACGCAGACGGATCCACAATCACGGACGGAGGACACTATGAGCTGCGGTATCGAATCAACGCGTTTGTGGGATATGACGTCCAGTGGGGAGACCTCGAAGCGTACAAGTGGGGTGAGCTGGAGACCAACAAGTGGGGAGCGCCTATCACTCTGGCTGCTCCTTCAGATGCCGGTGAGTGGCACCAGATCTTTATCGGCTGGGGGCAGACACAGTTCCTCGTCCAAGAGCTGACGCCAGGGGTCGAGTATGAGTTCCAGATCCGGGCAGTTGACTCAGCTGACCCGCCGCACGCTGGCCCGTACTCCACCTCTGAGTTCGTCGTGGCCTCGCGAGACCTGTTTGCTCCGAGCCAGCCGGCGGCACCGGAGGTAGCTGCCAGCCTGATCGCGGTCCAGGTGACGCACCGACTCGGCAACAACGCCGGTGGTGAGTTCAACCTTGAGCCTGATATCGCGTATCTGGAGATCCACCTCGGAACCGAGGCAGAGTTCACCGCGACGCCAGACACGATGATCGGGAAGCTGCCCGTCAACGCCGGCCTCATCGTGGCTCAGATCCCCGCAGTCGGAACCTTCCCGATTCCAGAGGTTGCTGAGGTATGGATTCTGGTCGTGGCGGTCGACCTCGCCGGGAACCGGAGTCAGCCCTCTGAGTCGGCGCCTGTGACCGCCGAGCTGATCGATGACGCTCACATCTCCGACCTAACGGTGACTAAGGTCACCGCAGGAACGATGACCGCCAACTGGATCGTCGGCGGCCGGATCGCGACGGCTCTATCTGGGCAGCGAGTCGAGCTAACCGAAGATGGCTTCTTCGCATACGACTCATTCGGCGATACAACCGTTGAGATCAATGCACAGGACGGAACGATCAAGGTTGTTGGCCGTATCCAGACGGATATCAACGGCAACGGCGTCACCCTTGTGCCCGGTGGAAACGCTAGAATGGAGCTGCTACCACAAGCCAGTGATGACCATATCGTTTGGGTGTGGAGCGACTACTTTACCGGTGCTGAGGTCAAAGGTGAGATGTCCATCCGGCGCCGTTCGGATGATGACATCGATGGCGGGAAGCTGCTCGTTTGGGAGCAAGGTGCCGTTCTTTCGCACCAGCCAGATTCCAGTGATGAGACCTACTTTGGGGTTTCGTGGCCATTTGATGAGTCGTTCTTCTTCCACGGAAAATTCGTCAACTGGAATGTTCTGACGGGCCTCGATGGGTTGGTCGCAGGGTACACAAACATTACGGAAGATGGTGGCGGCACCACCCCAAGCGGGGTCATCATCACATGGGGTCCCACCATGTCAAGTCAAATGCTTGTCATGGGAGGTATCGCTGAACAAACGCTTATGGATGTTCAGATTACCGATCTTCAGCTTACAAGTTTCACGATGACATGGAATGTTTTTGCTTGGGGCGGATCTGGTGGCCTCGCAATGTGGTGGGCTTGGAGGACAACCTGATGGTTGCAATACAGAGGACAAAGCCCAATGGCGATATCATCATCAGAGGGGCTGCGCAAGACCCGCATCCAGCTGCACCTAGCGGGGTTGTGTGGAAGGTTTCTGTGCTCGTAGAGGAAAGTGTGTTCCTACACTGTTTCCCGTTGGATACGATGGAATGGCGCTCTGCTGAATATGCTATCGACCCCAACGACCGGGATACTCTGCTTGACCTAGTTCTGGCCGAGCCCTGGATGATCGACGGCATCGACCCCCAGGAGCATCCTAGCGGGCTATTCAACGCGGAGACGATCGATGAGGCGCGGGACTTTCAACTGGGCCGAGTAACAATGGTTAAGGATGATCACGGTCTTTACAGCGCACCTGAAAAGGATCGGGTTCTTCTGAGGAATCAGAGCAACGATCCTCGTCACTACATCAGAGATGCATCTCACATTGACCATCGGCTGGTAGTAGCTAAGCGCGAGATTGTTGGAATCGAGCGTGACCGCGTCAGGTCCAAGCGAGAAAAGAAATTGGAGGCTGCTCGGGTAGCCGAGTCGGTTGGTCTGAATCTGGGCAATAGTTCAGAGCCAATGATGCCAGACGGCAATGCAGACAAGAGGTTGGAACACCTCAACAAAACGCTACAGGGCATGAGGAGCTATGGCAACCGCGACAACTAGACTTGCGCTTCGCAAGCCTGACAGCGATCCGGTCACCGGAGACAACGTCGATGTCGATCTCGACCTTAACGCAAACAACGACAAGATCGATAATGCAGTCGGCGCGTTCCCCTGCACATCAGGTACTCGGCCGGGGACACCATGGCACGGACAGATCATCCGCGAGACCGATACTGGCCGGCTGTACGTTCGTAATGCGACCGATGCCGCATGGGACCCGATCTTTGTCGGTCGCGGAACAATCGCAATGGCTGGTGCCTCAGGGGCAACCAACGCCCACATGCGTTGGAACCTGGCGTCAGGTTCGATCGTGACGTCTTACTTCATGGCGGCCAAGCAGACGGCTGATACATTCTACCGCCTTGGTGTTGCATATGATGGATATCACGAGTGGGGGCCGGGCTCTGGCGCAGCAGACACCAACCTGTATCGTGGTTCCGCTGGTTTGCTACAAACCGACACCATGTTTCGTGCGAACGCAGTAACCCTCGCCGGCAACGGAGCAAGCATTGGTGCCCTAGCGGTCTCAACGGGAACTGACTCCACAACTTCTGCCTCATACGTCAACATGGCCGGTACCGGGTCGACCACTGTGGTCAACTATACCAAGAAGTACAGCGCGTCCTTCACCAAGATGAAGGTTACTATGTGCGGTTCGTTGTTTGTGGCCACTAGTGCCGCGACGATTGACTACGGCATCCGAACGAACGGAGCTGACTTTCAGGTTGGTCAACTGAACATCGGTACTGCTGCTAATCATCACACGATCGGGGGAACCATTTACGTCACCGGCATTGCTGCTGGTGCACAAACCTTCCAAGCACGTTGGCGCCGTGTTACCGGAGGTGGAGCCCCAACCCGTGGTACCGATGACTGGCTGGGGATCGTGGTCGAAGAGGTCAGCGTCTAATACGATCGGGAGGTCGAGGATGCGGCAAGGTCCTTTTGCCGGAGGTTCCTGCTCCGGTCTAACCTACGCCTCGGACAACAACGCTTGGCAAGTATTCGTTGTCAATCGTATTGGCGGGACGTTCGAGATTTACGAGTGGTGGACGGAGGGCAGGGAATGGGTGACGGTTGAAGAAGTCGCACCTATCGACGGCGACAGGATCAATGAAGCATCAGAGCTGGAACGGGTGGACATAATCCAGCACCCGAACCCGAGCTGGGTTCCAGAGGATCCAGGGGAGGAGTGACATGAAGACAGCAGCAGCGCGCGGCGGCACTCTCGACGGACTGGTGATCTGCAGTCGGTATGACGAGGGCGTCCTTGTGGCCGACAAGGTGGCAGGAACGGCCGAGCTGTACATTTGGCGGCACGGCGCATTCTACGCTGAGTGGGACGCGCCGCGAACGATCGACTGGGACAAGCTGAACGCTACAGTAGATGGTCCGCAGTACGACGTCATGGCGCATCCCAAGGCGGGTGAGCAGTAATGGCTACCGTAGCTGCCGCTCCGCACAAGGCAGCCATCCGGGCCATCGCTGACGCGTACGGCAGTGGCGTGGTGTCGGGGATCGTGCCCGACAGTGCGCACCTGGACAATGGCGGGTACCACTGCTCGATTAACGATCTGATCGCGCACGGCAACGGCGGCGACTACAGCAATACCCGCTCAGAAGACAAGGCGCCGCCGGTCACCACCACCGGTAAGACGTTCGCGGCAGCCGGCGATATCTCGATGAGCACGGCGGACATGATCAAGTTCTACGGCCGTGTTCGTCCGGTGTACAACGACACGTCGGACCCACGGCGTAAGTACATCAACGCCATCAACTGCTGGGACGGCAGCGGCGACGCGGTACGGCTGAACTTCAAGACGAACACCGTCGGTACTGCCAGCGCGGACCACAAGTGGCACAACCACCTCGACCAACCGCGAATGTACATCGATACCGCGCGCAACCTGGTCGAGGCAGAGAAGGCGGCGCGGGCACTCATTAGTGTATGTACCGGCCAGTCCAAGGCCGCATGGCTTCAACAAGAGGAGGCACCTGACGTGGATGCTGCACAGGACAAGATGCTCAAGGCGGCGAACGCCCGCGTGGACGGCGTGTACAGCTTGCTCCCTAGCGTCACTACCAGCTGGTCCTCGCAGGAGCCGGAGGGCACGCAGCCCAACGTTCTTCTGACCAGCTTGAACAGCCTGCACACCAAGCTCAACACGCTCCTCATCGAGGTGGGCAAGCTCCCGGAGACGACCGAGCTGATGGAACTGAAGACCCTCGTTTCCGAGCTGGACGACAAGGTGGAGGCGGACGCTGCCGCGGCCCTGCTGTTCGCGCAGCAGGAAGCCGAGCGCGACGCGCTGGAGTCCCAGGTCATCGCGAGCCTCCCGGAGGACGTGGTGGCGCAGCTGGCGGAGAACCCCGACGATCTGGCCGGCAACCTCAAGGGTCTCATGACCGAACAGCAGTGGGCTGACTTCCAGGCTTCCGTCGCCGCAGCTGTCTGATCGGCCAACAAGATGTGGAGGGGACAGTGTTCTTAGCAGAGGCTGCCGCCGAGCTAGCTTCGCTGTCCCCTTCTGTTTTAGCAAACCTTGGTGGTTGGCTAGCAGTGGGAGCTAGCGTAATCGTCTCGGTGAGTAAGGGCTGGCTGATTCCAAAGGGTGAGCACGACAAACAGCTAGCAGCCAAGGACAAGGCTTTTGCTGAAATGGTTGCGCTCAAAGACAAGGCATTTGCAGACGCCTTGCTCGTTCGGAAGGAGCAGCTAGACGACATGCGCAACGAGAAGAACGACTGGCGAACGTCAGCCGTGGCAGCCGATGCGCGCGCCGATCTATTGGCTTCCAACCAAGCTGAGTTGATGGACGGGCTCCGGACTTCGGTCAGGTTCATCGAGGCAGTCCACCGCGCCACAGGAGGCCCGGGATGACCGACCGCGAGAAAGCCCAAGCAGCCCGAGAGACGCAACAGGACAAGCTTGCTAAAGAGCTAAGCCAGGTACCCGAGGTTCAGGAAGTAGCAAGTCGAGCGAGGGCGCTCCTCGTCAAGGATAGCTTTGTGCTAGACCTGGAACGTGCATTTGCGAGGAGGACGTAGTGGACAATGAAGCAATTCTCTTCGTTGGCAACATCGGGCTGTTGGTTGGGATGGTCTTCGTCCTTCTGTTTGTGTTCATGTACGTCACTAGGTCCGACTGGAAGTCAACGACTGTTGGCCGCGCCGTCCTTTGGTTCACCGGATCTATCGCATCGATTCTAGCATTCGTCACAATCGTCGCATTCACCGGCGACTTCCCTGGGCGCATTTTCATCAGGTTCGTTCTGTACTGGTCCTTCGCGGTTTCGTCGGTGATTCTGTTTATGAGACTGTGGGGTGCGCAAAAGCGAGACGAACGCGTACGCTCAGCTCAGATGCCCGACGCCTCTAAGGAGAATCAGAATGGGTAACGGAATCAAGGAGTGGATCCGCAAGGACTTCCCGCTGTACTTCGGCCTGGCCGTCGTTGTGGTGAACTTCGTCATCGGCTTCGACATCAAGGGCTTCAACGCCGAGCAGGCCGCCCTCTGGATGACCGCAGTCAACGTCGTCGCCGCGACCATCGTCGCGCTGCTGACCAAGCCGGTCGCTCCGACCGTGTTCGTCTATGCGTTCGGCGCTATCACTGCCCTTGTGGCCGCGTACGGCTACAACGTCACGCCGGACCAGCTGGCCCAGCTCAACGCTCTCGTTCAGGGCATCATGGTCTTCCTGCTCCGCAACCAAATCTCGCCAAACCGCGACGCGCCGTTCACTGGCGTGCTGGGTGCTGCCGAGCCTCCGGTCATCACCTCGGCCAAGCGCCAGGAACGGGACTCGGGCGCCAGCATGAGCAGGGACTCCGGAGCCCTCAAGTCCGACCGTGTGGGTAAGAACTGGATCTAGGTTTCCCGGGCATCGTGCCCGGGTAAGGTGACAGCAAGGAGGTTCCCAATGGAGTTTGTCTTCCTGCTGCTCGCGGTCATCTGCTTCGGATTGTACGCGTTCAAGATCCGAGAGGTGGCAATCTTCGATCTGCTGGGCGTGGGCCTGTTCTTCGCATTCCTCGGAGCACTGGTCGCCGCTTGGCCCGGGAGTTAATCAACGACAGAGAGGGGCGTCCTTCGGGGCGCCCTTCTTCATCTTCATTGGAGAAGAATGTCCCTCGCGAATCCGACCGCATTTGTGACGGGGTCCAATGGCCTCGTTGGCCGTCACATGGTAAAGGCATTGGAGCTGAAAGGCTATGACGTCTACACCTGCGACATCAGGGGCAAGGACCCAGAGAACATGCTTGACGTTCTCCCCAAACTCGATCACAAGTTCGACCTCGTTGTCCATTGTGCTTATCTTGTTGGCGGACGCCAGACCATCGAAGGCGTACCAATGGCGCTCTCATACAACCTGTCGCTGGACGCCGCGATTATCCAATGGGCGCTAGCGACGGAGCAGAAGCGTCTCCTGTACTTCTCTTCGTCGGCCGCTTACCCCATTCGGTTCCAGGAACCCAACATGTGGGAAAGTGGGGAGGAGATGCTTGCTGAAACCGCCGGCTTCATTCCAATGGAAGAGGACATGATCGACCTCGACTCCATTGAGATGCCTGATGCCAACTACGGCTGGGCGAAGCTGACGGGTGAGAGGCAGATTCAGGCGGCGATGGCCTCTGGGCTCCGGTGCCACGTGGTGCGTCCATTCTCCGGGTATGCTGAGGACCAGGATAAGACGTATCCATTCCGTGCCCTGGCTGAGCGTGCCAAGGCTCGCGCCAATCCATATGAGATCTGGGGCTCTGGTGACCAGGTGCGAGACTGGATTCATATCAGTGATGTGATCGAGGGATCACTAGCAATTGTGGAACATGAAGAGTATCGACCGGTCAACCTGTGTACTGGTCGTGGGATCTCGGTTACTGATCTGGCGAAGATGATGTGCGCTGAGATCGGGCACGAGCCCGCGTTCAGTCCGCTCAAGGAAGCGCCGGCTGGTGTGCTGCTCCGGGTGGGGCAGCCCTCACGTTTCTACTCGCACTACATGCCCAAGGTAACGATCGAAGACTCTATCCACCGAGTCATGCGCTGGACCGCTCCTACGGCCTAATTGCCGGTATATTTAGGGGTATCCTTCCCCGGGCTAGTTCTAGGACTTGGCAACTCCCTACGGACAAAAAGAGGGGCGGCGCCGGATACTTCCGACGCCGCCCCTCCCGGAGGGAGGAAGGAATGTCTATCAGCCGTGGCTGAGGGTCGTTGCGCCGGCCGCCTTCTCCGGGGACGCCTGGCCATTGCGGGCCATGCGAGCCTCGACGGTCTCACGCTGGCCGGAGACCTCGACAACGTCGTTGGGGTCACGCCCCTCGAACCAGTCGGCCCCGTTCTCCTTGGCTTCCGGAGGGTCGGTCTCGACCTTGGCCGGCTTCACAGCGCCGCCCTTGGGACCCTTCAGTGCGGCCAGGTCGTACTCGTCGTGCTGGGGCATGCCGTCGTCGCCGACCTTGGCCGACTCGGCGCGCTTCAGCGCTGCCTCGTTGTCGGAGACGCGGCCCCGGCTCTCGACTGCAGGACGGCTGTCGTCGGTCGCGGTGCTCTTGGTCTCGGTGTCGTCGCTCGTGGTGTCATTGCTGCTCTTGTCGGTGCCGTCAGCGGCCTTGCTCTCCGCTTCCAGCTGGGCCTTGGTCTTTGCCATTGTCTCTCCTCGGAGATGAACTTGGAACTGGGTACCCGTACGCGCGCGTGGCTAAACCTTACCCTGCTCCTCGGGTTCCCCGACGTAATCGGCGACAGACTGAATCAGTAGCCCGCCTTTGCGAACGTGCTCGTTCGATTCAGCATCGTCACCGAATATACCGTGTTCATCGGCTTCCGGTCGGTACCATACGAATTGTGGCGGCAGATCCTGATCGCTTCTGCGGTACCCGGTGCTGTACATGATTCCGTTGCAATCCGGCGTGGCCCTGCAGGACATAGCCGAGGGAGTGACTCCGTGGTCAACGTGAACTGTTATGATCTGCCCCTGGCAGAGGCCGCATGCGTAGGTGTTCTTCGCTCCGGCCTTCATGCCCCAGTTGCTTTCCTCCATACGGAGGTTCTGCTCCAGGATGGCCTTGGTGAGAACCTGACCGAGGATGAACTCAGCCTTGCCCATCAGGCTGATAGAGACGGCCTGCTGACCGAAGTCACCGGCGAGTGTGGCCATGTTCTCGCGAATTCTGCTAAGGTACTGCCGCTGGGTAGAGAATGCCCAGCATGCGTTCTGCCACGGAGCGTCCGGAAGTGAGAAGCCCTCCATGTGGACATCGATGCAGTCCTCCAGCACCTTGCCGCGGATCTGCGAAATGAACTCGGCCCAGCTGTCTTGGGCCAGCCCATTTGCTGCGTTCGAGATCTGGATGAAGACCCGTTCGACTTCAGCGCCGTCGTCAGAGGCAGAGACAGATTCCGTTTCTGGCCTTGACGGTGTTGCACTTGGAGCAGACTTCTCGGGACTGCTTGGGAACCTTTCGTTGCGGGATCGTTCCTCCGCTGTCACAGCACTCACCCTGCCATCCTCCTTCTCCGTCGGCACGGATGGCCATGCCGGCCTCGATTTCACCTTCACACGTTGAACACGTGCTGTCATATGTAGCTGGGAACCATCGGCCCGGCCGTGGTGCGTCCATGTTGAAGTTGACGATGTGTTCGGCCATGGCTATCGAACGATAGGCCTGATAGCCGAAACGATGTCCTCAGCCGATGCAGTTCGTGCGCTCTTGTCGTCTATCACGAGGTGACGAATTCGAGCTATCCTGTCTCGGTCGTGAGCGCCGGTCTGCAGGATGAGGCGGCAGAGTCCGAATGCATTGTACTGCATCCAGCCCTCGTGAGACGGGTATAGCTTCCGCAATAGCGTGTGGAGGCTGTGGAACTCCTGTGCCATGCTCACATACAGAGCTGCTGAATCAACCTCGGGGTAGGTGGTGCGGTCCATGAACGGCAGGACCTTCGTCATGACGCCCAGAACCCGTGTCAACTCCTGATCGATGAGGTCTTCGCGATTCGTAGCAGCAATGGCTAATGTGTTCAGCCTTGTGATCTCACCGGCCTTCTCGCGGTCTGCGATGATCTGTTCGCAGGCCCTGTCCAGCTCGGCCTGCTTGTGCTTCAGGTCTGACTTGTACCCGCTGACTTCGCCGAGTGCATTGTTCAGCTTCTTCTGCGTAGCGTACAGCTCCTGCTGCGTAGCTTCAAGGATCTCCCCCTGCTGCTTCATCAGAAGATCGACATCATCCTTTAGCGCCAAGGGGTTGTAGATGCGGCAGTTGTGGCAGAACTCAATTCCAAACGGTGCACCGCTGACGGCAATGTTCACCCACCTGTGCCGCTTGCTATGACTGGTGCAGATGGGAATCCTGATCTCATCATCTTCGCTCGACTTCTTGCCTTCGCCCGGCTCTTCGTCGTCATCATCGAATTCCTCGTCATCGAGATCTTCAACGAATGGTTCCAGAAGTTTCTCTTCTTCGTCCTTGCTGGTCATAGTGCCCACACCACAATCAGAATCTTGGGAAGGGTGCCGACCGCGATAATTGCGCCGACTGCATAGAGTGCTGTGATGCTGTTCTGGCGAATCATCTTGTGGAACCCCTCGGTCCGTACGTACGTACTTGCCGCCTTGGCGTAAGGGATGGCGGCCTCCCAGGCCCGCACCGTCCAGAGCGCCACCTGGCCGGCGTAGACGGTCGACAGGAACAGGACTCCCCAGGCGTTAATCGCCAGCCGGTCGGAAGCGAAGTGTGCCTTGCGGTTGATTCGCTTGGCGTACATCCAAAGGTACAGCTTGATCGTTTCGATGAGGGTGAGCAGCCACCGACTACGGTGGAACTCCATTGTGGCCAGCTTGAGATTACCTGCCCGGTGGCGAAGGATGCGAAGCTCCTGCTTCGTGAGCAATCCCTTGCCGTCGGTTTGCCAGAAGTTCTCGCCATTGATCACTACGGTGTTGCTGCTCACTGCTGCTCCTTGTTAGAGGCTATGCCGCTCCTGAATAGCTTTTGCGACCTTGTTAAGGTCCAGCGTCCCCTCCTCATTGCTTAGTGCCTCACGCCAATGTAGCTCGAAGTTAATCGCGTACTGCGCCGCGCCGATGTTCTGCAGGTGACGAGCCCACCACACCTTTCCGCCGATGAATCCTGGAACCTCACTTCGACCGGCGCCACAGATGCAGATAGGGGCGTCAACGCTGTCGGTAAGATTGGCGAGCGTAGGCGCTGTGTACTTGATTGGGTGGTGCCCCTTCCAGCCGTCCTCCGGGGACTCGATGGACAATCCCACTTCGGTGACTTCTCCATCCGTAATCTCGAACAGCTTCACATCTTTGTCTCGCAGGCATGCGATCATGTAGAGCACGCCACGGTTGCGAGCGTACTCGATATCCGTAGCGGACGGGTAGGCTCGGCCCGTTGGGTGCGTGTGGTACAGGATTAGCGGCTGCCGCTTACCCGTCTCAGCCCATTGTGTCCAGACGAACTTCTGGTCAACTGTATTGTACACATACGAGGTGTCAGGATCGGGAGACACATTCGACATCGGGATCGTATGGACGCCATCGAGGATCACGCCACAGACCTCAACAGCGGGCGTGCGCAGAGCCTCCTTCCACATGCGGTCCCATGCGGCATGCGTGATCGCGAACCTGTCTACCATCGGCTGCTCTCCCCCGAGGTGTTGAACTGATCGTGGACCCAGACCCAGGTCACTACTGGGATGTGCTTGAAGTCGACTCCCAGGTCCAGCATCCGAAGGTAGAAACCCCAGTCGTCGTACACCGAGGTGGGGTCGTGATCCGGAGGACCGAACTGGGCATCCTGTGCGAACGGGGTCCAGACCAGCGACGTTACCGGAACGTACGACTGCTGGCGAAGCAGGTCCCCATCGAAGTCCTTGCCGAACCGGCCCCACTCGTCCTGCCGGGGAATCTCGACGCCGTTGGGGCCGACCACCTTGCACCCTGAGTAGACCACCTTAGGAGCGTCCATGTCATCGACGTTGTCGAGAAGCGTCCGGATGTGGTTGGGCAGCAAGTAGTCATCGTCATCGAGGAATGCGGTCCAGGGCGTACGCACCCGGCTGAGGGCTCGGTTGCGCGTCTTCGCAGAACCCAGCTTCTCGTAGTCGATGGCGATCTTGATATCGATCTTGCCTTCGTAGTCCTGGGCCAGGACAGAGTTGACTGCCTTCTCCAGCTTCGCACGTCGCGGCGGGATGGTGGGGATGACGACAGTGACTCTAGCCTTGTCCATTGTTGCTCCCTGGCCGCAGTGCGGCGTAGTTGTTCTGCCAGTTACGAGCGAGCCCACCAGTGTTGAAGCCGTGGACGTTGTAGTACCAGGTGCGCCGGGGTAGGTGGCTAATCTTGTAGCCCTTCTGAACCAAACCCAGCACGAAGTTGTAGTCCTCGCCGGTGTTGTGGAGTCGCTGTGGGATTGCCTTGAACCCGACATCCTTGGCGGCGTCCGTTCGGCAGAGAGTCGTGATCGTCGTCTCAACGGGATTGTTAGGATCGAACTCATCAGTGAAGTGCGACGGCGGGAATGGGTCCTTGCCACCCACCATGACGAACCAGGAGTACACCATGTCGGCGCCGGTCTTCAGCATATGCACCATCAGGTCTTCCAGGTGGTTCGACATCAGCTCGTCGTCGTCATCCATCATCGCGACAAACGGGGTCTCGACCATGTCGAGCGCGCGCTGCCTAGTCTTGGCCGCGCCTTCGCCGTCGTGGTCGATGGCAATCGCGTAGGCGTCAGGGGGAAGTGTATTGAGCATCCCTGTCGCCATCGCTTGAACTAGTGACGCCTTTCTGAGCGGAATGCTCGGAATGCAAAGTGTGATCCCAGATCCCATTAGATCCCCATTATCGCTTTGTACAGCTTCTCGTTGACGTCTTTGTCAGTCGAGGTGCTGGAACCGTTTCCATTCTCGTCTTGTTTCTTCTCAGCTCGCGCTCCCTGGTAGGAGGCGAACTCACCGGCGACATTCGCCCAGACCGACATGATTGCAATCCATAGGATGCTCTCCTTCCAGAAGACCACCGTTGGATATATCATGCCCAGCCAGACGAATAGCATTGTTAAGTGGAACACCCGAAGGAACCTCGACATAAGCCGAGGCTAGGCTATCCCTGGTCGCATCCCCAGAACTGGAATGTGTACTCGAAACCGGGCATCGACATCTCAGAGTTGATCACGACGCGCCATCCGGCGTACTCCAGCATCTCCTGGATTGCCTCCTGGTCCCAGCCCCAGTAGTGCTCGACGTTATGTGTTGCCTTCTCGCCAACTGGGGTTGACAGGAACAGCTTGTCGTTCTTGAAGCGAATGCGGCGCAGGAGGGTATCCGGGTTCTCAACATGCTCCAGCGTCTCAGAGCAGATGAACAGATCTGCAGGCGGTGCCTCGTCCAGGGTCTTCTCGATGGGCCCCTGAATCTGGAAGGCACGGTTGAGGGCGAAGTCACCGAGGTAAGTCTCATAGTCCCCGGGCGCCTGCCTGGCTACGCCGCGAGCGATAGCTCCATCGCCGGCTGACAGGTCTACGATGATGCCGCCGCTCCGTGCCAGTACGCGGCAGATACCAATTGAGATCTCAACGCGGTACCGGTGATCGAGCCATCCACTGTGCTCGTGTGGCTTCTTGTAGATCTTGGCCAGTTCCTCGGCTGTGTGGAAAGGGCGCAGCTGACGACGGTACATCAGGCCCTCTTTCCCATCAGCTTGGTAACGTCCTGCTGGAATTTGCTGTCCAGGTACTTATCGTATGCCTGGAAGTCTGACTGGAACTGCTCGTCAGAGTTGACCTCTGCGTACATGGCGTCCATCGGAGCTTTACCCGCTGCGGGGTGAACGTGCTCAACGACGACGTTGTCCATATACCGGAGGAACCCGCAGTCCCTGCCGAGGTCTTTCCAGAAGTTGTCCAGGTACATGTGGATGACGCCGGGCGGGCACATGTACCCCAGATCGGAGATGATGAACGATGACATGAGTACCGAGGTGGGAAGGTTCTCCTTCTGGTACAGATCGTTCGGGTAGACGATCCCGCCGCGCATACGACGCAGCTGTGAGGCCATCAGGCCGTCCCAGATCGGGGTGCGCGGCCGGTGGTCGTCGCCCATGAAGCCGATGCTGTTGAAGTGCGGGGCCCAGGCTACGGCCATCTCGTTGAGCGTTGGTCCGAGACGCAGGCGTGGTCCGCATGAGAAGCTGAGCCACGGAAGGCCGGAGTTGTTGTCGCGCACCCGGAAGTATTCGTCCTTCAGCGGGTCGTCGTCATCCACCGCAATGAGGAGGTTCGCAACCGACCGAGTCGCAACCCACGAGCCGATCAGGTCATCGACCTTGTCCGGTCGTCCCCGCGATGGAACGATGTATAGGATTTCCTTACCTTCCACCCAGCACCTCCAAGTGAAGGGGCGCCGCCCGCAGACGGCGCCCCTGCTGCACAGAACGTTGATACTACGCGACGGTACGGATGCGGCGCTTCCGCGCTGCGACGAACAGAGCCGCACCGATGACCACTATGGCGCCACCGATCGAACCGATGAGACCCGCCTCGGCACCGGTCACCGGAAGCAGCGGCTTCCCGCCACCACCACCGCCGCCGTTGACCGGGGGAACGGTCGGAGGAGTCGAGCAGTCGGCTGGGGTGTACTTGACGTCCACGAAGGTCCAGTCACCAACCCTGCGCTTGTCGCCGTTGACCGTCTTCTCGGTGATGGACGGCATCTTCTGCTTGGCGCCGGTCTTCTCGTACGCCCAGCCGTAGCGGGTGGCCTCGGTCACGGTTCCCTCGACCTTGGCGCCGGCCTCGACGCGCATCGGCTCGGGGTCGCCCTTGATCCAGATCCAAACCGCAACCGGCCACACGACGTTGCCGTTCTTGATTGTGACCTTCATGTCCTTGCTGTCACAGGTCGGCCCGTCGGTCTCGTGGGTCGGCGGCTGCGGCGGGCACGCGTCGAACCGAATGGCCTGGACGCTGCCACGCTTGACGACCTCGGCCTTGCTGAACACGACCTTGCCCTTGACGTCGTTCGATCCGTCGTAGGTGAACCCCAGGGTGCGCAGGGTCTTTCCGGACGGCACGGTCAGGCTCAGGTCGCCGCTGTTCGAGGTCGCGATGTCCGGGCCAAAGTTGGGAGCGTCGGTCTGCGTGTCCACGTTGCTGCTGTAGTAGCCGAACAGGCGGATGGCGCCGGCCAGCGAAGCACCGACAGCGTCGGCCTCAAAGTGAACCGTGATCTGCGCCGGGCCGCGAACGTACAGGCCCTTGCCCACAAACTCCGTTCCGGCCAGCTTGTTCAGATCAGCCGGCTTCACCAGGGTAGCGGTGGTGGCGGTGTTGGTCGCACCGGGGGCCGCGTCGCCGAACTTGAACTCGGTCTGCTCGTTGGTGGTCACGTTCTGACCGCTGCGCATCTGCCAGTCGGAACAGATCGGGAACACAGGGCCGACACCGGGGGTAGCCGAGGCGGGGCTGGCCAGAGCCAGGGCACCGGCGACGGTCAAACCGATCGCGCCCAGGAGGGCAACCAATCGCTTCTTCATTTGACTCCTTTGTTGTTGGAGATTTCCCACTCGCCTACCGTGCGGTAGTCGAGCATTGATCCGGGGAGAGAATCCAGGAGCTGGCCCGCGCCAATTGCTAAGGCGTTGCCTTCGTCCTGGTATACGTTCTCCGTCTCACCCCGAGCCATGATCTCTTCCAGAAGATCTCGCGTGGTTGCGAGACCCAGGTGGGGCTCGGTGCATTCGCTCATGTCTCTCCTAGCAGGACAGGGCTTCGCTCCACAGGTGTACGTTACGCTGGATCGTGAACTGCGAGGCATGCTTTCTCGCCGCCCGACCCATCCTCTCGCGTAGCTCCTCGTCATTGAGAAGGGTAAGGAGGGCATCCCGCCACTCCTTCGGAGTATCCACCAGGAACCCGGTAACTCCGTCGATGACCATTTCATTGTAAGCGGTCACATTCGAGGCCACCGTGGGAATCCCTAGTGCAGCGTACTCCAGGACCTTAATGTGCGACTTGCTTTCATTGAACTGGTTCTTCGCCAGCGGCGCGATCCCGATGTCGAACTCACGAGTGAAGCGGGAGACCTGGCGCGGGTTGGACACCCAACGGAAACGCTTGAGCCGGTTCTTCGGGATGCCCATGTCATAGGACTTCTCACCGCCCATGATGCACGCGAGTGACTTAGGCTGCATGAGCATCGCCTCGCCGATGGCGTCACCCAGCACCGCGAAGTCGTCGCTGTGGGTGGATGAGCCGGCCCATCCGATCGTCGGGAGCTTGAGGCGCAGGCGCTCCACCCTCAGCATCTCTGCATCGATGAAGTTCGGGACGACCTCGACGTTGGGGTTGTAGGCGAGCATGACATCGCGCAGCGGTTCAGTCGAGACCGTCACGAGGTCGGCCATCGAGGCGCAGGCCTTAAGGTTCTGCTGGACTGCCTCGTCAGAGAATACTTCGAATGCAGGGTTGCTCTCGGGTGTCGCCATGAGATCGTCGTCCATCTCGAACACCGCGATCGTCGCCGGGTCCTGGCAGATCTTGATGAAGTTGAGGACGGGGGAGGCACCCTCCTCATTCATGTAGATGCGCTGCCCGACGATGACGTCATTCTCAGCCCACCCCGAACTGAGGATCACGTCAGCCTCGGTCTGCCAGAATTGCTGCCGCCGTAGGTTCTCCGCAGGAAGCTGCATGCGGTAATATCCGCAACCGTCGTATCCTGCCATCCAAAAGAAAGCCTGAGTCACTACAGCTCCGTTCATCTGGGGAGATCATGCCAAAGAAAAAAGACGTGCCTGGTCAGAAGTCATTCATTGTCTCGTGCCAGGTTCCATTCGAAGTCAGGGAACGTTTGCGGACTCTGGCACAACGCGCTGCTATCAGCAATCCTGAAGTTCTGGAGCAGCTGATCTGGGCTTACCTTCCTGCTCTGGAACAGCATTGGGAGTCCGGTGCGCCGGTCCCGCCGCGGCCTTGGCGAGACCTGCCGATGCCCAAGCATCCGCCGGTCCCAAAGCCCACCACTAAGGAGACTGACGAAACTTCGGGTTTGGCCACCTATATCGCGTCAGGCTCTTTCCCGGACGCCCCGGAACCCGTCGATCCGCCGGCCCAGGAGCCAGCCGAGGCGTTGCCGGCTTCCGATGGAGGTAGTACGCGGGTAGTTCGTCGCCGGAAGGGATAGGCAAGTTATTCACTTCCTTTCCGCCATAGCCATGTCTGCGATTATGGCTGTCTGGATTAGCTTCTTCTTTCGGCGAATCCAGGTCAGCCCGTGGCTGATCGCAGACCGCTCGTGATCGCTCTTGGTCTGTGCGTAGAAGCCTAGCTCTTTCAATCGCTCATCAGTGAACGTCGTTAGGGCTAGGCTTGAACTCTGCTCAATAATCCGTCGGGTATCGCCGCGCTCACGTAGTCCGACCTTGAACCCGAACGTCAGTCGTACCGGGGACAGAAGCTCACGAGCCTCCGAAAATCTCTTGAGGATGAAGTCCTCGTGCAGCAGCTGAGCTTTCTCCCACCGCTCCGCGAGATCCAGCATCTCTGATACCTGGTCCAGCTCGTCGCCCCAGATCTCGCCGCATGACCAGGCCAGGATGTTCTTCAGGATCTTGGCTCGGTCATCGAGCATTGCTTCCATACGGATAGCCCACACCGACCATCCAGTGGTGCCACCGGGATCGTACGTGACCAGTGAGTAGATATCTTCCTGGCCACCAAGCTCAGTTGCTAGCTTGGACATCTTCCGTGGTGCCTCGAATGCCTCGCTCATGCCTTCTCACAGGTGTGAACGAAACGGATGCCGGCGTACATTCCCGCCGTCTCCTCGATCATGCCCTTGCCGCAGTTCATGCAGGTGAACTCCCGGGGATCTGAGAGCCCGATGACTCGGAGTGACTCCACCAGATGCCAATTGACATCCATCTTCTCTGCGAGCATTCTGGCCTGCTCGAATGGAGAAGGGTCGCCCATCGCGATCGACATGACGATCTGCATCTTGATGTAGTGCGCGCCACAGAAGACCCGATATGTCGTCGGCTCCTCGCCAGCTATCTGCATCTGGACTCGACCGCCCCACCGGCACCATTGCGCAGCGCAGGTCCGCTGAGCGACCTCCTGGGGCTGGAGCTGTTGGAACTGAATACCTCCGAAATCGTCAGGGTTGTGCTTTAGGATCTCGATTCCTCCACCAGGGGTTGCCACAGACGCTTCTCCGTATCATATTCCATAACCTTGCCCATGAGGTACTGACAAGGGTCATGTGCTTTGAGGAGTTCAAGTTTTGCTACGTAAATGCCGTCTATCAGTTCATCGCCCTTGCGGCCGATGTTATCTAGATCTTGATTCGATAGGGTGATGGAGAGTCTAGCCCCACAAAAGAGATGCCGACCCATCACCCTTATCGAACGGGGTACTGAGTCGACATTAATGACGAACTTCCAGCCAGCCTCAGAAATCGTGGGGGTCTGCATCAAGAATCCCCATTGTGGATCCATCCTCGACCTTGCCGTTCAGAAGTGCGCGAACCTCCGACGCCCGAAAGCGACGGTGCCCACCAGGGGTCTTGATCGAACCGAGACGGCCGGCGGCTGCCCACCGAGTGACTGTCTTGGGGTCGACGCGGAACTTGGCAGCCACCTCTCCGGGGGTGAGCAGCTCATCCTCCTCGCCAGTTAGTCCTCGAAGGGATCTGGTTGGGTTACTTGCATTCGGGTTCTGCTGTCGTGGCATCATGTCCTCGCTGCTCCAGGGTCGGCTGCCCACTCGTAGTTGTGGATGGGTTCGATGTCTCGGTACACCATGCCGTCAGGGTATGTGCCGCGCTCGCCCCACTCGCTGGATGGGCGGCCCGCCTTCTCGTTCTGATCGACACGCTCACGGATGGAGCAGCCTCGGTCGAACTGCGCCATGAACCCGCACTTCCCCTCCTGGAAGCAGACGGGGCGAATCATGTCGGCGATGAGGTTGAACTGCCACCTGACGTCGGGGCCGTGCTCGCTGGAGATGTCCAGGTTGTCGCCATACTCTCTCAGAGCCATCGCGATACCGGCGAACACGATCCGCCAGTCGAACTGTGCCTGGGTACAGGTTCGCTTACCGGCCTCGCCGAGCAGGCCACGGAGATTGACGGCCCACCAGTACCGCGTTGTGGTCGCGTGCGGCAGCAGCTTCCGCGCTTCCTCAGCAGGCATGCCGTTGTTCACCAGAACCTGGTAGGACTGCGTCGAATCGCGGATGGAGGTGTCCCAGATGTTCCTGAGATACTCCACCACACTGTCCTCTGCACCCGGGGGCTCGTCGCCTTTGGTGTTGGACAGATACGGGGGCAGCGGGATCTCCTTGGCCGCGTCCTCCTTGACCGCGAACCGCAGGGACTCCTGTGCGAAGAACGAGTTACGCATCCGAACGGCCTGGTGCGTGAAGTCGCGGCTCACGCCCTCGATCAGGAAGACGAAGTTGGCTGCCTCCAGCGGGCCGTTTAGCACGGTCTTGGTCATGTCTTCCAGAACCTGGCGGCGTTGGTCGTCAGTGACTTCTCGCAGGCTTCGGAAGATCTCGCCCTTGTAGATGCCGCAGATGGCCGCGATCGTTCCCAGCGGGTCCGGCGTCGCGTTCATCAGCGTCACCTTCGGACCGAGCACCGCATCCTTGGGCATCGGCTCGGAGATGTACTGCTGGGCGTCGCCCCAACGCTGGACCGCCTTGCTTGGCTCGGTCATTCCGCCTCCTTGGTGTCGATGATGTTGGCGCAGAGGATGAAGTCGTAGTCGTCGCCGGGGATGTGCTTGAACTGCTCGACGTTGACGGTCCAGGTTACAGCCTTGCCGTCCACCATCAAATTGATCTCGACCATCTCTTGCTCTTGGAGGCGTCGAACGAGATCACGTCGTACTGCGAGCGGCTTTGGCATCTATCCCCATCCCATGTGCTGGCAGTTGTTCACGTGACACAGATCGCAGGTCGGTGCTTTCCTGAAGTCGTGTCCCCACTCGACGTGGGCCGTTCCGATGTATGCGTCTCCGTTGAAGAGGTCGATCGTGCCAGCACGCCTCGGGTTGACGTGAGCCTCGATGCGGTAGCCCGCCGCCTCCAGTACGTCGTGGATCAGGAGCATAACGCTCTCGTTGAGTAGCTCCTGTTTCTTCTTGTCATCTACCTTGTTGGGTCGGTTCGGCATTCGGCCTCCGTTCTGTGTCGACCGACTGTACCCGCCCACACACAGCTGCGTCTACTCGTCGTCGTCGGGGTCGATCACATGAAGCGTCTTCACATATACGCTAGACCCAAACCCACCTTTGCTCTTGCGAGCCATGGTGTAGATGACGTCGTGATTGAGGGTGATACTTTCCAGTGCCTCTTTGAAGCGCGGGAAGGCCATCCTGTGCACCCGAACGTAGACATCCTCATCGCCGTCGTCATAGCAGTGAAGCGTGGCGGAGGTCACCTTGTCTGGCTGCTCCATTGTCTTCTTGATGTCTTCGATCTCGCGACCGGACCGGGCTCGCTCATCCTCGATGGCGTCCTTGTACTCGATCAGCTTGACCATGAAGACTCCGCGAATGGTCTTCCCTCCGACGACATCCAACAGATCGTCCGACTTGTGCGTGGGCCGGCGCAGAGGGATCTCGCCCTCATCGATTGCTTCGCGGATCGTGTCCAGTGAATGCTTGATCTTGAGGAGGCCGAACGGATCGTCTGAGTCGATCTGCTGGGCGAACTTCTCGATGCCCTTGGCGCCAATGTTCTTGACGTTGATTAGATCCCGCGCCGACTTGATCCCCGGGTTGCCAGCAGCTACCTCGCTATCGTGGTAGTTGATGATGTCTCGCGCTTTGGCATTGCCTACGCCTACCAGCTGCTGCCACCCGGCCACGACCTCACCGTCATCGGTCGGTCGCCACTGGATCTCGCTGACTCCTGGCGTCACACCGTTGATCTTGACGCCGTGTTTCTCGGCGTCCTTGATAAGGCGACCCCACTTGTCGTCGGATACCTTCCGCAGCTGGGCTGCGTAGAAGGCGGTGGGGTAGTGGACCTTCATGTACATGCACCAGAAGGCCAACATTGCGTAGCTTATGCAGTGCGCGATGTTGAACGAGTACGAGGCGCTGGTAACGAGTCGCCCCCACACAGCCGTAGCGGTCTCCGGAGTAACACCATGCATTGCCACTGCTGTCTCGATGAACTCCTGGGAGGAAGTGTTGAACTGTGCTTCACCCAGCTTAAGCGAAATGATGCGGCGGATCTCGTGGACCCGCTTGACAGACAAACCGCCGAAATCCGAGAGGGCCTTAAGCACTTGCTCCTGATAGATAACCTGGCCTTTTGTCGGAGCAGTGATCGCGTCGATGATCGGATGAAAACGCGTCGCGTTGACTTGACCGTGCTTAACCCGGATGTACTCAGCAGTTGTTCCGGAGAAGAGAGGGCCAGGCCGGGAGAGTCCGTTGATGTCGGAAAGCTCAAGGAAGAGATCAGGCTTGACCTCTCGGTTAACCAGGCGTGTGGCGCGCCCTTCGAACTGAAAGATTCCAACCACGTCGTTGCGTCGAAACGCGTCAATAGTTTCTTGGTCAGTAACCGGTACACGGTACAGCTCCTCCAGAGTCATGCCAGCGTAGTCCAGGGCATACCGGAGCATGCCCATCGTGGCCAACCCGAGGAAATCCATCTTGAGTAGGCCCAGGTATTCTGCATCCTTCTTGTTCGCCGAGACTGCCGTCAGCAGCTCACCCCTGGCGTTCTCTCTGGTGTACATCGCACAGACGTCTGACATGGCGGTGTTGGAGACGACGATGCCGGCGGCGTGTGTCGACATACCCCGTAGGTTGCCCTCCAGTCGTATTGCCTTGTACAAGTCTGGGTTCGCATCGAACACCTCCTTGGCTTTGGGGAAAGCCTTGACGGTATCCATCAGCGCTGCGTCCTGGCGGGAGTCGCCACCCGAACGCTCGATGATCATGTCCTTGGGAACCTTGGCTACGTACGCCGGGATGCGGTAGACCCTGGCGACGTCATCTATCGAATTCTTCCCCTTGTACTTCGTGAACGTTCCGATATTGCCAACGCGATGTTCACCGTATTTGCGTACGAGATATTCCCGTACTTCACTTCGCCGCTCATCGTCAAAGTCGAGGTCGATGTCAGGGGTGTCTTCGCGGTCAGGTGCAATGAAGCGCTCGAAGTACATGAGTGGGTACTGCATCGGATCGATCTCGGTAATCCGAAGTAGATAGCAAACAAGTGAAGCCGCAGCAGAACCACGAGCAGGTCCAACAGGAATATGTTGATTTTTAGCAAAACGAACCACGTCAGAGGTGACCAGGAAGTAGTCAAGGAAGTCCTTCCCTTCAATCAACTTCATCTCGTGCTTGAGGCGAGCAACGTACTCGTCCTTGCGCTTGTCCAAGAACTCATTGCCCTGCGACTTCCGATAGTGCCATCCATGTCGCAGCCAGTCCCACATGACCTCGCTTGCAGTCTTCCCGGGAAATTCCTCTGCGATTGGGTACTGCAGCAGCTCTGCCTTGGGAAGGACTACTGAGCACCTATCGGCTATCTCGGCCGTCGCCGCGAGGGCACGACCGGCTGCGGCTTTCGAAAGGCGCGTACCCCGAAGACGCTCAAGAACCTGCGCATCAGAGACGGGGTGCGTGAGACGTATGTCATACTCCCAGGACTCGACTTGGGTTGCTGCGGAGTTGTTCCCTCGTCCTGCTGCATGAAGGATGACCTGCATCTCGTTGTCGTCTGGGTAGGGGTAGTGAACATCTGCGGTGCCGACCAGGGGAATTCCCAGCTCTGCAGACATCCGCTCATAAGCCATGTTGATGAGGTGTGTTCGGGGTAGCTCTGGGAACATCTGGCATTCGAGGTAGAAGCGGTCACCCAGAAACTCCTTGAACAAATTGGCCTGGCGTACGGCCCGCTCGTAGCTTGCCTTCTCGGGGGGTATCGACTTCCCACCGAGTAGGGCGCAAGCGAGCGCGCTGTCGCTGCAGCCGGATAGAACGATAAGCCCTTCGTTGTGCTCGCGGAGCATGTCACCTCGGACGGACGGCCACCGATAGAAACCCTCTGCCCAGGACCGCGTGACAATCTCCATCAGGTTCCGGTAACCTGTCAGGTTCATCGCGAGGATGGTCAGGTGAAACTTCTTAGGCGAACGCGGCTTTAGCTCTGTGTATGCCTCCAGTCCGAAGATCGGCTTGATGCCGGCAGCATTCGCCGCCTTCTCCAGAGACGGGTGGCTGCTCACATTACCGTGCTCGGTGAGAGCCTGCGCCGACATCCCAAGCTCAGCTGATCTGTTGATGTGAGTCACCGGCTGACCGAAGCCATCCATGAAGCTGTACGTCGAGTGGTGGTGGAGGGATACAAACTTCACACCGTCTCCCAAGCCCTGCATTTACGGTCGCTAGTCATTCTAACGCATCGTATGAGATTGTGATACCTAAGGTCCCGGACTACATTTTGAACTATGCTGAACCTCCACGGTTGCATTCCGGTTGCCCGCCAGACCCACGAGATTGAGAACGGACCTTCAATGTCCTCGATGAACTCAAGGACCAGCTCATATTCCACAGCCCTGATCATTCGCATTCCAGTGCCATCTCTGATGTCTAGCCTGTACTTGCATGCCCAGCATAATTGGAGATGGGAAGGTGGGTGCTCCATGCTATTCGATTGATGAACCGTCGTTCGTCACGAGGTCACCGGGGTATGCCGGACCTCCGTCGTATTTCACAACTATCATTTGTGGCGGAGAAGGGATCGTTGGAGACTCGGTCCGAGCAGCAGCCGGTCCTCGCTGACCCTGGTACTTACTGCCCAGTTCCGGATGACCGTAGGCTCGCAGAGCTGGGGCATCCAGATACTCAAATGACAACTGGCAGATGGACTCCCCAGGCTTCAACCAGAGCGCGTCTGGACTGAGGTTGATCATCTCCAGGGTTATCTGTCCGCAGAATCCCGGATCGATAAATCCGGCAGTCATGTGGACCATGACAAACCGCCGGCCCCATGTGCTCTTCCCCTCAACACGGGCCACGATGTCGGACGGGATTGCGATGATCTCCTCGGTGTGAGCGAGAACGGGCACCCCCGGCGACAACAGGAACTCATCGTACACAACCATGGGAGAGACCCTGCGAGGAAGGGTGTAGATGGTGCTCTCACCCTTCTCCATAACGCGAAAGCGCCGGCCTAGCGTCAGGTCGACGCTGGCCGGCTGGAACGCTGATTCTGGTGGTGCTGGGGTGATCTTGATCTGATGCTCGTTAAGCAGCTGTCGGATCGTTCCGTCGCTCAGCAAGTTCGTCTCCTGGGTATTGGATGCCGAGAAGGTCCCGCGCGTTCTTCTCCATGGCGATCATGTTCGCGTGAAAGCCTACGCGGCCGGTCCAGAACGAGACGTTTGCCATTTGCTCCTGGAGGATCAGGTTATCGGTGAACAACCTGTCCAGCGTGATCGCCTGCTCGGGATCGTCTAGCAACCCCTCTGATTGGGCCTTGATCGTGAGCGCCTTGTTCTGCCGACGCCATCCCCGGTCCGCCTTGTCGCGCTGGCCCGCAGAGAACCGTCCCAGGTCCCAGTGGAGCTTGATGTACTCCGCTTGCCTCTCAAGGTCGCTCATCCGACGTACGTCCTCGATGGCACCGCGCCGAGCCAACAACTCGTACTCGTCCAGGGCCTGGATCTGGTCCGCCACAACCTGGGCGTAGGTGACCTTTATTCCGCTGCTATGAAGCCTTCCTTTGGCCATTGTGAAACCTCCCCTGATTTGATCTTGCGTGCAGTGACGACTTGTTCTGTGAGTTCCTCCCAGTGTCGCTCAACTGTAGGGATCAACGACCGCTGCCGTAAAGGGAATGCCGGGTGAAACATGGCTACTAGAACCAGGTTGTCTCGGAGGCGAAGCGGCTCTCCAATGTATCTGGACACCGACAATGACATCGTCCTGAGAACCGCCTTGAGCGGGACGGCTCCACAGGTGATCATCAGAGGCGGCCGACCAACCGCCAGCCATTCCTGGCGCAGGTACTTTGAGCTGTTCTTGATCTCAAAGTTGTAGGGGGTTCGGTTCCGGCCTCCGTCAACCGGTCGATACTTGACCGTGTTGGTGATCCAGATCTCGTCCTGCGTCAACGAGGACAGGCTCAGCAGTCCATCGAGGAGTTGACCCGATGCACCGATGAAGGGTTTGCCAACCAAGTCCTCCTGGGCTCCGGGGGCTTCGCCGATTACCATGGCAACAGGGTCCTTTCGATTCCCCCGCCCCTGGACCAGCTTGCTGCCGGCCTCCCTCATGTGATCGAACTTCGGGTCCTGCCCATATATCTCATAGACATCAAATACGTCCATCACAGCGCATCCTTCGGGAGCATGACGCCCTGCCCAGCAAGCATGCGAACGTAGCCGACATCCTCGATTGCCGGAGTCTTCGCACGGTCGGGACCGCTTGGATGACGAATGCTGACGAACGCGAGGAACGCGTGTGAGATGAGTTCCTTGAGGATGGTATCCGGACTCTCGCGCCACTGCGAGGTGTCCTCGCCTTCCCACCATGCGGCCTTGAGCTTGTTGAGCTTCCGAGTCATCTCGATAAGCTCGCCAATCTTTCCGAACTCACGGCGCTGGCCTCGATACTCGACATTGTGCTTCAGAAATTCGCGCGCCCATTCCTCCATAAGATCATCGAAGATGTGCTTGGCATCCTCCGTCGGCCAGCCGTCGCGGGGCATCTCGATGCTGAAGTCCTGGAATTCCTCGTGATCCATATCAACCCTTCTTGATCAGCTGGGTTACCAGGGACAGGTTGTCCTCCTTGAAGCCCCAGATGAAGTTGGCGCCGATCTCGAACGGGAAGCCGTCGTGCTCCTTGATGTAGTACGGGTTGTTGAGCAGCGTCTTCCAGGTCTCGATGACGAATGCCGTCTTGTGATCGAGGTCCTGCAGAAACATCAGGCTCTGGCCGTGCGGAACGAGGATGCTGAATGGGGCACCCGGCGCCAGGATGCGACCAACCTCGCGGAGCAGCGGGCGCGGGTCCTTGAGGTGCTCCAGCACGTGGGTCGCGATCACACCACCGCACTCGCCATTATTGTATGGGAAGCGCTTGATGTTGATCTTGTCGAAGTCCCATTCAGGCCAGTCGTACTCTTCGGTCAGGTCGATGTGCTTGTTCCCCGGACCGAGATGAAGAACTGGTCGTTCCCACATGGGCATGACCCAAGCCGGCTGCGTCCGGTCGAGTCCCATCTCAGTAAAGGAGATCGGGTCATCAAGCATCCCCACGCCGAATACTGGGCTGATCGAATACTCCGGTCCATGCCCCACTGTGTTGGTCGGTTTCCCCATTACACCCTCGTCTCGTACCACTTATCAATCCCCTCCAGCAGTCGCGCCGTCAGTTCTGAGTTGTCGTCATATCGTACCGCTAGTGGGTACTGCGAATTGTACGGCTGATGCCTGATGTACCGAGGATCGATGCCGAGTAAGCGAGCAAACTCTAACATCTCAGGTAGGTCATCGGCGACCGCGACAACCCGGTCAAGCGTCACCTGGCGGATTAGCTCGTGGTACTTGTCGTCCCCGAAGATGACGGCGTCATACTCAATGCCGTTCCTTCGCAGCCATTCACGGGTATCAGGATCAATGTTGTCGAGACGAAGGTATGGACGGGTTGAACATATCCATACCTCTGCGCCAGAAGCCCGCACCTTCCTGGTTAGCTCGGCGGACCCCTCGTACACCGGCATCCCCCGCTTGTAGCCACCCTGGCGGTAGGCCAGCTTGCAGTCGCGGTAGTCCCGACGAGTGAGCCGCATGAACTTCCAGAACGGTTGGTCATTGATTTCATCAGCCGAGGGCATAGGCTTTCCCGCCCACATCTCTGCGAACTTTAGAAACCAGGAGTGGTAGTCGCCGAGCGTTCCGTCAATGTCGATGGCGACAACAGGGATGCCTTCGCCGTTGGTCTTAGGTCGTGAGGCTGTTGAGCGTAGCTTCGGTCTCGAAGTAGGCATCGTGTGAAAGTACCCCCTTCTCCCATTTGCCATACCGACCAACAAACAGGATCTCGCTTTCCCGAACCTTGGCGAAGCAGTCACAGTCCGTGCTGATCGGCTTCACCACCTTAGCTGGACGCATCCCCTCGAACTCAATGGGTCGACGGGCACCCGGCCATTCGATGGTTACTCGACCGAAGATCCGAGATGCCCGGTACCAGCGATCCCGAGGGAACCCTGAGCACACAACGTACTCGTTTTTGTTCAGCAGCGGATACCGGGAGTCCGCTACCAGCGTGGGGTCCTTGTCTGGCGGGTAGAAGATTCCAATCTCAGGAGCAGATCCGGCGGCCCAGATCTGTGCTGAGTAGAACGAGTGCTGTTCGAGACGAAGGCACAAGCTCCGTCGCGGGATGGTGCTCACGATAAGGTCGAACCTCTTGAGGTTCACCCAGTGATTTCCATACATTGCCTGTGCCATCTGAACCGGCGTGATCGTCCATGGCACGATGAGATCATGCATGTCGTTCCATGCCGTCTTGTAGGCCAGGCGAATATCCCAGACCTCGCTCATTCCCGTCAGCATCTCAACTGAGACGGGCACCTTTGACTCTGCGCCGTACACCTTCGTCTTGTACCCCTGGACATCACCAACTAGACGGTACTCAAGCTTGCGTGATCTCTCCGGTAGGCCGGGGATTGGTCGGTGCAGGTACTGCGCTCCGTACATCGTGCTCATCGGGCCCAACGAGAAGATCGTTAGGTCGGTTGTTCCCTGATAATTCATTGCCGCCTGGGCCGCGAACATCCCGGCTGGTCCGCTGCCCAGGATTGCTACCTTCACGCTCTTCCCCATATCCGAAGTAGTGCCGTAGCAGGTTTTCCAGGTCAGTCTTGAAGCCCTCTATTTCCCTGCTGGACAAGGAGACTGATACCTCATCCGGGATGTCGATCTGAATCCTTGTCACGTCTACCTTGAAGCTATGGAAGACGGTGACATTTATGTGCCCCTGCTTAGGCAGCGGTACGTACGGAATCCTTTCGTGCCTTCCACCGCCGGGTCGACTCACGCCTCACCTCCATAAAGTTCGGAGCATACGGGTTTGTGAAGATGGCCAGGATGTGGCACAGCTCCTCAGCTCGAATGTTGTCGCCCTCTTCAGCTTGACCGGTCTTGAGTGCGTCCACGTACGCGTCGAGTCGTTCCCACATCATCTCGTACAGCGACTGTCCCGCAGCAGACCGACTGTCAGTCGTAATCTTCGGCATCAGATCCTCCTGCCCATTCCACTACGAACTCATGACCGCACGAACACACAATCGATTTTGGGTGCCCCGTAGCATCTACACGAACTTCCAGGTTGTGAGCGAGCATCCAGGCCCGGTCCTCCGGATCGACCTCGCACGCCGGCTGTTCAGGCTTATCCACGACGCCTCCTGTGGAAGTGCTCCTGGCCGGACATCTCGAACTTGTGAAGCGCACGGTGGTAGACGTCCCAGGTCGGCCGTGCCTGCAGTCGTCTGTGATCCATGCCAGGCTCTGGCTTGACATCCAGCGTCATGTGCTCCGCGTGCCTAGCCTCCATGTGACGAAGGAAGGTCTCGTCATCCATATCACCGGGGTGAGGAACCCGAACCCGACCCTCTCCGTCCACCGTCTCTCCTTCGTGTCAAGGGGCGCCCCCGTTCCATCGGAGACGCCCCTGCCAACTACGTTAGGGGGTCTACGCGCCCCCTACCCCCGATCGCCGGCAAATAGCCGCTAGAAGGGCTCGCTGTCGTCGTCGTCGTCAGACGCGGCGGGCTTGTCATCGTCATCGTCATCGTCGTCATCGTCGTCGTCCTCGGTGAACGGCATCAGGCCGGCCTTGCCCATCCGCAGTCGCGGACCCTCGTCGCCGTCCTCGTTGCCCACCTTGGCCTTGACCAGCAGGTCCTCGTCCTTGATGGTCAGCTTGCCGATCTTCGTGATGTAGCCGTCGTCGTCAACGACAGTCTTCTCCAGGAAATCCTTGTACTTGACGTTGAGCGCGTCGCAGAGGTTCTTGACCTTCCACGCGGTCGACGGGATGACGGTGACGTTGTCGAACATCGGCGCTCCGTCGTACTGCTTGTGCTCCTTCTTCCAGTCGCCGTCGAGGACGTACAGGACGGTGACCATCGGGTTGTCGTTGGAGCTAATCCCGTTCTTGGCCCACCGCAGCTTGAACTGGTAGAGACCGGGCGGCGGAGTCTTGCCCTTATACCCTCCGCTGCTGGCCTCCTCGATTTCGTTCTCAGTGAGCTTACCGCCCCACTTGACCTTCGGCACGGGTGTTCCTTTCTAGGCACGCAGTTTGGCTTTGACGTTCTTTGGCTTCTTGGACGCCGCCCTCTTGGTCGGCGCTGGCTTCTCTTCTTGTGGCTCGGGGTTGTTGGCCTTCATCAGCTCGATGAGCTCAGCCAACGTCTTGTCGTCCGTCCACCTACCAAGTGTATCGGTCTGGTCTTTTGCGATGACCGTGACCTTGGTCTCGGGGTGCTGCGTCTGCTGCCAGGTGATCCGGCGAACTTCCCTGGACACCTTGGGCCCATCCGGATCATCCGGGTTAGCAACTTTCTTGCGAACCTTGGACATGTAGCCGACCGACATCATCTGGCCGACGATGAAGTCGGAGACCTCGTGCCCCTTGCCCTGGATGTTGGGGCAGATCATGGGGTCGCCGTCACTGTCCTCGGGGTACATTGCGTGTGCCGTGAAGATGACGTGGCAAGGCAGGTCGATCAGACGGGAGGTATACCCCTTGAGCGCGTTCTGTGCATTGAGGTAGTCCGGCTTGTCCGGAAGGTTCCTGTGCGTACGCTTGGCGTTGTTCTGATCCCACGCCTCGGCGGCGTACGCCAGCATCCACTTGTTCTGCATTGTGGTGACGCCTTCCACAACGCAGTAATCGATCTCCTCAGCACCGCCATATTCCAGCCAGGATACCGCAGCCGACATCATGGAGGTATCCGGGATGTGACGGACCTTCGCCTGAAGGCCACGTCGGGCCGCCGTACGGAACCCCGGCTCTCCTGCCAGGATGAGGTGCTTCTTACCCTCGACCGGAGGTGGCAGCGTCCCGATGAGGGAGGTCTTCCCGCAGCCGGGCGGACCGTAGATCATGATGTTGTTGTGCTCGAATGCTCCGTCGAGATCGAACATCCCGCTTGTGAAGTCATCGATTGTGACTTTGGTCTTCTCTGTGGCCATGCGGCGAACCTACTCCCCGGGTACGACGTTTCCGCCGGACTTGCGCTTGTGCTTCTTACCGAGACGATTCAGCTGCTCACTTCGTCTGATGTTCTCACGAGCGACGGCTGCCTCGGAACGGGTCCTGAGTTTACCCCCGGCCTGTTCGATTGCCCCTGCCACGGCGCTGAAGTTCCACGATCCGCCCTGCGGAGTCTCCATGCCGTTGTTGTTCAGCCAGCTACGAATCTCGTTGATGGACTCACCACTCTGATACTCCTTGAGGATGAGCTTACACAGCTCGGGGGCGTGGTACCAGATCCTTGAACCACGTCCCGTCCTATCACCTGCCCCTGAAGGCACGCCATTCCTCCACTCCCCAAGGGACGAGAATCGCCACAAGGGCGAGTCCGGTGACCTCAATTGCGTTGCTGGAAAGCAGAAGCCTTGACCAGCACACCCACAAAAGCCATACCGTGATTCGCCAGTAATAGCGATCCTCGTCCCCGATGAACATTAGATTCGCCAGTTGACCGTGAAGCCGGCGTCCAGGAGCAGACCGCGCAGCTTACTGAGGAACGCCGGTCCGATGCCCTTGATCCCGGACAGCTTGGTGTAGTTGTGCTCCTTGGCGACGTCGAGTGCCGTCTTGTACCCGGCGTCCTTCAGCAGCAGGACCTGCTTGCCGATCTCCGATTCCAGGACCGCAATGCTGTGGGTGCTCAGGTACTTGCGCCGGCCCTTCGCCGCGCTCCAACGCTGGAAGTGTTCCGACTGACCGGTGACGCCCTTGCGCTTCTTGGCTATGGCCAGGATGTCCTTGGTTGAAAGCTCGGTCTTGGCGCCGATGGTCAGGCCGGTAGGGGTGCTTCGCTCACCGGTGCTACGTCGGTCGCGGCGACTGGATGCAACGTATGTGTTGTCGGGCGTAGGCTCCTCGACGCCGAGCTTGCGCGCCATGCCCTCACCCTTGCGCTGGGTGCCCTTCCGCAATCTACGGCTACTCACCAGCGGCCTCCTTGAATCGCTTGGTCACCAGCGCCTTGAATCGCTCTCTGACTTCCTGCTCCAAGGCGTCCACAAACTCGACGGCCTTGAGGGCGGTGCGGATCTCCTTGGGCACGATGCCTTCCTCGTGCGCCTGCTTGAGAACGCTCCTACTCGACCGGATGTGGATGCCTCGCGCCTGGAGCCGCAGACCGTGCTTGAACTGCAGGAGCCGATAGGTGCCCAGTCCCTTACCTGTGATCGTGACGTTCCCGTTCTCATCCTTGACGAGGTCACCAGGTTCCGGAAGGAACCTCTTGATGAGTTCCTCGCGCAGGTCTTCGTGCATCGCGCCTCCTCAGATCATGTGTGTCGATCGGACAGCACAGACTCTACTCTTTGACCAGCTCTGCCGCTACCACAGCTTCCATCACAGTGAGCTGCGACTCCTGTAGTTTCCTGACCAGCTGGTCCAGGCTGTCCCTGGTACCGTTGGTCTCCTGGTGCCACATGCGAACGATCTGGTCGATACGCCGGTCAGCCTCGTCCATGGCGTTCACGGGTAGCTCTGGGATCGCGGCCTGGATGACGTCCGACATATCTGACAGGAGGTCATCGCCACCCTCCTTGCCGAGATCGAACTCACCGGCGCACTCGTACTCGTGGAACGGGAACGCCATCAGCGCACCGGAGATCCGGCGCCGCAGCTTAGATTTTGCCACGGTCAGCCTCAGCCTGGCCGAACCCGCCGATGAGGAACTTGAGCTTGTGGATCTTGCCGCCCCAGGTCGAGATGACCTTGGGGTGGGAGCTGGGTGGCATGCCGTCGATCGCTTCCCGGATCTCTGCGACCGTCATGCCCTTCCTCTTATCCTGCGCCTGGATAGTTACTTCTCTGATGCTCATTCGCCAGCACTCTTCCTGTGGTCGGTGTAGGGATCTTCTTTTTTGTAGATGCCCCTCTTGAATTCCTTCCACTCGCCGCCGCTGTCCTGCAGCTCGCACATCTCAAAGAAGGCGCAGCGCCAGTGGCAGTCTCTGGTTGGGTTCTTGGTGATGGGCAGCAGCTTCTCACGCATAGCCTGCATGTGGACGGCTTCGTCCTGGATCCGTCGCAGCTGAATCTTCTGCTGACTACGCGTCTTCTTGATCAGCTCGCGCTCGAACAGAGGCGGCGGCTGGATCTTGGATACCTCGCCGAGCACCACAATGTCGCTGTTCTCGGCCAACGCTGCGAGTTCAGCGACCTTCAGCTTCATCAGCTGCGCCTTTGTCAGGACAGTGCCATTGACGTCGCCCTCGAATGTGAACACCAGCTTATTCGCCATGGCGTCGGCATAGTGCTCCTTGGTGGGCTTGTTACAGGCGTAGCCATCGGCATTCTTGGGGCGCTCGTCAGGCAGAGCCTTTCGCAGGAAGTTGTAGTTGATCCCGCCGATTGATTCCTTAGGGGCCAGCAGCCCTGACTTCCGCATCTCGATGTTCGCGATGGCCCAGTACCCGCCAGCCTGGTTGTCCATCGTGAGGTATGAGGTGGTGATCTGTGCCGCCGTCTTGGTCTCCAGCAGCTCCAGTCGACCGGTGATCAGATTCCTGTACACACCATCGTAGGTGCCGACGAACTTGGCCAGGTACTTGTCGGTGATATTGGAGAACGCTTTGCGACGTTCCAGCTCAGGCCAAGGGATGAGCAGCTCAAAGCTCTTCTCAGCCTGGATGAAGTCCATGTGTTCGTCGGTGCCGTACTTCTCGACGTACCCGTTGAGCATAACCGTGCCCATAGTCTTGGCATCGATGTATTGCTCAGCCAGGTAGTCGTCGGTGCCACCCTTCATGCTGTGTAGTTCTTCTTCGGCGTACTCCTCCCAGGTCTCAACCGGGTGGGCGCCACGCTTTAGACCGGGGAGATACCACTTGGCCAGGGCTAGGTGAATGCCGGTTCCGAACCAGAGTGCAGTGCGCACGCCCTTCCGCTTGACCAGGCCCTCACGCCAGCCCCATTGCCAGTGCTGCCAGCACATCTGTGCCGAGCCGCGCTCAGAACCTCGGATGATAGGTACCTCTGCGGAATTGTCACGCAGGTCAATGTCAGTCATTCGAGATCCAAGGGTGAGAGGACACAGGACAATACGCAGATCAGAATGAAGGCGAGGACCATCAACCCAAACACAACGCGCTCATAGTCGTATGGGTCGCGATGCTTGCCGTGGATCACCGTCGAGTCGCCCTCTCGCGCTTGTTCCGGCGACTGCCTGCACGACGCTTATAGCTTGCCGTCCTCTGGTACGAGGGGCGCCTACCCATTGAGTGGCAAGTCGTGCCACAGGGACAGCCGGCGCCAAGCGGGCGCTCCAAGCGAGCGCGAAGGAAAGTGATGTCGTGTATGCGCTTCAGCTTTACAAGATTGGCGCTGATCCCGTCGAGGAACCCACGAACTGCGCTGCCCAGTTCCTTCATCGAGGTTTCAAATCTCAAGGCGTTGACGTCCTGCTTACGATCTATGGACATGTCTGGTCCCTTCTGAATAATGAAATGGCCAGGGCCACCCGGGTGTTCGACTCGCTGCCCAGATCATCTCGTTGCGGAGGTTAGATATGAGTAGGAGAACCGGGTGGCCCTGACTTTTGGATCCTCAGTGCAGGCCTAGATGGCAGCGGCCAACAACATCCTGCTAAAGAGGCACCCGTGGGGACCGGAGGATTTGCACCTCCACCTCAGACAACAATCGGCTGAACCGCACATCCGGAGTACGGCATACGTATACGCTTAACTCCATCAATGACACCGAACGCGTCTGCGCACTGCTTTTATGCTAAGTCCCCCTGTGCACGGGATTCAGAGAACCTTGGCCCTGTCGCTAGGGCACACGCCGCCGTGCCGGCGCTCACTACACTGGCCTAACCCCCACCAGCACTCCGGGCCTATGGTGACCACTCCGGCCGAGGACCTGTGGTCCCTGGCCATACCCGAATTCCTCCGACGACTAGTCTAGCCGGTCGCCGCTATTGCGGTTGCTCAGAAAGCAGCGTCGTCGTCGTCGTCCTCGTCAGCCGCCACGCGGGCCGGCTTGGCCTTCTTGGCCGGCTTGGCCGCCTTGGCCTTGCCCTTGGCCTTGGCCTTGGGGGCCGGCGCCTCGTCCTCGTCCTCGTCTTCGTCGTCCTTGGCCTTCTTGCTCTTGGCCTTGGTCGCCTTGGCGGCGGCAGCGGCTTCCTGCTTGGCCGCCTTTTCTTCGGCTGCCGCCGCACGCTTCTCGGCAGCCTCCTCACGGGCCGCCTTCTCGGCGGCACGCGCCTCCTGGTTGTGGTCGCTCTGCTGGTAGACGATCCGCAGCGAGACGCCCAGCTGGACGCCCAGCTCGAACGCCTCCTGCTTGGTCTTGCAGGCGGCCGGGTCCGCGCCGACCATGTCGGACTGGAACCACTCGATCATCCGCTCCATGAGCGGCGTCTTGTCCTTCTCCAGGTAGTGCGTGTAGTCGGTCGGGCCGTCCTCCAGCTCCTCAGTCTCGTCCACCTCGGGCTCGGGAGCCGGCTTGCTCTTCTTCGCCATTTCGTTCGTTCCTTTCGCAGCGGGTTCGCGGTCGGGTGTTACACAGTTTTCGGTTCGACGGACACAACTGTACCCTATCGATTGGGTTGCTGACTTGACAGCTCAACAACTCGCCGGACGTATGCTACTCCACGTCGGCCATCGAGTATGTCACGGCCTGTCGCGCGGTTCATTGCATTCACAACGGCCATACCCACGTCGACAGTATCCTCGCTGAGCAGGTGATAGTAGAACCTTGGTCGGATACCCAGCTCAGGCCTACGGTTGTCGATACGTCCCTCAACCTGCTCAAGATCGTCATCGATCGGAGGCTGGTCGAGGAACACCATGTGGTCGGCTGCATCGAGGGTGATCGAGGCGCCACCAGCCTTGGTGTTGAGCATCATGATCCAGGGTTCTGACCACTGTTCATTGAATGAGTCGATTGCTTCGTTGCGTCGGCGCTCGGTCATTCCTCCGACAACACCCACACACTTCAGGCCCAGATCCCTCTTCAACTGGCCGGCAAAGAACTTGAGCAGCTTGGTCGACTCGGAGACGATGACTAGCTTCTGCGGGTTGTCCGGGAACCCTAGCTGAGGGAGCAAGGTGTCTGTGAGGTAATCGTACTTGTTGGATGGCAAAGCCGGATGGAAGTTCTGATCGACCAGCTTTCCTGCACTGGAAGCGAACTGCTTCATCCGGGCTAGCTCGGCGAGAGAACCGATGGCGTCAATGGTACCGCCCCTGAGCTTTGCGATACCCATCCGCTCCATCTGGCGGTATGACTTCTCCTGCCTGTCGGTCAGGGGTAGCCAGATACCGATAGCGCTGTGCTCCTCACCCGCATAGTACGGGGTGCCCACGTAGTTCCGGGGAGGTAGGTGCTTCGCTACCTCTGTCCGGGTACGTCGGATCATCGTGGCGTCGAGTGACGCGTACAGCATCCTCTCCCGGTCGGGTCGCAGCTCACGATAATCGTGTATGTGCGGGTTCCAGTCGTTCTCCTCAAACGAGTAGAAGGTATCTGCCCAGTTACCCAATGAGGTATACCGCTGGGGGTACAGCAGGGACAAAGAGGAGAACAGCAGGTGTGGACGGCTACGGAAGGGCGTGGCTGACATCAATGTCATAAGAGCATCGTCGCGCAGCTTCACCTTCTGAAGTCCGACACGCACCATGTTAGGCGTGCTGGACACTACTAGAATCTGCCGATCGCTCTCGTCCAGGAACATGCCACCCCACGTGATGTCGAACAGCTCGGGGAATTCGTACTCCACAACGAGCTTGCCCTTGCGTGGGTCATGCTTACAGTCGAGTGACTTCCGCTTCTTGTGACGGGTAAGTACACCACACTGCTTCTGGGTACAGCGCCAGTATCGCTTGGCACGAAAGACCTCTGGATTCGAAACAAGCCACGCCTTCTTTCGTTCCTCAGGGGCGAGCGCCATGAAGCCGGCAATAGCAGCCTCACGCTTCTCTCTTCCCTCGGGCATGATGGTGACGTTGTGATCTGGTAGCCACTCCCAAATGTGACGTCCCCATACCGGCTTGAGCGCGGTCTTGGGTGCTGTCAGGAAATACGGACCGTCAACGCCCGACTCAGGGGCCATCCCCATCGCGACGAAAGTTTTGCCAAGTCCCACCGTATCGGCGAGGATGGTCCGGCGCCCCAGGGTCCCGAAGGCAACTCCGGACGACTGATACGGGCGCCCGCGCGGGGCAGGTAGGGTGACCGCGTCATGCAGCTTCGGGTAGAGGTCGCCGAGACGCTCCAGGGGCCAGCCGTCGTGGGCCTCTGCGATCTTCTTCAGGTGAGCACGGCGTACCTTCTCGGTTTCAGCCCAGGCCCTCAGCTCAGGACCAATGGACAGCTCACGACCGAAGATGCTTCGCAGGATCAGGCACGCCTCAAGGGTGATGGGCACTGACCATCGTGCTTCAGGATGGGTGGCCCACGCCGCACCGGGGAGTCTTTTGTCCAGCTTCCGGATCTTATGGTTCGACTGAATCCAAATGCGATTGCTGACGATCTCAACGTTGACGGGCACGCCAATCCTTTCTAGTTGGGCGGACGTGGACTCGAACCACGTTGACCACCATGGCCATTGGTGGCTGACAACTGCCTATCCCGCCCACGAACCAGAAGATGGCCCGAGGGCCGCCGCCCGAAGCAGACGACCCCCTGGCATTCATCAACCGCTAACCCTCGATGGCCGGGAGGGCACCACCGTCAGGCGTTGTGCTTTGTGCAGGACCCGAGCTTACTCTCTCGGTCCGATCTGCGCTGCGCGTGAACACCACGCTGTCAGCTGCAGCCTCACCAGCCGACCGACCGGCGAGAGCAGCGGATGAGTTCTCCCGCCGGTCCCACTCGCGTCGCATCGCCTGAGTAACCTTCCTTGGCTTGGCTATCTGAGCCCTGGCCTTGGACGCCTCATCGGTGAGAGGTTCGGTGTTGATGGGCTTTGGCTTCTGCTCAGGAAACTTCTCGTAGAAGGCAGCTTCCACCTTCTCCTGACGGCCGGCGATGTCGAGGGTTCCGGCTGTGCCCATGACCCCATCCGACATCCGCTTCAGCCGGTCATAGATGCGCCACATGAAGCGCTCGGCGAAGATCTCCCGGAACAGCTTCTTGCTCACGCCCTTCCCGGAGACAGCGGGCACCTCACCACGACGCTCGCACTCCGCCTCGTAGATCTTGGCGACCCTGGCGGAGTTGGAGTGCGTCCATTTGCCCCACAGGGCCTCGGCCACGTCCTTGCGAACGACGCCAGCCGACCTCATCCTGTAGATGTTCTCTTCATCGCTGAGTGACCGATCCACTCGCACGTCCACACGAGCAATGAACGTCATCCGGATGTTCATCCAGATCAGCTCGGCGTACCTGATGTCGCTTTCGTAACCGACCACCTGACCGACCAGCTGGTAACGTCCGTCGATCTTCTTGTACTCCAATGCGCACCTGAGGCCGGTGTGGTTGCACACGGCAATGAACATTGTGTAGTAGTTGGTGGTGAAGTCGAACAGAATGGCGCTGTCCGGTTCGAAGTAGGAGCAGATGACGATCTCGCGGTAGACCGGCGTGATCGAGAACTGATCCTCTGCGATCAGGTTCTGTTCATCGATCCGGTACTGCTTCATCATGTCTTCCGCCTTGGTGCGGAAGGCGTCTGCTTCCTCGGCGTTTGTGTTCGGGTGCTCAGCCTTAGCAAGCAGTCCGGTCACGATCCGGATAGCCCGCTCCAGCTTGGTCTCCTTGATGCCAAGCATGGCGTTGAAGCCCTGCTCCATCGCGCCTCCTTGTGTGCCGGGTGTCAGGCGTTCATTACGGCGTGCAGGTATTGCTCAAACGTGTACGGTTTTCCGGTCTCCTCGTTAATCTGATCGGGGTCATCTGGAAGGACCTCGGCACAGGCCACGATCCACGCGGCGTGCCGATGTGCATCCTGACGGGTGCGCATTGGTCGCGGCACCTGGACAACCAGGCTGTTTTGATAGGAGCCGACAAACTGACTGTTGCTCGTGTCGATCTCGGACATGTCCTCTACTCTCTACATGCCGACTTGAGGCACAGGATGGATTCGATTATGTCGTTCTGGAAGGATCGCGACATCTCAGAGACATCTACCCCACAGGCCGTGATCGTAGCCTGGTAGTCGTTGAGTTGGTGCTGAACGCTGGGGCGGCCGGTTCGAGATGACCGCCCCACAACGTAGATCTTATTGCGTTTCACTTCATCATCGACCTCAACTCGGCTTTGATCCGCCGCGCGTCCTCACCCCGCCAGTAGGTCGCATTGCTCAGGAAGTAGGAGATGATTGTGTTCGCGCTCTCCATCATGAACATGTCGTTCATGTCGTCGAGGCTGAGCATCGCTCTGAGATACGGTCGGGCGTGAACGCTTATGTTCGGCCATGCCCGGAAGATCTCGGCGGCGATGACGCGGATGAGTCGAGGGGAGGGCGTGTCCTTATCCGTGGCCATATCTGGTCCCTTCGTTGTGTGTCGTTCAACACACATGACTGTACGCCACAGGTTTGTGCTGCGCTACCCCTGTGCGTTCTCAGTGAGCTTCGCCGAGACCCAGCCGGCCGCCTTCTCATACTGAGCAACCAGCATTCGGATCTCTTCCGTCTTGTTAGACCAGGAGGTGAGCTTGACCTCCAGCGCGTCGTCGGCCTCGGTGTTGCGCCAGAACATGACCTCGTCAGCCGGGCCGGCGTCAAGGTACCGGGTGATCTTGGCCGCCAGCTGGATACGCTTACGGTTGATGACCCGGATATCCATCTCCAGCGCCATCAGCGAGTTTGCTGCCCGGATGATCTCCTGGTACAGACCCGCCGCAGGATCACGACGCTGAGCATAGATGTCGTTCTGGGGAACGTGCACCCCGGTGTACTTGTGAATGAATTGGTACACGATCTCGTGTGTCACAGATCCCCTTCCCTTGCGTGGTTGATTAGGGCAACGCGAGCCGCGTCAGCCAGCTCTTTCTGATTGAGGTACTCCAGCACGAACCGACCGGTTGTGCTACGTCCACGTCTGTGGATCACGTGTCGCAGCGAGTCGTCAGCGCCGGAGCATTCATGCCTGCCTCGACCGAGGAGATCTCCAAACTCCATGCCTTCGTCCGGCAGGGTGACCAGTGCGATTCCATCGTTACAGAACGGGCATGCCAGAAGGATCTCGCCGGGTACCTCGGTGGGAACGAGGCGTATCGCCGAGAAGATCAGATCGTACACCGGGCTCACCGGTCCCTCCCAAAGAGGAACCCCACAAGGAACCCCGCCCCCGCTGAGTCAAACGCTATGCCGAAGCCGAGCCAGAAGGAACTCATTTCGTTGATCTCCAGATACGTTCGGCGGTCGCCCGCTGCTTCTTGCTACCGGCGACGCCGGCGCAGATGTCCCCCATGCCCCGTGCGATGCTCTCTTCCTTGGTCAGCGGAAGGTGGCACTTGATGCATTGTCCGTACAGGCGTCCGAACTCACCGGCCTCTTCAACACCAAGCTTCCACTCAGGCTTCAGCTTGTACACCCAGGCCTTGGCCATAACCCATCGGGTCTCAGCCGGCCTGAGGAAGGTGCCATCCGGAGACTTCACGGCGTGACTCACAACCTCAAGCCTCTTTGCGTACGGTCGGCCAGACCCATGAAGGGCCATCTGTACTTTGAAGTATTGGCCATCAGGAGTCTTGTAGAAGCCTTCCTGCGCCCGTTTAACCGGGGTTGCTGGGCTGGCCGAACGCTCTTTAGGCGGATGTGCCTTGGCGTGCTCGGGGGCTATGGCCCTGATGATCTTCGCCTCTTGCTCGGTGCGCTCGGCGTAACGCTGATCGCGTCGTGCTTGCCTGCTTTCGCACTCGCGTGCTTCCGCTACCGTCGAATGCCTTCCGCCGCAGTGCGGGTGCTTGAACATTAGCCAGACTCCCTTCGTACCGTCGGCCCGTGGCTCGGGGTCCGATCAGCGTCTCACACATACTGTACTCTGTGGTTCTGTGTTGCGTAAAGTGTGAGGGGGCGAGGACCCAGCACCACGTTGGGTCCTCGCCCCTCTCGGGAGGCCGCTCTCTTGCTGCAACGGTTACACGACGGAGGCGTACCCGGTCCGAAGGGACCAGCCAACATCCCGGGTGCGAGGCTTCCCCCGTCGTGGCGTCGCTAGCTTACCCCGACTTACGGAGGATATCGGGTGGAGCGGCGAAGCCAGATAAATCGTACCCGATGTCGGCTATTGCGTCGATCAACCGCCTTGTGCGTGCTTGACAGCCTGGCGTACTGCGATCCCTCCGGAGATCTCCCACCTCTCGGTGCAGACCCCATCCGCTGTGACGTGGTTGATGCATACCAGGTACATCCGGCCATCAAGACCAATGCGCAGGTCGAGATCGATGATCTCCTCGCCGTGCCTGAACCTACGCGTCTTGTTGCCGGCATCGATGTACCACTCGCCCTTGGGCGGGACGGCACCACTCTCAGTCATGTGCTGGATGTGGACATCGTCCGCCCTATGGCCGCAGCTAGCGACCCAGGGGAACCGGCCGGGGTTCCACTTGACTGGGCACAAGTTCTCAATGATCTTGGCCACGGGCATCCTCCTGCTTCTCGACCTTGATGGTGATCTTGAACGTGCCCAGCGGTTCGTCCCAGCCCCTGCTGTCGCCGTCCTTGCCCTTGCCGAACAGATGGAAGGTTCCTTCGTCCATGTCGAACCAGCGAATGCAGTACTGCTGATCGGCTCGGGCAGTGATCTTGATTCGCGGGCTGTAGTCGCTAAATGCATCCTCCAGCGTGCCCCTGAGGAGGTCTTCCACCATAGCCTCGATGGTGGGGTAGTCGTCGATCACAGCGGCTTCACCCGGTCGAGTGCCTCACGCAGCCGGTCCAGCGGCACGCCCTTCCGACCGTGGACGGAGGAGTGCCGACGCAGCATTGTTCGTATGTCGTTCTTGCTCTGGTACTTGATCTGCATTCGCTTGAACCCCTTGTCGGGGTCATAGTCGGTCTTGATGCCGCCGGCTGCCACCGTGAACTGAAGCGTGGGGCGGACCTCCCGGTCGACGTCACCCCAGTGGAGCGTGTCGTCGGGCTTCTGCTCGGCGAACTGAACCTTGAGGTTGAGGAACGGGAACGCCTCGGCGATCATCCGCCACTCGTGCTCCAGCTCGACCAGCAATGGCCACTTGCTCTGGATGGGTAGCTCGTAGCTGAGCACACCATCCCAGTCGCACCATCCGCGAGGGCCGAGGATGTGACGGCTCATGATGCGATGGTTCCAACAATACTCCAGGTCGAGTACCCTGTACTTCTTCTGGAAGTCCCGAAGGGCATCCGGGTGCGGCATGTTCAGGTGCCCCATACGAATACCAGCCGACCGATAGACCACATCGGTCCAGTCCTTGTCCTGCGAGTCATCGTTCCAGTTGTTGGTGCGGATGAGGATCTCGTCGGCCTCGTCAAAGGTGATCTTCTCACCACGGACGATCATGATGGGGTACTTACCGAACGACGGCTCCACTCCGTCTCCTCTCCGATTTGAAGGGCTCGCGCTGCGACTGGTCTGCTGTGCACCAGAACGGCCCGATGTTACTCCCCTTCTGGATGTGCGGTTGGTGATCGGACCGATCGGAGCATAGCCCATTCGGCACCGGAGGGTCTACGTCGTTGTTGATCACGTCAGCGCGCAACGCCATCACGGAAGCCAGCTCCAGGGTAGGAGTCGCAGCTTCTTGCGGACCGAGAACCCCAGACAGGACACGACGAAGGAGTACACGCTCGTGCTCGGTAAGGATGATGGGTCCTGTGGTCTGGTCAATGGCTGATAGGGCCCGATGTACGGGTCCGGAGATGGCAAGTGCCCGCTTAAGTTCCTGGGCATCACTCTCGTCTTGTCGAGTGAGCAGTTCTTCTTTGCACGGGTATGTGGTGCTGACGTAGCGGCGCATGGCCAGGTCACCCCCTCTGTGGGTAGTCCGGTCTTCTGGTCATATGAGCAGACCTCGCAGACAAGAGGGGCGCACCCCGTCCCATCCCAGGTCTCGAATGTGAAGTCGTTACCCTCGACTGGCTGGTGGATGGGCAGCATCCAGACACCATCCATGTCCAGCCAGCCAAAGGGGGAGGCATCGCCCCACTTAACCGTTGTACGCGGCATCGGCGATCTCGATGGCATTGTACAGCCGGGCCACGGCCTCAGCGTGCACCCAGGACATCAGGTGCACCGGGCACTCCAGCTTCGCCGAGACGTGCTTGCCCTCGCAGCACTTGAGGCCGTACGCGGCGAGGTCAGCGACGGCAGACTTGGCCAAGTTGGGGTGAATATCGCGCTCGATCATCTTCCCAAAGAGGCCGATGTGATCGGTGATAAGTTCGCTCACCGCCTTCCAGACCTCATTGGGGAGCAGCTTCCTCTCCTTGAGATCGTTGACCGTCATCGGCTCCTTGTCGATCCCCTTTGGTAGATCCGTCATGTCTGGTCCCTTCGTAGGTGGATACCCATTCCCAAACTTTGCGCATTAGCTTGGGGGTGGGTTGGCTAGTGCGTGTAGCTTCCCCAGCAGCGTTCGTATTCGACGCCTGTGTACCGGTCACAGGGTGTACCGTACTCCACAGGCTGTGGTTGCGGAACTCCTGTGAAGATAATGTACATGGTCATACCGGCGAGAAGGCATACCAGAAGGATGCCCAACCACAGCGGCATGTCCTTGTCATTCTCCGGATTGCTGTCGCTGGAGTAGGGCGACTCTACCACCCACCGTCTGGATGGCTGAGTAGATCTGTCCGACATGGTTGATCAACTCCATCTTGTGGGCGTTTGCTTCTTGTAGTTCCTGAACCTTCTTCAGCAGGCCCTGGATGATACCCAGGTAGTCTTTCCAGTTGTGCTCCTCCATATGGACATTGACCATTAGCTGGATGGCATCATTTGCCGTATCCCCGGGGAACTTCCACTCCTGCGTACAGGTCGGGGCGAGCGGGCATTTGAACACGATGTTACTCAACGTAGCTCAGCTCCATCCACGATCGGACTGGGTTGTTCTGTGATAGTCTCTCGACCATGATGAGCATCTCAGCTAGGCCGCGCTGCTGCATAACAGCCAGTCCGTACGCAATGCGCTCTACAATGGCCTCGCCCACCATGCACTTGCGACCGAATGCGCAGGACAGGCAATCCTTCTCTGAGTGTACAGCGAACTCGATGATTGCCTTGATCGCATCTTCCAGTAGCTCACGCTCATTAGCAAGGCGATTGACCCGGTTGGTCTCGGCCAGCAGGACTCTCTGCTTGTGCGGGTTGCAGTCGACACCAGACATCGGTGCCTTACATCGCTTAGTCGGGGCACCCGGACACCCTTTGTGTGGGCACGTTTCGGCCATGATCTCCGGGGTGTAGCGCGCTAGCTCCAACGTGCCCATCATTCCTCCTTGGCGCTAGAGTTTGGTGGTGCGGGTGGCGACGCTGAGGTGGGCCGGTGGCCCGTCCATCTCGTCGGGCTGGCCGTCGTCCTCGTCCTCGGCCTCAGGATAGGTGACTGCTGATACCGGGCCGTTCTTGTCGAAGTCGAAGACTTCCAAGATGGAGATCTCGGAGATGGGCACGATGATCTCCCAGACCCTGACCTGACGGAACTCACTGTGGTTGCTCGACCGGTTGCTGAAGCTGGCCGGAATGACGGGCTGCCAAGGTCCGCTGGTCTCGGTGTGTGGCTCGCGTACGATCTCGTCGTTGCGGTAGCCGGTAATGACCACGACATCGTCCTGGATGTCGTGCTCGATGCAGTCGGCACCCTTGGTCTCCGGCCTATAGCTGTCGCCGTACTTTCTGACGAGCTTCATGCCCATCGTTGGTTCGCGGTCCATGGCACCTCTCTTCGTGAGTCATTGTTGACTGCGTACACCTGGCGGAATCGAACCGCATGTACTGCGTAGCGCGCTACGCAGCGGCGTCGCCATACGCCGAACCAGGTGCCCGTGGCCCCGACAGGATTCGAACCTGCATCACAACGTGCTCAGAGGCGGCCAGCAACCGATGGGGGTCGGCCCGGTACCCTGCTTGACGTTGTGCTTTGTCCATTTAAGCTACGGGACCACCGCACTATTCGGTGCGGTGGAAGGTGATCTGGATCTCGGGGTCCTCGTCATCGCCGACGTACAGGATGTCGACTTCCTCGATTGCGATCGGGCCTTCCGGATGGGTGGGCTCCGACGTGCCGTTGTCCGTGTTGATCCAGGCGAACTGGATGCTCAAGGGACGATCACCTCACAGCCCCCGATCTCGTTGCCGCTGACGTTGGCACCGTCCGCGCCGAGGATGGAGCCGTACCGGTAGTGCTCACTGCCGCCGGTCCGGTTGCCCACGATGTTGTTAACCGTGATGCTATCCTCCATGAACACTTCGTAGTTCCCGCCGATGACGCACGAGTCGAGGATGTCGATACGCGTGTGCTGACCGGGGGTACCGGGGTAGGTGGCGATGATGGCCGCGTTGGCAATCGTCTCTGAGTTCGCCATCGTGCACCAGTTGGCCTCGAACGGAGGGTTACACCCCTGCACTCGGGACTTCTTGACCAGGTACCCGGGGGCCGGGTTGGCCGCACCCTCGAACTGGATGCCGTCGGTGTGCGACCCGTTGCTACGGTCGGAGTAGACCACGAAGCTCTCGATGATCGCACCCTGGTAGGAGTGGCCGTCGATCGTCCGTGCCGCCGTCGCATTGGGGTACAGGTTCAGGTGCACCGCGTCGCCGCCACCCCGCAGGATCGACCGGTACAGGAACACGCCGTAACCCGAGGTCGCACCGATGTTCTTGGCGATCGGGTTGTTGGAGTTGAACTCGCAATAGTTGCACTCGAACACAGTGCCTTCCGGCGTGTTCTGTGCCGCCGTCATCCGGACCGTGTAGCTGCTGCTCGCCGTTCCGGTGTCACCGTTGAACACGCAGTAGTTGCAGGTGAGGTTCGCCCGCAGCGTGACGTTCCCGTTGAAGACGGTGTTGCTGATCGTGGAGGGGGTCGTGATGTTGCCGCCGGCTCGGGTGGTGAAGCCGGTGGTGTCGCCTGCGCCGACGTTCGTGAAGTTGACGTCCTCGCCGTGCGTGATGCCGGTCGGCGGGTCGGTCGGGGGAACGGTCGGCGTGGGCGTGGGCGTCGCGGTGGGCTCGGTCGTCGGATCGGTCGTCGGTGGGGCTGTGGTCGGGTCGCCGGTGGGCGGGTTGGTGGTGGGTGCGTCGGTGACCAGTACGCAGTTGGCACTACCGGTGGTGGGGCTCGGGCTGGGACCGATGTCGACGGAGCAGTTGACCGTGCCGGTACCCGAACAGCCCGCCAAGAAGGCGGACGTTAGGAGCGCGGCCCCGATCAGCGATGCGCGCTGACGAAGGTTCACGTTACCCCTTTCGGAGGTGGTTTGTGATCTGTGGATCGATTGTACCCGATCGATTGGTGCTGCGTTGCTACAGCGCCCAGTATCCGTACACGTCCTGGAAGGCGTTGGGACGCAGCTGGATGCGACCGTCCTTCAGCGCCGTATTGGGCACGTCGAAGATGACCCAGCCGGCGACCTTCTGTCCGTTGCCCACGCTCGTGGCGGGCAGGTCGGGCCGGTTCTTGATGGTCGCATAGGTCGGGTCGTACACCGTGTTGTCCGGTCCGACCAGTTGGAGGCTGCACCCGCAGATGTAGGTCGAGCCCTCGCTGACGGTGACCTTCATGGACAGCAGAAGGTAGGTGCCCTTCTCGGCCTTGCTGCCGTACTCGTCACGGGCGGCCAGTTCGGTCTTGGCTAGCGTCCACTTCTCGGTGGCGTCGCCGGTGACCGTCAGAGTCTCGCCAACCTTGGCCGTGACGTTCTGCTGCGGAGGCTCGGCGAGGTCGGCATCCGGGTTCTCCTGCGCTTCGGCAGTGGCGATCCCGTCGGCCAGGCCGGCCTGCTTGGCTGCCTCGTCGGCCGCACCGAAGAAGACGGAGCAGGCGCCGAAGCAGAGCAGCATCCCAACGATCAGGCCGATGATGCCAAGTGTCCAGTAGAGACCCTTTCGCGCGGGCCTGTTCTGGGGCTGGTCGGTCGGGTGGTATTGCGCGGGGTCCTGATAGCGCGGACCTTCGTAACCTCCGGTGTTACCCATGTGGTACCTCCTGGTCGAGACGGACGGGCGGGTGGTTTCTGTCGTGAGAAGGGGACCCCCGATGGAGGCCCCCTTAGTTGGAGTTGGATGCGCCGGCTGGATCAGCTCCAGTCGTACGTGTAGTTCCAATCAAAACCCCTGTTGTTGACGAAACCCATTCGGTCACCCCCGTTCATTAGCTGTGTGGCGATGAAAGAACTATACCCTGTCTCCAGGATCTGCTTTGTGCTATTCCGTATAGAAGCGGTCGATACCGAACTCACAGTGGCCCTGGGCGACGCACACTTCCCATTCCTCGTCGGTCACGACCACAGTCCCATGACTGTACGTGATGATCAGGATTGCGGCGACCAGAGTCAGTGTGAGTCGCCGAATGATCTTTAATGCTAGCACTACGCCTCCTCGGGGTCGATGCTCTCCAGGTAGTCCATTGCCTCCTGAAGTCGCTGGGTCTTGGGCATGTCGTTGAATGGGGCCAGGTTGGCCAGGATGTTACGACCGTAACCTAGGTTCCGCAGTCGGCAGTCGATCACTGCGACCACGCCTTTGTCCTCGGTCGTGCGGATCAGTCGGCCGGCGGCCTGCACCAGGTGCTGTCGCATCTCAGGCAGCATCTCCGTACCGAAGTCGAGCTGTCCGCCCCGCGTGACGTCGATCATCGCTGGGAACGGGAGCTTGGAGATGATCACCAGCTGGCATGCTTTACCGGGGACGTCGATCCCCTCGAAGAAGCTCTGTGTGCCGAAGAGAACTGAGCGCTCATCCTCTTTGAACTGCCTGGCCAATTCGGTACGGGCTGCCTCGTTGTCCGCGTCCTGCTTCAGCACGGTCACGCCAGCCTTGCTTAGGGCGGGAGCAAGTGCCTTGTGCGCGGCGTACAGATCGACCCAGGAGGTGAAGAGCAGCAGTGCGCGTCCGTCCGCCGCAGCCACGAGAGACAGCATCTCCTGGTGTCGCTTCTGTTCCCACAGCATCTTCTCGGTCCGGTCGAACGGTGGCTTGCCGTTCAGCGGTGAGATGTACAGGAGGGTGTTCTCTTCGTAGTCGAACGGACTGTCGCAATCGAACGGGTCGTGCTCGTCAATGCCCAGGTTCCCCTTGGGGTCGTGGGGTGGCGTCGCCGAGAGGAGAACGGCAGGAGGGCCTGACCACAGGTTCTCCCGCAGGAACTCACTCACATCGAGCGGACGGTAGCACAGCAGGACCTCGTCGGCCTTGGTCAGCTCCATCCAGAAGTTGTCGTTCTCCGTGACTGAGGCGGGCAGCATAACCTCGAACTGCTCGATGAGCTTCTCGGCTTTGCGCACCATCTGCCATGCCTTGTCGTTCCCCTGGTTGGCCTCGCGCATCCACTCTTTGGAGGCGTCGGCCATGTGGTTCAGGAGGTTGAGCAGGATGGGCTCGAATGGGGAGGGCTCGCCGTCTTCTCCGTGCTGGAAGTTGTCGCGGTTGAACATCTGCTGCTTGGGGTTACGCTTGTCCGTGCGGTCGAAGCGCACCAGCTTGAAGAACTTGTCCACCTCTTGCTGCCACTCGTAGCTGTCCGGTCCGTCCAGCAGATTGTTTCCCTCACGGTACAGGCGGGAACGGGAGATGGCCCAGCTGAAGGCGTTCTGTGCGTAGCCCTCGAACTTGTGCGCCTCATCCAGCACGAGCACTGAGGCGTTGGGCAGTATACTTACTCCGCCCTTGGTCTTGTGCCGGATGGCAGCGTCGGTCGCCACGAGTGCGTGGTTGACAATCACCACGTCAGCCTCTTGGGCCTTCTGCTTGGCCTTCTCAAAGAAGCAGGTCGCACCGAATGGGCACTTGCGTGCACCTGGGCAGTCGTCCTGTGGCATTATGAAGTGCTGCCTGGCGTGTGGGAGGGGTCTGATGTCGGCGATGTCGCCATCTGTGGATGCTTTCGCTCGCTTGAGTGCCTGGGGATCGTTGGCCAGGGCCTCGGGTTGGGTGAGCTTCTGCTGGCAGACGTAGTTGCTTCGGCCCTTGAGGATGGCGAACTTGATCGGTTGGGGATACGCCTTCTGGATCTGGGGCAGGTCCTTCTTGGCGTACTGACCTTGGAGTCCCTTGGTGGCAGTGGACACGATTACCGGTTCGCGGCTCTTGATGTGGGTGCGGTACGCCAGAGCGGGTACAACAGAGGCGAAGCTCTTACCCGTTCCGGTTCCGGCCCGGCCGATCAGGATACCCGTTCCCTCTCCGTTCGCTGTGTCAAGCGCCTCTGAGATCGCATCGACAAGCTCTTCCTGCTGCGGCCGTGAGGAGTACCCCGTGTTACTGAGGAATGCCTCCCACGTCGCGCGGATGTCCTTCTGTAGCATCGCTCTCCCTACTGGCTCTGTGCGTTCTGTTCAGTCGATGGGGCTAGCCTAGCGGATCGCCGGTGCTGCGGCTAGTCAGGCCATCTCGAAGCCGGCGTCGAGGCCGCACTGTCCGTGCGCGATGACCGAGTCATTGCTGTTGTGGTCCCAGAACTCACCCATCTCTTCATCCGCCGGCTCGCCACAGATCTGGCAATCCAGCAGGATAGTCCCGTCGTTCATCTCAATGGCGAAGTCCCTGGGCTTGGCGTATGCGTCGTCGTGGTCGTTGTAGTCTTTGACGATGGTGGGCTCGACTGGCAGGATGGTGTATGTAGTGGGGGCGCGGTCGGGGTTCAGGTACAGGATGGGGTACTTCGGCATGGCGGCTGGTCCCTTCTGTGTGGTGGCCCTAGTGTACTCCACCTGTGTTGCTTTGGGGAGGTCACAATCTTTCTTCGCTATTTTCTTTTCGGTCCGGTAGAGTCGGCCCACCGAGTCGATCTTTCTGTGGCTCTGTGTGTTATCCCCCTGGTCTATGTCAATGAATGGTTTGGAGTTCATCGTGGTCGTTCGTACTGGTACTGGTAAGCGTGGTCCCAAGCCTCGGTACGGGAACAAGATGCTCATTGGTTTCACCGATGAGCAGGTTAAGTTGCTTCGTCAGCTCGGGCGTAAGCGGGGTAAGAGTCGGTCCGCCCTCATTCGAGAGGCGGTTGTGTCGCACTTCTCTTCTGGTGTGGCGTGACTCCCTGGGAAGCACGGTGGTTGGAGAAAGGTCTCTCACCCCGTCGCACTCACACGTTCATCTATCAGGATGCGCTTGGTCGTCCTGTCGTTCGCAAGCAACGGTTCGCCCTCATGGACATCAGGGATGGTAGTTGGCACGGTCAGAAGACGTTCCTGGTATCGCATAAGTCGGTTCAGTCCCTTGTCCTGGGGGTAGACGGTTGGGACCCCGGTGTAGGCGAGTGGGGCTCAGGCCTGATGTACAACTTGCCCTATGTGATGGATGCCGAATGTGTGTGGTGGTGCGAAGGTGAGCGGGACGCTGATGCGGCGATTGGACTGGGTCTGATTGGGACCACCCACTACCAGGGCTCGGCTGGTGCTCGTGTGGACCAGGCCAAGGTGCTGCTTGGGGTACCGGAGATCCGCATCGTCATGGACAATGATGACGTGGGGGTACAGATTGCCGCGTATCATGTTGGGTTGCTGAAGGGGGCAGGGTACGAGGGTCGGATATCTGTGCTGCGTCCGCCCGAGGGGTTCAAGGATCTGCAGCAGGTAGTTGCCGGAAAGTTCGGGATCTCCTCCCTTATCCGAGTAGGGCCGAAGTACCTGGCACGTCTTAGCGAAGCGCTGGGGCCGCTGCAAACGGGCGCCGGACCGGACTACGCGGCAAGGGAAATCCGGGATGCGTTGCTGTCCCGGCGTTGGCGAGTGAACAAGGGTGGGGTGGAGCGTGCGTGACGATGACTTCAGCGAAGAGCATGATGACGATGCTGAGGACGGCGGTGGCTGGGTACTGCCGAAGGGCATGCACTACACCCTGGATGACGAAGGTAATGCTGATCGCCTGATCGATCGTTGCGGAGAGGATATCCGGTACGTCAAGGGGCGTGGATGGTTCGTCTGGGAGAAGGCAAGCAACACCTGGCTGTTCGATGAGGAGGAGATTCATCGGCGTTGGGGGAAGCTGACTGGTGAGGCATTAGCCGAGTGCGAGCGGGCCATGAAGCCCTTGCGTGCTGCTGGGGACGGGTTGGAGCCGGCTGAAAAGGCGCAGCTGTCGGAACTCAAGCTCCTCAAGAAGCACCTCAACAACTCTCGCAACATGGCTCGCATCCGGGGGTGCATGGAGGTAGCGCAGCATCGTTCGGAGGTACTGGTTGAGCTTGGTGCTATGGACAAGGCCAATGCGGATCTCAACTGTGGCAATGCCATTGTTCGCCTCAAGAAGACGGGTGCGGAGTTCATCCGTCCCAATAAAGCTAGGCTGTTCACGAAGCATACCAGCGTGGAGCTGCGTAAGGGTGCTGTGAGCGCTGAGTGGGATGGGTTCCTCGATACCTTCCTGCCTGAGCCGGAGATCAGGGCTTGGGCACAGAAGGTAGCAGGGTACACCCTGTTCGGAGAGAACCCCGAACGGCTGCTGGTCTTCTGCTGGGGGCCGACGTCGTCTGGGAAATCGACGTTCGTTGAGCTCATGATGCAGGCGCTGGGGTCATACGCAGGACCCTTCAGTCCGTCACTGCTGCGGGACAACCAGGATGAAAGAGCTAGGGGTGACCTGGTGGCTGCGTTCGAGCGACGGTTCATTGTGGCGAGTGAGCTTTCGTCGTCGTGGCGACTGCATGCCGATATGATCAAGAGGATAACCGGGCAGGACCGAATGCAGGCCCGGCTGCCGCACGCCTCTCGGTTCATTGAGATGGTGCCCCGGTTTACTCCGTGGATCGTGACCAACAATACGCCAACCATTGAGGAGGCAGACCAAGCCCTGTATCGTCGGCTCTGCGTTGTTCTGTTCCCGCATACGATCTCGGAAGAGGAAGAGGTTGGGGACTTCCGTCAGAAGTTTCTGGATGATAGTGACGGAGGTCGGGCTGGTCGGCTGCAGGCAGTGCTGTGGTGGCTTGTCGAGGGTTGGGATCTGTATGCTAAGGAAGGGTTGCTGGATGCACCCGAGTGGGTGAGTGCTCGGCAGATGCAGATCCGGGATGAGTTCAGCGACTTTGATATCTTCCTGGCGGAGCATTGTGAATGTGGTCCTGCTCCCGAGGGGTACCACGAGGACCGCAAGGCCCTGTACGAGGCGTACTGCGAATGGCATACGGAGAACAACGGTCATCCTCGGGATGCGCTTAGCGGGACGATGTTCGGGCGTCGGTTGTCGATGCGAGGGTTTGAGGCGAAGCAGAAGAAGATCAAGGGCCGGAAGATCTGGCGTCGGCTGGGGATTCGCCTGAAGGTTGGACACATCGACTTGTAGTGTGGTGGGGTAGGGGTACCCGGGTACCGACCCAGGTACCCCTACCCAGGTACCAGGGTCTGTGGTATACCGATCGGTTTCCTAGGGGACTGGGTTTGTACCTGGGTAGGGGACTGGGTCGAGAGACGAACCCAGGTACCATATGAATCCCCTGGTCGGAGGCCTGTGTGAGGGGTCTGGGTACCTGGGTTACTGGGTTACTTAAGTGGTAGTCTTAGATAGGATTATGGTAGTAGTAATATCCCTTTTATCTACGTATACGTATGACGTAGATGCACTAGGGAGGATTTGCAAATCGTACCCAGGTACCCAGGTACCCAGTCGAGTAGCGGGGAGTCAGTATCCGTTTTCCGAGTGATGGGCGGAGATGCCGGTGAACGATGGGGGAGTCGGGGTAGTCGGAGGGGAGGGGCAAGCGCTTAGAGAGAGGCTGGGGGCGACTACAGAAGGGTAGACGGGGTGCAGACCAGCAGTCCGAACGCCGTTTTCCCCGTTTTTCCCTTAGATTTCGTGCCCATCCAGCAGTAAACAGCATTCCATGCCGTAAACCTCGATATGCGCAGACAAAATGCGACGCGCTTCCTCATAAGTTGTGAATGGAGGCAGCACTTTTCCACCCTCTGGCCACTCCGGATCGTTGGCAATCAGTGTGAATTCTGGCAGCGCTCCGTGTGCACTGAGAGGCGCAGCCCATGGGTCCTCGAATGAGACACCGTGCGGGAAGTACTCCACAATGTCCCGCCCACGGTATAGTCCTTCTCGTGGGTGTCCTGCCCAACGCGAACCGTCCTTGGTGACCACCTGTCGCGCAACGTAGTCAGGACGGATTGGCGAGCGCGGGTGCGTGTGTGGGGCATAGGTCTGGACATGGATGACGGTCGAGATGACTGTGGGCTGCGGTTCAGAGGCTCGCTGCCACGTGTGCGAGTTGCGAGTGAGTTCGATCTCATCGCCGATTTGTGCGATGGCTGCGGGCTTGAGTGCCATTAGTGTGAGTGTCCTGACTTTGCGAATTGGGCATTGCGTCGGTTGTTCGCACAGCGAGAGCAGATGCCTCGCCTTTGGTCACGCTTCCAGACTACCCATGTGACCCAGAAGACGAGTGCGAGGATGAACAGCACCATTGATCCCATTGCGCAGATGTAAGACATGGCACCAGGAGTGTCCATCACATCGGCGGACAGGCCACCCTCTGAGAGGGTGGCCGTCACAACGTTGATCATCAGCCCACCGAGACGAGGTCGGCAAGGCGGATGGTCTTGGCGCCACGGTTCAGCAGGAAGAAGGTGACCTGGCGTGATCCGTCGGCCTTGCTCTCGGCCACCCTGATGGCGCGCTCGTTCGGGTTGACCGTGCCGGTCTCGTCCTTGCCCGAGGTGCGGTTGTGCCAGGTGATGTCCTTGCCCACGATGGCCTTGGCGATGGTCGCCTGGTCCGCGTCCTTGGGGTCGAACGGGAGGAGCATCCGGAGTGCGGCTTTCGTTTCGTCGTCGCGCTTCGGTAGGGTACGCTTCCCCGTGGCAGCCTTCACCTGAGACTTGACCTTGCGAGAGGAGACGCGTGAGTATTCGACAACGATCTGTTCGGGCTTCATTGCCGCCCGCTGGACCGCTGCGTTCTTGTTGCGCAGCGCAATCCTCCGGGAGCGGAAGCTGTGGAAGATCGTGCCGCCTACGCAGCGCGCTTCCTCCCAGGTGATGGTGATCATTTCCTCGCCACGAGTCGCCTCTGCGGTCGCGGTGAGCGCCTCAGGATCCACCTCAATGGCCGTCTTCCACCCGTGGGGTGCGATGGTCTGGGAGAAGAGGCTGGCCTTGGCCTGAGCGGCATCGACTCCCTTGGGCGCTGGGGGCCGCTTCGGAGGGGTCTCCTTGGTCGCCTTGGTCGGGCGTGCCCCGGCGAAGGGCTTGACCGGCTTGTGGTCGGGAGCCTGGGCGCTACCCGGGCAGCGGATCTTGGCCCTGAGGTCCTGGTGTACGGACAGCTGGCCCTTGATGAGCGCGATCCGGCGGCCGCAGGAGTTGCACTCCGTGCGCGTGTCCTTCTGCTCGCAGCGCTCGCCGTCGTCCGTGTTGTGGACGCGAATGCGCTTGCCGTCCGCGAGTGGCGCGCCCTTCTTGCCACAGGCTGGGCAGGTAACCTTGCCGTCGTCGTTGCCGCCCTGGACAGGGGCGACCGGCTTGCCGGTGCAGTTGGAGCCGTCACCGGCCTGGTGCCGGGCGAAAGAGGTTCCACTCGGGCGGAGTTCCGGCGTTCCCCAACAGCCATCACACATTGGCTGGGCGGACGCCTTGGTCTTTGCGGGCATCTCTGGTCCCTTCGTCGTGGTCGTGCCCCAAGTCTAGTGCTGAGCTGGGGCTGGCGGTATCAGCCGAACGGCTGACCCGGTCCGAGCAGCAGGGTCCTTGGGCGCCTGCTGCCCCAACCTAGCGGGCCGTGCGGTTAGATGGTGCTGTTGGGGTCGGTCCAGTCGTCGTCGTGGAGGCTGGGCAGGCCGGCCTTCTGCCGGTCGTGATGGACGGCCTGGACCGCGTCGTGGAGAGACTGGAAGTTGCCGTTCTCCATGACGGAGAGATCCATGTGCCCGTGTCCCGTGTACTCGACGTGGCTGACCCGGTACTCGCTGGTGCCGGTCTCGTTGATGATGAGATGGTGGTCACCCACTGCGGTCATCTCGAATTCGGTAACCGGTGTGCCGTTGATGAAGCGCTTCATGCCTAGCCCTTCTGCTGGACGAGGAGATCGATGGTGTCGATGAGTTCCTTGGCGCTGTTGCGGAGCGCGATGAGCCCTTCCCGGTCGCGCGGGGCAAGCTCGACGTCTTCTGCGTACTCGTCATTGAGGCCGGTCTCATAGACGTCGATGGCTTCGATCAGGTGCTGTGTCGTGGCGTCCATGCTGGTCCCTTCGGTGGAGTGATTCTCCAGGTGCCCAGCCCTCCGGAGAGGGCTGGGGTCCTGGGGCATCAGCCCTGGTCGGTCAGGTCCTGGACCGTGACGCGGATGCCCGAGGGCATCTTGCCGTCGAGGTGCGCCTTGCGCAGGTACAGGCTACCGATCTTGGCCTCGACGCCTTCCGCCGGGGTGACTTCGTCGTACTTGACGGCGCCCTTGGTCTCCTTGGCGAAGACCAGGTCCACCGTGACCAGGACGGGCGCGGTGGTGGCGGCGCTGTCGGCTGCGGCCTTGGCGGTTGCCTTGGTGGCGGTGGCGCGCTTGGCCGGGGTCTTGGCGGTGCTGGTGCTCGTGGTCATGTTGGTCCCTTCGTCGTGGTGGGCTGAGGTGCCCAGGGGAGGCAGGGGGTGCGGGTTCCTGCCTCCGAGTGTACCTCAGGCCATCTGGAGCTGCGGTGTCCAGTCGATCTTGGTGCCTCGCGCCTTGTTGTCCGCGCCACACGAGGGCTGGACGTTCGACCGGCGGTAGCTACCGCCGGGGATGATGCGGTCGGCCTGTACGGTCGAGCGGTCGAGCATGCATCCGCAGTGGACGCACGCGACCTTTTCGCCGTCGCCGCCCCACTTCGGGGCTGTGAGGAGGAAGGTCTTGCGCGCTGCGCGGTCCTTGTTGTTCCCGCGCTTTTCGCCGCCTGGCCTCATGTCTGGTCCCTTCGGTTGCCGTCCCGTTCACTACAACTACCGTACCCTGCGGGGTGGGCCGGCGGTATCAGCCTTTCGGTTGACCCCGCCGGCCAACTGGCTAGCGGTGGAAGTCTGCGGCCTGACGGGCGCTGACCGGCTTGCGGGCGCTGCGGGTCTGGGTGCGGATCTTGCGGGCTCGCTTCGTGCGGGCGGGCAGGACTGCCTGGTCCTGGTCGTCCCACTCGATGAGGCTCTGCAGGCTGCTGAACTCTGCCTTGGTCATGTCTGGTCCCTTCGTGTCCGGGCTAGTTCCCGGTGGCTGGAGAGCGTGCGGGACGCTCTCCGCCATCTGGGTGCTAGTCAGCCGGGGTAGAATGCGCGGTCTGCCTCGATGAACTCTGCGACTTCCTCGCAGGAGATCTTCTGCGGGTCGTGGCCCTCCCCACAGTCGTTGTGGAACGGGTACTTGGCGCGGGTTGCGTCGTCGTTGTCGGCCAGCCATTGGGCGTAGCTGAGGCCAAGGGTGTGGACGGCGTAACTCCGATCGACTTCGCCCTGGACGAATCCCCAGGCATCGATGAGATCTGGGTCGGCCTTGATGGCCTGCTCAGCATACTCCTGGCCAACGACGTACTGCCAGTCGGTGAGGTTCTTCATTGCTGGTCCCTTCGTGGGGCTGAGTTGCCCAGGGGACGGACGTGCGGGACGTCCGTCCGAGTGCGACTCAGGGGGTGAAGTCGATGCGGAGGGAGCTGGTGCCCCTCCCATTGCCCTGGGCCTGCGCGTCCCAGTAGCAGTTGGTGGAGTCCTCGGTCGGGCATGGGGTCGTCAGCGCTAGCCAGATGAGGATCATGAGCGTCAGCATGCGTGGGGCGCGTTCTTGTTGAACTTGAGGAAGCAGCTGGGGCAGGTCCCGTAGCGGGAGCCTGTGAAGCCACCGTGGAGGCTCTCGTCTGCGATCTTGTCGAGGACCCATGCCGGGGGCATGGTGGTCGGGCGTTGGGCATCGAGGTTGGCCCGTAGGCGAGCCCCGTAGGGGGCCGCTTGGGTCGCGATGGGCGCCCCTTCGGGCTGGCCACTGCGGTCACGGTACAGCTTGACGGACATTCCTGGTCCCTTCGTTGGCGCTGGTCCCGGTCGGAGAGCGTCCGACCGAGGCTCGCAACAACGACGATACCCGGGGTGGGGGTCTCGCGGTATCAACCTTTCGGCTGACTCCGCCTCCCCCAACCGGCCGTTCCGGCGGGGGAGGCTCGTTGAGCCCGGGAGGTCTGGGACTGGTCCCCTACTCGGAGCGGCTTGCGGGTGGCCCCGCTGGTGCGCCGTCTTTCGGGAGTGCCGGTCTGTGCCTTCCCTGGGAGATCCGTCCCTGGCCCTCGCGAGGGTCCGCACGGGGGTCCTCGCAGGGCTCACCTGCGGGGGCCGTGCGGGCTCGGTCGAGCGGAGTGCGGAAGCCCTGGTGGTGGTGCGGGTCTGTGCCGGTCCCTTCGGTGGTGCGCGTCTCCGGGGGCCGCCGGTCCGGTGGAGCTGCGATAACGCTACCCCTGGGTGCGGGTCCGGCGGTATCGGCCGTTCGGGTGATGCGGTCTAGCCGTTCGGGTGATGCGGGTCCTGCGGGCGGCACGGTCGCCTCGCCCCGCGCTGCGGGGGTCCTAGGCGGGTGCCTCGCCTCGGGGGTCGGGTGCCGGGAGCGAATCTCGGCGACCCCTCGTGGCCTGACACCAGTCTACGCCGCTGCCGGGCCCCACGGTATCCCCCGTTCGGCTGAGGTAGCCAGCCTACTGGTGGCCGGCCGGGGTGGGGAGGCAGACGCGCGTGCGCGACGCGCGGCCGTGCTGTGGTGTTCCGCGCGCGCGATGGCACCGTCCTAGGATGCTGCGGATCTTGGGCCGGCGTGGCGTATGATCTGCGGGCGCGCGCGGGGGCGGCACCCCCGATGTCGATCTTGAGCGCTCGTGGACAGACCCCTGTCTTTTTGCAAATTCCCCTCGTATGCCTTAGCACTGTACACTCCCCCTCCCACCCCAAGATATACTCCTCTCACGCGAAGGAGCCGATGACTATGACTAACACCAACGCTCGCCCACCCTCCAACTACGAGGACGTGACCGCTGCCCTCCTCAGCATGGGCATCCCCGACCCAGAAACAGAAATCCTCCCGCCACCCCACGCCCACGCCCGCACCGAGGCTCCGGGATACAAAGATATCCAACTGGGCCGCGACATGCAGATGTGGGCCCTCCGCATCCGAGGCTTCTCACAGGCCCAAATCGCCAAGCACTTCAGCACAAACACCAACCAGGTAACGACGGCTCTCCGCCGTGCCGCCAACTCCATCACCCTTGAGCTACCTGAGCATGTCATCAAGCTCGAACTGGAGCGCCTGGACTACCTCCTGACCAAGGCTCTCGACGTCCTGGAGGCCGAACACCACGCCTTCAACCACGGCAAGGTCATGTACAACCTGACCACAGGACAACCCTACATTGACTCCGGCCCAACACTCGCAGCAATCGACAAGTGCCTCAAGATTCAGGAGCGCCGCGCAAAGCTCCTCGGCCTCGACAAGGACCCAAACAACTCACCAACAGAAGACACCATTGAGTCCGAGCTGCAGAACATGATCGATGAGGTCAACGCCCGCGCCGAGGAACTGAAGAAGAACGCACAACAATGACAACCACCCCCGACCCCCTGGCCCAACGCCTGAAGCGCATTGTCACAAACACCCTGGAGGCTGTCGATGAACAAGAAATCGAAGCCACCATCCCACCCACGCACGATCCCCTCGACAAGACAGACTGGCTTCTCCCCGACCCCGACTTCGACCCACCAGACGCCAAACCAACCCCCATCCCCAAGGCACCACAACGAAGAATCATCAAAGTCAACGCCCACCCTGACCCACCTCCTCCGGGGAGCTTTGATCCCGGTCCTGCTGATCTTGATCCTCCTGATCATGTCATCACTGCCAGCACCACACCCCAACCAACACCCCAACCCACACCTCCACCAATCGACTACACCATCCCACCTCCGTATGACCCCGAATCATCCCACCCCTACTGGGTGACCCCCGGGATCACCTCTGAGAACTTCGACCTCCACACCTATCTTCAGACAATCCCCAACCTCACCCTTCTGCTGAAGCACCAGAAGGGCCGCCAAGCCCTCACCAAGCACGACCCCTTCCTGTTCGCCCTCACCTATCTATCGCACCATCTGCTGCAGGAAGGAGAGACCCTTCCAACCTTCGCAGACTGCCACTTCGAGTGGGCCCGGTACGCGCTGACCTGGGCCCATGCCCCCATCGCGCCATCCAAGAAGTACAAAGAGCAATTACTCCTGAACC
>WUUC01077690.1_pt1 | contig 76733 bp, 124 predicted proteins | sample 6278441 | NCBI WGS metagenome assembly WUUC01 (sample SAMN13675441, study PRJNA597444) | soil metagenome | isolation source: soil | place: USA: Washington | collected 2017-10
TGGTTGGTCGTGCGGGGGTCGCTCATCCCCGTCCACCCTCGATTGTACGGGTACTTAGCGTCTCACGCAAGCTACCAGTACTTCACCACGAAGTGCGCCACCACCAGGATCACCACGAACCAAAACGCTTCGGCGACCACCCCGGCGATGGCGAACACCGGCCAGCTGGTCAGCATCTCCAGCCAATCGCGTCGCCTCATCTCAGGCCACATTCCTTTCTTTAGCAGGTAAGGGCGTCGTACTGCGCCCACGTCTCGGTCCGGTCATGCAGCGGAACCGGCAGGTGATGCCCGAACACCCGCTTCCACGTCTCGAAGTCGGTTGGCGCCACGTACGCGCCGGACGCCATGTACTGGGTCCGCCCGGGGCCGGGCTCGTCGGAGGGACGTAGCACCAGGTAGCCGGGGGTGGTCTCGTCGAACATCACGGCGGGCGCGTCGGCCGTCGCAGGCGACTGTTCCGGCACGTGGCCGCCGACGATGGTCACCACGTCCACCTTGCTGCTGATGCCGCCGTTCGGAGAGTGGTTCCAGCCTGTCAGGATCAGGGCGCGTATGCCGTGCTGCACGTTCCTGGTCACGATCGGATTCCTTTCGGGTTGGCAAGCCGGGCCGAAGTCCACAGTCGCGGGGTGGCCAGCTCGGCCTCTTCTACAACAGCGTCCACGCACCCTCGGACGGGGGTCGCGCAGCGTTCCTGCAAGCGCGCTTGATCGCGAGAAAGGAGGAGAATGCACGACGCACCGACAGGTAGCCGACGTGCCGCTGGCCGTGCCGGTCACCGTTGCCGGAGTAGAGGCTGGCGCGCAGGATCTTGCCGCTGCGGGCGCCGACGTAGAGCACACCGTACAGGCCGTTGACGCCGCCCTCATCGAACATAAGCTGCACGGCGCCCTTGAAGGGCTTTGAGCCGTCCGGGCCGAAGTGCGGGTTAAGCCCCGCCTTTCCCAGCAGCGCAATGACGTTGCGGGTTGCGCTGGTGGTGGTGACCCCGGTGAGGTCGATCGCGGTCACGGCTGCTCCTTTGGCGTTTCGGGGGTCGCTCGTCCCCGTACAAGCACTAGTGTATAGGTACTTAGCGTCTCCGTCAACCAGTGGGGGCGGCTCCGTCAGCTTTCCAACACACCGGACACCCGGCCGCCCTGTGCGCGAACACGTCGTTGCCATGCCGCTCAGTGGCGATTCGATGGTGAGCAAGGCCCCAATCGCCGGTAACCAAGAGAACCTCAAATTGACACATTGTGTCGTCGGAAGGCCGACCGCTGGTGGCTGACACATACCCGTCCAAGTGGGGGCGGGTAGATCGCCTACGCCACACCACGTATTGCGGTTCGCTGTCTGCTATCTTCACGACTGCTCCTTCGTCCATATACCTCCAGTGTATAGGTACTTAGCGTTTCCGTCAAGCGGTTCGGTCGTCGTCCTCAACGACCTCCGCGTCCACCGCGCCCTCCAACTCACCGGCCGCGTGCGCCTGCAACCGTTCCGCCAACGCCGCGATCACATGCCCCTGCTCGATCTGCACCGGCCCCCCACCAGGCCCCGACACCTCCAACGCGGCCCGACGCGCCCACCGGTCCGGGTACGCCCGCGCCGCGAACTCCAACGCCACCTTGCCGTCCGGCGGGGCGAACTGCCGCTCCGTCTCCACAGCACCGTTTGGCAACGTCCGGGTGACCTCCTTGAGTACTTGGCCGCCCATAATGACCCGCTGAATCTGGCCGACCACCCTCACCTCCGATTCCGCCCGCGCGCGCGATACGGCGTCGCAAAATTCGCGCTTGGCCCGGGGGGCGCCGGGCGCTTCACCTTCCTTGATCCACCGGAACACGGTGGACGGGTGGACCCCGGCGTAGTTGGCGGCGGTCTCCAGGTAGTTGCCTGCGCGGACGGCGGCCACGATGCGGTCGGCGACTTCGGCGGTGAGTTTGGTGGGTCGGCCTCGGCGGGCTGGGGTGCTGGTTGCCATAGCCCGTCTTACGGTGCCCGGTCAACCCCGTTTGCGTCATCTGCAAACGCAGCGCTACCCATTGCGGCCGGACGGAGGGAAGCGTGCCGTTACGACGGCGGGGGGAGCGGCGCGGCCGGGGTCGTTTTTACCTATGCGCACCCACCACGAAGGCGTGCGCGTGCTACGGTCCCGCTAGGGGTAGGCGCCCTGTAGGTGTCCTCTCTCCGTGCGGCCCGCCGATGCGAACCGGCGGGCCGCACGTTTACGTTTTCGGCCGCCCCCCGTCTTCCCGTCCCGGGCTGTCCCGTTTTGGTGGCTATCCTTTTTGTTCCACGACGTTCCAAGTTGTGTCATCTACGCGGGTCGCGGCCAATCGTGCGTACAGTCGGACCCATCCTGGGGATTCTGTCTTCGCGGTGGGCTTCTCGGGCGAAGGGTCAAGGCCCGGGCGGGTGCCAGCCCGCCCGGGCCATCACACTGTCCAGCCGGTGTTGAACTCTGACGCAGCGCCCCGCTTGAGCATGTTGCCCCGGTCGGCAAGTCGGTCGACTTCCTCGGCGTCCATCTGAAGCCGTCGCCCGATCTCGTTTGGCTCCAACCCCAGCTCCAGCAGCTCGGCCACCAAGTCGGCCATGCCGAGCACGCGGTGGGTGCCGCGCGCCCGGTTGTGCCGGATGGTGGCCAGCCTCGCCAGCACGGGGTCGTCGGCGTGCAGGACGACGACCGGCACCAGGCCGCCGGTCAGCGCGTACACTTTTGGGTCTCCGGAGGTAAGCCAACGGTGGTAACCGTCCGCGATTTCGAACAGCGGACCGGCTTCGTCTGCGCTTTCCCGGTAAGTGACGATCGGCATCGTCCAACCATTTTCCAGGATGCTGAGCTTAAGCAATTCCCGTTCGGGTGGTGCGGCGTGATTCGGGTTCCACGAGTTGCCGGTTAGCCGATCACGGTGTATCCAGCGGAGCCTTGAGACGGGTTGCGCGTCGACCCCCGCCGGGCTGGACGGTGCTGGCGGGCGGACGGTCATGGCGTCTCCTGGGCGTCTTGGCGGGCGTAAGCGGGCACCAGCGCCCACGCGTCGGCCGGGGGACGGCCCGGGTGGGCCAGTTCGCCGAAGGTACCGTCGGCGAGCACTTGGTCAAGTTCGGCTGCGTAGCGTCGCCACATTCCAACGGTGGGTCGGCCCAGATCGTCGGCCTGGATGTTGTAGGCGGCAGGGTTGCGGCTTTTCAGGTCACCGCGCATCGCGATCCGGAGCGCCCAATCCCAGGAGACGCCGCTAAGGGGGTGGAACGCTTTGACCACGATCGGGTCGCTCGTGTTCCGGTAGTGCCGGTACACCTCTTGGTGCAGCTTGCCTGCGACCACCGCTGCTTCCTTCGGCCAATGCTTGGCCAGGTAGTGCCGCACGAAGTCCGGCCACGGCATCCCCGGCGGCTTCTGTGGGCGTTCCCCGAAGGAGTACAGCTCCGTGGTGGCGTATCGGGCCGCTGCGGCTGCGCCAGGGACCCGGACGCACATCTTGTCCCACACTTCGGGGAAGCAAGCCGCGAACATGTGCAGTTTCTGCATGGGTTCTTCGCCGAAGGCCGGGCTGCACCGTTGGGCACCCGGGGAGATCCCCATCATTGCCATCCGGTCGTAGGCTTCGTTATGGTCCCACCCAAGGCGCGCAGGCGCCGTCCACACGTCGGAGGTCCGCCAGTCGTAGATCGGGTAAGCCTTGAACACGTTGCCGTAACCGGTGGGGCCGTCGAACTTTTTGATGTAGTTGACGTCGCCGTGCCGGGCGACCGAGGTGACCGCGTGCGCACGGGTCCGGGACTCGGCGCCGCGAATCCCCATCAACATGGCCACGTTCCCCAGTTCGGGCGGCACGAACAGGCCATTGGTGTCAGGCGCGGTGAGCCGCGCCCCCGGCGGGTTGATCGGGAAACCCTTCAATGTGGTGATCGCCTCAGGGGGCAACGGGCGGCACCACAACTCGCGGGCTTCTGGCGCCCACGGCCACCACCACGGATTGGTGCGTGAGCAGGCGTTGCGGTGCTTGAACGGCAAGCACATCCATTCCAAAGCGACGTCGTCGCGTTGAGAAACGCGCCGCACGTACGCTTCGGTCTCGTACGGGATTGCCTCTTCGTCGTAGTGCAGGACCCGCAACGGCAAGTGCCGTGCGAAGCGTGGGTCGGAGTTGGCGACCTCCAGTGTGACGTTCAGCACGGCAGTGGAATCCTTGCCGCCAGAGAAAGCGACAGCCACCCCGTCGAAATCGTCGAGCAAGCGCGCGACGCGTTCGCACGCCAAGGTGTACACGTCGACATCCAGCATCGTGCGCTTACGTGCCTTCACCGTCAGCCGGTAGTCGTTCGATGCACGGTCGGTCATGGCCACCCCCTTGCTTAGCAAGGCTGACTTATTCGGACTCCACGAAGATCGGGGTGTCGACGACGTGGCCTACCCAGTCGGTGAAGACCATCCGTTCGGGGGAGTCGACCGGCTTGTGGGGCGCGCCGATCGCCAACAGGACGTGGTCGGACGGCCCGGCGCCGACGGCGTGCGGGACGAGGCCGTCGACCATGTACAGGTCGCCGGGACGGACGTCGTACGTCACTTCGTCCACGGTGATGGTGCCGGTGCCGGAGACGCAATACAGCAGGTGGTCGCCGGGGTGGGTGTGCACGGGGAACTGTTTCGTCGCGGGCACCCAAAGGATGTCTGCGCCAAGGTGACCGTTAGAGTGCAGCCCAAGCCCGAGCGCGTCGGCGCCGTGTACCGGCACCCCCAGGTCGGCGACGACGCTCGCCAGCTCTCCCAGGTTGACGATGTTGATGGGTGGGGTAGCTCTCGTCATTGACGGGTCTCCTACTCGGGGTGGGCGGCAAGGAAATGTTCAGCCACCGCACACAACGCGACTGCGGAGGTGTTCAAGTCGAGGGCGTTCTGGGCGCGGGCCAGCGCCTTGCGGATGGTTTTGCGCTGGTCGATGCTGACGACCCACGACACTTGGACGTACTCGGCTGGCGAATCGTCGGAGTTTGCGCCGTCATCGTCGTCGCTTCTTTCTCCGTCTTCGCCCTCGCCCTCGCCCGTGTCGGAGTTCGGGTCTCCGAAGTAGCCGGACGTGCGGTCAGCGTAGGTGCCCAAGTCCCGCAGCAGCTTGTCGAGATCGTCGGTGGTGAATCCGGTGACGTCCAACAGCGTGGGGTCTATGTCGACGATTTCTTCGAGCAGTTCCGCGAGCGTGCCGTCGTCCCATCCGCCGATCTCAGAAAGCCGGTTGTCGGCGACGCTGACCGCTTTGGCGTGGTCGTCGTCGCGGGACGCCCAGCCACGGATGACCGGCACCCGCCACTCGCCGTCGGCGGCGTCTACGCCGTCCGGCGGCGGCTCGCCGTCGGCGCGCATCCGCTGCAACGCGGCCAGGCGCCCGTGCCCGGCCACAAGTCGCCCGGTGCGGTCGTCGGGCAGCAGTGGGATCGTGAACCCGAACGTACGGATAGAACCGACCAGCTTGGGCAGGTCGTGCTCGCGGGCGTTCCGTTCAGCGGTCGCGACGTCATCGAGCGGAACGTATTCGATGCGCCTGGCTGGTGAGGTGGTGGTCTTCACGGAGCCGCACCGTACGGCGTTGGGGTGGTTAACGTCGCCGGGTGCTTTGATTCCCCGGCCGGTCCGTGGACGACTTCACCCCTGTAGAAGCCGTCCGCCGGACCGGCGGGGTAGTTCATGGTGTGTTGCGCGCGCGGGGACGTTGCTTGCCGGTCCTTTTGGTCTTCGTCTTCGTGGCGGGTTTCGCCGCCGGGATCGAACCGGGAGGTGCGCCGCCTCGTTCCCGAAGAATCTCGTCAAAGATCGGTGTCGCTTCCCAGCGGGTCCCGCCGGGAAGGCGTCCAGCCAACGGGTTTTCATGCGGCGCGTCGGTCATGTCGCCGCACCGTACGGCGTGAGAACCGTTAGGGTCCTGGGCTGCTGGACCCCCCTGATGGCAGCAGCCCAGGACCCCCCACGCGTGCGGGGTGCAGAACGCGACAGAACAGCCCCTGCGTGTGGCCACCGGAAGTGGACAAGGCCCCCCCCGCCACGCTCTGCACCCTTGGGGGGACGGGGGACTTGTGCGCGGTTTTGGATCGTTCCCCGTGCAGGTCCACCCGTTCCCCCTCTAACCCCCTCTTGATGCGTTTGGAACGATACGCCGGACGGCACACGGCGAACAACCCGTTCGCCCGAACTGGCAGTTCGCGTTGCGGACAGCGCGCCGCATTCCTGTCCCGCTTAGGTGGATACGGCCCGAAAAGGCAGGCCAGGCCCCGGGCTATTTTCCGGCGAGCTGGCCGCATCGGGTGTTGGGCTGGCGGCCTAGCTGCGTTTCGTCGCTCACAAGGTCCGCCATAGACACGTCAAGCGCTATCGCCAACCGTTCCAACGTCGGCAAGGACGGTGTACGTGACCCCGCTTCGATCATCTCGACGTAGCGAGGGGTGGCGTTGATCCGTTTAGCGACCTGAGTCACCGAAAGCCCCCGGAACAACCGGTAGCGACGTACCCGTTCGCCGATGTACTTCACGACATACCCCCGTGATCGTTGCGATGTGGGGATGGGAAGACGTGGCCGACCGTGCTGCCCACAAGTCTAACGATGCCACATCGTACCGGGGTACGAAACGTAGTGCGTCACTCGGGGTAACCCGTACCGTCAGGCGTTGCCACCAAGGTGGCGTTCCCCACTGCCACGGTGAAGTCGTGGCGGCCGAGCGGCAACACCGCAATCCCGGTCACGCCAGCGACGCCGCTGATCGCCGTGTGCGTGCGTGTGACATGCTCGCCATAGGCTTCCCCGTCCGGTTCGTCGTCGGCAAACACGTGGATGGCAAGCGCATACAAGTCCAGGTCCGACATGGGCGGGGCGGGCTGCGGCCGCGCATTGGCGGGCAGCAAGTAGCACGTCACCCCCACGCGCGGCTCGCCGTCGGCGTCTTCGATGGCGGCCGCCAGTGCGCGGCCGATGGTGACCGCGTCGGTGCCGTGCGCCCGTGTCACGGCGGCCATGACTGGGATCGTCCACGGGGGGTGCTTTTTCATGACGACAGTGTGCCCGCCCGCAACGACGAACCGGGGCCGTCCCCTGTCACGCAGGAGGCGGCCCCCGGCCCTAGATGGTGATCAGAGGTCTTTGATCGCATCCCAACTGAAGACCAAAACGCGAATCGCGCAGGCGGCGACAACGACGGGAAGCATCACGCCAAGGGCGGTGCCGTAGCCCATGAGCGGGAAGAAATCCCACCAGCGGTGAACGTTCCCGACCGCCGCCATCAGACCGGCTGCTGCGCTGAGCCATGCGAGGGCGGCGACGGCCAGGGCGTAAAAAACCTTTGTCATTGGACTGTTCCTACCTGCTTGCAGCGATCGACGCGGTGATCAGCCGCAGTTTGATCTGGTGACGGGTGCCGCGCCGTTCTTCGCGCAGCAGCGGGCTGCGCCTGCGGCCGGTGTTCCGTTCGCGGCGGGCGCCAGCACGATTGAGTGCCATGATGCTCCTCCAGTCTTGGCCGGGGTCGCTCATCCCGGACACTCCCCCCATTGTGGGGGTACTTAGCGTCTTGCGCAAGTGGGCAGTGGCGCGTCGCTTACGTGTCGCCGAGAGCCTGTTGGACTGGCACGTCGCGTGGTTCCGCCTGGGGGCTGTAGACCCGCCAAGCGATGTGATTGATCTTGGCGGTTTGGATCTTGATGAGACAGTCTGTGGTCCCGCTGGAGTCGTCCAGGCAGAACACCAGCGCGACTTCGGCCCCAAGAATCACCATCTCGCTATTGCGAAGATGCCCCGCCGAATGTGGATGCGCCCGCCAGTCGGCGGGGTGTGGTTCGACGTCCACAGCCGCCTTATCCGGTCTGGGGTTGTCGCGGCGGCGGCTCGCCCATTCGTAGGCGAACCGGTCGACTCCCGGCGGGTACCGGCGTTCGGGGTCGTATCCGACCACAACAAGGAGCGTGTCGCCGGGTTGAAGCATGTGCCACTGCCGATCCAGCGCCTCATGTACGATCTGGGGCCACTTCCAGGTCCGAGACCCGGAGACTAGCGCCCGCCGTACGGTCACACCGGTTTCCGGTGACGACCCGGCGGCCGTGCACGGTTCCGTGCTCGACGCAGCCATCTGACGTTATCCATGATCGGCTTGTCGTCCGGGGGTTCGTATTCGTCCGGAAGCTGTTCGTCGGTGGTGCGTCTGTACGCCCACCAGATCCCCACTGCCGCCACAGCGGCCACCACGGCGGCCAGGCCGACGGCCGCCCACATCATCGCGACCTCCGGTCCATCACCACGTTGTACAGGTCCCGCGCCCACGCGGCGTCCCCGCACGCGGTGTGTTGCGCGTACCGGTCCGGGTCGAGCCCGGCCGCCCGCGTTAGCGCCTTGGAATCCCACGGCGGCCGGACGCCAAGCATTCCGGCCGCCAGTGTTACGACGTCTATCAGGTGGTAGTTCCACGGGTCCTCGTCCGGCCCGACGCAGCCGTTGCGGTACAGCAGGTCGAACAGCCCCAAGTCTTCGAAGTTGGTGACGGCGCCGACCAGGGTCGGCTTGTCTCGCAGCCACGGCCCGTCCATCAGCCGTTCCGCCACTTCAAGTTCGGGATAGACCGGTCCGGGCTTTCCGGTCCGCTCAGGGTGCCGTTCGTGGAAGCCGCCGATCTTGAGTCCGACTTGGACGTCTTCGGGGAGCCCCTCATACCATTCGTCGCGCATGTCGCCTGCCACCAGCAGTTGGGGAGCGCCCGGCAGCAGATCGGGGAGCCGCAAATCGTCTATGCGGGTGAACATGTGCAAAGGGTGCTCGGTGCCGTCGGGTTCTTCGCGGATGCCGCCGGTCTCCCAGATGCGGCGGCCAAGCGGCAGGTAGGGGCGACGGAGGCGGGTGGTTTCCGTATCAAGAAACAAGATCGGGTCGGTAGAGCGTTCGGGCATGCGGCCGTCCGCCTTTCGGTGTGGGATTTCGCGAAAGCTTATGAACACTTTCTCCGGACCACGGAGGTGATGGTTCCGGTGGTCCGGCGTTAATGTCCAGTCACCAGCGCCCAGGCAAGACGGTCGCCGACGCTCCGGTACGGCGCATGCGACGCGCGTGCAACCGGGCGCCGGTCTTGGTCCGGCATCGGTCGAAGGACACGGCGCCTGCGACGCGTTGCTTGCCGCAGGCGTCGGGCTTGTACATGGGCGCATGTCCGTGCACGGGCGGGTCGTTGTGGTTGCGGCCCACAGTGCGGGCCACCGTGACAATGATCATAGGGGTACTCCTGGTCTTTGGCCCGGGTCGCTCGTCCGGGCGTTTCTACGAGAATACCCCCCGAACGCGTTGAGCGGCCGCCTGCGCCGCGTCCCCGCGTCCCGGGGGGTTCTCTTCGTACGGTGGTGCGGTCAGTCGCCGGAGACGTTGAGGCTTCCGCCGGACGGCAACGGGATGACCTTGATCTTGCCGTCCTGGATCGCCTTGTACAGGATCGCTTCGCGTCGGCCGAGCACCTTCACAAGGTCCCGCAGCGACTCAAGTTCGGTCTGCACCCGCAGGTTCTGGTTCCGCTGCGTCGCTGCTTGTTCGGCCGCCTCCTGCGTCGCCGCGAGCGCGTTTCGCACGGGGAGAGGCGGTTGCGGCTGCTGCAAAGTCAGACTGAACGCGCCGCACTTACCGTTGCCGGTGTAGGACGGGGAGCAGAAGAATTGGCCGCCCGCGACAGTGTTGACCTGGGTGACGACCTTCTCGCCGACCTGCGTCTCCCATTTGTCTTTGACTGCCGGGTTGGAGTACAGCTCCTTCCACGTGTATTGCTTGGCGACTTCGTCCATCGTTCGGTCCAGCGGCTGCTGGAGGTATGTCCCCAGCAGGTCCAACCAGCCCGTGTCCGTCCAAGCCTCGTACTTGATCCCGATCCGCTCGTGGAACTGCTGCAACGTCTTGCAGTCCGTGTTCAAGCTGAAGGTGGCGACACCGGCCACATCCATCGGGAGAAGGTCGCGGGAGACAACACTGAGCATCTTGGTCTCCCGCGAGGCCGTGTTGTCGCTGAACTCGTACGACCGCTGCCCGGCGGGATAGACGTAGATCGTGTCGCCGGGGCCGTGGTACTCGCGGTCACCCGGCTTGACGCAGTTGTCGAAGTTTTTGGATTGGATGGCGCCGCCGTTGAACTCAACCCCGGCTTGATCCGGCCCCAGCGAGGCGGAACAGCCGGTGGCGAGCACCAGGGCAAGCGCGCCCGGGATGAAGAACCGTCTTCTCATGCGATCTCCTTGGGGTTTTTGAACTTTTGAATTTCGTCGAGCACGATCGTCGCAAGCGCCGGGTCCACGTCACGGTGTTGCCAGGCCCGTTCCCGCAGGCCGTCGATGAACCTTCGGTGTCGGTCCAGTTCCCCGTTGACCTTACGTAGCGCCCGGCCGCGCCGCTCGACGAGCAGACCGGCCAGCACGCACAGCCCAAGGAACCCCAACACCGCCGCGAACGCGGAGAGTATGACCATGCTTACACCTCCAGACCCATTGGAAAGTCGGCGATTTGACGTACGCGTGAGCCTGGTCCGCCCCCCCCACGTGCGTGGGGAGCGCCCCGACTTTGGCCACGGAATCCGATCGTCAGGCAACGGCGCGCCCGCATTAGCAGCTGCAAGTCCAGCCATCGGCCAACGGCGTAATGTCCTTGTTCAGGCCGGTTCCGGGACCCACTGCACGTTAGTGAGCCGGGTGCCTTCAGGGGCGTCAATCTCCAACAGCACCGAATTCCTCACGTCCGGGTGTTGGGTGATGTTGATTTGCCATGCAGGCAACGGGACGTTTTCGTCGGGCTTACCGACACCGAACGACCAGCAGTCGTCGTACAGCGCCTCCACCTGCATGACGTCGGTTCCGCCGGGGGCAACAAGGTTGCCGCGCCACACGACCGGACGAAGGCCGTAGACGGTGAACTCGTCGGCGCCGTCGCAACCTTCGACCTTCACGAGGTCGTCCGACTCGCCGTAGATTCTGATCATTTCAGTCTCCTCGCACGTTTTGGGTCGCCTTGATCTCAGCAAGGCCCGACCTGACGTATTCGAAGCCCAGCTGCGCACCGTCGAACTGGGCTGTGGCCACGCGAAGCATCTGACCGACGGTTCCGAGCCGGATCGCCGTCATGTCTTCCGGCGCGTCGTCCTCTTCTGCCCGCAACATCAGTCCGACATCATCCACGACCGAGCGGGTAGCGGCCGTGATGTCCATCAGTCTGGCCACCACCCGCTGAAGGTCCAGAAAGTCGGTGTCCGGATTGAACACGCATATGCCGTTCTCATTCCATTGGGCGAGTTCGGCTGCGGCCTTGGCCAAGGCCGCGTGCAGGTCCTTTATCGCGACGCTCATGGCGTCCTCTCGTCCGAGGTAAGCGCTTGGATAGCCCGCTTGATCAGCTTGTCGCCCTCGAAGGTGTCTACGTCATCCCACCCCCAATCGGCGTCATAAGAGCCCTGTATGAAGCCTGCGCGGGCAAGCGGTTCATACAAGTCGTACCGCCAGCCCGAGTTTCCCAACGGACGCTTGCCGCTGAACTCTTCACCCCTCTCCCACAGGGCGGCCAGCAGCGCCACCAGGTAGCCACCGATGGTGGTCGCGTCGGCGTCGTTGCCGGTCGGCATGGGGACAGCGAGAATCTCGCGTCCGGTCGGTGTCGTGCTCACGGTGCTGGCACCCCCTGTTTCGCGCTGTTTCCGTCGCGTCGAGCGGCCAAAAAGCCGGAGACTTCCGACCAAAGCCAGACCCGGCCCGATGCCAGCTCGCGCACCGGGTTGGGGAAGTCGGACCAGCGCTTGGTCCAATTGTGCACAGTCGAAGTGGTGACTTCGGCGCGCTCAGCGATTTCGGCAAGGCCGACAAGATCGGCGGAGTCCAGGCCGATGCGGGGCGCGGTGACGTCGAAGCCCTTGCCGTCCGGGCGGCCGACCGGGGCGACCGTCCACGTACAGTCGGAGTTGGAGACGTTCCGCTCGCCCCATCCGGCGGCGGCCGCGCTCGTCGGGAACGGCGAATACAGGACCAACATGTTGTCGTCGTCGTCACGGTCGGTCACGACCACCGCCCACGTACCTGCACGATGGTGGCTGTCAAGGAACGTGACGTGCACGTCGGCGACCGGCTCCTGGTCCAGATCCCGGACGGTGACGAGCGGGACTGCGCGGCTATGCTGGGGCGACACGTCGTCTGCTGCCCTGCTGACGAACTTGGTGGTATAGATCACAAGGACCTTCACAGGTGGTAGCAGTTGATGTCAGCGGGGTAGGGCCAGACGCCACCGTCCGCCGTCGGCTCACCGTCGGCGGAAACATGCAAGTAGAAGTTGACGTCGAAATGGTCGACCATGCTGTCGGACCGGTCGTAGTTGTACGCCTGGCCGATGTCCCACAGCTGCTTGGCCAGCGCCGCGAGCTGCGGACCGGGGGTGGGCACCTTGTAGTCAGGCTGGTTGGCGTACGGCTGCCGCCAAGTCCACCAGTCGGTCCGAACGCCCTTGATCGTGACATAGAGGGACCGGCCGCCGGAATAGTACTCACCCTTGACGTAGAACCGGATCTCCTTGGGGGCGTCCGCAATCGGGTTGACGGTCTTCAACGCGCCGGGCTTGGCGGCCCTCCGGCCGATCTTGCGTTCCATCTGGATGTCGGCGCGGATCATCCTGTTCAGCGTGCGGTTGTCGACGTACGTGCCTGCGTACTTCTCGCCGTACCAGCCGTCCGGCAGCCGGTAGTACTGGCCCCACGCCTCACGGGTCCGGCTTGCCTTGTCGCCTTGTTCGGCTGCCTTGCGGCGCAACCTCTCGATGGCACGACTGGCGGCGTCCCGCTCGTCCTCGTTGCTCGCGCGCCGCATCAGCTCGGCTGCGATCTCGATTTTCGCCGCGTAGTCCATGTTTGCTGCTCCTTCTGCTCCGGCCCGGGTCGCTCAACCGGACACAGCTCCAGTGTATGGGTACTTAGCGTTTCCGTCAAGCTAGGTGGATCAACTGCGGGTGACGGTAGCGACGTAGCCGGTCGGCACGGGCGCCCAGGTGCCGTCCAACGTCCACCCCTTCTTCGTCAACAGGTCCTCGGCCTCACGCTTTGCGTCGTCGTGGTCGCCGTCCCTGGCGTCCATGGCAGTGATGGCGTGGAACAACGGGTCGCCGGTCGATGACCAAGCGTCTGGGTCGTCCGGCTCGCCGCGCAACTCGTCGCGCAGGACGGACACGTCAGCGTTGGATTGGTCGAGGCATGTGCTGTCCGTGGTGAGCCAGGCCGTGAAGTGCTCCATAGCGTCTCTCTTCGAATTTCGTTCCGCCCGGGTCGCTTCATCCGGCTACTATCATTATGCGGGGTACTTAGCGTTTGTGTCAAGCTGTGTAGGTCGCCGTATCCGGCAACGGGTACAGCTTGGCGAACCCGCCCTCGTTCTCGACCTGGCATCGCACTTCGAATCCGCACCCGCACACGATGAACACCGTGACGTCCACCGCCACCCACTCGTACGTAAGGGTCCGGCCACCAGCGGTCGCCATACGTGATGTCAGGCGGGGCTCAATGCGCCCCTGAGCGCGCAGGCCCGGCCGTCCGCAGTGCGGGCACGGGGTCGCCCCTACGGCTGGGAAGCGTCGGTCCAGATCCGACGGGACCAGGGTGCTCACGGGCCCTCCGACAAGTCGGCGATCCGGTCGGCGATCCTCAGGCAGGCCGCGCACGTCGGGATACGGTCCTGCCCGTCGTCGGACCGGTCGACGCCGCGCAGCGGGTCCCTGTCCGTGCCGTTCCGCGCGGACCGGCGCGTCCGTTTTGCGGGCGTCTCGCATAGCACTTGCTGAGTCTCGCGATGGAACCTCCCAGCGCGCAGGTCGGCTTGGACGACGATGTGTTCGCGACCGGACTGGTGGGAGCCGGTGTGCACCATCGTCCAGTTGTGCCCGACCGTGACAGGCACCGGCAGTCGGACACGCAGGCCATGCCAGGCGGCGCGGCGTTCCGTCTCTCGCTGCGCTTCGGCCTGGCGGTATTCGGTTTGCGCCCGCTCGAACGCCTCGCGGCGTATCCGTTCGGCGGCGGGCACCGGCCGGTTCGGTTCGGCGGCCAATGCGTTCGCCAACAGGGTGATCTCCCACGGTTTGACGCGGTTCCAACCCGGGTACGGGCGGCCGAGCACGGCCGTTGCCCATTCATCGTGGAAGCCGGTGGCCTGTACGACGCGAAGGGCTCGGGGGTCGATGAACGATCCGTTCCCGCTTACGTTCGCGCGTAGGGCGGCAAGTTCGTCGAAGGTGAGGTTTGTGGCGTCACCGGACACGGGTCAACCTCCTTGTGACCTTGAACCAGCGCGGCCTTTCGATCGAGTCGGCGGCCTCGATAAGCGAATCGGCGGCGCGGTCAAACTGGGACGCGGCCCACCGCCTGCGCTGAGCGGCAACGGGATCGCGTTCGGCGTCCGCGATCTCCCGCCAACGACGGGCGGTGTCCCGGAAGGTGTCGGCTGCGCCTCGGTTGAAGGCGGCGGTGTCTTTGAGCGACCGCCGTATCGCCCGGAGCTGCCAGCAAACCCAGGCCACGGCCGCCATCGCGGCCGTGGCCACCACCAGGTTGACGGTCATGCGGTCACGGCCTCCAGTTTGCGCACCACGGCGCAGCGGGTGAGGTGGGTGTGCTTGGTTCCCTGGTATTCGTCGTGCTTCTTGATCGAGCCTTTGAGGATGAACCGGGCGCCTTCGTCCTCACCCAGCTTGTCGTCGGACGCGAACCACTTGTACAAGTTGCCCTCGGGGTCCGCCAGCGTGTAGAGGGTGACGGCGCCGTAGGCGCCGTCGATGTAGCGGATGCCGACCACGGTGACCTCGATGTCGCGGCGGTCCATCTTCTCGCCCTTAGCCGCGACCCGGCCGACCCATTCGCTTTCGGCGCCGACCTTGGCCTGACGTTCGCGGGTCAAGGTTTGCTCTTGGTGGCGGGCGTGCGCCTGGGGAGCGGACACGACCAGGCCGAAGTTGCGGGGGCTGGCGTGCTCGGCGGCGATGCACGCCTTGAGGTTCAGCACGTAGTCGCTGGGGCCGTTGAAGTCGTCGGACAGAACGAAATCCTTGACCTGCTGGGCCTTGGCCTCAGCTTCGGCCGCGACCGGTGCGAGACTCCGGGCGAACTCGACCTCGGCGGAATTCTTGCGGTTGGGGTAGAGCGCCATCTCCACCAAGACCTTGGTGGGGGTGGCGCCGCACCCGGCCTGGGAGGCGGGGACGAACCCGTTGGTTTTGATGACCGCCCACGCGTAGGTGAGCACGGTCATGGTGGAGTAGTCGGCGCGGCCGCCACCCGCGCCAAACCAGCCGTCGCCGTCTTTGGTCGTGTTAGGACCTTCAAGGAATGAGATCGTGCCGGTCCAACCGATGAAGTCCTTGATGCAGGACCGGCCGACCTGGAGCTGCTCGTCGGTGTCCATGTTGCGCATCATGTAGGTGACGCGGCGGCGGCGGACGGTCTTGCAGTGGTCGCACCAGCCTTCCTGGAGCCGGTCGCGCTTCGCCTGGGGGGCGCCGGGGACGCTGCGGACGATGAGGCCCGCGTGCTCATCCCAGTCGAGGGTGGCGATGAACTGCCAGCCGTCGTACGCAGGGGCGACCCCGCCGATCTTGACCCTGTATTCGGTCCACTCGCGCTTGAGGCCGGTGTCCTCGTCGACCTCGACGCGGACGACCGGGGTGACGGTCATGTCGAGGCGGCCTCCGAGCCCCTTCTTGGCGGCGCGCTTGTTGATCTTCTCGATCTTCTCTTGCGTGGCCGCGAGCTGGCGTGCGTCGATCTGCCACTCGAAGGTTTCGTAGCTGCACTCGTCCACGTTGTCCTGGCCGGTGGTTTCCGTGTCGGTGGTCATCGTCTGCTCCTCGGGCGCCGGGGCCGCTCGTCCCGTTCACCTCCAGTGTATAGGTACTTAGCGTTTGCGTCAAAGGGTGCGCCGGGGCAAGTTAGCTGATCGGCTCATCGATCAATGGGCGGGCCCGGAACTTGGACTTGAACATAACCCCCCCCGCTCCCGGGTCAGTAAATGGCAACGCCAACGTGACGCAACAGCCGTCGAAGACAATCGGCTGCCCGCCGACGACCACGTAATTGCCACGATCAATACGGTCACGACGGTCGCCGGTCTGCCGGTACAGCTCTGCGAGCTTGTCAGGGTCCGGTTCGGTACCGTCGTCCTCCAGGAGAGGCATCGCCATAACGGGCACCTCTTCGCCGTACTGGTCAACAACGGTGTACAGGCTCGACGGCGGCGCCCACGGCAACCCTGCCTCGTATGCACGCTGCAATGTTGCGTGATCGTAGGGGTTCGCGCTTGCGCGGCGGCCCACCTTGTACACGACGCCGTTGATCAGATAGGCGGTGCGGTCCTCGCCAGATCCGATCTCCTCGACACCTGGTTCGTAACCCAAGGCGTAGGCGAGGACCGCACTGCGCGCATCTTCCGCGTTGCCGACGGCATTCAATATTTACCGCCAAGCGCCGTAGATCCGACGCTCTCGCGCCCGATGCGCCAACAGCAGCTCTCGCCCCCAACAGTCGTGCCATCCCGTCCGACGCCCGTAGCTGCGCCGAAGCCTCGCCATGTCCTCCAGGTTGTCGGTACACAGGTCCGGCCAGATGTCCGACCAGGCGACATCCCAGCGGGTGCCGGGCGGCCACGCCTTGGCTTGCTCGTACGCGTCGGCGGTGTGCAGGTTCACGCGCGGGTCCTTCGCGTAGTGGGCGCCGACCAGCGCTACCACGCGCGGGTCGATCTCGACGACGTCCACGTGCTCGACGTGGTCGCAGGCGAGCGCCACCTTGAGCAGCATCCCAAGTCCCAGCCCGTTGATCAGTACCCGCCGGGTCGCCTCGTTCTGGATCTTCCAGGCGGGCTGGTAGTGGTCGCGCTTTTCGGCGTCGGTATCGCTCATCCACAAGCGGCCATTCAGGTACAGGCCGGTGTACGTTCCGGAAGCGGCGCCCCGCCCGGCCAGGGCCTCACGGAAGTTGCTGACCGATCCTGTCTTGACCTCGATCGGCTTGATGACCAGGCCGTCCAGCTCGCCGTACGGCAAGTCGACGGTCATGACCTCTCTGGCGTTGGCCATGTGATCTGCTCCTTTGCTCCTGCCGGGTCGCTTCTCCGGTTACCCCATTATGGGGGGTACTTAGCGTTTGTGTCAACCTTGGAGTGGAGTAAGAAGCGGAACGATCTGCTCGTCGGTCGGGTCCGGCGGGCCGGGCAGCGCGTTTCTCTCGAACCAGGCGCTGGCGCGGGCCAACGACGCGCGGTATTCGGCCAAAGTCGCCAGACGAAGCGTGACCGTCCTGCCGTGCTCGGCCGAATCGTCCGAGACGTAGCCGGTCGCGGCCCGGCCGAAAGCGACCTCCCGGAGCTGCTCAAGGTCAACCCACACGGTCGGTAGGTTGCGTGCGTCGATCACTTCGTTGTCTTCGGACCCTCTGATGCGGACGTAGTACTCGGCGCCGGTCGCGTCATCGGGCAAAACGATGCCGTTGCCGCCGAGAATGCGCCCGACTTCAAACTGGGTGAACAAGATGCTCGCCATGATCGTCTCCGTTGCAGGTGGCGTTCGTTTTCTACGCGCCCCCGCACTGCTCGAATCGTGCGACCCCGGCCAAAGGCCCGGTGGGGACTCCTGCTGGCTGACTTAGTCAATGTCAAGCTGAAGGGCGATGGCACGCAGGTCGCCCCAAGTCAGTCCAGTCTTCACACCGTCGCCGTAGACGTTGCTTGTGGCCATGACGACGAGCTTGCTGTCCGCCTCGTCGGCAAAAAACCTCAACGTGTGAGCAAGAGCCGACCGAGCGTCGACTGGCTGTGGGTTTTCTGCAACGAACTTATGCAGCTCGCGGTTGTTCATGTTTCCTCTCCCGTCTCGATGGGCATCTCCTGCGCACCCTTCCCGGGGCTCGAACCCAGGTGCCTGCCAGTAGGGCAAGTGGATCAGTTGTAGCTGCCGACGGTCAGCCAGCCGGGGACGGTGGCCAGGTCGCCGGTACGGGGGTGCCATGCCCGGGAAAACTGGACGCGGGGGTTGACCAGCCACGGGTTGGCGGTCTCACGATCCCGAAGGTCCGCCCACTCGGGGGTTCCGGGGGCGGGCGCCGGGCGGGCCAGCGGGCCGGGCGCGTACGGCTGCATCATCGTCGCCACACCCTTCACGCCGCTGCGGGCAGGTTAAGCGCGTCCACCACGGCCTTGAGGGTCGCGGCCCGGCGGGGGCTGAAGATGTGCCCGTCTTCGATGCGGGCGGCGGCGCCGGTGCGGAACCGGTTGCTTTGGTTGTCGAAGATGGCCACGACGATGTCGTCGCCGTGCGTGGCGGTGAGCACGGTCGAGTCCTGATTGGTCTTGATGGTCGCGCCTCGCGCCAGCAGGTGGTTCGCGAGGTGGGCGGCGGTGTAGATCATTTCTGCTCCTTGGGTGGGTCCCGGCGCGGGGTCGCTCGTCCCGCACAACACTCATTATGGGGGGTACTTAGCGTCTGTGTCAAGCTAGAGGGGGATGCGGATGCCGCTGAGGATTACCCGGTAAGTGACAAGGCCGGGGTAACGGCGGGCGATAGCGCCGTTGAGGCGACGGCGAATGCCGGTCAGGGTTACCACCTGATAGTCGTGGCTCTCGTCGCCCCACATGCTGGTGTAGGTGTGGTCTTCGACGGCGCCCACCGAGTGGATCGCCATCAGGAACGACTCAGCGAGCCCCGCCGCGCCTTTCTCGATGAGTACGGTCATGCCAGGCGTCAGGTCGTCCAAGGTCGCGTAAACGCGAGGGTCCTCGCCGGGCGGCAGGTTGCAGGCGGCCGCTCGGCGCACATATGACGACCGGTCTTCGGTCGCGGCCTGGCGCCTGAGGGGATGGGGGCATGATTCGTTGCGGACGACGTCTTCCCGAAGCCCGGCGCAGCCGCGCCGGTAGATTTCCCTCAAGACGTCGGCAGGGGTTTGGCTGTTGCGCGCTAGTGCGTCGGCGAACCCCGCCTTGAGGAGCGCCCACGCGGCGTGCGCGGTGACCCTGGGGGCCGTCGCCGCGTAGTACGGCACCTTGCCACCTTTGCGAACCCACCGGTCCGCCACGGCGTCGAACACCTCCCCGGGGACCGACTCGTTCAGCACCAGAGCGATCACGACCTCTTCGGCCAAGTCGACGGCAAGCCCGTCGAGCAGATGCACGGGCGTGCCCGGGTTGCGTGCGACTGCCGCGCGGACGCTTTCCTCGGGGTCGCTGGCTAGGTGAGCCAGGATGCTGGCGTTCGCCCGGCGGCAAGCCCCTGCGCACGCCCGCAGATCGGTGTCCGGTTCGGTCGCGGCCCGGTCGATCAGGTGTTGTGGGGCCTCAGGGTGCAGCATCAGTCCGCTGCGAGCCCCGAATACGCCACCGTCGTAGACCACGTCCATCGCCCACACCGGAAGCGACGGGTTCTTTGCCGCAGTCTGGCAGACGATCATCGGCGGATAGGAGGTCAGATGCATCAACCCCTTGACCGTGGTGTGAACGTTGCTCGCGACGTACATGAGGGTTTCGGCGAATCGACTGTTGAACGCCAGATACTCCAGCGTGCGCGGGTCGTCCCCGCGCGCCAGTCGGATCTCTGCGCCGATGATCGGGCCCTCTGCGTCTGTCCACGGGGTGTGGATCAACTCGCCAGGCTTGCGGCGGGCCAGGATCGCCGCATCTCCCCAGTAGCCATCTTCCTTGTCGTCGGCCCCAAGCGCCTTCACGATCTCGTGTGCGCGCGTCGTTGTCTGCATCAAGGTTAGAAAAGGGAGGTCGTCGATCGTGTACGAAGCAGACGGCTGCTGGTCCGGCATTGACATCTCAGGCCGCCTCTCGCTTGGAACGGACCGGCTTGACTTCGAGCACGTTCGGAAAGGCGCTCACGACGCCGAGCCGGATGCCGACGACGTGCATGCTGTACCGCTTGCCGCGCCGGACCTGGCTGTACACGTCAGCGGAGCGGGTCTTGCCGCGTACCCACATGTCTTTGTTGACCAGCACGCCGCATTCCTCGGTGTAGATGCGGCTGTCGGAGCGTCCGCTGCTGGCGGTCGAAACGCGGTCCTTGTCGGTGACGGTGCACACCGCCCAATGGTCGTTGACGAACGGGCTGATCACCCAAACGGCGCCCTTGAGGGCGAGCCAGCTGACGATGCCGATTACCGCCAGTGCGGTCAAAATCCTCTGGCCGCTGTTCCGTGACCGGTGCCCGCGCCGACGGCCGCGCCTGCTCTTGCTGCGTGCGCTTTTGCTCATGGTCCTCTGCTCCTTGGGTCCGGCGGGGTCGCTCGTCCCGCTCCCCACCGATATGGGGGGTACTTAGCGTCTTGTCAACCGGGACGCCCCGTTACGCCAGCGTGTTAAGGAACTGCGCCAGCGCGTCACCAGCCGACGCGAGCCCGTTTAGGACGCTGCGTACGAAGTTGGCGGCGCCCACCGGTTCGGTTACCAGGTAGAACGCGACGAACACGATCGCCGCCCAAGGGGCTAGCCGCTTGATCACAACTACACCTCTTTCGTTTAGGTCAGCGTAAAGTTGTTGAAGGCCCCGGTCGCTGCTGCCGCATTGAAGGTCACGACGGCGCCGACCGTCAGCCAGCACACTATGGTGATCGGCCCCGTCTCCACCCACGACCCGGTCCTGAACAGCTGCGGCCCCATCATCTTCTGTGACCACGGCCACGCCAGTGGGCAGCCACCTAGTGTGACCATGTCGCCTGCGATGTGCGCGAGAACACCGAGGACAACCGCGTACGGCACGACGGTAACGTCCAGTTCCATCTTGATCACCACGATGGCGATCGGGATGGGAATCATGTCGTCCACCCAGCCCTTGATCCTCAGGATGCGGATGGCGGCGGCGAGCACAAGGCAAATCAGCGCGCCGAGCGCAACCGAACCCGCCTGGTCAGGCCAGGCCAGCGCAGAGAGCGCCAGGCTTGCCACGGTGACCATGCTGATGTAGGCGGCGACCCAGCCGTGCCAGCGCTTTTTGTAGGCGCGCTTAGGCTTCTTGTCGTTCGCGCCGAGCAGGACTCCCGCGCCGACGAAGCAGCTGGCGAGGCTGAGTCCCGGCAGCATCAGATGCGCGTTGCGGGTGTGCAAGGCGGTCGCACCGAACGCGAGCACAGTGAACACGGCCGTGCCGAGGAACGAATGGGTGCCGTTCCGATGACCGCCGGAGACCTTCTCGACCACCCACGCGAACCCCCGGGTTACCGGCCCGAAGGTGCGGGAAACCCCACTCCCGGGATGATCAATGTCGGGGAGCACGGCCGCGCCCGCGCACAACGCCATGCCGGTGATGAGTTGACCGAAAGACAGCCCGGTGACCGACGCGGTCCCAGTGCCCACGACCGCGAAGGCAGCCGCACCGGACGCCATGTGCGCCTTGCCCATCATGGCCCGTCACCCAACCGGGTCCGGCGCGTACACCCACACACGGAGCCGTCGACAGGCTGGTTGCAGGTGCCGGTGGCGTTGGCCCAAACGGGATGGAAGATCGGCCATCCCCAATTGGGGGCGCCGCCGGTGTGCACACCGTTCTGATGGCCGCACCCTTGGCAGTCTTGCTCCAGCTCGTGAAGCGAGACGGTAATCCGCCGCCGCGTCATGTCCCCACCCGCCTCAAGGACAGTGCGGCATCGAGTCCAGCGAGCACGCTTGCCGTCACCGGCACGGTGATCGTCCCGTCGGCCCCCGCCCCCTCCTCAACGGGCGTGACGGCGATCACCGCTACCGGCATCTCGTCGCCGGACGTGTGCGCGTCGAAGTACGCGCGAAGGGTTCGACAGAACCGCGCGTACGGAGTTTCATCCATGTGGGTGTGCTCCTAGTCTGTGCCGGGTCGCTCATCCGGCACCCCCCAATGTACGGGTACTAAGCATCCCGTGTAAAGCGGCACGGCAAGGGCCGCCCCATAGGATTCGAGGCGGCCCTTGCCGAAAGATCAAGCTGAGATTCGTCGCTGGGTAACCACGGTGGTTGGGTAAAGGAAAACGATTTGGCAGCCCGCGCGAAGGGTCAACGACCCGTTGTCGCTTTGCTCGGCGAGGTCGATGGGGGACTTCTTGTGCGGATTGAACTTGGCGTTGAATCGAGCGTTATCCTTGATCATGCGCTCAGCGATCTGTTCAAAGTCCGAGCGCGCTAGATCTTTCGAAGCGAACACGCCGCGAAGCCTTCTGCCCTCGGAAACTTCGCCGCTTTCCAAGATCCACACTTCCATGATCTGCTCCTGTCGTCCCTGGCCCGGGTCGCTTGTCCCCGCACACTTCCCATTGTATGGGTACTTAGCGTTTGCGTCAAGGGTCAGCTGTGCACGGTGGGCGCCTGGCCGTTCCCGGTGTGCACGGGGAGCTGTGCGTCCGCTGGCCAATGTGCATCGAACTGGGCCATCCAGCGGGACACGGTGGACCGGTCGCGACGCACACCCGACTGTGCGTGCACGTCCTTGACCGACGGCCGCTCGCCGGTCTCTGTGCGCAGTCGCCGGTACCTCTCCCACGCGGCCGCGCCGTCTGGGTCGGCCAGCAGCCGAACCCACTTCGCGTCGCCGCTGGCCGCACCGCCCGTACGCGGCTGAGAGGCCCGTGTGCGCACGGGGGCCGCGTGCGCGGGACCGTGCGCACGGCCGTCGCCGTCGGCGTGCACCGGCGGACTGGGGTCCGGCGTGCGTGCGTGCGTGCGCCGGTCGAACATGCGCGCCTCGTCTGGGCGTGCGCGCATGTCCGACCCGACGCCGTGCCGCCGGGTGAACGCGTAGGCGTGCATGCCGATCGCGGCGCCGACCGGCGGTATCGCGGCGAGCAGGAACACGATCCCCCACCGCATCCCCTCCAAGTCGCGGGGAAGGCTGATCGGATGCTCGGCCACGTAGGTGACGGCGTGCAGGGCGTTGCAGAACAAGCTGATCCCGACGAAGACCAGGAAGAACGACCAGACATAGAGCCGCTGCCGCCACGGACGGGAATGCACGCTCATAGTGAGCGCGGCCATCACCGTGCCGATCCCGTCCACGATGACCGGGAACCCCCAAGTGGCCAGCCAAGGGATGCCGATCAGACTGGCCGCCCACTGGATCTGCCAAAACGACACGGCGGCGGCGATCACGGCACCGGCCATGATGACCCGGCCGATCCAGACCTCGCCGCGTGCGATACGCACCTCGCCGAGCGTGAGCCGGTGCGGGCGGGGGCGGGGCGCCGGTGGCTTTGGGCGTCGCAGGCGAGGGGCGCGCATGGGGGGGTGACTCCTCGACTATCCGGTTTGCACGGTGGTCACCGTAGTGCGGTACGAGACGTGGGGGGCGGACGTTGAGCCACGTCGGTGTGTCGACCCTTCGCGTAAAAGACGAGACCACCCAAGCCGGTTGCCCGGGGGCGGCCTTGTCTTGTGAGACGTCGGTCAGTAGCCCCTGTCCCACGCGCCTGGGAAGTCGCCTTTGGTCTTGAGGTGCTCATCCAGCGCGGCGAACCGTGTCGCCATGTTCCGCAGAATGTTGAGCGCCTGCTTGGGGGTGAAAGGCTCGTCGGTCAGCGTGCCGATCGCGTCATATTGACGAACAGCGTCGGTGTAGTCCCGGACCATTTGCCCTGCGCGGGTTTGGGTCATACCGGCGTCCTGGAGAACGCTCACCAAGTCGTTGAACCGCCGGGTCGCACGCTGGACGACGGCTTCGTCCGTGGTGGTGATCTCGCTCATGACCTGCTCCTTCGTTCCGCCCGGGTCGCTTCATCCGGCTACTATCATTATGCGGGGTACTTAGCGTCTGTGTCAAGTCCCGGTTCGAGCGGGGGCGTTCCCGTCACGATTAGCCTTCCAAGACGACGCCCGACATCTCAGCGGCGAGCGCCCGGCAGATCTCTAGGGCGGCGGCACGGTCCCCCTCCTTACGCGGTGATCTCGTTCACCAGAGCCAGCAGATCTTGCCCGGCTGGCAGATCAACTACCAAGTCGATTCCTCCGTAAACGGGGGCGTGCGTCGGCATGGCGCCGCACCGGCACACCCAACGGCGGCAGACAACGGTGGTCGACGTCGACACCGTGTTGCCTTCGTCGTCCCAGTCGATCGCTACCGCTTCGATCGTCGGCGCGGTCGTTGCCTCCAGGTCAAGTCCGCACTTAAGGACGTGTTCGCGGATTGCTAGCGCCTCGCCTGGGCGCACGCTGTCGACGCTCTGGACCTGGCATCGCTCAAGGAACCATGCCCATATCTTCGCCGCGTGGTATGCGGTCGTTTCAGCCATCGCCGCACACCGCTTCCTGTGCGATCTCCCGGGCGAGGTTGGCCTGCCGTACCTTCTCCGGCAACGGCTCCAAGCCAAAGACCCGCCGAATGCCCGGCGGGGCGGTGTCCACCGTGTACCAGCGGCCGTCACGCCACATCGCGGCAGTCTGCGGTGCGCCGTCCTCCATGGCCTTGCGGCACATTTCGGCGCGGGTCTTCTGCGGCGAGCCGCGATACCAGGTGGCGACGTAGTCGTAGCCGTGCCGGTCGAAAAGGTCGGTCCGGTCACATTCCCACATCGGCCGGGGCTTCCACCAACAGTCCCGTTCGATCACGAACGGGAGGCCGCGCGGCTGGAACACCTGCTGTTCCATGTCGCTGGCCATCTGGTAGCCCCACTCGGCGCAGTCGTTCATCCCGTCGATCAGCGTGTACCCGAAGAATTCGAAGTCGCGGCCGTTGGGTCCGTCGACCGGCCCGCCCTCGGTCACCCAGAAGTCGAACGGGCCACCAAAGTAGTGCAGGTAGGCGATCTTGTCCTCGGCGCGGACCTTCTCCTGGCCGTAGATCCGGGGCAGCTTCACCAGCTCGACTTCCGGCGGCATGAACGCGTGGCCCCGCCGTGTCCGCTGCGTTTCGGTGATCATTGCTTCTTCCGTCCTGTTTGCGGGTCGACACCATTGACGATCGCCATCCAGGCGTAGTCGCCGTACAGCGGGCGTGGTTGACGCGGACGACGGACCGGCTTGGGCCGGGCAGTTCGTTCTGCGGCTCGTTCGGCGCGGTACGCCTCAACGGCCGCGTTGTGCTCGGCCGCATCCGCCTCCAGGCATTCGCGCCGGGAACACGTCACGGGTTTCCGTGTGTTGCGGTAGCTCTGAAACTCGCCCCCGCAACGTTGGCAAACCTTGATGTAGGTCCGTCGGCCGGTCATAACTAACGCCCGCCCCTCTGCTTCGCTTCACCGGTTGGCTTTTAGTCGTCAACTCCGTTGCAGCTAAGCCCGTTTCCAAGGCAAGGTCAGGCGGGTGGCGATGACGTCGGACAGGTTGCCCCGGTACTCACCGGGGGGCGTGACGAGCACCCACACGTCGGGGTCGTCGTCGCGGACGCCCTTCGCCTCGAACCAGGCGTACACCGCGTCATTGACGTCAACGCCAGCCAACCCGAACTCCTCGCCGTGGGCGTTGGGCTGCTCGCCTCGGACGACCGTCAGGGTGTAGGCGGCCACGGCCAGCATCCGCTCGGCGGCGGTCTTGCAGTTCTTGCACATTTTCACGCCGCGCACGTCGGCGCTCTTGGTCGCCACAGCCAGGGCCTCTTCCAAGTCTTCGTACGTGCCGCTGACCGCCATGCGGGAGCCGGTCCGGCTCAGGGCGGCGCAGGCGCTAAGCGCGTAGTTGAACTCGCTGCCCTTGGTGGCTTCGGTGATGCCCGCGATGTGGTAGCTGGTTCGGTTGTACTTGACGGTGAAGGCCATCGTCCGCTCCCTTGCTCCGGCCCGGGTCGCTCAACCGGACACAACCACAGTGTATGGGTACTTAGCGTTTCCGTCAAGTTTACAGAAGCAACAGCGCCCCCGGGGCGGCCGGGGTACTGTTGGAACTTTCCCCCGGCCTACCCCCACTGTAGGGGGGTACTTAGCGTTTGTGCAAGCCCCAGACGTGAACCGGCCCCATCGGGGAGCAGTCCGATGGGGCCGGTCCGGTTGGGGGTAGCTTAGGCGGGTTTGGAGATGCGCTGCTTCGGGACGTATTCGCCGCCGCAGAACTTGGTCATCGCCGTGAGCACATGCGAACACTCGCCCCGGAAGTGGAAGCCCTTACATGGGCACCACGGAAGCTGCACCTCGTAGGATTCTTCCGGGTTGGTGGCGCTGCGCACGGAGACGGTCTTGGCGCGGACGAACAGCTCGTCGCCGCCGCTGGCGGGATTGTTCGGCATCTGGGCTCCTTGAGTCTTGACCGGGTCGCTCATCCGGTTCCCCTCCATTGTAAGGGTACTTAGCGTTCGCGGTCAAGTCCCACGACAACGGGCGTCGTCGGGGTCAGGCACCAGGTCCACCCTCGCATCTCGCTTGACTCGATATAGACGGTGGGCCTGCCGCCCTCGCCGTCTTCGAGGTAGCTCACGTCGATGACGGTCGGTTGCCTTCGACGCAGAGGCCACCGGCGTGGACGCACGGTTTCGCCGTCCACCTGGTAGAGAGTCATCCCAACGGTGACGTCCCCGGCGGCGACGGTAGTCATGGCTGGACGCCCGCTGCGAATACGTGTCATGATCATCCCTTGTCTTCCTGTTGGCTGGGGGATGTCCGCTGGCCAGCCCACGCGTCCAACCACCGCCACAGCCGGTCGGGGGCGCTCTCCTGCGGCCACTCGTCGAACTCCCTCCAGTCCACGATCGTGACCTGATACGCCTGGCCCGCCGCGTCCTGGGCTGCCCGGGAACAACCGGCGCCGAACACGTATGTGCGCAAGGTGTCCTGCGACAGTTTGCAGCCGAAATCGGTGGTGACCTCCCACGCACCCCAGTCCCCGCGATCGCTTTTTGGCCAGTCGGGCTCATGCCGGGCGGTGACGTTGACCGCTTCCGCGTACCCGTTTTTGCGGCGGGGGAGCGGCGGCGCGTAATCGACCACCAGAAATCCTTCGCGGGCGGCGGCCTTGACCAGTCCGGGAGCCACGTTGGGGTCGGCCAGCAGCTCGATTGCGGCCATCTGCCGCCAGTGGGCGCCATCGTAGCCGGTGCCGTCGAACTCCGGCTGGGAGCCGTAGGTGACGATCCCGCCGGAGCGGTTCAGCTTGGCGAGCACCGGAGCGATTCCCTTGGTCTCGTCGTCCGGCGGCCCCAGGTAGTTGGGGGTTTCGCCGATTTCGCCTTCGAGCCACAGTGCGGTCTTCTGGCCGAGGCCGGTGATGTCGGTGGGCTCGCGCCAGTGCCGTCGGTCGCGTCGCTTCATGGTTGATGCTCCTGATAGTCGTTGTCCCCGGGTCGCTCATCCGGGGCGTTCGTTTCTCAGAGTGCGGGGGGTCGGCGGTCGTTGTCAAGCCCGCCAGCTTGACACAAACGCTAAGTACCCATACACTGTGGTTGTGTCCGGTTGAGCGACCCGGGCGGAGCAGAAGGAGCAGGCCATGCACAAGGTCATAACCTTGATCGACGAGAGCCGCGACACGGGAACCCAGGACTACCGGCTCGTCCGCGTCTACCGGTTCGCCACCGGCGACGTCGTGCGAGTGACCGTCCGGCGGGACTTCTACGAGCGCCAATCGTACGCCCGCGCCGAAGTTCTCAACGTGGACCGCAAGTGGACCGACCTGATCTACAAGCCGACCAAGGTCTGGTACCCCCACACCGAGGCAGAGGCTCACTGGACCGTCCCCATTGAGGTCGCCGAGTCGCTCGCCCGCCGCGCATACTCAATCCTGGATGACGAGAGTCTGTCGACGTGAACACCAAAGCGACGCAAATCATGGATATTAACCCCGGCCACCGCCCCACCACGGAGATCCCCGCGTGTGACGACGGAACTTGCCTGGCCAGCTCGTGCCCTGAGCATCCATCGCACAGCGGGCCGGACCACACCTACGAACAGCATCACGATCCAGACGACCACGAAGGCCCCAGTCCGTGCCACTGCACCGCCTATCGCGCAAGGGACTTCGGGCGATGACTGCCGTCGCGAAAGGAACAGGACATGGACACCAGAACAGCACGGCGTGAGACGATCCAGTGCGCGGTGGATTTTCTGCGCGGCGTCGATGACCGGACGGCTGCGCGTGTGCTCAAGCAGACCAACGTCCACGTTTCGCTTTGGGACGACAGGGAGCAGATGATCCAGAAACTGACGGACGCCGCCAACGACGACAACGGCTTGCGGATGTTCGGAGGGTGGAAGGCCGCCCAGCAGATCCTGGAGGCGGCAGGCATCGGGAGCTGTTGCCGATGAATACGCTCGACTTGGTGATGACGCTTCGCGAGATGAACCGGGCTGGCAGGACTCACACTGCCGAGTACAAGCGGCTGCGTGCAGACCTGTCTGCCCGCAACGTAGACGAAGTCCACAACGCGTTGGACGCGTCGGACGTCATGTTCGGCACGGTGCCCCAATCGCGGCAGTGACCTGACCGCCCCCAACTCGCAGACCCCCGGGACTCTGCTCCCCCGGGGGTCTTTTTTATGCGCTGCCGCTGTACCGGAACCGGTTGCCGCCCCCGGCGTACACCGAGTGTCGCACCAGCAGGCAGCGCTCGTCCGGCACGGTGGCGTCGGGGCGTTCGAAAAACCAGCGGCGGATCATTTCGATCACGGGGGTAGCGGGCGGCAATTCCAGCCGCTCGGCCGCTTCGTACCGGGTGGGCATGCGCGCGAGCCACTCGTCGTCATACCGGACGCGCTGCCACCCCAGTTCCGCCAGTGGCTTGAAGGTGCCTGCCGGGATGTCGGCGGGGTTCATCAAAGCGGTGTCTTTGACCAGCTCCAAAGGGAAATAGCTGTCGCCGATTTCGGTGGGGTCGTCATCCAGGTAGTGGAGGCGGGACCGGCAGACGGCAAGCCCCCCGTTCAGATGAAGCAGATCCCCAAGCCGGTAGTTCATGACCCGCTGGTCGGCACCGGCGGTCCTTACCGTGATGGCGTGACGGCCGACGTAACCGGCTTCGGCGGCGGCATGCTTCCACGGGTCGCCGTCGGTGGTGGCGATCGAGTCCCGTGTGCTCATGTTCCAGCGCATCGTCTTGACCTGCCGGACGAAATAGCCGCGCTTGGGCCGGGCGACGATGAGTCCCTCATCCACGAGCACACGAAGGCCTTGTCGGATCGTCGCCCGTTGCACCCCGTAGGTGTCCGCCAGCTCGTTTTCGCTGGGGAGTTTTTCGCTTGGACCGATCTGTCCGCTGCTGATGGCGGTACGTAGGTCGTTCGCAATCTGTTCGTAGACCAGCCGCCGGTTGGCTGGGTCGCGTGCTGGCAACTGGGTGCCCTTCGTGGATGCTGTAGTTCAGCTGGTCTACCCCAGCATCTCAAGACTCTTGACATTCCTGCAAGACCTTGTCTACCTTTTAGCATATACAAGGTGTACTAGAGGCCCTGGTTCACAAGCTGGACCAGGGCCGGAAAGGAACCAGCCAGTGCTGATAGTCGTGACGTTCGCCCTCATGGTTTTCATGGCAGCGACGACGGTCGGCGCGGTCGTTGAAGGCGGCGGCGTCACGCTCGTCACCTTCTGGTTCCGGCTCCGGTACGCGGTCGGCACCCGGGAACGGGTCTGCGGCGTGGCCGGAATCGCGGCCGTGATGACGCTGTACGCCGTCTCCGGCGCGACCCGCTGCGCGGCGTTCGCGCTGGCGGCTCTCGCCGTGTACGCGGCACGGGTCACCACCAAGTTGGGGCAAACCCTCGACCCTGACAAGAACACCAGGAAGGCGTTGCGCTGATGGCCAGTTCGATCCCCACGGACCCGACCGCGCTGCATCGAGTGATCACCGAATTCGAGGTCGGTTCGGCGTCCGACATGCGTTTCCTGGTCGAGTGTTGCCGGATTCTTACGGCGCAGACCATGGACACGATCGGCGCGGCCGAATGGAACGCCCGGCAAGGGGTCATCCTCGCCACGGGCGACGCCCGGCGGGCGAAGCGGGTCACCCGCCCGTTTTGGGGGGCGCTCTCCCACATCGAAAGCGCCAACAAGCGGGTTGTGGCCGTGTGGAAGACGTTCCTGAAGGAATGCGCCGAAGAGATGGGGCACGCCCGTCCCGCCACCAAGAAAAAGTTCGAGTGGAAGTAACCCCCCCCGCACGTACCCCCGACAACCCATCCCGTTTTGGAAGGCCGTAGATGGCAGGTAAGCGCCCCCCTGGTTTGGACATTCGCATGTCGAACCAGGCCGACGAGCAGATCGCCAAACTGGTTCGCGGTGCCGCACCGTGGATCGTTTGGCTTTTCGTGCTGCCCTTCGGCGCGGTGACGCTGGCCATCTTGAAGTCCAAGACGGACGCACCGCTGCTGGTGACCGGCGGCCTGGTCGCGATCACGCTGGTGCTGGCCCGCTTCATCTGGAAGGTGACGTCGTCGCGGAACCCGGTCGGCCGGGTCCACCACCTGGCCAACATGTTGCTTTCCATGGGGTGGCTCACCGTCACCGTGCACCGTGGCTGGCAGGGCATCGACGACCCCGGGCTCGCGATCTACGCGATTGGCGGGCTTGCGTTGTGCTTGATGTGGAACATCAGGTACTCCACCCACTCCGACCCGGTTCTTGACGTGCTGCCGCGCGACGACTCCGGCTACGGCGGCCGCCGCAAGGAGCCCAAGTATTTCGACGGCCAGGCGCTGGTGCGGGTTTTTGCCACCCGCGTGCCTGCCGTGCGGGCCACCGCCGAACGTGTCGGCACCGTCGTCCCCGTGGCGCGGCGGCCTTGGCAAACACCCACGATCGTCGCAGCCGATGGCCAGGCGGCGCTGCCCGCCGGTCCCGCCGGTCCCGCCGGTCCCAAGACCGACATGCGGCTGGTGACGCTTGCCCTGCTGCGCAACTGGAAGGACTACACCACTCACAAGAACCCGCAGCTGAACGGTGCCCGGATGAAGATCCGGGACGCCAAGCCGTGGCGGGTCAAAACCGTGGTGATCGGGGTCCGGGGCGTGCACGTCCCGAAGATGATCGAGGACAGCCGCCCCTACCTGTCCAGCCAGATGGCGCTCGGCCCGGCCGACGTCATCGTCAAGGCTCACCCGAAGCAGGGCCATCTGACGTACGTCGACTTTGTGCTGGAAAACGTGCTCGAAGCGGTCCGGCACTGGCCCGGCCCGACTGCGGTCGGGAAGTCGATCGGCGAGGCCCCCACCGTCATCGGCGTGTACGAGGACCAGATGCAGGCCGAGCTGCTGGAGGCGGCCGTCTCCGAGACGCTGGCCAAGCGGCTGGGGATCAGCCCGAAGAACCTCTCTCACCTGATCGGAGAGGGGATGACCGGGTCGGGCAAAGCTCTGTCGCTCGACACGCCGGTGCCGACCCCAAACGGCTGGACAACAATGGGCGCGCTAAAGGTCGGCGACGTTGTGTTCGGATCAGATGGCCAACCCGTGACCGTGGCCAACGCTTGGCCAGTGCGGCACGGCCAACCCTGCTACTCGATCACGTTCTCGGATGATTCATCCGTCGTCGCCGACATTGACCATCAGTGGCTCGTCCGCAGTCACATCGGCCCACGGGTGGTGACGACTGGCCAAATGTTCAATGAGCCTCAGTGGCATTGCAAGCTGGCAAACGACCCGCAAGAACGGCGCATCATCGACATCACGTCTGTCGCATCGAGGCCGGTGCGATGCATCGCCGTGAACGCGGCAGATCACCTGTTCCTTGTTGGCCCCACTCGCGTACCGACCCACAACAGCAACGTCGCCCGCATCACCATCACCGATGGCGCCACCAGGCTTGACGTTGTCGAGTGGGTCATCGACACGGTGAAGAAGTACCAGACGCTCGGCTGCTGCGCGGAGGCGATCGACTGGTTCGCCACCAAGGTGAATGAGGCGCAGGCGCAGGTGCGGTTCCTGGTGAAGGTGATCGGAGAGCGTGCCAACTACCTCGGCATGCACGGCTACGACAACTGGGAGCCGGGCTGTGGGCTGCCGCTTTTGCGAGTCACGATCGAAGAGGGCGGCATCATCGCGAACGAGCTGGAGAAGCTCGACGCGGTCTTGAACTCGGCGCGGTCCGCCGGTGTCGTCATCCGGGTCAGCTTCCAGCGGGCGCATCACGCGGTCGTCGACACGAACGTGCGCGGCGCGTTCGGATCGACGATGTCGTTCGGCTGCAAGAACTCCGAAGACATCTTCGCGATGTCGGATGAGCTGCTGCACGCGGGCGCCGACCCGTCGCAATGGAGTGACCGGCAACCCGGCATGCTGTATTGGTCGGCCGCCGGGATCGACTTCGAGCGCCAGCTGATGCCGCTGCGTTCCTTCAAGATCGACGCGTCGGTGTGCACGGAGACGATCGCCGCGCACGTCGCGACCCGTGAGGCGTGGATTCGGGCGAACTGCCCGGACTGGTTCGCGCTGCTGGACGCGCTCGACGGCGGCAACGGCGCCTATTCGCGGCGCACCACCGGCGCGGCCGTGCACGCCGACATGGTTGCCGCTCAGGCACGCCGGGCGGGGCGCACCACCGCGCAGCCGGATGCCGCGCCCGCCCCCGCCTACAGCATGCCGGGCCAATTCGCTGGCACCGGCACCGACAACGCTCAGGTGATCGACATGACTGGACGGCCGCGCCACAACGACAACGGGCGCCGCCCGTACGGCGACGACGGCGACGTCGTGGACGCCGAAATCATCACCCCCCCCTGGCCCGCGCAGCGGCCCGACGAAGAGGACGACGACATGCCCCACATTTCGCTAGAGGAACTGGATCTCACCCCCCAGCAGATCGCCGACATGGCTGAGGACCACGACATCGACCCCCGCTCCCCGATTCCGCCGCTGCCGGAAGACGAGGACTTCGCCTTCCCGCCCCGGCCGCCGGGCGTCACCCTGCCCAAAGAGCAGGCGCTGGGCGTGTTCATCGGCTACCTGGCCGCGCAGGGTGTCGGCTGGGAGTTCCGGCCGCGCGACTTGTACCCCGTGCTGGTCGACAAGCTCGGCAAGTCCCCCGAATGGTTCCGAGCGACCGCGCTGCCCGAGCTGGTCGCCAAGGGGCTGGTTGAACACGACCGCGCCGAGGGCCGGTACACGGTGACCGAAAAAATCCAGGAGGCTTCGTAATGAACGACGTGACCACACCAGCGACGGCGCTGCCCGACTCGTTCTACCCCTTCCGGTCCACCTTGTGGATCGGTAGGGCAGGGTCCGGCAAGACCGTCGCTCTCCGCGCGGTCGTCGAAGAGTGGAACGGCCCGGTGTACGTGATCGCCACCGACCCGGCGGAATGGGCGGGTCGCCGCACCAGCCCCCGCGTCAATTGGCTGGTTGAGAACAAGCCGGTCGACACGGTCACCTTGTTGGAAATGACACTCGCCTTGATCCGGGACCGTGCACAGCGTGCGACCGGCCCGGATTGGCAGCGGGCGCGGCTGCTCGTCGTCGTGGACGACCTGCGGCAGCTCATCCACAAGAACGACTACGCCACCGAACTGATCGGGCGAGTGCTCAAGCAGGGCCGGACGCTGGGCGTATACGTGCACGCCACCGTCCAGCGTTTCGACTACGCAACCTTGGGGGGGTTGCTTCGCGACTTCCCGCAGATCTTGGAGACGCGGGCGCCGCGTCCGCCGACATCTCTCACCGACCACCCGTACAGCGACGAGCTGCTCGACGCGGTAAGGGCGTACGGCGCGCTGCGGGACGCGCCCGGCCAGCCCATCCCGGACGCCGAGCCGCTGGTAACCGGGATCTCTGAGGTGCTTGCCAGCGGAACCACCCAGCGCGCGGGCCCCGCAAGCGCGCGGGCATCGCTTCGATGGCTGGGCATGATCGGGCACGGAAAATCTCGCGTGTTCACGCTGCGTATACGTGACGGGGGCGGGTGAGGTGCATGCGCACGCTTGTTAAACGCGGGTCGCGAACTCGCCCCCTATGCGCGGGCGCGAGAGCCGCTAAACGCGCTGTTAAACGGCGCTGTTAAACAGATCTTGCCCCCTGTCGTTTAACAAGCGGTTTGGTCACGGACAGTAACAAAACTTGGAGAGGCACCTCATGAAGAAGCTCAACCAGATCGACTGGCGGATGGTCGTCCAGCTCGGCCTGGGCGTCGCCGCAGGGATCATCGCGGCGATCGGCACCATCGCGGTCGCCGTGACCTCCTTCAGCCTGTCCTTCGACGCCATCGAAGCTGTCGCCAAGGCCGCGCACGTGCGCGGATCGATCGCTTGGATGATGCCGGTCACCGTGGACGGCGCCATGTCGGTCGCCACCATCACCGCCGTGGTGATGCACCGGCTGGACCGGTCCCCCATCTACCCGTGGATCGTTGTCGGAGCGGGCGTGGTGATCTCGATCGCGTGCAACGCGGCGCACGCCATCGGCGAAGTTGACGCGTTCGGCGCGGTGATCTTGGACTTGGAGCCGAGGTACCGGATGGCCATCTCCGCGATCCCCGCCTTGATGCTGGCGCTGTCGGTTCACTTGCTCGTCACACTGATCCAGGCGTTCCATGAGATGGCTTCACCGGTTCACTCCAGTGAACCCCAGAACCTCACTGCCGCCGCCCCCGAAACCGTCGCGGTGAACCCGCCCGCACCTTCACCGGCGACCCTCGCTAGTGAGGTCCGCCCGGCGCTGCCCGCACCTGCCGGTGACACGCCCTCCGAGGCCTTCACTAGTGAACCGGTTCCGGCTTCACCAGTGAAGTCGCCGGTGAAGCCCCGGCCTCAGCGGAGGCCTTCACCGAGAAAGCGTGGCAAGAAGGTGAATTTGGCTTCACTCAGTGATGTTGACCTGCTGCAACTGTTCCGCGACGACTTCGGGGTGAACGGTCCCGCATCGGCTAACCGGGTGAGGGTCCGGTACGGCATCGCCGCTGCCTTCGCCAGTGAGGCGTTTGCCCGCTGGGGGAGCCTCACCAGTGAAGCATCTGGTGAGGCTGCGAGTGAAGTCGCCCAGTGAACTTCGCGGGTTCACCGGATGCCCGTCCCAGTGAACCCGCAACCAAGGCCCTCGTCGGCCTGATCCGGGTCTACCAAACGCAAGATCCCGAAAACTCCATAAGGTAAGTCGCTCCCCGGATCAGGCTGACGAGCTCATGATCGTAGTGAAGCCGGTGAAGTGCAAGCGTTCACCGTGTCAGCCGCCGCGACGACGAGAAGCGCGGTAAGCATCAACACCAGCAAGAGTGAGGCGACCCAGTACAGTCGCGGACGACGTACCGGGTCGCTTTCTTCTATGCGGGGGATGGGGATGGTGTCGGCGTTCCTGGCCGCGCGGGCGTTGTCGTCGATTCCGCACAGGGTTCCGCCCACGTCGACGAATGGCTTGTCGCACCATAGGCATGCGGTGAAGCCCGGATGGTCGGGGTCGGGCCCCCACTCGTGCGGCAGGTACATTCGTCAGGCGGCGGTCTCGGGGTGTGGTCGTATGCGGCGGGCGTACCAGATTCGAAGCCACGTCGGCGGATGCGTCGACCACAGCTTCGCGGAGACCCACGTCACAGCGACGTAGATCGCGGCGGCCGGGTACGCAAGCGCGACCCAACCCGGCGGAGACTTCCGCCGGGTTGGGTCGGACTCTTTTAGCTTCACTTCCGCCATCTTGACCCACTCGCCAAGCTTGTCCACGTCGGGGCGCGGTCCGTGGGTGAGGTACGCGGCCAACGGCCACGCCCCGGCCGCCCTCACACCAGCGCGGTCGCAGATAAGTTCGTCGGCCCAGCACACGCAGACGAGGGTCGTGTTGACTGTCAGCGCGCCGACCAGCGACCACCATCCGGGCAGCCACCGACCGGCTGAGAAGTACCCCACCATCGGGATGACGAACGCGGCCCAAAACAGAAACCGGTTGACGCGGGCGAAGTGCCGGGCCTCGTGGGCTATCGCGTATTGGAGCTGTGCCGGGTCGCGGGGGAGCCGGTGCCCGAGCCACACGTCCAGTCGGCCGAACTGGACGACGGCGGCGTCTGCGCATTCGGGGCGTACGCAGACGGCCGGGTCAAGGGGGCACGGGAAGTAGCGCCAGTTCACTTTGCCGTATTGCTTTCGGAAAGCGACCTTCTCCAGGGCCGCGACAGCGTCTACGGGGATGTCTGCTGGGTTGATAGGGGCCCCGGGGGCGGCACTGTGCCTGCGTTGCCGAATCAACCGCTGGCCGATCAGCCACCCCACGGGTAGCGCCACGACCAATACGATCACCCAGTAGATGACCGGGTGGCCCCGGCTGCCTACGCCTTCGATCATGCCGACGAAACCTATCGCCGCGAAGATCGATTGCCGGGATGGGGCTTCCAGGGGGTTCAATATCATTCCTCGATTGGCACGTCCGGGACGAACGGGGTCCCGTCAGGGAGAGTAAGGGGAAGAGGGGGCGGTCGGCCCGAAAGACGCCCTGTGCGGGCAACAGTCCGGGCGATCTGGCAGGACGGGCACGGGTAGCCGAACGACATCACCCGCTGCCAAGAAAGGCAGCATTCGTGCACGGCACCTTGATCGTCCGCACGGAAGGAAGGCGTCCCGCAAAACCGGCACGGTCCCAGCTGAAGTGTGGCCTGTGTGCGCGCAGTCATCGTCCGGCTTCCTTGGGGTTGGTTCTATACGGCGTACGGCATGCCGTCGTTGGTCGGCAAATAGAAAGGACTGGTGGGGTGCAACAGCACCCGCCGCCCGCCGGGCAGGGTGACCGGCACGTCGGCGGGGTTGTAGCCGCGCCGCACCAGCAGCCCCAAGTCGTACGCCTTGCCCCGTTCGACCTCCTCCAGCCACCCATGGCATGCGGTGATGCCGGTGCCGTCGATGAGTAGCAGGTTGGCGAGGCTGTGCACGGCGGGGTGCGAGGTGCCGCGCACGCCGCCCTTCTGGCGCGGTTGCCGGTGGTGGATGGAGATCTGGTTGCGCGGCATGCCGAGAAGCCGCCCGCGCGGCGCGACACAATTCGGGGTGCCCGCTTCGCAGTAGCCGCCGGAGCGGGTAAGCAGAAGCAGAAGCAGATGGTCCCACTCTGCGGCCGTCAGGCCAGCTCGGGGGAACGGCGCCAACTCTGCAAGCTCGTCGGGGGTCATGCCTGCTCCGCAAGATGGGCCAGGTATTCGTTCGTGATCGTGCCGAGCGTGCTTGGCGCCAACGCCAGAACGGCGCCGCATGAACAGATTCCGCCGCCTGTTCGGTTGGCGCGTCCGGGGACGTGTCGCCCTTCGCGCCAGATTCCGCTGTGCTCGCCGCACATGTGAAGGCTGTACGACGGAAGCTGCAACCAGCCGTCGGCACGCGCCAAGCCGCTTATCACCGCCACTGCGTCGTAGCTCGCCGCGCAAGTCGGGTAGTCACAAGCGCGAAGGGTCGAATCCGCGACGAAGCTCACGATGCGCCGCCGGGAATGACGTCGTCGGCGGGCTCCACCGGCGACACGTACTGGTACCGCAGCCATGGTTTTTGGTCGGCGTGCCCGGTACGCCGCAGCCAGGTTTCCTTTGCGGAATCGCTCAGCTCGTCCCACTCTTTGCGGGCGACCGCCTCAGCGTCCGCCTCTCGCCTCTTCTGACAAGACGGGTCGTCCGCCCGGTACAGCGCTTGGCTAATGCTGTGTTCGGTGTGGACGGGCGCGGCGGCTTGCTCGGTCATGCGCCCGCGCTCCGGTTGATCGCGCGGGCAAGCGTCAACGGCTTGTCGAAGCACGCGCACCGGTCATTGTCGCGGGTCTCATCGAAGATCCGTTCGCACCCGGCCCGGCCGCTGCCCCCGTCGTGGTAGATGATCTTTGGGTGGTCGCATTCGCGGTATAGGCAACCAAGCCCGCAACCTGTCCCTTCGGTCGTCATCTCGTCGACCCATTGGTCCACGGCATCGTCCAGCAGATCGGCGATCGGGTCAGCGACCCGGTCTGGGCGGACCAGCGCCACCCACGCGACTTGTTTCCACGTCGCCGTGAGAACGTCGTGGGTTTCCCCGAGCCAGGTTGTGGAGGCGAGCGGCCCGGCCACGTCCACCATCCAACGGCCCTGCTCGTAGACGGCGCCTGCTGCGTTCCTGCGGACGGTGGCGGCGGCGGCTAGTTCTTGCGGCGGGGTCGGGGCGGCCGATGGTGTTGACGGGCTTGTTCCCATAGCTAGTCCTCGTCTCGCCCGGGTCGCTCATCCGGGCTTATCTCGGTGGACGGATTAATGTCTCGCGGTCAGTTGTCGCGCTGGGGGTGCTACGACTGCGTCCATTGCGTGGTGCTCTGTATCCGTCGCTGGGCGCATTGCAGGCAATGCACCGCCGTGTTCATGGCGTCGCCGAGTCGGGGCGCGAGGAACACCAGAGTGCGGGCGTGCGCTTGATCTGCGGCGCGGCGGGCGGCGTCCTCCGTCCATACCGCTTCGTTGTGTACGACCCGCCCCATGTCTTGCACGGCCAGGCCGATGTCGTAGAGCACCATGGCGTGATCTTCGACGCTTCTGGTGGCGCCCCCGCGCAAGCCGTTGGCGGCATGCGCAGCTGCGGTTTCGGCTGCTTGCGCGGCGCGCAAGATCGCGGTGGTGCGGTTGGCGGGCAGCGGCGAGTAGGGGCTTCGGCTGATGCGTTGGATGTGCCGATGCAGCGCGGTGTGCACGTCGCAGAGCGCGCGGCGAGCGGCAGCGACGTCGGCTGCGCTGCGCTTTCCGATGTCGGCCAGGCCGTCTTCGTGCCCGTCGCACCGTTGGTCGTTGTGGGTGTGCCGCAGCGACACCAGGCAGCTTTCGACGTGCTGGAGGATGTTGGCGAGCCGCAGGATCACCTTCCTGTGCTCGGGCAGGTGAAGGCGCATGGCGGTCGCCCGCAACGACGTCGCTGCGGCGAGATCGCTGATCGGCTGGGTCAGTTCGTAATCCATATGTGCTCCAAGTCGGGGGATTAAAGTGGTCCAGACAGGCCGATGGCCAGGCAACGCGGGCATTCCTGCACGCCAGGGCCTGGTTGCAGAATCGGCTCGTCCGGGTCGCCTTCCAGCGACTCGCCGCACAGGGTGCGCGGGATTCGCCCCCAGACCCGGTCAGCCCAGTACCCGGCAAAGGTCCTTTCGACGATGTGAACCACGTGGTAGCCGTCGAAGTCGAAGCCGGACAGGTTCGTCACGATGCGCCGGGCGCCCCTGAGCGGGGCGGCGGCGGCGCGGACCATATCGCCGAGCTTGGGGGCCGCCTGCGTTAGGGGCCTGTCGCCGAGGATGCGCCCGGATTCGCGGGCGCTTTCCTCGACCCAGCCCGCCATGGACGTGACGGCACCCTCCAGTTCCTTGCAGGTGCGGCCCACGTCGGCAAGCACCTCCGCGTGGTCCTTGGCGGCCCCGGCTATTGCCGCACCTACCTGGGTCTGGACGATGCCGTTGGCGGCCGACACGGCGCGGTGAAGTTGCTCAGCCGCGCGCAGCACCCCGTTGGCCGGATACCGTCCCCGCAGCCGAGTGCCCGAATCCCATATGCGGACGGTGTGACGGTGCAGCGCGCTGGCCGCGTCGTCCAGGGCGCCAGCGCTGACGTTAACGGCTTTGGCCGCCCGGTTCGTCACGCGTAGCAGTTCGGCGCCGTCAACGCCCGCACGGTCCCGGTAGTTGTCGCGGAGCTGTACCGCCTCGCTGCACAATACGGCAGTCAGCATTCGGAGAGTGTCAGCGAGTTCACCGACGACTAGGGCGTGGTCAAGGAGGTGCAGCCTGGCGGCGACGGATCGGGTTGCGGCCACTGTGGCGAGTTCGACCGCCGGGGTGGTCAAGTCGTAGTCGTACGACATGGGCTATGGCCCCTTCCGGGTCAGCGTGGCTTCGGCCACTGTCGGGCGGCGTTCGGCCCGTTGTCGAATTTGAACTTCGAGAGCCCGAACGTGAGCCGCCACGCGGACACCAGATCTACGGCCACCCCGCCGATGTCGGCGTTGAGACGACCGGCCGCCCGCGAGAGGCGCTTGTCGCTTGTGCTTTTCCCGGTCTCCCGGGCCGTTTCCGCCATGAGCCCGGCGAGCGCCTTGATCCCCTTAGACAGATGGCCTGTTGCGTCGGTCAGGTCACTGAGCACCGCGACGTGATCGGCGGTGCTTTCCACGGTCGCGATCGCGTTGACCGCTGTGGACATGTCGGTGTGCGCGGCGGCGGCCGCCAGAAGCACGGCGTTCTTGGGGTTCGGAACGATTCGGTGCCCGGCGCCCCTCAGGCGGCCGAGGTGACCTTTTGACGTCTTCTCGGCGTCGTCGGCGCCTTGGCGGGCCCTGCCGACATGGCGTTGTGCCCGAACCGCGATGTCGCGCAGCTCATCACCGGTGACGCCCTGACGGTCCTGGTAGGTGCGCTGCAACCGCCGCCCCTCTTGCCGGAGCGCCGATTCTAGTGATTCGAGGAGATCTCCGATCGTCTCGACGAGGAGTACATGGTCGGCGAAGTTGAGCTGCGCAGCCCATCTTCGGGACGTCTTGGCAGCGAAAGTCCGAGTCGAACTGGAAAGATCGTGTCGGTACACCGGAAGGCTCCTTGCGGGTCTAGCCCGGGTCGCTCGTCCGGGCACCCCTTGATTGTACGGGTACTTAGCGGCTGAAAGATAGGCGTTCGCTAGACCCCGTCGGGATAGATTTCGGCCAGGACGCCTTGGACCGCTTTTTGGATCTTCGCTGCGCCTTCGGGGGTGCGCGCGTCACCTTCGATGATCCTGTCGGCGACCCGCACCAGCCGTTCCGGAACTTTCGTGCCGGGTTGCACCACGGCGATGATCGGCTTGTCCAGCATGATCGACATGCCGAGTTCGACGGCGAACTTGACGTCCAAACTTCCCTGGGGGACCACTGACACGGTGCACGCCGTGCCTTTCAGAAGTGGGATCAGCCCGGTCCGCACTTGGCCGACGAAGTCGTGCCACTCAACGAAGTCGCGCGACTCGGGGGTGTTCTCGAAGTCGGCCATCAACGGTCCTTTCTCTGGTCGGGGATGCCTTCCGCAACGATACTGGCGGCGGCCAAGAGGGTGTCCCGCATTGCGGAAGGGTAGCGGGCCGCGAGTTCACGTAGCCGGTCGGCCGCGACCGCGAGCACCAGCGCAGCCTGGAGCCGGTGGTGTTCGCGGTCGCGGCCCGCGCACGAATCGTCATGCACGTCCGGGCCGCAGGTGACGTGCGCGGCGTCGTACAACAGCTCGGCGGACTCTTCGAGCACGGTCACTCCCAGATCTTCCCATTCACGATGTCGTCGTGCGTCCCGTCGGCCATCCGCCTGTCCTCGCACGGCCACCGCTCACTACATCTGGCGCAATAGTCGTCGAACGTTCCTGCGGGTCCGGTGATGCGGGAATGCCAGGAGGCGAGGCGGGCGAGCCGCTCCCCCTGCTCCAGGATCTTGTAGATGGCGAGGTAGACACGGCCGTCGATGTCTTGGGCGTAGCCTTCGCCGAGCGGAATGTCCGCCAAGTCCAGCAAGTGGTGGGCGATCCGCTGTTTCATCAACGCTTCGCCGATGTGGGTCGGCAGGTCGGGTGGACCGTCCGGCGGGCCGTTTACATTCGGGTGCGGTTTATCCTTCAACCGTTCAATCAGTGGCCAGTTGATCTCGGTCATGGGCATCCCTTCGGGCTGCATGTGCACCGTCAAGCGCGACCCGGATGGTTTCGGCGATCCCCCGCAGTTCCTCTGCGCGCGCGTCGTGCAGGTCACTGCCGGGCAGCGAGTCCGCCAGTGAGCGTAGGTCGCGGGTGAACTCCAGCATCGTTGCAGCGAAGCTCGCCAGCGCGGGAAGGTCGGTGCGCGCTCGGACGATGAATTCGCCGTCGGCCGGGTCGGGCCAGTATTCGGCGTACGGGGTGTTGCGTTTCGGCGCCTTCAGGATCTGCTTGTTGAGGATCTGTTCAGGGATGTTACGTTGCGCGGGCAGCCGGTCCATGACGCCGTGCAGCCGCCACGACAGTTCGTCCTCGTCGAACCACCACGGCTCATCGGTGGCGGTGTGGACGTAGCGGCGGACGTCCGCGAGCCAATCGGCCAGCTCGGTCACGGGTGTTCCCTGCGGGGTTGCGTCGGTCACGGCTTCCACACTCCTGGCGGTTGACACTCGTTCCGCAGCCAAAACAGCTCCGGGGCGGTTGCGATCTGGGCGGCAAGGTCCGGCGGCAAACCCCCGGCGGGCACAAAACTCAGCAGCAGCTTGGCCATGTCGCGGGCCTGGTCCACTCCCCATGATGTCTGCCCGGGCTGGGACCCGACCTCCCCATGACAGAAGCACATGCACGACTCGGGGACGTCCTCGGCGTACTTGCAGGTGTTCCGGCAACCATCATGCAGCTCGGGACGGTCTTGCATCTGCGCGTGAATGCACGCCGTGGACGTGTAACGGTGGACCCAGACACCGCCGTCCGGGAGCGTCACGGCGCCGAACCTTGCTGCGCCCACCACAGATGGCCGACCGCTAGTTCGCCGTCCGGGTTTTCGCGTAGGGCGGCGAGCGCCTGGTCCAACCCGGCCCGGCAGGCCAGGCAGTCGTGCCTCAGCCCCAGCTCCCGCACCAGGCCGGGGTCGTTTGTGATCGTCCACTTCGCGTGGTGGAGCGTCTCATCGATGCTCGCGCCGAGCCGTTCGGACACTTTCCGCAGCTCCGCACCGGCAATCACGGCGGCCAGCCCCATCGTGCCGTCGACGGGGACGTACCAGCGGGCGGGAACTTTGATGATGGCGGTGTCGAACCCGGCAGGTTCCCCTTGCCTTCCCGTCGCGATGTTAAGCCGCAACGGCTCAGTGATCGTCATTTCGTCTCCAGTGGGGGGGCGGTCTCGGGGGTGGGTCGCGCCCGCCGCGCGTCCACGGCGATCGCACACGACCTTCCCCGCAGCGTCGTCATTCCGCCCGACAGCACCTGTTCGAACATGACCGGCGCGTCATCGCCGATCTGCGCTTCGTCCGCCAACCGCAGGAACAACCGGATCTCGTGCAGCCGCATCGGCTCGTCCGGGTCCGATGTGCTGATCCGCACCGTCTGCGTGGTCACGTGTCTCCCTCCGGTACGGCCACGACAGGCCGGTAGGCCAACGTCAAGCCGCCGCAATCCTTGGCGACCGACAGAAAACGATGCGCGGCGCCTTCCGGGTCGACAACCGCCGGGCCCGGCACCGGGGCGGACAGCGTGTCGTCGAGCACTACCAGGTCATGGCCGTAATCGATCACGAACCATGGACGCCCATCCGGGGTCACCCACACGTCCCCCGGCATTGGCTTTTCTTGACTCATCACGAAGCTTCCTTGTGTTCGATCGGGAACTCGGGGTGCGCCGCAGCCAACTCAGCCGCCCGCATGATCAACGCGGCCAGGTCGGCGTCGGCGCCCAGCCGTTCCCGCGCCAACGTCAGCAGCGCCTCCCCCAGGTCACGCCGCTTGGCCAGCACCCCCCGCGCCGCCCGGTACTTTTCCTCCACGTCAGCGGTACGTCCCGCCGTGTCGGCTGGTTGTTTCGGCGCGGCGATCGCCTTCGGCGGCGGCCCCCCGTACGGCAACGCCTGGCGCGGCCGGGTGCCCGGCATTGTGATCCCGTCCGCCACCATCCGGATCATCCGGGTCAGGTCGGCGCGATATTCGCCCACGTCACCGGATTCCGGCGCCGGAGGCACCGCCCGCGCCAGCCGATCCTCCCGCGCCGACCTGACCCGCTTCACCACGTCACCCGGCATGATGAACGGGCGGCGGCCCGTACGGTCATCGGTGGCGCGCTCCACGTAGAACGCGACCACCGCCTCCATCAACGCATCCTCCGGGTACTGCCCCACCGCCAACGCCCACGCGGTGATGTCCGCCTTCCCAACCGTCCGCTGATCGTACGCCGCCGCGATCTTCAACACGCCGCCGATCTTCTCCATCACCGCCGGGGTGATTTCGCTCGGCCTCACAACGCATCACCGCCGATCGCGACCTGCTCAGGCTGGCGACCCGCCCGCGCCAACAGATCCGCCGTTGCGGCCGCGACCGCGTCATCGACCTGCGCGACACGAAGATCCGTGGTCGACTTGCGCCCGTTCATGCCCCCCGCAGACGGCACCCCCAACAGCGCATTCTGGAAACGCCACGGCGCCGGAACCAGCTCCCGGCACTCCCGCAACGCCCCCTGAACCTGCTCCACCGTCGCGCCCGCCTGCAACGCCGACACCACCCGCCGCAACAGATCATCCCGCGACTGCGCGGTCACCGGGCCACGGTCAGCCCACCAACCGCACCACGCATCCACCGTCGGCCGGGCCCGCTCAACCAGCTCCGGCGACAACACCGACCGCGCCCCGCGCGGGCCACGCTCCGACGCCTTCCGCATCCACGTCCGCCACGACGCCGCCCAATCCCGCACCATCCCCGCCCGCTCCGGCGCGTCAAAATACGCGTTGAACTCCAGCGTCTCCCCCAGCGCATCCACCGCCGGGTAATGCTTCGCAGCCCACCCAAACTGCTCCGGCGACGGATCAAACCGCCCCGGCCACAACGCCCGCCGACCACGTTTCCCCAGGTCAGGACGAGCCCCAGTAAGGATCTTGGTCTGGTCGGGGTTGTCGACGGAAGCTTCGTCAACCGGCAAGGTGCCCTGGGCGGAGTCGGCGCCCTCGCGTGCGTGTGCGTGCGCGTGTGCGTGCGCGTGTGCGCGCTCACCACCCCGTAGGGGTGGTGAGGTTCTCTCATTGGTTTCAATCATTGGTTCGGGGGACTGAGAGTCCCCCCCTGGTGGGACTGAGAGTCCCCCCTTGCGGGACTGAGAGTCCCCGGGGGACTGAGAGTCCCCCCCTGCGTCACGGCCGGTGACGGCGCCCTGGTCACGGGCAAGACCCTTGTCGCTGCGGGCGGCGCGCTCCGGCGCCGCAGCCAAGTCTGGGCGCAGCTCGGTCGTCAGCGGGTCCAGCCCGGCGTCGATGCGGTCCTCGTTGATCCGGTCGATTCTGGTGCCGAACCAGGAGTAAGGGATCTGAATGTCGTACACGACGGGCCGCCGGTGTTCAGGGATGTACGCGGCGCGAGTCTGGTCGCCTTCTCGGATAACCCCTTGCGCCTTAAGGTCGTTGAGCTTCCGTTGGACGGTTTTCGGGTCAACGAGTGCGTATTTGGAGATCGTCTTCTTGGACAAGAAGGCGCCGCACCCGTCCGAATCGGCGGGTTCGGCCAGGACGATGAGCACGATTTTGGCAGTTTGGTCGGACAGCGGCGCGTCCTTGATCGCCCACGAGACGGCTTCGAAGCTCACGTGACCGCCCCGTCAATCTTGGGGAGGTTGGCGATGTGGGGGGTCGCCGGGCGGCGCTGTTCGCCGCTTCCCACGAGGACCTTGGGCCGGGTTTGCGTGTCGGCGTTGGCTCGCGACGTGTCCTCGGGTACGCTCGTACCCGGAGTCGTCGGATCAGACATTTTGGTCTCCTTGCAAAGATCCAGTGATCCGGTGGCGCCCGGTACGGGAGGGTTTCCCCGTCCGGGGCGAGAGGGCGGCGGCGGTTCGCTGACGGTCTGGGATGTGGGTCCCGGCCATGAGCCGATCGCCGTCTCTCTTTTTTTTCTGTTGTGTCCCCTGCTCGGGGTGCGACGTACGTGTGGCACGGTACCTGGTTTGTGCGGCGGATACCCGCGTCCACGCCGGACATTTTTCGTACCCCGGTGCGAACGTCACGGCCGGTCGCCGTCCCGGTTGGCTTGGTCGATGAAGGTGTTGAGCAGCCTGCGGGCGCTTGCCAGGTCTTCGGCGGCGAGCGCGTCGCCGGGGGTGAGGGCGCTGGCGGCGCGCTTGTAGGCGAGGTTCACGTCGCTGTGCGAGGTGAGCAGCATCCGCCAGTTGGAGCCCGCCCAGCGGGGCAGCCCGGCTTGTTCGGCTTCGGCGGCGAGGTAGCGTGCGGCGAGTTCCGCGTGCTCGGCGTCGATGATGGTGGGTAGGCCGCGTAGCAGCCCGGCTGCGGTGAGGGTGTGCCGGTAGGCGGCGAGGGCGTTGTTGAGTCGTTCGGCTTCGACGGCTTCGCGGGGGGTGCCGTAGGCGAGGTGGGCGGCTTGTTCGGCGGCGGTGTACGGGTCGGTCATGCGTTGGCTCTCCAGGTGTTGTCGCGGTGGGGTCGGGCGACGCAGTATCCGTTTCCGCAGGCGCATTCGTAGATGCGGTAGCCGGGGGTGAGCTTCCCGCGTCGCAGGCGGGCCTCAGCGTCCGCCTGCGCGTCGTCTTCGGTGGGGTGGTGAGGTTTCCCCGGGGTGCGGCAGGCGGGCTCTCCGTCGTCACTGAGGGCGCGGGGAAGGGTGGGGTAGCCGACGTGGTAGAAGCCGCCGCAGGGGTACACCTGGGCGCCGGGGTGGTGGAGGCGGCGTGCCCTCTTGGCGTCCGACCGCTTGATAAACCGGACCTTGCCGCAGCCTGGGCAGCATCCCATGGTGGGGAACAGCGGGGTTCGCGCGCTCACCACATGCCCCCGACTGCGGTCCATACCTGGTCGTGGCGGGTGAGGAACCCTTCGACCACGAGGCGGTCGAGCATTTCGGTGGCGCGGTCGCGGGTGGCCCAGTTGCCGAGCGTGGAGCGGACCTTGTTGGTGGTCCAGTCGCCTCCTTGTGAGGTGACGGCGTTGCGGAGCGTGGCCAGTTTCACTGTGTTCATGTGATCCTCCGTAGTCTGCGGGGGAGCGCGGGGGTTATGTGAGTGCGGGTCCGGAGTTGCGCAGGAATTCGGCGAACCGGGCCACTGCGGCGAGGTCCTCGTGGGACACCCGGCCGTCGGCCAGCATGCACACCGGCCGTTGGTCGTTCGGGATGGCGGGGATCGGCTCGCCCTGCAACCGGGCGGGTGATTCCAGCCCGAACAGGTCCGCCAGTCGCCGCAGCTCCCGCTCGCCGACGGGCCTTGCGCCGGTCTCGATGTCGACTGCGTCCTGTTCGGTCAAGCCGAGCATGCTGGCGACTTGGGCGCGGGTGAGCCCCATCCATTCGCGTTCTTCCTGCACTCGCTCGCCGACGTTCACGGCCTCAGTCATGCTGGTTCTCCTCGGTGGCGTAGTCGCGGGCTGCGCGGCGGGCCGCTTTGGCGGCGCGGTTGCGGGCGGCTTGGATGCGGACGAGCTGGCCGGGGCCGAGCCCTCCCCACACGCCGTAGCGTTCGCCGATGGCGACGGCGTATTCGCGGCAGGCGAGTTTGACGGGGCAGCCCGCGCAGATCCGGCGGGGTTCGCGGGTGCGGGCGTCGCCGTGGTCGGGGTAGAACGCTTCGACGGTGCCGAGTCCGCAGGCGGCGTGCGCCGTCCAGGTGTCGTCAAGGGCGGGCCGCCCTGTCCACGCGGGTGTGACGACCCGCAAGTTCAATGACGCTGGCATGGTCATCCGATCCCTTCGTCGAATCCGAACCCGAGAGTGGGCTGTAGCGGCTTAGACAGCCGGGCTTTGATCAGCGGGATGTAGCGTTCGTCGTACTCGATGCCGACGCAGCGGAACCCCTCGATCACGCACGCCTCAGCGGTGGTGCCACTGCCGAGGAACGGGTCCAAAACGACGCCGCCCGGCGGGGTGACGAGGCGGACGAGCCAGCGCAACAGGTCGAGTGGTTTGACCGTCTCGTGGGCGACGCCATCGACGCGGGGGCGCTCGGCGGCCGTCGCTTTCGCTTGGTACCGGAAGACGGGGAAGAACCGGGACGCGGCGCCCTCATCCCCGTAAGTCGGTGTGATGCGCTGCGCGCCCTCGTCATCGCCGTAGGTGCCGCCATGGCCCAGCCGGGGCACGTTCCTCTGGTGGTGCGGCTCGTACAGCCCACTCTTGAGATGGCCGCTTTGCCGGTCGAGTTCGGCGACCGCGCAGCCTTCGGCGCAGGGTGTGGTGTCGTCGGGGCCGCACCCGGGAAGGTGACTGAACACCGCATTCGGCGGCCAGCGGCCCTGGGCGGGGTCGTAGTCTGGCGCCCCCTTGCTGGCTCCATAGACCTGCGCGCCCGCATGACCAAAGCCGCCCTTGGTATGGGGATGCTTAGCGTAGATGTCGTCATCTTCAGCGACGGCGACCCGGCACCCGTCGATGTTGAGAGCGCCTGTGCCGTGCTCCGCGACATTCGCGGAGCACGTGCCGTTGAGGGGCTTGCGGGCCAGCGTGATCGGCTCATGGCTCGGTTTCAGACCTGTCCCCCACCCGGCCCACTGGGTTGCGAGGGGGGTTACTGCGTCCCCGTACGCGGCGCCGGAGTGACCCAGCCCGATCACTGTGCCGTCGCCCCTGCGGTCAATGCGCATGCCGGTGACAACCCGCTCGTCAGCGGAATATCCCAGCACGTCGGCGAGGCGGGCGCGGTAGGACGGGGACGGCACGATGTGCTCCACTGGCAAGCCTTTAGCGCGGGCGCGACCCTCTTCCCAGTTACGCACGCTGGAGGTGCTGCACCCCACAGCGTCTGCCACCTGGTCGCGTGTCAGACCGGCCCGTTGCCGGGCGGCGCGCAGAACGGCTGCCTGTTCGGCTGGGGATGACCCTCCGGCCTGGTCGATGGCCTTGGACACATCGAGCGATTTCGGGAATCCGCTGCCGTAGATCCAGTGGATGGAGTTGCGGATTTCGAACCCGGCATCCTCGACCGCACACACCATCCGGTGGTAGGTGCGGGGGCCGCCGAACGCCAGCAGATGCCCGCCGGGCTTCAAGACGCGCAGGCACTCCTCCCACATTGACACGTCGTAGGCAACACCCGCCGCATCCCACGACTTGCCCATGAAGCCCAGTTCGTATGGCGGGTCCGTACAGACCGCGTCCACGCTGGCATCAATCAAAGCGGGCAAAACCGTTTCGGCCTTGCCCAGGTAGAGCGCCACGGTGCCGTCGGAGAGCCAGGGGGCGGGCCGCGAAGGTGGCGTGGTCATGCGGCCCCCTGGGTTTCGGCTTGTTCGGCGGCGCGGACGGGTTTGACTTCCACCCATACGTCGCGGCGTTTCGGGACGGGGATGAGCAGGAGTTCGTCGGCGGTGGCGCCGCCGTCGATGGCGGCGCGGACTGCGGTGGCCCACGCTTTCCATTCGGGCATGCGGCGGGACCGTTCGGTCACTTGGTATTTGCCGTAGGTGCCGCCGGGGATGCCGATTAGGAGTTTGCGGGCTTGGTCATGTTCGGTTTTAGCTTCGTCGGCGTTTTCTTTCCAGCCCCACGCGTTCTCGGCGGCCCATTCGATTGCGGCCATGTCGGGGTCGGCGCCGAGGATGGTGTACGACTCGGGGGAGCGTCCGGCGGCTGTGGCGGCCTTCATATTCCAGCACCTGGATCTGGTGGGGCAGTATTTAGCGCATACGGGATCACTTGAGGGGCCGGACCGGTCGCGGGGCAGGTCCTGGCCCATGTCGAGGGCGACGTTGATGGCTAGCAGCCAATTGAGGGCGTTTTGGGCGGCGAGCGGGTCGTAGCGTCGGGAGAACACCTCGGTCTCGCCGGTGGCGCGGTTCAAGTATTCCAATTCGACCCATTCGACGGGTTTGCCTTCGTGGATGAGGCCGAGCGCGTAGATGAGGACTTGCTTCCACTGGTCGGGGCGTGGGCCGTCGACGCCGAGCCGGTCCCATGCGTACAGACCGCACGTTTTCAAATCGGTGATTTTGGCGAGCACCGGGTCGTATTGGTCGATGCGGCCCTTACGGTCCAGGCCGGGCACCGACACGTACAGCTCATATTCCCGCCACGCGTACAGGGCGGCTCGGGCGCGGGTGACGGCGTCGTGGATCAAGGACCCGAGGATAGAGGCGGTCTCGTCGACCTCGTCGTACTCCATGTCTTCGGGGGGGCGTTCGCGGAGCTGGATTCCTTTGCGGCAGGTGGCGACGTCGGAGGGGCCGACGCCCCAGCCGGGGCGGGGGGTCTTGGGGCGCGGGTAGGCGCGGGCCAGGTAGACGTTGACGTCGTCGAGCGGGCTGGTGCGGGCGTTGTCGACGGCGCGGGCGGCGAGCGAGTCGGCGACGTCGCGGCGGTACCGGGTGCAGCCGGTGGCGGGGTTGCCGCCGGTGTGCTGGCCGCCGCCGTGGTCGTCTCGGGGTGCGCCGCAGCAGCACGGGTGGAGCCGGGGTTCGGTCTCGTACCCTTGCTCGATGAGCTTGCGGGCGTCGGCGACGGGCAGCATGGGTTGGCTACCGGTCCCCGCGCGGGGTGGGCGGAACAAAGGGCATGCCGCGCTCCTTGGTGTGGCCGCGTCCCCGGGTCGCTCGTCCGGGCACAGCCAGTGGGGTCGTCATGGAGCCGGACCGTAGACCCCGGGCGGGGTTAAGGTCGCGGCCTTCAAACGGCCGTGCGTGCGAGGCTCATGCTACCCCCGTTTTGGCGCCGAAGGCTTACAACGGCCCCGGGTTGATCGTGAGAAGTTCACGACTTGTGTTGTAGCGACCTCGGCCGGTGGGCATCATCGTTGCGTGAAGCAGCCCCAGCCGGGACCTGCCTCCCCGATTGGGTGAGAAACCGCACATGACCACCGAACACCCCACCGGCGAGACGTCTACCAGCGCGGACGGTTCGGCCCCGGGTACGATCCGAGGCGTGGCCACGGAAACGACGATGGGTTCCAGGGATCTTGCGTTGCGCCGGAGAACCTTGCTGGCCCGTTGCATCGCGGCACGCGACATGCACGTCTACACTCTGGCGTTTGTCGCGACCTTCGGTGAAGAGGGCGAGGACGGCGGCGGCGACATTTTGGCCGCCCGACAGTTGGGCGTGCTGTACAAGCGGTACAAGGTGCTGGCGGTGCTCACCGCTCGGATTGTGCACGGCGCCTCGTGGGCGCAGGTCGCCGAATGGCTCGGGGTCAAGGAAGACACCGCCCGCGCGCTGTTCGAGCGGGCCGAACAGCGCTGGCGGGACAGTGACCCGGCACCGTGGGCGCCGATTCTAGATGAACGGTTCACGGTGGACGGTGCGTCGCCGATCGAGATTCGCGACGAGGACGTCCCCCGGCTGGCCGCCGAGCTGGACGCCTACTACGTGGCGCACACCGATGACTTGACGGAGAGAAGAGCATACACGCGTGCACACCCGCACCGCCTCCTGCCGGTGTCGGACGGGTTGCCGCGCTAGCGGTCGCCTCCGTGCACGCGGTCGTCTTCGTACCCGTCGCAGACCGTGCACGCGTCGTTGGCGTCTTGCATGGCGAACGGGTGCGGGGCGGCCATCCGCCAAAGGTCGGTTCCGCCGAACAATGCCTCCACTGGTGCGATCATGTCGTCGGGCACGCTGGCGTACGCGTCGGCGACCCCGTCAAGCCCCCGTTGCCGCAACGTGGTGACCGCCCCGGCGCGAACCGCGCCGAGCACACCCACCACGGCCTGCGGGGACGCCTTGTCGAGCGGGACGGTGAGCCGCATGCCGAGCGATTCCCGCAGTTCGTGCTCAGGCTTCCCGATGATCGCCGCAAGATGATGGATCTCAGCGTCCATCCAGGCGCGGCGCTCATCGTCTGAGACCAGCGCGGGGGTGGGCAGGGGGGTGTCGTCGTCGTGCACGACTTCGACGTCGACCGGCGTCTCGTGTGCGCCTTGTGTGTGCGTGTGTGCATCACCGTCGGCCTGGCCGGGACCCTGTGCGGGCTGGATGGCCTGTGCGTGTGCACGCTCGAACGCTTCCGTGCGTGCACGGTCGAGGTCGTCGTGTGCACGCACGTCGGCCTGATCCATCTCTTCGTGGATGTAGATTCCGGAGGTTTTGGCGGGGAACGCCTTCCGAAGCACCAACGCTTCGACGCATTTTCCCAATTGCTGGGCGCCGCCGTCCCTGCGCCACATTTCGGCCAACTCCATCACGGGCCTGCCCGTCTCCGGGTCGATCACCTTTCTGCGTTTATCGCCGGAACCTTCCCACTTGGGGTTGTAGGGGGCGAACATCCCCCAGTGCGCGGTGGCGTCCGACACTTGCACGTTGCCGTGGTCGTCGTAGTGGCGGATGAGGGCGCGGGCGGCCGCCGGATGCCTGTCCGGCCAGATCCACGCATCGACCCACACCCGGCGTTTGACTGTGATCCCGAACTCGTCTTCGGTGAGGTGCCACCATTCGGGGTCGTCGTCCGGCCCGGTCCAATACACCCGGGCGGCGGAATGGTATTTGCCGGAGTCGTTGGCCAGCTTCCGGTACCCGTCGATGCCGGTCTGGGCGGTGTAGGTGGCGTTGCTGCCGGTACCACGCTTGATCAAGTACGCTTCGCGCGCCCATGGGTTGAGACTCAGGGAGACGCACCGTTCCAAGAACACTTCGATGTGCGGCCACGCGAGCGGGTCGTTCGGTTCGAAGTTGACGATGGCGCGGAACGCGGCCCGCTGCCGTGCGGACAGGTTTCGCATCCCTTGGCCGGGCCGGATCGCCAAGGCCCCAGCATCCACGGTGTCCGTTCCCGCCTTCACGTCGGGTTCGACGGCGGGCTGAGTGGTCGCTTCAGTCATGTGTAGCTCCTTCGTCCTCGGCCCGGTCGCTCGTCGGGCCCATAGTCCGGTGCGGGGATGGTTAACGTCTCCGCGTGCCGGTCGGGTACAGCCTACCGGGTGGGCGGCTCTGTACGATTGAAACGAGACGGGCCAGAAGCGACGGCCCGAACACAAGGCCACAAGGAGGCGTCGATGGGTTCGACCGTGCAAACCTTGCCGACCCCCGACGATCAGCTCACCGCTCGGGACCGGCTCGAAATCGAATACCTGGCCAAGGTCGACATCCACGAGTACGACCGGCGTGTCAACGAATGGGTCAGCCTTGGGGTGGACGACGGTCGCCGCGTGTTCTACGCGGAGCGGCTTGCCGCCCGCACCTACGATGCGCTCGGCCGGTTGATCATCGAATCGGAGCGTAGGTATTCGGGGCGGCGCGGCGGCGCGGCCAAAAAGGATGCCAGCTCGCATTACTTGATGTTGGTGCGGGAACGCGCGCACGCCAAGCAGGTGCGGGCCGCGATGATCGCTGAACGGACGGCGGCGTCGCCCCGCCAGAAGGCGTACCGCGCCCTCGGGGAGTTGCACCGCGACGACATGCGGGAACTCTTCACGCGAATCAAAGCGGGAGAACAGCCGAACGCCGTGGTGGCCGACATGCGGCAGCGGCGAGCTTGAAATGGGCGGGCCACCCCAGGCCCGGCGCCCACGGACGGTGACTAGCCGATCGTGTTACGGCACCGGGCCGACTCTGCCGTACGTACCGCCGGTTACTCCGGGCGAGCGTGCCCATTCACCGACGATTCGCGCCCCGCCGGTACAAAGACCCGAAAGCCTCAAGGATCAGCAGCGGAACCTGTGACGCACGGAAGGGGGTGGCCTTCGCGGCTCCATGTTAGAGCACTAGACGTAACTCTCCAAGCCCGCCGGATCTTCCCGCCCCGGGCGGGATGCGTGTGCTGTATGGTTATCGCATGACTGACGTACGTGAGCTTCAGCCAAAGCGGCCTCTCGTCAGGTTGACGGTCAACCTTCTCGCCAAGTCGGCCGACGCGCTCGACGAAACCGCCGAGACCGAAGGTAACCCGAAGACCGACACGGTCAACCGGGCGCTACAGGTGTACGCGTTTCTCGTACGGGAGCAGGCGGCCGGGAAAGTTTTTGCGATGATCGACGGGGACGGCGTGGTTACACGGATCAGGTGGATGTGACAACCGGGCGTCTGATCACGCTTCGCGTCCGTGGACTTGCTGTTGAAGTCGGGCGACCTTTTCCTCCAGCTCGGTGACCCGTTGCCGCAAGGCGTCTCGTGCGGCTTCCGCTTCCGCAAGACGGCGCTGCATGTCTGTCATCGCGCCTTGCTGAATCACTACAACGTCCTTGGCTGCGTTGACGAGGATCTGCCCCGCTTCTGGTCGTACTTTGATCAAGGCGACGATCCCGCCTACAAGCCCGGTGCCGCCCAGTACAGAGATGATCGCGATGAGCACCGTGTCGTTCATGGCAACTGCCTCTGTCGTTGCTTGGTGGCGGCCGCCAAACCCCACAGCCGCGCCCAGCACGCCACGGTCACCAGCGCGGCGAACACCATCGAGACGGCCGCGTTGGCGACGCCGATCAGCGCGGCAAAGACGATCGCCCGCACAACCTGATTGGTTGCGATGACAACCAGGCCAGCGCTTTCAATGTCCGACCGTTGGGCGCCGACCCCCACTACGAGGCACACCCCCGCGACCAGATACGCGATCTGGAACAGGTTGGCCGCCCACCCGGGCAGGACCGCGTCAAGCGCGGACGCCGCCGGGGACCCGGTTTCGAGAAGCCCGGCGATAGCGGTCGTGATCGCCAACCCGCCGATCAACACTTCGAACGGGGCGAACATCAGCCGCCGGAAGAACCCCGATGCCATGGCGGCACAATGCGCACAAAGATCGCTTAACGTCGCGGACTTACCGTTGCCAAGACCTCAGGACTCGCACGGTGGTGGCGTCCGCGCCGGACACACGGCGGCCTTGCACGTAGACGAGGTGGGCAGCTCCCGACGCCCACGCGGCTGGCATGGTAAGCGTGATGCGCACGATTCGTTCGGTGCCGCCGGAACCGGATTGCACGGCTGTTCCGCTGACCACCAGCGACGGAATGTTGAATCGCACTTCCATGTTCGACCCCGACCCGGTGCCGCAGGCGACGTCGGCGTACAGGCTGTCGCCCGACCGGTAGACCATCGTCTCGTGCGTGTTGATCATGGTCGAGGAGGTGCACGGCTCCCCCCGGGCCGGGCTGGACGGGGCGAACGTAAGGGTCTCCGGCCGGGTCCTGTCCCGCATTGCCCGCAGTTCGGTTTGGATTCGTTTGATCACCCGCAAGATATTGGGGGGCGTGTCGACGACCCGGCTGCCTGGGTGGCGCGGCGTGGTCATAGCGCCTCGATGAAGTCGGCCATGGTGAACACGTACGTCTCGGCTCCTTCTTCGCCGGGGGTGACGTCGGCGGCGACCAGCCGGAGGTAGTCGGCGAACCCCGGCGTGCCGGTCGCCGGGTCGGGCGGGAACCGCCAATCCGAGATGCGCACCAGAGTGTCGTCGCCCAGCGTCCAATCTCCGAGTTCCATGCCCGGCCCCGCCTTCACCGTGAATTGGGCGGTGACGTGGTGGCCAGCCCCGAATTCAGACAGCGCCTCGGCGTGCGCCTGCAACGTGGACAGTTGCGTGACGCCTTCGAAGTCTTCGCTGCGCTCCAGCAGCGGATACCCGGCTGTGACCAAATCCGTGTTGGTGACCGACGTGGCCAGCTGGACGCCTTCGTCGGTCTCAGACGTCGCCCACACCCGAGTGGCCAGCCCCGGCCCGTCCGACCAGGTGTAGGAGGCCACGTTGCTGACGGCGGAACTGAAATGGTCGTACTCCAAGACCAGCCCCGACCCTGATTGGGCCCGGCCAAGCCGGGGGTATCCGAACAGCACCGTTTCCAGCGGCGCCGTCGGGCCCCACACGACCTGGGTGGCGAACTCGAAACCGTCGATCACCTCAGACAGGTCGGTGAGTGCTTGAAGCCCCGTGGTCTTGTCTGACGCCGAATAGGTGCGGGTGCGCAGCACTCCCGACAGGTCGGTGCTGTAGACGACCCCCATGTCGCCGCCGCTTTCGGCTTGCAGCACCGTCAACAAGTCCCGTGCTATGTCGAGTTGGTCCACCCCGGCATAGGTCAACGAAGGCAAGTACCGTTGCTCGAACACCCCCAGCGTCTGCTCGGCGGTGATAGTCATCCGGCCGGTGGCGCTGTCATAGTCGCGGGGTGGCACCAGCCTGCCCCCCCACACCAGCGCGTTGTCGCGCTCCACAAAGATCTTCGTGCGGTCGGGGATGGTGGCATCGCGGACACGGCCCGCAGACAATCCTTCGCCGTACAGCGGCAAGTCGCCGGTCAAAGTGCCGACGCCCCTCAGCTCAACCGTGAACGTGACGTTTTCCAGCGGCAACGTGTCGATGTGGACGCCGGTGCGCAGGTCGTAGAAGTGGTAGCGGTACTTGGTCATACAGGGGTCAGTCCCGCAACCGGATGATGTCGAAGGCACAACCACCGTGATGAAGGGCGTCCACGTCCAGCGTGACCCCGCTGTTCTGCCAAACGATCACTTCGATGTAGTCGCCGAGCGCCAGCCGGATGGTGCGGCTGTTCGAAATGACGATGGTGATGTTGTTCGATTCTTTGACCCCGACGGCCCCGACGTATTCGGTGACCCCGTTGACCCGGAACCACGTCTCAAACTTCGCGACCTGGGTGGTCAACTCCCAAGGGATCGCCACCGACACTTGGTAGACCCCGGCCATTTGGCAGGTGTATCGGGTCGTGTTCGTGGACGTGCTGTGCCCGTTGTGGGTGTCTTCGCGTTCGGTGGTCCACGGCAGCGCCGTGTTGGTCGTTGTGGGAATCGGGAAGTGGGTGGCGCGGCCCAGGCTCGCGAACGGGCGGACGGGAGAATCTCCCGCAAAGATCGTCGTCCAAGCGGTTCCGTTGTATATCCGCAGCTCGGCAGGGGCAAGGTCAGCGCGCCAAATGGCTTGTGCCGCGTAGGGGCTGGCGGGGACTTCGCCACTGGACCCGACGGGGAGGATGCCGCCGAGGGCCACCGTCCGCGCCCGCAGGTCGGTGATGTCGGCATCGGTGATGGAGGTGTCCCCGGCCGCGACGTGGACTTCGGCCAGCGCGATGGATTGGCTGGGGGTCGCGGGTCGTGCGGGCGTCGACGCTGGCGTGCCCGCGATGCGCTCGATCGTGAATTCGTCCGACGCGCCGCCGCCGTCAATCGAGTCGTACACCCGCGCGACGATCAAGTCTTTTCGGGGCAGGGTGGCGTGCGCAGCGGCGATCTGCACGTCGTAGCTGGCGTCGTTGCGGCAGATGTAGGTGCCGCCGGTGGTGGACGTGGTCTGGATGTAGGCCGTGCCGGATTGCACCGTCACCCACATGTCGGGGGTGGCCCGCTGCCCGACTTTAAGCTGGATGTGGGTTGAGAACGGCTTGACCCCGGCACGTCCCGCTGTCGCGCCGACGTCCGCCGCCGGGGTCATCAACGCGGACAGCACCTGCCGGTCCCGGACCGCGTCGTACGACCCCGCCTGCAAATAGGACGGTGGGCTTACCGGAGCCATGGATGCCTCCCCCTTGTCAGGTCCATGCGGACCGTGCGGTGACGGTCATGCTTGGTGGGGTGGAGGTGCCGGGGTCATCGCCCCGGAATTGAATCTCGTTGCGTCCGGGCAGCAGCATGAACCAGGCCGACGCCTGGGTCAGCGTGGAAACCCTGGAAGAAAAGCCGTTCAACATGGCGGTTTTCGCGCCCAGGTCAACGACAAGCGTCTCGCTTTCGGCGAGGGTGATGCTGAACGCCAAGGTGCGGCCGGTCTGGATATGGGTGGCTCGGGGGTCGACGACCGGCCCCATGAAAGTGATCACGGCGGGGGTTTGGTCGAAATCCCCGACTTGCTCGACGTCGGCGGAGCCGGTGCCGACGCCGGTGGTCGTGCCGTACGAACGGGGGTAGCTGCGGGGGTAGGTGAGACCAGTGAAGACGGGCGGCAGCCCCGTGGTCAGCACGGTGGCCTCGGCGGAATACCGGCGCGGGTCGGGCGCCACCAAGACCACGGACCAATCGAACGCCTGCGCGCCGACGTCGGTGATCTGAAGTTGGTCGGACAGTCGCACCTCGGCGATGCGGGACAGGTGCGCCTCATCGACTTGAAGCGTGGCCAATGAACGCGGCCCGACCGCCGCCTTGATGCGTTCTTTGGCGGCGAGCATGGCCAGCCGGTCGGTGGCGATGGCCTTCCCGGTCAAGGTGACGACGCGGGCGCCGTACCATCCCGGGCCGGACCAGGAGCCGTCCCCCGCCGACCGGTCCTCCATGGTGGGTCGGATCGGAGGGCTTGCAGACCAGCCGTCCTCGGCTTCGACGACCCAATCCACCCCGTAGTCGTCGGTGACGTTCCCGGACCAGGAGCCGAGCGAATAGACCGGTGACGCCAGCGGGATCGTCATCGAAGCAGCGCCCCCATCTTGCGGGAGACGCCGACGGCGATCTCGTGCTCGGACTGGCCCTTCTGCGGGTAGACGTTGATGACCGGCTGAATATCGGGGCGGCCGGGACCGCCGGTGCGAACGGCGGCCAGCGTGCGCGACGACCGGTAGAGCCGGTTGGCGCCCGCGTTGAGCGCGGCCACGGCCCGCTCCCCGCCGAGCAGGTCGATCGCCTCGGGGGACAGCATCCATTCGGCGCGGCGGCGGCCGTTGTAGGCGTACGACCCGGGCGGGACCGGCCCGCCGCTGTCTCGCACCAGCGCCCGGTCGGTCACCGTCATCCCGGTCTTGGCCAGCGCCTCGGCAACCCGGCGGACCGCCGACGGCGGGAGACGCCGCATGAACTTGACCAACGGGGTGTCCAGCTCGTGCGGGTCCGCGCTGTAGGGCGCTTCGCGGTGGAAGATTTGGGAGGCGTACCGGGCCATGTCCCGGACCCGGCCGCCTTGGGCGAATCTCGGCCGCAGCACCGACGATTGGCCGCCGCGCACCGCCCGCTGGACGTAGCGGTTCTGGTTGCCGCCGATGGTCATGTAGCCGCCGGGGGCCTTCTTCTCGATGATGTTGATGTGGCCGCTGCCCCTATACACGGCCAGGTCGCCGGGCTTGCCAGACCCGACACCGACGTGCCGCATCGCCCCGTTGTAGGCAGCGACAGCGGCAGACGGGTAGCCGGGGTAACGGTTCGTCGCCTTGGCGTCCTTGATCGCTGTGGATACGAACATCGCGCACCAAGGCGCCCCCGGCATCCCCCACTGGCGGGAGAACCTGTTGTCGTTGTCGCCCCGATCGTCGCCCTGTCCGATGTACTTCTTGGCCGCGTTGACGACGCCTTGGACGCCGCCGCCCAGGTTCGGTTCGACGACGTTCTTGATGAAGTCGAAGAACCCGGCGGCCATTCGGTTTGGCATGGCGCGGATCGCCTGGTTCCACAGTCCATCGCCGCTGATGACGCTGCCGACCCGGCCGAGGATGGGGTCGATGATGTTGTGCGCGACCCAACTGGCGCCTTTGCTGGTGATCGCCCCGGCGATGTCCTTGACGACCGTCGCCGGATTAGTCAAGATCGATTTGATTCGGCCGACGATGCCGCCGTCACGGAAGGCTGGCTGAATAGCTTGTGTGAGGGCGGTCTGGGCGCCGCGCAGACGACCTTGGATGGCCATCTTGTTCCACAGATCGATGACCTTCGGGCCGAGCCAGGAGGCGACTTCCGGCCGCAGCCACGCTTCACCGGGCGACACCGCCGCCCACATTCGGTCCTTGCCGGGCGCGTAGCCGGGCAGCACCCCGTATCCCCGGGCGACGTTGCCGACGGTGCCGCCCTTGGCGAAATGCATCGAAGGAAGGGACGGGAGGGCCGGTACAAGCTTGCGGACCAGCTCGAAGACCCTCCTGACCCCGCCCATGTAGACCGTGTTGACAAGGAAGCTGACCGGCGCCCTGGTTTTGGCCCGCAGCCCATCCCAGATCCGGCCGACGGCGCTCACGGCCGAACGGAACGCGGACTCCACCCGGTTGAGAGCGTTGGAAATGGTGGTCCGGACCGTCGTCATGTACGACTTGGCCTTCGCGGCGACGTCGGACACCATCGACTTGAAGCGACCGGTCACGTAGGTGCGGGCGTTGTTGAACCGGGCCCGGATGTTGGTGAGGTGGCGGGTCACCCACGTGGCAGCGGTCCGGAGCAGGTTTCGTGCGCTGTTGATGACCGACTGGAACATGAGGGCGACCCGGCCAGCGACGTACGCCCGTGCCGATTGGAACCGGGCCCGGATGCTGGTGAGGTGGCGGGTCACCCACGCCAAGGCGGTCCGGGGCGCGGTACGCGCCGTGCTGACCATCCGGTTGAACATGTCGGTGACCCGCGCGACGACGTCGCGCCGCAGCGTGGTGAAGTGGGCGCTGATGCTGCGTGTGTTTCGGGCGACGAACCCGCCGATCCCGCGTAGCGCGACGCCGGTCGCGCGGGACACCGCCCCCCACATCCCGTTCCACAACCGGGCCGCGAGACGACCCAACGTGCCGAAACCCGTCCGGAAGGCCCAACCCAGCGACCGGCTGATCAGGCCGGGGATCGCGCGGGCGGCGGCCCACAGCGCTTTGCCGACGATGGGTGCGAGCTTGCCGAGTCCCCTGCCCAGCCACCCGGCGATGAAGACCGCAAGGCGCCCGCCGAGGCGCCCGCCGCCGCCGCCCAGCGCCAGCACCCCGCGGATGATCTTCCCGGGCAGACCTTTGATCTCGCGGCCGAACGCGCCGACGATCGCGCCGATAATCGCGCCGACGATCGCGCCGACGGGGCCGAGGAACGCGCCGATCCCCGCCCCGGTAGCGGCGCCGCCGATTGCGCCCCCGGCCTTGCCGCCGATCATGTCGCCCAGGACCATCGCGATGATCCCGCCGACGAGACCCCACGGGCCGGTGAGTATCCGGCCGCCTTTGAAGGCGCCCTTGGCGGCCTTGCCGAGAAGTCTGGGCAGGTTCTTGACGAACCCGCCGATCAGCCGCCCGATCAGCCGTCCCAACCCGCTGACCATCCTGCTGATGAACCGGCCGACGGAAGACAGGATCGAGCCAGCGGAAGGCAGGCGGATTCTCGTCAGCGCTCGCGTGAAGGCCGACCACATTGACCCGGCGGCGCGGGCCAGATTCCTGCCTTGGCTGAGAAGGAGCTGGCGAAGCCCGCCGAAGATGCGGCCCAGCGCGCCGCTGGCGCCCGCCGCCCCGCCGCGCCCCAACCCGCCGAAGATGCGCCCAAGGTTCAAGCTGGGCAGTTTGATCCGAGAGAACGCGCGACGTATAGCCTGGCTGATTCCACCGACGGCGCGAATCACGACCCGACTGGCGCCCCGGAACATGTCCGCGAAGTTCAGACGCGGGACCCTGATCCGGGAGAACACGCGGGAGATCAGCCCGCCGAGCCGGGACAGGGCAGTCCCGACACCGGGGATGCGCAGCAGTTGACCGGCCAGCCGCCCGATCGGCCCCAGCACTCGACCGGCGGCGCGACCGACCCCGCCGAGGACGCGCCCGAACCGGCCGGACCGGGCCGCTCCGCGTTCCGCGCTCTTGCCGAGACCGTCGATCCCCGTGGCCGCGCCCTTGGTGGCCTTGCCGGTTCTTTCTGCGCTGCCCGCCACCTGGTTGAGCGCGTCAGTCTTCTTCCGGTCCTGGGGAAGTTCCCTGTCGATCGCCGTGGTGGTGGCGTTGAGGTCGTCGGCAAGCTGCCCGACCGAGGTCGTCCCGCCCCGCCCGCCGCCCCGCCCCCGGCCGGTCATAGCGCCGAACAGCGCCGTCAAGCCGGTGAATTTCGACAGGGTGCCAAGGTTCTTGGCGATCCCGCCAACAGCCTTGGCCACCAGCCCCAGCCCCAGCCCCGCACCGGAAAGCAGGAAGATGGTGGTCAGGATGGTGCCGCCGCCGGGTATCCGCGCGATGGCCTCCAGGACGTCCAAGAACTTGTCCAGGACGAAGAACAGCCCGTCAAAAGCGCCGCCGCCGCTGGCCTCGCCGAACCGGATCAGCAACCCGACGACCCGGCCAAGGATGTCGGCGAACTGCTCGGCGACTGGCACGGTGTTGTCGAAGAACGCCTGGATGCGGGTCTGGTTCTTGGGGTCGGCGGTCCAGCGGCGAAGTTCGGCCGCGCCGCGCGCCAGCGAATCAAGCAGCGTGTCACCGGACGGCCGGGCAGCCTTGCCCAGATTGAAGATCGCGACGGTGACGTCTCGGACGATGCGGAACAACTTCCCGGCGGTCTCCCAGGCCCGGTCGAAGAAATCGGCGAGCCGCTTCGACTCGCGCCCCGACTTGGCGGATTCCGATGCGTTCTTCGCCCACAGCTCTGCGAGCTTCGCGATCCGGATGACCAGCGGGGACGCGGCCACCATCACGTGCCGCAGCGCGTCCGCCAGATGCAGTCCGGCCTGGCCGAAGTGCTGCAACGCGACGTTGTTCGCCCGCATGATCGTCGTGGTGTCGCGGCGGAACGCCGGGGAGCCTGCCAGCTCCCCGGCCTTCTCTGCGAGGTTCCCGATGATCGCTCCGGTGCGCGCCAGTTGCGGTTGGAGGGTGCCCAGCAGCGGCAGCGCCTTGGTGATCCCACGTTGCAGCGGCGGCAGCAGCGCCTCTTGTACGGCGAACCGGAGAGTCTTGAAGCGGGGCATCAGCGTGCCGTGAATGAACCGGGCGAACCTTTGCCCGGCCGGGGACAGGTTGTCCATGGCCAGGCCGAGCGCGGTCATCGCCGCGCTGGTGCCGCCGGACGCGCCGGTCGTGGCGCGCAACGCGGTCTGCAACGCGCGCTGTGCGTCGGCGACTTGGCGGGCGCCGGACGTGCGCGCCTCGGCGACCGCTTGGGCACCGGATCGGCGGGCTTCGGCCAGCCCCCGCTCGGCCTCGCTGGTGGCTTGTTTGGCTTCGGCCAGCTGCCGTTCGGCGGACCGGTAGGTGTCGGTGCCTTCGACGCCCGCCCTTTGCGCCCGCTGGTTTTCCTTAGCCAGATCGGAGGCCCGGTCCTTGGCCTCCGCCAAATTGAGGATGGCCTGCTTGTAGTCGAGTTCGGATTGCCGCCGGTCCAACGGGGACATGACCGCGCTCTGCCGCGCGGCCAGCACCTTAGCCTTGGCCCGCTCCAGGCTGATCGATGCCTGTTCCTCGGACAACGCCGCGTCCCGGGTCTGAAACGCGAGCTGCTGGAGTTCCTCTACCGCCTCTTTGCGGGCCTGGTTCAGCTCTTGCTGGGCGCGGCGCGAATCCGCCTGCGAACGCCTCAGGCTCTCCTCGGCGTCGGCGATCTGCCGGGCCGATTGCCGCTCGGCGTCGGCGACCTGCTTGGCGGCGTCTCGTTGCGCGTCGGCCAGCCGCTGCCGGGCCGCTTTGATCTGTTCAAGGTGGGCGGTTTGGGCGCTGGCCGACTGACCCGATGCCGCCGTGCCCGCCTGCTGCGCCTTGGTCAGCGCCGTGACCGCGTCCCCAATCCCGACGAAGCCAACGACCAGCGCGGTGAGCCCCTGGGCGGCGACCGCGATCAGCCCCGGGATGGCGGCCAGCACGCCGACGGCCTGGGACCCGGCGGCGCTGACCGAGAACAACGCGCCCGCCAAGTTGACCGCAGCCCCGGCCGCCACCAAAAGCCCGGATGCGATGACGGGGAACTTCGACAACGTCACCAGCAGCGACCCGGCGGCTTTCAGCGCGCGGTGCAGCCCGGACGTGTCGACCGTGGCGCGCAACCGAATAGGACGGGTTTCCTGGGATCGGCGGGCGGCGTCGATCTCCGTGTGCATCCGGGCGGCGTCGGCGCCGACCTCAACATTCACGCGCGGTGGCCGCACGGCCGACGCGGCGGCGTTCAGCGATTGCCTCAGGTCGCGGCGGATGACGGATTCGTCGAAGGTGACGGCGGCCTTGAGTCGGGCCGCGTCGCGGGCCTCCCGCACTGCCCGGGTCAACGACGTGCGCAGCTGCCGGGCGTCGACCTCAGCCCGAACGTTGATCTTCGCTTGACGGCTGGCGTCCTGGGCGGCCTGCCGGGCCTTGGCCGACAACCCCCGGGCGTCCAATTCGACTTGAACGGTGGCCCGCAAGTTCCGGACGGCGGCGTCCAGCTTTGCCTTCAAGTCGCGGCGGAACCCGGTGGCGTCGGAGACGACCTCGACGAACAGCCGCCCACCATCGACTGCGTTCTCGGTCAAACCCCGACCACCTCCCCCGGGCGTGACGGCCGTCCAGGTGGGGTGGGTTTCCGTGCGTTAACGTAGGGACCGGCGGGGCTAAGGTCGCGTACTCACCGCTGGTAGACCGCGCGCCGCGACCCTTTCAGCACGTTGATCGCGGGCCGGACCGAACGGGGGTTGCCGTCGTCGTACCGGGACGACTGCGAAAGATGCTTGGGCCGGGGCACCTCGCGGGGCTTCCGCCGCCAATAATCCTTGGCGGCGACGACCGACACCTCTTCCACGAGCTGGGCGAGCAACTCGTGGTCAAGCGTCCACTCCTTGGCCCGCCGCATCTGTTCACGAATCTGCGGCGTGGTGCGGACCAGCGCGTCGTCGGGCAGCCGGAAGATCAGATCGGCGAAGTAGCGGAGGCCAAAGAACCCGGGCTGGTCTGGCCGTCGCCAGACGGCGCGGACGTCGAGTTGGTAGTGATGTCGGAAATCGGCTTCGACGTCGCCCCACCGGTCGAAGGCGTGGAGGGCGACGAAAAATCCCCCAAGTTCACGCCGTACCAGGACAGAAGATGGGACACCAATGCCCCCATGTCCCACGGGGTCGGGCGCTGGGCGATGAACTGGGCGTAGCCTTCCTCGGTAAGTAGCCGCCGCCCCATCTCCTTGACCGCGTCGATCACCTCGCGGGGAAGATCGGGATTGGACGCCAGCACGCTGACGATCGTGTCCAGCGTGGCCATCTGTGCGTCCTGGTTTTCCGCCGCAGTCAGGTCGATCGCCTGCCGGATCAGCAACGCCAAATCCAGGTTGACGTGCTGCAACGGTTCCAACACGTCCAACGGAAACTCCGCACCCAGTTCGGCGATCTGCTTGCCACCGAACCGGATCGGCAGCGTGTCGCCGCGACCTTCCTGGCGGGACGCCCGCAGCCGCGCCCGTTGTTCGCGGGCGGCGTCCAAGTCCAATACGCCGGGGGTGACAGTCATCCGGGCGATCCCCTCCTAAGATCCGTTCCGGGAGGCTACGGAGAAAACGACGTTAAGGTCGCGGGCTACGACAGCCCATGCCCGATCACGAACACCAAAAGCAGAGCGATGACGAGCAAGACCGTCAAGGTGATGACCGCGTCGGCCAGGCCACGCCAATCCACATTGACCCCTTCCCCCTGACCCGGGCGGCCCCCGGAGTGCGACCCCGGCGCACGCCAAAGGCCGCCCGGCCCCCTAAAGAACGACCCGCAGGGGGTTCGGGGGCCAGGACCCCACACGAGCCTGGCCGCCGAACACGAACAGTAGGGCCGCCCGGCCGGTAACGTCCCGCTCTCCACGCCGTGATCAGGAAACCCGCTGCTTCGCCTTGTGGCGCTGGCTGGTGGCCCGCACGCATGCTTTGCACTTGCCGTACTTGTTCACCCCGACATCGGCAACGACATGCTCGTTCCGGCACAACCCGCCAACCCGCTCCCGGCCGTCCCTCCAGCCCGGCGCAGCCTTCTCCGCCGCCCGCCGCCGCCGCTGCCCGTCCAGCTGACAGGCGAGGCAATGCCGCGACCCGCGCTCATCCACGTACGTGTTGTCCGGCGTGAACTCGTGCCCCTCCTGGCACGCCTCCGGCCGGTACCGCCACGACCGGTGCGCCGCCGAATTCCCCCCACGCGTCACCGCCGCCAAGTGCTCGGGGTTGATGCACGGACGGTGCGGACACAACAGCCCGCCCTCGCAGGTCGCAGGGTCATGGCAGGTGTGGTCAACCACATGCCCCGGCGGAACCGGGCCGTGCTTAACCTCAAAGACCAAAGTGTGAGCCCCGAACATCTTCCCGGCGAAGCGGACTTGAGCGTAGCCGCCACCATCAGGTTGAACATCGGGCCAATAGCAACAGACGCCTTGCGACTGCCCCGCCAACGCCCAATCGACCAATTGCCCCTTTGACATCCCGCGCGGCCGGTAGGAGCGCTTCCGCTCATGGGCTGGGCGTTGCGCCTTGGCCTCTGCCCGCGCATCCCGCGCCCGCGCCGCATCGCACGGGCGGCACCGTTGCTGGCCGCTCGGAGCCTCGTAGGTGTTTTCCGGTGTGCGGCGATGCAACCCCTTGCCGCACATGGTCTCGTGCCGGTGCACGCCCTTCCGAGCGCGGTGGGCGTTCGCCGCCAACGTTGAAGCCTCGAAGTGACGCGGGTTGCAGCACCGCCGATGCGGGCACGCGGAATCCAACTTGCATTCAGCCGAGTCGTGACACATGTGGTCGACCGCCGGGGGACACAGGCCGGTCTCCACCTCGAACAGCAGACGGTGCACCTTCACCAGCCGACGCGTCTTCGCCGACATGGTCGTGTAGATGACCGGATAGCCCTGGACCAGTGAGCCGCCCGTGTACGGCCAGCACGCTTCTGGCCCGCCGGACCGATCGATCATCGGATCCAGGCGGGCCAGGAGCGCACGCATCTCTTCGGGGGTAAGTGATTCCAGGATGGGGCGAGCAGGGTTACTCATATCCCAATGTTATCACCAATTAAGCGGCCGCGAAGCTGGGATCGTCGGTCAACTCGTACCAGGCGTCCCCGACGTCTGCGGCGATGACGGACAGCCGAAGCGGCAGCGTCGCTTCGTTCGTCTTGTCGTAGCCGATTTCGACGCCTTCGGTTTGTTCGCATTTGGGGATGAGCCGACGGTAGTGCTTGGACCCGTCGGTGATGTCGATCATGGCGGCGGTCTGTGTGCGCTGCCCGACGGCGGGCGGGGTGAACTTGTAGTGCAGGATGGTGGCGGGCGGACCTACGTCGGCGGCGACGGTTTCGACCGTGCCGCCGCCGTAGACGGCCTTGAAGTTCGCGGCGGACCATTCTTGAAGGTTGCATTGGATGGTGGCGGCGTCGGTGGTCTGGAATCGCCGTGTCGGGTAGTTCGACTGGTGCGACGACACCGTTTCGAAGTTGGGGTCGGTGGCCCATTGGAGCGAGTCGGGGGCGAAGTATCCGACTTCGACCCAATCCACGGCGGGAACGACGACGGGGTCGGCGGGCGCCGCCGTGCCGACCGGCGCGAGGTAGAGCCTCGCCATTTGGGCGATGAGAATACGGTCGGCGTTGGTCGCCACGGTCCCACCCTTCCGGGTCGTATGCCGGTGGGGCGGGCTGCCGGGTCGAGCGCCAAGGTAGAGATCCGGACCGGTTAACGTCGCGGGCTGCTGTGGCGGGGCGCGCGCCAAAATTACATGAATGTCGTTCGGGCAGGGCATCCTTGAGGGAGGAGCGACTAAACGGAGCGCCGTCTCACCCCACAAGGAGCCCCTGTCGTGCACCCAGCGCGCGTCGTGTACCCGACATTCGATGACCTCAAGGCCCTGCTGACCGACCCTGTCGGCCTCCGGTTCGCCGCGAAACTGGCCGAAGACCTCATCCCCGACCATCGCCCCGACCTTGGCCCGTGCGTGCAATGGACCGGTTCGACCACCCCCAAGGGGTACGGGCAGTTCAAGGTCGACGGCCGGAACGAACTAGCGCACCGTTGGCTGTTCAAGCGATTGCACGGCCCGGTACCGGACGGTAAGCAACTGCACCATCTGTGCCACGACCCGGGCGCGTGCACGCTTAAGACCGGCTGCCCGCACCGTGCGTGCGTGGTGCACACCACCCCCGTGACCCGGCGGGAGAACATTCTGGCGGGCGGCTCGCCGGTGGCCGCACGCGCGGGCAGAACCCGCTGTCAGGGCAAGTGGGCGCCGCGCGCCGCCGACGGGACCATCCTCGGCCATGACCTCACCGACCCCGCCAACGTGTTCGTGCAAGTGCTTGCGAACGGGGCCCGGATGCGGCACTGCCGGGCATGCATGCGGGCGGCGGACCGTGATTACAAGTCCCGGCTTCGCGCACGGTTGCGTGCGCAACGCCCAGCCGAACCAGCGCAATTGACGTTGGTCTAAAAAGAGAGAAGCCCTCCTTGCGGTCACCCCGGCGGGGGGCTCCTACGGAGGGCTTCTCAACCGAACCCTTAAAGGGTCGAACAAACGTAGCACGTGCCGCTTAGGGGTGCGCGTAGACGCGGACCGCCGCCAGATATCGCGGCTGCCCCGTCGGTTCCGGCACCCAGCCGCCGCCACGCAACGACCGCACCGACGTGATGATCGGGTAGTCGACGGCGGGAGGCTGGTCCGGCAGTTCGGCCAGCGCGCCTAGCGCCACGTACAAGATGCGCCGGAGCTCGGCTTTGCCGGGGGCGCCGTCCAAGTCGCCGTACGCTTCGACTTGGATATCTTGGGCGATCAGCCAGCGCAGGTCGCGATCGTCGCCGCCGGTGTCGATCACCCGCAGCCGGGGATAGGGCGGTTCATTGACCGCGCCGACCCGGTCCGCGCCGCCGAACGCGGCGGTAACGGCGGCGTGCCCCGACAGCCAGGCCATGACCCGGGGGAGCGGGTCGGCGCGCGGAAGGTCTTCGACGGTCACTTGGCCTTGGTCGACGTCGTCCCGCTACGGCCTTCGAGCGCCTTATGGACGGCGTCGTGGTCGGCCGGGTCGACCCCGGCGGCGTACCCGGCCTGGATGATAAAGATCGCGTCCGCCCTGGGCACGGTGATCTGATCACCGATCCAGTAGTCCTTGGCGTCCTTAGCGTGCAGGCGTTCGGCATGCTCCGCCTTCAGCGGGTGGGCGAGCTTGAGCGTGACCGTGTCCGCCACAGCCTTGATTCCCCTCTGGTCCAGTGGGGTGATGGATCGAACGTCAAGGTATGGATCGCGGGGGGCTAACGTCGCGGACTGGGGGTGACGTACGCGAAATACACGGCCCGCCCCTATTCCCTCCATACGCTTAGTACCCCTACACTGGGGGCGCACCGGATGAGCGACCCGGGCCAACGACTGGGAGCAAGCCCATGGCAACACCGAACTCCGCCGTTCAGCACGCGGTCACGGCCGCCGCTGCCGCAACCCGCGCCGCGAAGGCCCTTGACCCGGCCCAGCGGACGGTACTCACTGTGAAGGACCAAGCCGAGATCATCGCCAAGCTCGCTGCGATCCTGTCGGTTGCGCATTCCGCGCTTCGCTTCACCGGCCGGATCTCCGACCCGACCAGCCCCATCGCCGAAGCAAGGTTGGCGAGCACGGTCGCTGACGCCGCGAACCGCGCGGCCAACACCGCCTACCGGGTGTCCGCCCAGCTGGACGGGGTGCGCGGCCGGGTTCGCGCGGACGTCACCGCCGTCAAACAGCGGTACCCGCGTTCAGCCGAGCACACCGGCGACGGGCAGCACGTATTGCGGCTCTTGTCAGACACCTTCGACGCGGTGTACGGCTTGGACCGCGCGGTGTACGCCGGGAACCTGTCCGGTGCGACGGTCGCCGACTTCACCGAACTGGCGCGACGGTTCGCGCTGCTGACCTACGGCCTGACGAACGTCTGCCGCAACGACAGTGCGCGAGTGAACGCGACCTACACCGAGGTGCAATGGGCCCGCCGGGCCGGGGTCGTCCAAAATTCGCTGGTCGACGCGGCCCGGCTTTTGGCCATCGTTTCACGAATCATGACCAATCTTTACGGCAGGCTGGTCAACGCCAATGGTCACGTGCCCGTGCATTTGAGCGCCTAAGCGCCCCCGAACAGGTACCGTCATCGCCATGACAACCCCTGACGGCGGCGATGTCGCCGACGACATCGCCGCGATCTTCAACAGCTACGCGGGCGGTACCCCGTACGCTGTGGTGGCCCCCACCGAAAACGAAGTCATATTGCGGCTTCCCGCCGCGTACGCCGACTTCAACAGCCACGCCGAGCGCCGTGACATCTGTTGCCCTGACGACCCGTTCCAAGTGGTCGTCCGGCTTGCTGACGAGCAAGCCGCCTACGACGAAGCCAAGATGCTGATCCGTTGCGCCCGCGACATCGCCAGAGCGCCCCTGAATTAGCGCAGCCGCGCTGCCACCGCCCGGACCGCACCGGACATGAAATGCCCCCCCGTGTCGTGGCTGGTGCCGTGCTCCGCCTCGGCGGCCCGGTTGAATCGGGTAGCCACTTCGGCGCGGGCTTGCGCGCCTTGGATCTCGGTCGCCCCGGCGTGGATCGACACGGCCAACGCTTCCGGCAACGCCACGGCCACGCACCGGCAACGGACGGTCTGATGCACCGGCAGGCCCGGGTCACGCGGGAAGCGCGCCAGATCGAAGCCTGGGATGCGACGCCACTCACCCCGGCGGGTGTTCGCCACCTTGGGAAGCTGGAACCGCAGGTTGTCCGGGATGGTTTGCTTGTCGGCGTCCTGGTGCGACGGCCGTACACGTTCGTCTTGTTCCGTCACCCACATCTTCGCGCCGGGCGCGCGGCGGCGAGCCTCCTCCTCCACTTGACGTTTCAGCCGGTCGGTGGCGCGGCGGCCGACCGTGGCCGCCATCAAAGTGTCCAAGTCCGGGCGCAATTCCGCGCGTGATGCCATGAAGTCAGGATGCCGCGCCGCCACGGCTTACGTCTGGAGTCGGTACCCGCTGGTGCCACTGTTCGACCGCCACGATCAGCGCGGTGAGGTCGCCGATCGTGATGCCGTGCGGGTCGTCGAACATAGGCACCGCCGCGCGCCGGTAGGTTTCCGCGACGAACTGTCCCGGGGTGAGGTAGCGCCGGTCGGTGACGGTACGGACGGTGCGGACGCCACGCCGTCCCAGCCGCCACATCAACAAGGCGCCCATGTCGCGGACACGGTACGGCGTACCGTCAAGCGCGAGGGCAGCGGCCACCAGCCTGTCCCGGTCCTTGTCGTCCAAATCTGGCAACCACACGTACGCGACGGGGGACGTCGCAAACTTGGCCAAACCGACAAGGCGGGCCCCGGTCGGCCACGGTTCCATGGCGGTGGTCTCGTCCAGCACGATGAACGCGTGCGTGAATCGGAGCGGGTCAACGGCGGACATCTCGTGGAACACGCCCATGAAGTGGGCGCAACCGTAGGCGCGTGTGAGCCCGATAGAACCAGGCGGTGGGGTCCAAGTCACACCTTCAAAATTATCGTTGACCTGCGTTTACGTCACTCACCCCTTTCGCGGAACGCTAACTACCTATACAATCTATTGGGCGGGGACGAGCGACCCCCGCCCAGACAGGGAGCACCGATGGAACAGTCCGGCTGCGAGGCGGCGTGCCGTCACTGCGGCGCGCGGATCACCCGACTCAACAACCCGCGCCGCGACTGGGAAGACAGGGACGGGATCACCGTCTGCATCAAAGCCGTCTTGTACCCGACGCCCCGGCCAGCGGTCCCGCACACGCCCATGCCGGACGGGCTGACCGGTTCCCCAATTCAAGGAACATACGAATGACGATCTACCTCAACCTGGCCGACGAGACGTTCAGCTACCCGCCCGACCGGGATTCGGGCTGTGTGGACGAAGGCGACCCCGCCATGCGGACAGAGAAGGAGTTCGCGTGACCACCCCGATCGCGTTGGTCAGGGCGCTTGAACTCAGCCCCTCCTGCCCCGATTGCGTCGCAGCCATCGGCAAGAAGCACGACGACGGTTGCGACGTCGCACGCTGCTTGTGGGACGGCGGCCAGCGGTTTTCGTGCGACTACGCGCTCGACTACACCGACGAACCCGAATCCGACCCCATGGTGATCGACCCGTCCGACCCGCACGACTGCGGCGAAGACGTTTGGACCGGGATGTGGCCCGGCTACCGGGAGGCGATCGAATTCGGCTGGTGGATAAAGTGGATCGACGCGGCACCCGGCGAACGGTACGGCGAATGGCGGCCGACCACGGCCAGCGACCCGAAAGCCCGGCCCGACTTGAACCGGCTGAACATCGACTGCGTTTGGGATCGTGACAACGAACGGTGGATGATGCGCGCATGACGCCGGGACAGGGGCATTGTCGTCAAAGCGAAGACGGCGGCCAACGCCCGCCAACGTCGTGGCCGCCCGGATGCAATCCACACCCTCGAAATCGCGCACCGCCACCTTCGGGCGCCGCGTATCGTGTTGTTCGACCTGCGGTACCACTCTGAGAAGGCGTGAAATGACGGTTTATGTGGACGACGTGTTCATCCCCGCGACAGTGGGGAGGCACACGTCCCGCTGGTGCCACCTGTTCTCCGACCGGAACGATGCGGAGCTGCACGAGCTGGCCCGTCAAATCGGGCTGCGCCGGTCCTACTTCCAGGACACCAACAAGCAGGGGAAGCCGATCAAGCTGCAATCGCACCGGCACTACGACGTGACGGAAGGGATGCGGCAGAAGGCGATCCGGGCGGGCGCCATCGAAATCCCTTGGCGGGAAGCCGCCGAATTGTCGTGTAGGGAAGCGGAACGGCTGCGGCAACAGCAGCAGGTATAGCCGTGTCGTGAAGATCCTCGACTCGCTGTTGTTGGTATTGGCGTTGTTCGTCGTCGGCTTGATCTTGATCGCCGAGGGCGCCAAGACGACCGTCACGGTCACCATCGACAGCGCCGTCGTCGGCCTATGGATGTGGTTCGCCGCCGCGCTCCTGAGTCTGCGTGCTGTGTTCTTGCTGGCTTGCATGGCGTGGCGAAGGTGAAGCGCAGAAGATCACGGTCGGGTGCCGTCAGTCCGCAGGTGCGCCTTGATGCGCACGTAATCGACCCGGGCGTCAGCGTTGTTGCGCAACAGGTCAGCCGACAAGACGAGCCACGTTGTCACCGGTTCGCCGTTGACGACTTCGACCACCAAGTCGCCCTGTTCTACCGGCCACGCCTGCGGGTCGACCGCCAGCACCCACGTCCGTCCGCCGATTTCACCGATCGGCGCATCCGGGCCTTCCTCGGCGCGGCCCGGCCACGGCCCGACCAACGCCCCCCACCCGGACGTGTAGACGTACCCGTGTTCGTCCTGGCCCGCCACCGTACGATGCCGTACCCCGAGGCTGCGGTTTGCGAGCAGAACCGCCATCAGCGCCCCGTCCCGCGCAGCGTGCCCGGCAGCGCTGCGTCCCCAAGCTGGACGTACCGTTTCCACCGGGACGCGGCCAGCTCCGAATCCAACCAAACAAGACGGGTGGCCCCGTCGTGACTGTGTACCGCTTCAACGTGGCTGATGTTGTCGGCGTTGACGCTGGTGGCGGTGTCGCTATGCCAGCGGTACGACACCCGGCCGTCCGGCCATTCAACACCCCAAATTACGACGCCCGTACCGGAGACGCCGGTCACGTCGATGTCGCGGATCAGAATGAACCGGCGCATCAGAACGATCCAGTCCGGTCGCGAGGCAGGTCCTTCTCGGCAGCGATCACCACGCGGCGGGCGAAAAGCGTCATGGTCACGCAGACTGCGTCACAGTCACGCAGCTTCATCTCGTGTATTGTGACCGCGTGGTCCTTCGGTACAAGCAACGGAGTGCCGTTGATCCGAACCTGATCGGGGATGACGAGGCTGCCGCCGGTAGTGCCGTCCGTCGCGGCCCCCTTCTCGAAGATTTCAACTAGTGCGGCGGCCGGTGTGCCGACCCGGTCGACCGCTTCATACGTCGCGCGGAAGATCGCAGGCTTGACCGGGTAACGCTCGCCCTGCACTCCGGTGACGACCCAGTCACCGGGGCAGACCGTGTGGCCGCCCTCCAACGTGTCGATCCAGCCGTGCTCATGCCAGATCCGGCCGCATCCTTCGTGTGCGCGAGCACCCTCGTATTCGGGTTCCGGCCTGCGGAAGTAGCGGACGACGCGGCCCTCGGTGTCACTGCCCTTCGTGTCGTCTTCGGGGTGGTCTCCGTTCTTCCACCACTCGTGCGCCTCGACTTCGACCGGCAGTTTGCGGTACCGCGCCATCACCACCATTCCCGCCATCTCCAATCGTGGTATTCCCACGGCCACGGTTCGACGTAGGGGGTGGGGCGCTGGAACACGCGGCGGCCCGCGATCCGCCACCGGTCGCACGACGCCAGCGTGGGCAACGCCCCGGGCGAGCCTGACCCGGGTTCGCCGGTCACCGCGTACGTGTCGGCGTAGGTGACGGATTGGCCTTCCACCGACGACTGTTCGACGAGTCGGGCGCGTTCCGGCGCGACCCGCCGGAACAATGCCTGTACGTCGGTGGAGTAGATGGCGTGGGTGCGTACAAACCGCCGTAGCGGCTCTAGTTCGGGGTCGGCGGCCCCGTCCAAACCCGCGACGTAAACGACCGTGTAGAGGCCCGTAGGTTGCCCTGAGGTGTCATTCTCCGGGGTGGCTGACGTGACGGACAGCACCGGGGCGTTCTGGAGCCGCCAGCCGTTCGTGTACTCGATCAACCCTGTCTCGGTGTACGTCTGCGGAGTGGCCGCCCGGCCCAGATACGCTTCTAGATCGGATTGCGCGTCGCCGATCGCGCGTTCGATCAGCCACCGGTCGTCCTCACCCAAGGGCTGGGGAAGGCCAAGCTGGCGGGCGACGTCGGTGACCGGCACAATCAGAGCCACGGCCGCCACGGTGGCAGTCCGGCGCCGTTAACGTCGCGGGGTGCGGCCGGTAGACGGGCGCGGCGGCCTTCACCCCCGGGGAAAGCCGCCGCGCCCGACCGGGTGCGATGGGGACCCGCCCACCCCACATGAAACGGGGGACCCACCGCACGTCGGGGCGTGCTTACTGCGTGACGACCCGCATGGCGTCACGCAACTGAAGTGCCTGGCCGACCGGCACCTGGGCGCCCGCCGGATACATGAGGTGCCGGGTTGGCGTCAAAGCACCCGGATAGGTGAATTCCTGGATGACGCGTTGCTTCACGGTCGCCAGCATGCTCGGCGACTCCGGCGGCGGAAACTCGAACACGTCCTCCGGCCCCAACTCCCGCCCGTCTTCGGTCAGAAGGCGGATGTGGTTTGCGCCGGGCGGAGACCGCAACGCGGCGTTAGCGGCTACATAGTTGGTGGACGATTCGGGGTTTCCCAGCACAACCTTCTTCTCCGGCGCGTCCAGCGGGGCGGCCTGCGTGGTGACCGCTTCGTTGGACGCGGTGGATGTCGGTTCTTCGGCGGGCGCGGCGGCGGCCTTCTTGGGTGTCGATTCTTCGGCGGTGGAAGCAGACGGGGAGGTGCGGCCCTCGTCGCCCTTCTCGGCGGCGGCCTTGCCGCTTGCCTTGCGTTCGGCCACAGTGCTCTCCTCCGCGCTTACGGCCCAATACCGAAAGCAGGCTAGAAGCGTGACGGCGCTAAGGTCGCGGGCTAAGGAAGGAATCTCTGAGGAGGTAGCGCATGGGGCGACGTGAGGGCATCCCTTGGTTGGCCGACTTGAAGACCGCCCTGAGTGGCGGGCTGAAGCAACCCCGGGCAAGGGGAGATCATTCCCGGAAGCTGTCCACGGGCAAGATCGTCGAGATCCACACGTCGGGGGTCCCGACCGCAGAGGAGGTCGACCTGCTTTCCCGCTTCAACGCTGAACGGGAGCACGGGATTATGCACACGCCTGAATGGGTGGCCGAGATGGAAGACATCCAACGGCGGTACGACCAACGGTGAAGTCGTCGCGGGCGGAACGTCGCCTCGACATTAGACGGCGATCACGTTTAGGGTTCCGGGGATCGAACGCCGAACGAAGGAGACATCCGTGTTGAAGCGCTGCGCGGCCACCCTGCTCGCCGTCCCCGCCATCCTGGCCGCATTGGCTGTCCCCGCCCGCGCCGACGTATCGACCGACGTGGCTGCGAACGTCGTCGTGACCGGCTTGGTGGACGTGGCTGCCGCCGTGTCCGCCGACCTTAGCCTGGACTTGTAGCGGTTACCGCAACCGCTTGAAATCGCAGGCAAGGCACCGTTCCAGACGGTTCCCGTCGGGCCACAGGTCACGTATCGCTTGCTCGTACGCGCTGCCATGCAGGCGACCGTCCAAGAATTGTTCGTTCAAGTCCAGCCAGGTCTTGTGCAGCGCGTGCACCATGGACACGCCGCCAAGCCGTCGCACCCCCTGCGCAACGAAACAATCCAGGGCCTGTTCGTCGCTGGCCACGGCCGTGCCTTCGATGCCGTCGGATGCCGGGTACGGCACGTCGGAGGCGTACAAAGCCACGGCCCATTCGCCGTAGCGGAGAGATCTCGGGGTGGCGCCAACCGCCGGGCCGTCAAGGACAGTCATCCTGGGAAACCTCCACGCGGGACCGGGGCCCTCGCCACCGTCCCGCGATAATTCTATGATTGTGTCCTAATGTGGACCACAACGCCCCCGACGGTCAACCCCAGAGTTACCGCCGAGCACGGAGAGCAGCCATGACGGCCCGATACCAAAGGCTTGCCGCAGATCTCCGGCACGCCATAGCCACAGGCGTGTACCCGCCGGGCTCGACCCTGCCCACCATCAACGAACTCGCCGAACAGCACGGCATCGCCAAAGGCACCGCCAGCGCCGCCGTCGCCGTGCTCGCCAGCGAAGGTCTCGTACGGGGCGTCCAACGGCGCGGCGTCATCGTCCTCGACATGCGGCCGGTGCTTGTGCCGCTTACCCGCTACCGGTCGGTCTTGGACCCGGGCGGGGAACTTGGCCCATGGGAAACGGCGTGCGCCGAGCAAGGGCGCAACGGCCGAATGGTGCCCATCGAAGTCGCAACCGTGACCGCCCCAAAGATTGCTTCGATGCTCAACATCCCCGAAGGCGCCCCCGTTGTACGCCGGACCAGACACGCGTTGCTCGACGGGGAGCCCCGGCCCGTGCAATTGCATGACGCCTGGTACGCATTGTCGCTGGTCGAAGACACACCTCTTGCCCGTCCGGCCAAGGTCGTCGGCGGTGTCTACGGCGCGCTCGCGGCGGCGGGCCGCCCGCCCGCGACGTTGGACGAAATGGTGACAGCCCGCCATCCCACGACTGAGGAGAAGGCGGAACTTGGCCTGCGCGGCGAACCGGTCTTCCAGATCGACCGGATCACCAGGGACCACGACGGCCGCCCCCTGGAACTTTTGCAAGTCATCGCGAACGCGGCCCGCACCGTCTTGGTGTACGACTCGCTACCCCTCAACCGATCTTCGGATTAGGTAGTTTGGCGGTTTTCTTGAACGCCAGCCCGCCTAACCCCCACAGCTCCCGGGCTAGCGCGCGACCTAACGTTGCCGACAGCTCTAGTTTGCGTGGGTGTGGGTGGGCTTCTGCGCTGGACACGCGACAGTATCGGCTATACGGCCGTCTTGCCCAAAACCAAGTCATTCAACTTGACCCGCCGCTGGGACCCGAAGGAGCATCCCCGGGACCGGCGTGGCCGGTTCATCAAAACAGGCGCGCGGGTCCGTATCACCGGCGGCGGGACCGGCACCGTGGTCGCCCAGTCCGGCCCGGCAGCCGTGACCGTCGAACGCGACAGCGACGGGAAACGCCGCAACT
>WUUC01015268.1_pt1 | contig 75166 bp, 72 predicted proteins | sample 6278441 | NCBI WGS metagenome assembly WUUC01 (sample SAMN13675441, study PRJNA597444) | soil metagenome | isolation source: soil | place: USA: Washington | collected 2017-10
AACCGATGCAGCAGGCAATGTATCAACCTGCTCATTCAAAGTAACTGTTACAGATAACGAACCACCTGTAATGCCAACATTGTTAACTATTGAAAGTGATTGTTCAGTAACGGTGCCAGTACCAACGACAACAGATAATTGTTCAGGCACTATAACCGGTACAACAGATGATCCGCTCGTCTATTCTGAGCAGGGTGAGCATACTATTACATGGTCATTCGAAGACGCAAGTGGTAATGTTACCACGACAGAACAGGTAGTGATCGTAGACGATAATTCACTACCCACAATTACCTGTCCTGCTGATATTACAGTCAGCAATGATGCAGGTGTGTGCGGGGCCATTGTTAATTATCCACCGGCAATCGCCAGTGATAATTGTTCAGGAACAACGATTGAATACAGTCATGAATCGGGTTCTTTGTTCCCGATAGGAACCACTACAGTAGAAGTGATAGTTACAGACGGCTCGGATAACACAGACGTTTGTTACTTTGATGTAACAGTTAACGATACCGAAGCGCCGGTTCCAACAGTAACAAACCTGGTAGCCGTAACAGGTACGTGTACAGTGACAGTACCGACTCCGACGGCTATGGATAATTGTGATGACCTGGTAAATGGAGTGACGGGCGATCCGCTTGTTTATAGCACTCCGGGTAATTATACCATCACCTGGACATATACAGATAATGAAGGAAACAGTTCCACACAAACCCAGGCAGTTAGTGTTAGTAGCAGCCCGGCTGTAATCAATACACAACCGCAGGGAACAACAAAATGCGTAGGTCAATCAGCAACATTCAGTGTAGCTGCATCCGGTGCAACAGGATACCAGTGGGAAGCAAACACAGGCAGCGGATGGAATATCGTTGGAGGTGCAACAAGTAACAGCTTACTTATCACCCCGCTCACCATCTCAATGAATGGTAATCAATACAGGGTTGTCGTATTCGGCAGCTGTGGCAATGTTACATCCAATGCGGTCATCTTAACGGTGAATGCATTACCAGCAGTGTTTAATGTAACTGGTGGTGGCGGATTCTGTAGTGGTCCGGGAGTGCCGGTAGGTTTATCCGGATCGCAGGCAGGTATTAGTTACCAGTTAGTCAGAAATGGAACGAATACAGGTAGCCCGGTGACGGGAACTGGTTCAGTAATCAGCTTTGGCAGTCAAAACCAGAATGGCACATATACAGTAGTTGCTACCAATACAAGTTTGGGTTGTAACGTAATGATGGCTGGTTCAGTTTCAGTAACTGCGGGAGCGTTGCCAACTTTGTATAATGTAACAGGAGGAGGGACCAGTTGCGCTAACCCTGTAGTAGGTTTGTCAGGTTCACAGTCTGGTGTAAACTACCAGTTAAGGAGAAACGGATCTAATACTGGTAGCCCGCTCGCAGGAACCGGATCAGCCATCAGCTTTGGCTTGCAGAACCTGGCCGGTTTATATACCGTAGTTGCGACAAACCCAACTACAGGTTGTACGAGAAATATGACCGGGTTGGCCATTGTTCTGACAGCTTCAGGACCAAATGTATTCAACGTGACCGGCGGCGGCTTATATTGTAGCGGTCCCGGAGCAGCAGTAGGATTATCAGGTTCGCAGCTGTTTGTCAGGTACCAGTTGCAGAGGGACGGATCCAACACCGGAAGCCCAGTAGATGGAAGTTTATTCGGTTCTGCTATCAACTTTGGCAACCAGACGGTGGCAGGTGTGTATACAGTAATCGCAACCAATCTTCTGAGCGGTTGTACGGGTACTATGGCTGGTAGTGTGACGGTAACTGCCGGAACTCTACCTGCACTGTTCACAGTAACAGGTGGCGGTACTTCCTGCACTGGCGGTCCTGGATCTGTGGTTGGTCTATCAGGTTCTCAATCTGGTGTCAACTATCAGTTGCTGAGAAACGGATCAAATGCCGGCAGTGCCGTTACCGGTAACGGATCAGCGATAAGCTTTGGCTTACAAAATATAAACGGAACCTATACCGTAGTGGCGTCACACACCAGTGGATGTACAAGGACCATGACTGGCAATGCCGTGATAAATACAGGTGTATTGCCTGCGCTGTTTAATGTAACCGGCGGCGGTGCATTCTGTAGCGGCCCTGGTGTACAGGTAGGCCTTGCAGGTTCCCAAACTGGAGTCGCATATCAATTAAGAAGAAGCAGTTCAAATGTAGGCAGCCCGGTTGCAGGTACAGGTGGATTTATCAGCTTTGGCTTGCACAATGTGGTGGGTACTTATACGGTAGTTGCTACGAATGCCACGACGGGTTGTTCTAGAACAATGTCAAATTCAGCCACGATCAGTCAAAGCATATTGCCAACTGTATACAATGTAACAGGGGGTGGAGCATTCTGTACGGGAGGGTCTGGACCATTGGTCGGTCTCTCAGGTTCGCAAAACTTTGTTAGTTACCAGTTACGGCGCAACGGCACTAATACTGGCAGTCCTGTAAACGGCAATGGCTCGCCGATCAACTTCGGTAATCAAACCCTCGCAGGTACCTATACAGTAGTAGCAACCCATACGCAAATTGCAGGCTGTACGATAAATATGAATGGAAATGCTGCCGTGTCAAGCGGAGGTGCGGCACCAACAGCCTTCAATGTAACAGGAGGCGGTGCATTCTGCAGCGGACCGGGTGTTGCGGTAGGTTTAGCTGGCTCGCAGACGGATATCAGCTATCAATTATTAAGAAATGGAACCAATACAGGTGCACCTGTTGCAGGTACCGGGTCATCTATTAGCTTCGGGAATCAAAACCAGGCAGGAACTTACACAGTGGTCGGCACAAATACGACAACAGGTTGTACCAATACTATGTCCAATGTTGCTACTATTGGTATCAGTGTACTTCCAACAGTATATAATGTAACCGGCGGAGGTTCGTTCTGCAGCGGACCTGGAGTGGCAGTAGGTTTATCCGGATCGCAAATAGGGGTTAACTACCAGCTTAGAAGGAATGCCGTTAACACTGGCAGTTCCGTGGCCGGCACGGGTTCGGCGATCAGTTTTGGAAACCAGAATCTTGCAGGATCCTATACAGTGGTAGCCACACATGCGTCAATTTCTGGTTGTGTGGTCAACATGAACGGTAATGCGACCGTTACGATTTCAGGCAACCTGCCGGCTACAAGTATAACTTACAACGGCAGCCCTTATTGCAAGACAGGATCTGCTGCAGTTACAAGGGTAGGGCAGGCAGGCGGATCTTACACTTCCACGCCAGGGTTGATCATCAATTCTGTTACTGGAGCGGTGAACTTAGCCACCAGTACAGCGGGAACTTATACCGTCACATACTCTTATAGCAATGGATCTTGTACAGGTACAGCCACAACAAGCGTCACCATTTCCGCAATACCGGTCGCTACGATCAGCTACAGCGGTAGTCCATATTGTAAGATTGGAACGGCGACAGTAACAAGGACAGGCCAGGCGGGCGGTACTTATTCTTCCAATGGAGCAGGATTAAGTATTAACGCATCTACCGGAGCAGTTAATCTCGCAGCCAGTAACGCCGGGGCATATATAGTTACTTATACGTTTAGCAATGGTGGTTGCACCCGGACTGCAACAGCAAGAATAACGGTATTGAATGTACCTTCAGCGACTATCAGTTATGCCGGAAGCCCGTATTGTAAGGTAGCAACGGCCAATGTAACGAGGGCAGGACAAGCGGGTGGCACGTACTCATCCACTGCTGGATTGGTGATTAGCCCGGTGTCGGGTGCTGTGAACCTGGTCACAAGCCTGGCCGGTACATATACTGTCACCTATACTTTCAGTAATGCAGCATGTTCGGCAACTACAACGACAAGCATAACTATAATGCCAAATGTGGCACCTACAATTGCTTGTCCACCGAACCTGACAAACGTCAACGCTAACCCCGGTCAATGTTTTGCAACAGGTGTAAATCTTGGCACACCGGTCGTCACAGGTTGCGGTACGCTTGTAATAACCAATAATGCGCCAGCGCAATTCGCTGTAGGCACTACGAACGTAACGTGGACAGTAAAACGAGGCGCGTTAACGAGTACCTGCGTTCAAACTGTCACAGTAATAGACAACCAGAACCCGGTAAGCAATCACCCGGCAGAACAGACATACTGTAAATCGGTCAATAACATGTACTCGGTGCCGGTTGCAACAGCGACTGACAACTGCGGCATTGCGAGCATTTCTTATACCATTATAGGCGCGACAAGCCGGTCGGGAACAGGTGGCAATGCGAGCGGTCTTTTCAACCCAGGCTCGTCGCAGATCAATTGGACGATCGTTGATGTGAATGGGAATACAGTAACAACCAGTACAATGATCACGGTGACCAACAGCCCTTGTATCACTCTGACACGGCCGGCCGCCGAAACAGGTAATACCAGCGTTATCACGAAAGGCGAGAAACCTCAACTGGATATTTCGATCGCGGCATTCCCGAATCCAACTCAAACTTACTTCAATGTGAAAGTGACCAGCCCGGTCAAAGAAACGGTTGAGGTTAGGATGTTCGACATGCAGGGTAAAATGATCGAAATAAGAAAGGGAGCCCCTGATCAAATCTTCAGGTTTGGTGATAATGTTGCAGCAGGAATGTATATTATAGAAGCAAGACAACCAGGACAAAAAGATAAACCTACGATCAGGGTTTTAAAACAAAATTAAAAACCAGTAAAGCAGATCGCCAGGCCATCCGTGAAAACGGGTGGCCTTTTTTTTTGTGTATAGTGATGTTGTTGAAAGCTGGATAAAACGACACCAAAATCAGCAGGCACTGATGACAAGATGATGATTGGAAGATGCCCATGCCGAAACTTATTAGGCAAAAAATGTCCAACTGCTTTCGGATAAAGAATATCCCGTTTGCAAGCCCGTACTTCCCGGATGAAATAGTAAACGCTGCCGGAACTTTGGGCAAAGTGTCAATGGATTACCGCACAACACGAAGAAAAAAATTAGTTCATTACCTGGATAAGCCCATTCTGCCACTTAAGAAAGTATAATTTCTTGTTTTCGAAATAATCTAGCACCATCGTCTTTTTATTCAGTACCGGCTGGATATCAAAGTCGGTGAAAATTTTGTCCTGTTTGTTACCCAGGTTTGATGAAAGATCTTTGCCGTGTTTCAATAACAACCTTGCAAATTTCCAGGTGGTTTCATATCCGCGGAAAACCATATCACTTGGCCTTGCAAACATTATATTATTAAAAAAGTTACTGATGCCCAGGCTGACCTTATCCGTTTTCGCATTGTAAAATGGTGTACTATAAACGATTTCCAATCCTTTATATTCGGGTTTGGAAAAATCTTTTATTCCGTCCCACGTGGGCATGCCCATAACAACGACCGGATATTCTTTTACGATCGAAGCAAACTGCAACGCCAGGTTTCTTCCAAAATTCATATCCAGGCTACCGGCTATGCAGAGCGTAGTGCGGTTCGAATCCAGGTATTTTTTTAGCTGGTTTGCCGTAAAGTTATCCGGCAATTCTACATATTTTAATTTCAGCGGTACCGACATTGTCGTTTTACTGTACTCGTCAAATATTGTTTTTATATGATCATCTGAAGTCCCTTTTCTTCTAAACACGATTAGCGGGTTGATCGCATAATATTTTTGTACATACTTATAGATGCCTTCGCATTGTGTTCTCAACGTTGGATTCAGCAGGATAAAATACGGGTTTTCGATAGTCCCTGCATCGTTTGGTACGGTGGCATTGATCACGGGAATTTTTTTTCGAAAAGCGGCCTCCGACAAAAGTCTTACTTCGTTGTTACTGCAATGGGCGATAATGAGAGATACATCATTGATCTCCGGCCTGGCCAATTGTTGTTCAAGCGTCGTCGTTGCGGACCTTGTATCATAAATGAAAACTTCCAGTTCGGCGCCTTCTTTATTCAGCGAGTCAAGTGCAAGCTGCGCTCCTTCATAAAATTCCAGTCCCGGGTTGATAAATTTTGGAAAAACATTCTTAGCATAATTGTACTCGTTGGCACGGTCAAAAGCAGAATCTAAATAAAGCGGGGCAAAAATGGCAATCTTATGCTTTAAGGGAACACTATCAGTTTGTGCAATCGTCAATGATCCACAAGACACTACTATCAGCACTAATAACAAAAGTCTTTTCATTTATTTGAATTTTACCAGGGATGAACAGCCATCAGCACAGGCAAGCAGTATGCGTATTATTCCCACTCAATGGTAGCCGGCGGCTTACTGCTGATATCGTATACTACACGGTTGATGCCTTTTACGTTATTTATGATCTCGTTGGATACGTGGGCCAAAAAATCATAAGGCAGATGCGACCAATCCGCTGTCATACCGTCTACGCTTGTTACGGCACGCAATGCCAATGTAAATTCGTATGTTCTTTCATCACCCATGACGCCAACGCTTTTCACTGGAAGCAAGATTGCACCCGCCTGCCAAACAGTTGCATAAAGCTGGTGTTCTTTCAATGCTTTAACATACAAGTGATCAGCCTCCTGCAGCAATTTTACTTTCTCCTCCGTTATTTCACCCAAAATGCGGATGGCTAATCCCGGGCCCGGAAATGGATGGCGGTCGATCATTTCTGCCGGTATGCCTAACTCCCTGCCAACTTTTCTTACTTCATCCTTAAATAAAGAGCGCAATGGTTCTACCAATTCGAGGTGCAGATGTTCTGGCAGCCCGCCAACATTGTGATGCGATTTAATGGTTACAGAAGGGCCGTGCACCGAAACACTTTCTATGACATCCGGGTAAATAGTGCCTTGTCCCAAGAAACCGATGCCCTCGATCTTTTTTGCTTCTTCCTGGAAAATGTCAATAAATAAACTGCCGATCACTTTTCGTTTCGCTTCAGGATCATCTTTACCCACCAGCCCATCATAGAAACGTTGTTTTGCATCTATTCCTTTTACATTGAGGCCTAACTGCGCATAAGTCGCCAATACTGTTTCAAATTCATTTTTCCTTAATACGCCATTGTCGACGAAAATTCCAAACAGCCTGTCACCAATCGCTTTATGAACCAATGTTGCGGCAACAGTAGAATCGACACCACCACTAAGGGCCATCACTACTTTACGGTCGCCTATTTGTTTTTTTAGAATTTCTACGGTGTCGGTAATAAAATGTGCAGGCGTCCAATCCTGGCTACAGCCGCATATATTTACAAGAAAGTTTTTAATAACTTTTTTTCCTTCCGTAGTATGGTAAACTTCCGGGTGAAACTGTACGCCATACAAAGCCGATGTTACATGGCTTCCGTTAGAGGATTTTTTAAACGCCGCCACCGGGATATTTGCAGTATCTGCGAGTAATTCAAAATCAAGCGGAAGCTCTTTTATTGTATCGCTATGGCTCATCCATGCCTGGCTTTGCGCCGACACATCCTGCAGCAACACATCTTCTTTCAGGATCTGCAACCTGGCGCGGCCATATTCCCGTTTATCACTTTTCTCTACCCGGCCACCAAACCGCTTAGCCGTGAGTTGTGCACCATAACATATACCAAGCACAGGTATTTGTTCGATAAATGCCTGTACATTAACATCAGGGGCGTTTTCTTCGTTTACAGAACAGGGTGACCCGGAAAGTATTATGCCTTTCAGGCCTGGGTCAAATTCAAATTTTTTATGATAAGGAATGATTTCGCAATAAACATTGGCCTCTCTTACAGCACGGGCGATTAATTGCGTGTATTGAGAACCAAAATCAAGGATCAATATCTTTTCTGTCATGGCCGCGAAGGTAAAAAAAGGTTTTGGGTTATGAATAGAAGCTTTTGGCGCGGGTGCATTCCAGTTTTCGCTAAGTAAATTGGGGAGATCTATATGTTTGGGGTACGTGCCTATGTTTCTATTGTGTTCATAGCGAAACACCCATGAGTCAAAAAATAGGTTAGCGAAATTTGGAATGCACCTTTTGGCGTCCGGTCGTTTACATTTATTACCTTAACGATTCCTTACCATCTTTACTTTGACCGCCGTAATTTTCATCTTTTTAAAAAAAACTGTTTATGAAGAACCTTGCTTTTGTTTTGTGTTTTTTGTTTACCGCTGATTGTCTATCTGCCCAGGATCTCAATTATTATCTTCCCGACAGTGTCACTTACAACCCGGCAATTCCGAAACCAAAGGACATTATCTTTCACGAAGTAGGAGAATACCATGTTACCCACGACCGGTTGGTGAATTATATGAAAGCAATTGCTGCTGCAGCACCGGAAAGAGTAAAGCTCGAAACAATGGGATTTACCTATGAACAAAGGCCACAGGTTTTGCTGATCATAACATCGCCGGCAAATCAAAAAAAACTAGAAGAGATAAGGAAACAACATATACAGCTGACAGATCCTGCTAAATCCGCTGCTCATAATATTGCTAATATGCCCATCGTGATCTGGATCGGTCATTCCATCCATGGTAATGAACAAAGTGGTACCAATGCATCCTTACTAAGCGCTTATTACCTGGCGGCGGCACAAGGCAAACAGATCGATGAACTGTTGGAAAATACCGTGATCTTATTGGATCCATCTTTCAACCCCGATGGTATGCAGCGTTTTTCGACATGGGTCAACCAGCACAGAAGTAAAAATTTAGTAAGCGATCCTAATGACAGGGAGTATAACGAAGTATGGCCCGGCGGTCGTTTCAACCATTACTGGTTTGATCTTAACCGCGACTGGTTACCGGCAGTACATGTGGAAAGCCAGCATCGTTTGAAATGGTTTCATCAATGGAAACCAAATATTCTGACCGATCATCATGAACAGGGAAGCAATGCCACTTTCTTTTTTCAGCCCGGAGTACCATCACGGGTAAATCCGCTGACGCCTGCCAAAAACCAGGAACTGACAGCGAAGCTTGGAAAATTCCATGCTGCTTTTTTAGATCGCATCGGCTCCCTGTATTTTACCAAAGAAGCTTATGATGATTTTTATTATGGCAAAGGCTCTACTTATCCTGATATCAATGGAGCGATCGGTATTTTATTCGAGCAGGCTTCTTCGCGGGGGCATTTACAGGAAACTGCTAACGGGTTATTGAGTTTTCCCTTTACGATAAAAAATCAATTTACAACGGCGCTTTCGACATTGGAAGGCGCCAAAATTCTGCGCAAAGAATTTTTGCAGTGGCAAAGGGATTTTTATACAACCGCCATGACGGAATCTGCTGTGTCGCCCGTTAAGGCATTTGTATTTGGTGATGAAAATGACAGGGCCAAAACAGTAAGCTTTGTAGAAGTGTTATTGCGTCACCAAATTGAAGTATATGGATTAAAAACAAATATATCTTCCGGTGGGAATGATTTCAAATCTTCGGGATCTTTTGTTGTTCCCGTTAATCAACCGCAATACAGGTTGATCAGGTCAATGTTTGAAAAAAATTTTGAGTATAAGGACAGCCTGTTTTATGATATTACAACCTGGACCATGCCCCTGGCTTTTGGATTGCCGTATGCCGAATTAAACGCTGCACAATTCAAAACAGGTGTAATCGGTGATAAGCTATTTGAAGTGCCTGCGATCAAAGGCGGGATCATTGGAGGTACAGGAAAATCTGATTATGCCTATCTGTTTGAATGGGATGAGTTTTATGCACCCCGTGCTTTGTATGAATTGCAAAAAGCCGGTGTTTTCGTAAAAACGGCAACCAATATTTTTGAAATACCGTGGAACGGTGCATCACGGAATTTTGATTATGGAACGATCATGATCCCGGTTAAAGCACAAACCATTCCAGCTGATAAACTTTTCACCGTTATAACAGAAACTGCCCAAAACAATTACCTGGAAGTATTCGCTTTGCAAAGTGGTAATGTATTAAGCGGAAGCGACCTTGGCAGCAGTAAATTCGCCGTGGTTGAAAAACCGGCCATTGCCATGATAACCGGTGCGGGAGTAAATGCTCTTGACGCAGGTGAAGTGTGGCACTTGCTGGATCAGCGCATGAATATTCCTGCCACGCATCTGGAACCTGCAATGTTTAATCGTGCGAACATGGACAAATACAATGCGCTGATCATGGTCGGCGGTAATTATAATGAGCTTAACAAAGAAAAATTAAAAAGCTGGGTGCAGCAGGGCGGCACCCTGATACTTACCGAGGAGGCCGTAACCTGGGCATCGCAAAACGGCATCGGCACGATTACCTTAAAAAAAACAAAAGCACCCATAGACAGCACACAAAAGCTAACTTATACCGGCAGGGCGCAGGTAGATGGTGCACAACAGGTAAGCGGAGCCATCTTCGGCGCTGAAGCGGACCTGACCCACCCGCTGGCCTATGGATACAACCAAAAAACGATCAGCCTGTTCAAAGCAAACAAAGTGTTTATGGAGAAAAGCAAAAATCCTTATGCGACTCCCTTTTACTACAGCGACAAACCTTTACAAAGTGGATGGGTGAGCAAAGAAAATGCGGATGTGATAAAAAACTCTGCCGGTGTTATCGTTAATACAGTTGGCAGCGGAAGGGTAATCAATATTGCCGACAATCCTAACTTCCGCGCTTTCTGGTTAGGTGGCAGCAAACTGTTTTTGAATGCCATTTTCTTTGGAAAAAACATCGACGCGGCGAGCGGGAGAACGGATTAATTTCCGGACCGGCTCTTATCAAACGAAAAGATATATGCAATGGGAAAAAACCCGTGTTTAAACAGTCTTTTTCCCTTGGGTAACCAATCAATTATAGAGATATTGCCCTTCTAACAGTAACAAAGCGGCAGGTTCTCACAATTTATTCACAAGCCCGTTATCCAGGAAAGCAAACCAAATAAGTACGTACGGTGGCGAAGGAATTAGTGTTAACTTGCTGCTTTATTACGTCAAATTAAAATTGAGCACTATGATTAAAATGCAAGTAATCGGTAACCTCGGCAAGGATTGCGTGGTTAACACCGTAAACGGAAAAAATGTTATCAACTTCACCGTGGCCCATACTGAAAAGTATAAGGACAGCCAGGGAAATAGCCAGGAAAAAACGACCTGGGTGGATTGTGCTTACTGGACCGACCGTACAGCGATTTCACCTTACCTGACAAAAGGCAAACAGGTTTTTGTTGAAGGTACTCCGGAGGTTAGAAGTTTTACACGCCAGGATGGTACGGGAGGAGCTTCATTATCACTCCGCGTTCGTGAAGTACAGTTACTGGGTGGTAAAGGAGAAACCAATGGCAGCGCTCCATCTTATAGTGGTGCTTCTTCCTCAGGTTCTTCCAGCCATGTTCCTTCAGCCAATGAGATCACAGAACCCATTGATGATCTTCCCTTTTAAAGATTAAAATTGAAAACTATACAAGTCCTTTCGCCAATGCGGAAGGACTTTTTGTTTACAGGCCTTCTGATTTGTTGTTTCTTTGCGCTATGCCAGAGCAAAATTTTTCTTATCAGCAATTATACCATTTTACAAAAGCAGTTTTTCAAAAGATAGGTTGTAGCAATGACCATGCGGATACAGCTACGCAGTCCTTACTATCCGCAGATCTGCGGGGCGTCGATTCGCATGGCGTGGCCAGGCTTAGTGGCTATATTCGGTTATGGGAAGTGAAACGGGTGAATGCAAATCCTGTTATCAACGTCATTCATGAAACGCCATCTACTGCCGTGGTTGATGGCGATAGTGGTTTGGGCCTGGTCGTCGCCCCTTTTGCCATGCAAATCGCTATTGAAAAAGCAAAGCAAGTGGGCACCGGTTGGGTAAGCGTTCAACATAGCAATCATTTTGGCATTGCCGCGCAACATGCCATGATGGCTTTAGAACATGATATGATCGGTATCGCCATGACCAATGCCAGCCCATTGGTAGCGCCCACTTTTTCGATTGATAAAATGCTTGGCACAAATCCGATTTGTGTAGCCGCGCCAGCAGGCAATGAACCGGCATTTGTAGCAGACCTGGCAACAACAACCGCTGCAAATGGAAAGCTGGAAATTTTGCAACGAAAAAACCTGCAAACGCCGGATGGCTGGGTACAGGATGCAGCAGGAAATGCTTCGAATGATCCGCACATATTGAAACAGGGGGGTGCTTTATTACCATTGGGAGGCGATCGTGAACACGGTAGTCATAAAGGGTATGCGTTGGGTGCCGTGGTGGATATTTTTTCTGCTTTATTGAGCGGTGCCAACTATGCCCCGTGGGTTCCTCCATTCCCTGCATATGTACCCATGCCTGCGCAACAACCCGGAAAAGGTATTGGCCATTTCTTAGGGGCTATGCGTATCGATGCCTTCCGGCCTGCAGATGATTTTAAAAATGCTATGGACCATTGGATCCAGGGATTCCGTTCCTGCAAAACAATTCCCGGTGAAGAAAAAGTATTGGTTCCCGGCGACCCGGAAAGGGAAATGCATGCTGAAAGAATGCAGCATGGTATTTTATTGTTGGACAGTGTAGTAAAAGACCTTGAGGAATTAGCTAAAAAATTTAATTTATCGTTTTAGAAAGCAGCGTATTGTTTAAGAAGTTTCTCTTTGTCGATAACAACCTGACTGCTTATGCGCCTCAAAGAAAGCTTGCCCATACTTCTTTCAATATTTATAATTTCCTGCTGGAAGTATCCCAATGATAATCCCCCGGATTATACTTCAACCCCGCCGCTGGTGTGGGGGTATAAACCTGTTTATGGAACGGAAGCTGTTGCCAAGAAGATAAGTTATACCTCCGTGCCCCAGCCAGTAATTAGCGGTGGAAATATCTATGCCTTTAATAAATATATTTTCCAGGTTGAAACCGGTTTAGGCATTCATGTGATTGATAATAGCGTTTCATCTGCGGCTGCCCGTGTTGGCTTTATCCATGTAAAGGGCTGTTCGGAGATTTCCATCAAGGGCGATAAACTGTACACAAATAGCTACGATGATCTTATCGTAGTTGACTTTTCTGATCTGAACAACGTTCGGGAATATAGCCGCCTGAAAGGCGTTTTTACAGAATATAAATATGGTTCACCGATAGCACAACCGCCGGCCAGTGGTTATTACGAATGTCCTGACTATGAGAAATTCGTTGTGGGGTGGACGAAAGATTCCGTTTATCAAAGTTGTTTTAAAAACTAAGAATGAAATGAGAAAGCCGTACTATTTTTATCTTCTTGTTATTGCAACTGTATTTTTTTCCTGCGAAAAAAACACGGACAGCAAATCTGCAAATTCGGTAGGGGCAGGCGGGTCACTTGCAAAATTTACTGTTGTTGGAAATTATATTTATGCTGTGAGTGCTCATTACTTGTATACAGTAGATATTTCGGATCCTTCGAAACCGGCAAATGTTGGAAAAAGTGTACTCTCTTTTGACATGGAGACGATATATCCCTACAAGAACAGTTTGTTTATTGGTTCACGTACCGGGTTGTACATCTATTCCATTGATAATCCCGCCGCACCTGCACTGGTTGGCGAAGCAAAACATGGCCGCAGTTGCGACCCGGTAATAGCTAACGATTCCGTTTCCTATTCTACTTTAAAAGGAAGTACTTTCTGCGGGCCTGCTACAAGTGGTTTATATGTATATGATGTCAAAAATTTGAATCAGCCGGAATTGAAAAAAACGATTGCTATAAACGAACCGATCGGGTTGGCAATGGCTGATTCCGCCTTGTATGTGAGCTGTGCCAACGAAGGTTTGAAAGTGTATTCAATTAAAGATGCGTACAACCCGGTAGAAAGACAATTGATTTCCGGGCATCATTTTATTGATCTTATTCCCTATGATGACATATTGATCTGCTGGGTAAGTGATGGTATTGTTCTTTATGATATTTCTGACAGGCTGCAGCCTGTCTTTATTAAGCATATTGCAAAATAATACCGGCTGGCCTAAATCTTTTTTACATTTGGTTTCAACCCGCCCTTCAAATACTTTTGCACCCTAATTTATCAGCGATATGAAAGTAATGAAGTTTGGTGGCACCAGTGTGGGCAAGCCGGAACGTATGCACCAGATCGTTTCATTGGTGTCGAAAGAATCGGAACCGGTGATTGTGGTTTTATCGGCTTTATCAGGTACTACCAATTCGCTGGTGGAGATCGGTACGCATATTGCCAAAGGCGACCGCAACGCAGCAAAACAAGCTATTGATAAACTGGAAGAGCATTACCAGGCTTTCATTGCTGATTTGTTGAAGAAGCCGGCAACATTGACCAAAGCAAAAAATATTCTTGCCGAGCATTTTGAATTCCTGAATATTATTTTAAAAATATCTTTCAGCGAAGCGTTGAGCAAAGATATACTTGCACAGGGCGAACTACTTTCTACCAAGCTTTTCTGCACCTACCTCGAAGAGCAGGGCGTTGAGCATGCATTATTGCCGGCATTGGAATTCATGACCATTGACAGCTATGATGAACCACAGATCGGCAGCATTAAAATAAGGTTAAGCCAGTTGCTTCAGCATCATAAAGACAAAAAATTTTTTGTAACGCAAGGTTATATCTGCCGCAATGCAAGGGGCGAGGTGGACAATCTGAAAAGAGGAGGAAGTGATTATAGCGCATCGTTGATTGCGGCAGCTATCAATGCAACTGTATGTGAAATATGGACTGATATAGACGGCATGCATAACAATGATCCGCGTATTGTGAAAAGAACCGTACCGGTTGAACAATTAAGTTTTGACGAGGCTGCCGAACTCGCTTATTTCGGTGCAAAAATTTTGCATCCTGCCTCTATCTGGCCCGCGCAGACCTATAAGATACCGGTGAAGTTGTTAAATACAATGCAGCCTGCGGCAAAAGGAACATTGATCACTCAGGATGCCGGAAGTGTAGGCGTAAAAGCCGTAGCTGCAAAAGATAATATTATCGCCATCCGCATCAAGAGCAGCCGCATGTTGCTGGCTTATGGTTTCCTGCGGAAAATATTTGAAGTGTTTGAAAAATATCGTACACCGATCGATATGATCACTACGTCAGAAGTAGCTGTTTCCCTGACGATAGACAATCCTGTTTTTTTAAAAGAGATATTGAAGGAACTGGAGCCATTCGGTACAGTAGAAGTGGATCACAACCAGGCTATCATTTCAGTAGTGGGTAATGAAATATCGCAGACTACGGATATGGTAAAAAAATTATTTGGCTCCATTATGAATATCCCGGTGCGGATGGTATCCTATGGCGGAAGTCCTCATAATATTTCATTGCTGATCTCTGCGGAATACAAAACACAGATCTTACAACAATTAAATAAGGGAATGTTCGGACTGGAATAAATAAAGCCTATTGTATCCAGCTATTGAGCTCCTTTGGTATTGTTCACTTAGTGCCTTCATCTTTTGTATATTGCCAGTATGATCAGAATGCCGGCAATATTATTTTTTCTGTTGATTTGGTTGCAACCTGCTTTTTCTCAACGTACCATAAAAGGCCGCGTTATCAACAACTCCAATGGCGATCCGTTGCCCGGAAGCAGTGTTTTTATCAGTAACTCGTCCAAAGGCACGATATCGGATAAACAGGGTTATTTTGAATTGAATGATATACCCGCCGGAAAGCACGACCTGGTGGTGTCTTCTATAGGCTTTGAAACAAATGCTTTTAACTTTAGTTCCGAACAGCTTCCGCTCCAGTTGAGAATTGAAATGGAAGTAAAAGTAAGAGAGCTTCCTAATGTAACTGTAGAGCCGTCGGTGGAAGAGGGCTGGGATAAATGGGGTAAATTATTTACGGATAATTTTATTGGCAGTACGCCGAATGCATTCCGGTGTAAAATAAAAAACCAGGAAGCTATCCGTTTCCGTTATTACAAAAGATCAAATCGTGTTATCGCATGGGCCGATGAGCCGGTTATTTTCGAAAACAAAGCGCTGGGTTATAAAGTCAATTACCAGCTTGAAGATTTTGAAGTGAATTTTAAGAGCGGTACCACTGCATTTGCAGGCTACCCTTTTTTTGAGGAAATGAGCAAGAGTCGTAAAAAGTGGCAAAGAAACCGCGACAAATCATACTATGGTTCGATGATGCATTTTATGCGCAGTGTTTATCACGGCACTCTTCGTGAAGACGGTTTTGAAGTTCGCCGAATGATGAAAGTGCCTAACCTGGAAAAAGAAAGAGTGAAGGCAATTTATAAAAAAGTTAACAACGGTTCCGCGGCAAAGCAGGACACATTGCAAAACGATTCGATTGATTATTACCAACGGATCATGCGGCAAAAGGATGAGACCGACATCTATGGACAATCATTACTTACTGCCGATAGTATTATTGAAAAAACAGAAGGGGCTATGAAGATTATGTTTTTTACCGACTATTTATATATTACGTATAAAAAAGAGATCGAAGACAAAGCCTACCTCGCTTTTCACCATGAGAGCCGCAGGCCGACTTTTCAGCGATCTTATATTTGGTTGCCATCCCTGGAGGTAATTGCTATTGATGCGAATGGAAACTATTATCCGCCGCAGGCAATTTTCTCAATGGCATATTGGGCTTGGGATGAGAAGATGGCGAATATGCTCCCGATTGACTATGAACCAGGAAAATAAACTGGTTTATGGCCCGGCGCTTTCGCCGTCATCGTCGCCACGGATGGTATAGATCGCAATAGCCCCTCCGGCCCCTCCAAAATTCCCGATAAAAGGACCTTTTATGATCTTTATCATGGCAATGTCTGCTACCGGCAACATGTTCAGGAAATCATAACTCATCCGCATTTCATCGACAAATATCGTGGCGGGATGATTACGGATTACCGGGATGCGCACATTATTTCTTGTAGTATAGATTCGTAAACCTGCTACTCTTCCCTGTAGCCAGTCAAGTATATTAAGATAAGATATTGATGACGCAGTCATCTCGTCATTGACAAGGTCAAAATAGTCGCCATGTGCAGTACTGAATAAGCTGCTGCAATATTCTTCATTTAAAAGATCATCTTTTGTTTTTATGGATGTGATCCTTTTTTGACTGAAGGCATTAAAGCTAAATGCTAAAACCGCTAAAATAAAAACCAACTTCTTCATATTCTCATGCTCCTTTTACAATTTACGTAGTTATTGTGTTAGAAGATGGTTAAGAGTTGCGGGTGATTATTTTGCTTGCTGGTACACCCGCACATAGTCTATTTCCATTTTTTGCGGCCATATAGTTGAATCGACACCTTTTTGACCGCCCCAGTTGCCCCCTACTGCAATATTGAGCAGCAAATACATTTTATTATCAAACGGCCATGCCTCGTAACCGCTGCCATCGTTAGCGAAATGAAAATAATGATTGCCATCAACCGCTGCTTTTACAGAATCTTTATTCCATTCTATACTGTATACATGAAAATTTTCAGAACAATCTTTTACCTGGATCGTATCCGTTTTTTGCGTGCCGATAATGTGGTTAAATTTTTTGCTGTGAATGGATGCATGAACAAATCCATGGTTGTAGCCTACGTGTTCCATGATGTCTATCTCGCCATCATCCGGCCAGTGAAGGGGTGTTGAAGAACCCAGCATCCAGATTGCTGGCCAGGTGCCTAAGCCCTTTGGCAATTTAGCCTTCACTTCGATTTTTCCATATTGCCAGTCACCTTTGTTCTTAGTGATCAGCCGGGCAGAAGTGTAATTCATACTGTCCATACTTTCCTTCCTGGCTTCGATGGTTAATATCCCGTTTTCTACTCTTGCATTTTCTTTTCTTCCAGTCGTGTAATATTGCAGTTCATTGTTGCCCCACCCGTGACCGCCTGTTTCTGCAGTCCATTTTGTTGTATCAGGCAAGCCGGTATAATCAAATTCATCATTCCAAACGAGGTTCCAGTTCTTTTCCTGCGAGCAGGAAAAGGCAGAGATGAGGAGGGCGAACAGGAATATTTTTTTCATAGCAATCAATAATTTTAACTAACGGAAAAATAGAAATATTAGCAGTAAGTTTATTCGTTACGCAGGCGAATATAAAGCAGTTACTTCTATCCTGTTATTATCGGGGTCAAGGGTTTCAAATTCATAATAGCCATCTCCTGTTCTCCTTGGGCCGCTAAGTATCGGGAAACCATCGGCCCGTAATTGCGTGGCTTTTGCTCCCACTTCTTCCATGGTATCCACCCCAAAGGCAAGATGAATGATACCCAGGTGTTGCTTTTGTGTCGTATCATTTTCGTTAGCAGGGATAGCCGGCATTGTCATAAGTTCCAGCCGGGCGCCCGATTCAAAACTCAAAAAATAACTATGAAAACTTTTTGTTTCATTGGTGTATTTGTCGCTGGGGCTTGCATCAAAGTATTTAATGTAATATTTCCTGAGTGCTTCTAATTGGTTTGTCCAGATAGCAACATGTTCCAGTTTCATTTTTTAAATTTAAGGGAAGATTAATAATGTCAGTCAATAAAAAGGCGTCGGCCCCTGCGGGCAATAATGTGTAAATTTACGGCAGCATATCAAAGCTTTCAAGCCATATGAATAACACGAATTTGGAGCAGCTATTGGCTCAGTATCGGTCTGGCTGGAGTCTTGAGCAATCTTTTTATACTGATACACAGGTCTTCGACCAGGAATGGGAACATATCTGGAAGAAGTATTGGTTGTTTGCCGGTACTACCGCTGACATTCCAAATGCCGGTGATTATTTTACCTACCAGGCCAATAAAGATTCGATTATTATCATTCGGGGCAATAAGGGCCAGGTATATGCACATTATAACACCTGTCGTCATCGTGGCTCCCTCATTTGTTTAGAGCAAAAAGGCAATACTCCTAAATTAATTTGTCCCTATCATCAATGGGTTTATGATAAGGATGGTTCGTTGTTGAAGTCACGTCTTATGCCGGACGATTTCGACAGATCATTGTTTGGCCTGCACGCTGTACATGTGCGGGATGTAGAGGGGTTGATATTTATTTCCCTGGCAAATGATCCACCAGATTTTAAAAAAGTACTAAATGATTATGCGCCTTTTTTGAAACCTTTTCAAATCAATAAAGCAAAGTTAGCTCATACAAAACGTTATGAGTTACGTACTAACTGGAAACTCATTGCAGAAAATTTTCGGGAATGTTATCATTGCGGACCTGCGCATCCTGAATATTGCAATGCGGTGATTGGCGCTGATATGAAAGAATCAGCGGATGAGGAATTGGCGGTACGCAGGGTCGGTTGGCAGCAAAAAGGTTTAGCTATCAATAGCGTGGATTTTACAAACGACTCTTTTCATTTTGCCGTCCGTTACCCGCTTCGCCCCGGCGTAGTAAGCTATAGCCTTGATGGTAAGGCAGCCGCTATTCCTATGGGCGGGCACAACGATTATGATGCAGGTGTTTTGGGGCTGGTAGTATATCCTAACTTCTGGATGGATGCAGTAAGTGATTATATGTGGACCATGCGCCTCACCGCCGCTTCTCCTGCGCTTACATATATCGACCTTGCATGGCTGGTCGACAAAGATGCGAAAGAAGGTGTCGATTACACGGTTGACCGGCTTACTGATTTCTGGAGGATCACTGGTGAACAGGATTGGCAGCTTTGCGAAAATAATTTCCGCGGCATCGAGTCAAGCAAGTACCAACCCGGGCCATATGCGCCAATAGAATTGGATGTCGCGAAATTTATCGATTGGTATATCAAGCGCATGCGTGAAGGAGTTAGTGAGATGCAGATAGCGTAGTATTTTTTTACCAGCGACAACGCCCTGTTCAACTGTTGTGGCGACGCTCCGTTCAATTGTAGTAATGTTATTGGGCAAATGCGGTCATCCTTGCTTGGGCAGAATCAACTTTTTACTTCTCATAAATAAAAGTATCATCAATCCCACAATAGTTGCAATACCAGCATTAAGCAAGAAGATATCGGCGATCTTCATTTTGGTATCAGATAAATAACCTGTCCAGAAATTGCCGACAATAGCGCCGATACCAAAATAAGCTGCATATAGCAGTGATTGCCCTGTCGCCCGCCATTCTTCCTTTACCAACGTATTTACATGCTCTACGCAAACCACCCAAAACAATGACCAGGAAACCCCGTGTAGTATTTCTATAGCAATAGCCACCTGCGAATTTTTCACAACGCTGTACAACAGCAATCTCAAGGCGGTAACAAATACGGTGATCAGTAAAGTAGTTTTTATACCCAATCTTGCAATAATCCTTGCAGAAAAATAAAACAAGGGTAATTCACATAATCCCTGCAATGAAAGACCGTAGCCAACCAGCGAAGCCGATGCGCCGTTCTCTTTCATATAAGTCGAATAGAAATTCCAGATGGTCGTGGTGCCGGCTGATACCAGGAAAACACAGAGTAACAAAAAAAGCAAGTTTTTATTTCCAAATACATCTTTTACATTTTTGAATGAATGGGTATCAGTGTTGACAGATTTTTCTTTGTGGTGCTGTAGTGAGAAAGCAAAAATAAAAGTGAACAACATACTGACAGCCGCGATCGCAAAAATTACATTCGTATTCATTGCGTCGATTAGCTGACCATTGATGATTCCTGTAAATGCCCAACCGGCAGCACCCGCTATCCGCAAAGTGCCATATGAAAAGGCAGGACTTTTTTTTACTAATGCAAGGGAAAGACTATCCAGTACGGGTTGCAGTGTGTTATAAAAAAGCGCCATGAAGACAGTTACCAGGAATAAATAGCCAAAGCCGCCTTCAAATAAATAAAACACATAGCATAACGATGCAAAAAAGCAAGAGACTAACAGGGTCTTTTTGTAACCAAACCGATCAGCCAGCATACCGTAGAACGGTTGAACCAAAAACATCATAAAGGGAGTGATACTTAAGATCACGGCTGTTTGGGTACCGCTCAGTCCTCTTTCTTTGCAATAATCTGCGAAGATGGGAAGCCATGCTGCGGTGCAGCAGAATACCAGGAAATACAGTATTCGCAGTTTATTAGCTTCGCTTAGTTGCAATGGCCTGATTATTTTTAATGCTTGAGCAAACCTGCTGCCGCTTCATCAACCATCACCAAACCATTTGCATGCGTTTGCATGATACTGGCCGGGAAAGCGGGGCTAACCTCGTCCTCTATTGTTTTTTTGATCACGCCTGATTTTTTTTCGCCGTTAGCCAGCATCAATACTTTTTTTGAATGCTGCAAATGGTTCAATCCGAGCGTTATTCCTTTTTGCAAGTTGACCGGTGTTTTAAAATATTTCTGGCCTACTGAAATAGTTGTTTCATCCAGGTCGATGACATGGGAATAATTGCCGAACAAAACGCCTGGTTCGTTGAAGCCGACATGGCCGTTCATACCTATACCTACGATCATCAGATCAATGCCGCCTTTTTCAAGAATCGCATTATCCATTTTCCTGCATTCATCTTGCAGGTCACCGGACATCGCATCAAATAAGTACACATTCTTTACTGGAAAATCTAAAGGATCAAGTAGCTCATGCCGGAAAAAATAATGACAGCTTCCATTGTTTTCAGGCGGAACGCCTACCCACTCATCCAACCCGATAAAAGTCAGATTGCTTAGATCAAGTTGTTGTGATTTTGCTTTTTCGACAAAGAGTCTGCAGGTGAGCTTTGGCGTATCACCCGAAGCGAGACAAAGGACTGGATTGGATTTGCAGTTTACCAATTCTACGATCTCGTTGGCTGCCGCGTCGGATAGATCATGATGGGTTTTATAAATTTTTAATTGCATAGTTTATCAGGTGTTGAAGAAAATTTATATCGTTTCTAAAAGGTTTATTATTCCCGGCAGTGAAGGGCTTGTTCCGGATCTTACATAATAGCCCGAAACGGCATTGGCAAACATAACAGATGATTCGAGATCAAGCTCCAGCAATTGCGCGGCGCAAAACCCTGCATTGAAATGATCGCCGGCGCCGGTAGAAAGTTTGGGTTTAGCAACAAAAAATGTATCAATGGCCACAGTATCCATGTTTGTAAAAGCGGCTGCTTCCGTAGCTGAGTGCAGCACCAGTGTATGAATACCCAGTTTTTCAAATATTTTTTTCCCGGTTGATAGAAGATCCTTTTTTGAATTCTTATCATACAAAGCCCTGTAAATAATGCCGGCCTCGTTTTTGTTCAAACCCAGGATCACTTTTGTATGCTTTGCAAATTCCTGCAGTAAGTTCAGCGCTTCGTTTATCGCCTCGCTATTTCTTTTCGAGCAATCAGACAGATCAAAAAAAGAAACTTGTTTTTTATCCGTTGAAGAACTGCGTGGAAGAATGTCATTTATTATTCCTTTCCAGATACCCGTTGAAGCGTCTATTTCACTCCAGTTAAGCAGGCAAAGCAGGTCGCTTTGCTTATAGAGCGATACCAAAGTGTCAATGCCGATAGCATCTTTTATTTTATCCCAGCCAAAAGTATTGAGCTCGCTCATTTGTGCCAGCATGATCTTGCCATCGGTAAATTCCAAAGCCGTGGCTGTACCGGGATCAGCGAAACTATGAAGATGACAATTAGATGAAAAGTTTTTAAAAACCTGGTGTATTGCCGGGTGGCCAAACGCTCCGATGCAGTGAACCACGGCGCCAAGTTGGCCCAAAGCATTTGCCATAATTGGCATGTTGCCACCTGGTTTACTGGTTAATTGTTCGATCTCAAGGCTCAGGCTTGCGTTGTGCTTCGCCACTATATAATTACCAAATTCTTTGATGGTAGTAAAAAGCGAAGATGCTTTTCCATCCCGTTTCTTTTTGATCACCTGCACGATGCTGTCAATAAAACCGTCAAACCCTGCTGTAATTTTTTTGTGTTGCAGATCATCGCCCTGCTCTTTTACCATATTGAGCAGGCGGGAGATATTTTCTGCCGGTATAGAAGCTTTGGATGTTTTTATTTTTTTTGTCATCAGGCAATCACCGTCTGCGTTAAAGTTAATGAAGTTGAAGATATCGGTAAAGGTTTCAAAATTCCTCTGGACGCATCCTTGTTTTTACCATTTCACGCATTGTTTCTTACAATTCAGGCAGGATATTATTTTAACACGAAATGTACTAAACTAATTTGGCGGCATTAAAATGATAGCTTCATGCGACGGTTTAAAAAAATAGTAAAGTGGATAGGGCTTATCCTGTTGTTTTTAATTCTGGGAGTTACAATAACTGTTATGGGCAGGCAAAATGTAAAGTATGACCGGCCCTATCCAGCAATTACAGCTTCCACGGATTCAGCGGTCATCCTGCGGGGTAAACACCTCGTTTTTGGAGCGGCTCATTGCGCGGATTGCCACAGCAAGTCGAATGCAGACTCGTTAATCAGCCTCGGACAGGATGTGGAATTAACAGGAGGGTTTGTGTTTGATCTGCCTGTCGGCAAGATATATTCCAGGAATATAACGCCCGATAAAGAAACCGGCATTGGTAATTTTACAGATGCGGAAATCGCCCGGTCGCTTCGTTACGGTGTTCATCCCGACGGTACTGTAATATTCGATTTCATGCCCTTTCATAATTTGAGTGACGAGGACATGACAGCCATAATTTCATACCTGCGTGCGCAAAAACCTGTGAAGAATAAAGTACCTGGTAATGCATTGAATTTTTTGGGCAAAGCAGTAAAGGCATTTATGATAAGACCGGTTGGTCCGCAGGGCGAGGTTGCGAAGCAGATCACAAAAGATAGCTCTGCAGTATATGGAAGTTATCTTGCCAATAATGTAGCTAATTGCCTGGGTTGTCATACACAAAGAACGCTCAGTGGTGAATTTACCGGTGCGCCTTATGCAGGTGGAAATAACATTGATGGTTTCCTGACTCCTAACATCACGACTGACTCTAGCAGCCGCGTATTCGGTTGGTCAAAAAATAATTTTGTAGATCGATTTCGAATGGGAAGGTTAATACCTAAAAGTCCGATGCCATGGCAGTCATTTGGAAGAATGAGTGACCAGGAATTAAAAGCTATTTACGCTTACCTCAAAACGTTGAAACCGGTAAAAACTAATGAGTCGGCAAAGTAAGGAAAGGTGTTAACGTTTAACTATTTTTCCTTCAATGTATTGCTTGATGAAATCGTCCTTGAAAGCCTGGCCGAGTGGTATCTCGTTATTCTGAACATATACCAGCTCGTTATCAAACGAAGAGATGTGAAGCACATTCACAATATATGATTTACTTACTCTTGCAAAGATGGTTTCAGGTAGCTGGGCGCCTATTGTTTTTACATTCATCGACGTGATGATCTTTGCATCCGCCGTATAAATGATCACATAATCTTTTAAACCTTCAATGTAAAGGATCTCTTTAAAATAGATCTTAAAATACTTTCGCTCGGCTTTGATAAAAATATAATCCTCTTCAATTTTCTCAACCTGGTTATTATTGCCTTCCTGTTGCAGTAAACGGAGATGATTTTCTGCCTTGTTCACAGCCTTCAAAAAACGTTCTATACGGATGGGCTTTACCAGGTAGTCGATAGCATCCAGTTCATAACTTTCCAAAGCATACTGCGGATAAGCGGTAGTGAAAATCACCAATGGCGCATTTCTTAACGATTTTAGAAAATCAAGTCCGCTTAATTCCGGCATATTAATGTCAAGAAACATCAGGTCCGCATTTTGTTTGCGCAAAAAATCATTGGCGGCAAGCGCATTACTGAAAGAATCCAGTAATTGCAACGAAGAAATTGTGGAAATGTTCATTTCCATGCCCCGTCGGGCCAGTGGTTCATCATCTACAACAATGCAGGTCATAATGGTATAGTAAGGGTTACAATATATTTAGCCGTGTCCTCTTTTATTTCCAGCGTATGCTCACCGCGGTACAGCAGCTCGAGCCTTCGTTTGATGTTCTTAAGGCCCAGGCCTCCTATCAAATTATTCTTAGTGGGTGGTTTAGAATTCTCTGAATAAAAATATAACTGTTTGGGGGTAATCCGAAAATTCAATTTCAGGTAGGAGTGACCTACCGAAGAAGCGCCATGCTTGATCGCATTTTCTACGAACGGAATAAAAAGGAACGGCGGCAAGGCAATACCATCTATTTTTCCTTCGGAGTTGACTTCATACGTAAAATCATCTTTTCTTAATTTTTCCATGGTAAGGAGGTTATGAATAAAGGCGATGTCTTTTGATAACAGGATTTTTTCCTTTGCACTATCATATAGCTGGTAACGAAGGAGGTCAGACAGGCCTAAAATAACCTGTGATGCTTTTTCAGGATCTGTTTTCGTAAGCACGTGCAGGTTGTTGAGTGTATTAAATAAGAAGTGCGGGTTTACCTGGCTTTTTAATTGTTCAAGTTCTGTTTTCAGGTTGGTCTGTTGCAATTCATTCATCCGTTGCAGGTCCATAATCCATTTCTTAAACACTTTCAACCCGATGATACAACCCATCATCACGGCTACGACCAATGCTTTTTGTATAATATCTGAAAGAGTAAAGTTTGTGTACTGGAAAAGCTCGTTATGCGGAAAATAGGGTTTTAGAAAGTAATACTCGAGCACAAATGATAATGCATAGATAATAAAGAACAGCGCTGCACAACTTAAAAGGAAGGGAAGCATTTTTGAACGGAATAATAACCGCGGTATCAGCACAAGAAGCATAAAATAAAGTACACCCATTACACCAAAAAACATCAGCGTGTCCATAAGGTATAATGATCGCCGTGCATCTTCACCTGCGTTCATACGATCAAGCATGTCCGCATCACCTTTAAAAGCAAGGACAAACCCTACTCCTATAAATAAAGTATGTCGCAGCCAGCGATATTTTCGGGCCGTAATAAATTTTAAGACCGGGTGCATTGAAGTGGTAATATAGTCGTTGCTTGTCTGCATTCGACAAATCTACTAAAACGACACTCCCCCAGTCTGCAGATTATACCAATCCACCCGGGCGTTATACAAAATGCCCCATTTACCGGGCAAAAAGGAAAATACCGTGCACAAAATCACTTTTGCATACTTGTAACAACCTCAACAAGGAAAAATTTTATTTGGTCGAAAAGTTTGCGGCGTTGGTATAAATGACATGAGATGACCTGCCGCCCGAAATAGTTTTGTGTTGTAATAATTACTGAATAACAAAAATCAAATTTTAAAAATGAAAAAAGTTACAACAATGGCTTTAATAGGTATACTGGCCATTAACCTGGTCGGCTGTAAGAAAGACACCATTGGCGAAGGACCCTACCAAACGGAGACCCGGCCTGTTTCCAGTTTTACCGCCATCGATCTCCGGATGAATGGAAACGTATATTATAAAAAAGGAAACGTTGCCGCACTTGAGATAGTAGCGCAACAAAACGTACTGGACCAATTGGAAACAAACGTCATCAATAATAGCCTGGTGATTCAATACAGGAATGGCAAAACGTATGATGCAGACCACGGCATCCGTATCAATGTAACGACACCCCAGGTAAACAGTTTAACGCTGAATACTTCCGGAAGTATTTATTGTCTTGACGATATGGAGACCGCCAATTTGTTCTTGCACAGTAACGGGTCAGGGAATATTTCTTTAAAGAACGTGAGAGCCGGAACTATAGAAGCGATCAGCAGGATGTCAGGGAGTATCATTGCGATGGACGGAAGTACACTGCATGAAAATTTAAAAACTTCCGGTAGTGGCCAGATCAACCTGTCCGGTATTCTCGCAAAAACCGCGACCGTGCGAACGTCCGGCTCCGGGAAAATACAGGTCAGGGTAGCCGATCATTTACATGCTACTATCGAAGGCAGCGGCTCCATTTATTATGGCGGTTACCCTGGCGTGTCTTCCCATATTTCAGGGTCGGGACACCTGGTACATTTCTAAAAACCCGGGTCCTCGCTGGGATTTTAATCAACAAAGCATCTAAAAATAGAAAACATGAAACATAAAATTAGAATAGCAGGTCTTATAATATCGTTGCTTTTACTTCTGGCAGGCATCTCATCTGCTCAAGGTGGCAACGCAACGAGCACAAATCAAATTATCTTTCCCGATGGCAACGCAAAAGAAAGCAAAGGAACGGCTCTTGTCAATGATAGGGTAACGTTTATTCACCCTTCGGAAACGCTTAACGATAGGTTCAACAAAAAGGAAGATCGGAAGACAGAGTATGCTGGCGCAAGAATAGAGATTCTTACGGAAAAAAAGGAACTTATAACTATCGCTCTTCCTGCCACTGTAAGAAACCGTGTAGCCGTGTTGCCGATGGTATATATCGCCGAGGTCAGCAGTGCCAAGATGGAAAACATGCCGTTCCTTTTACAGGAAATGACCATAACATTTTTAAGCAGATCAGCCGCAGAGTTGAAATTTATGGATCCGGCCGAAACCAATGCGCTTTTATTAAGAGCCGGTATCAATGAATCAAATATGCGTACATACACACCGAAAGAATTGGCGCTTCTGTTGCATGTTGAGTATATTATCATGGGAACCGTGATGCAGGATAAAGGTAAAATTGTATCTATTAATCATAGCCATACCCAAAGCAGGAAAAACGCGGATCGCGATTGGCACAGATACAAAACAAGGGAAAGAAGGGAGAGCCATGGCTCCACGGTAACAGGGCAGCAAATTGAAAACGAGGTAGCGCTTTCTATTTATAACAACGAAGGCGAAAGAATCTATAATAAGTCAAGGCATTCGCTCATATCAGATGCAGATGGCTATAAGAATACATTGAGGTATTTATTAAAAAGAACGCCGCTGTATGAACGATAAAACCAGTTTCAGCATAACCAGGGAAGGCACAACGAAAGTTGTGCTTTTTTTGTTTTAAATGAAATGGCATTTTGTTGCTTTTGCCATTTGCACCCGGATTGCAGAACGTATTTATGGGTTGGATAAAAACGAAAACACCTGGATAAGCTGTTTGGTATAATAGATACGCATGTTGGTATAAATGTCCCGGGTACCCCTTCCTGTCCCGGTTACTTTTGTGTTCTAATAAATCAAAACAAAAAATCAAAACAACAAAGATGAAAAAGTTAATCTTCGCAGCAATGTTTCTAATGAGTACACAATTATTTGCACAGCAATCTTCAAAAAGCAGAACGTTGCTGACGAATAAAACAGAAAGTACCGGGTATGGCGCTTTGTCTACCATCTATTCAAAGTTTAATGGTGAGCACGCAGTTTTCGCCGGGGCATATGGTGGATGGATGATCAATCACAAATTAATGGTCGGTCTTGGTGGTTATGGGTTAGCGACTAACCACAGGGGATTCGGAGTAAATGCGCAAACGCATGAGCGAAACGATTTTAAACTTGGTTATGGAGGCTTAGTGGTCGAATACACCTTCCTCGAGAAGAACATAGTTCACTTTACGGCCAACACATTAATAGGCGGAGGTATCATCAAGAACGGTCGTGGTCGTGGTACGATACCGGAAAATGGATCTGATGAGCTGAGGGATATTGATGCATCGGGGTTTTATGTGATCCAGCCTTCTGTCAACGTAGAAGTAAGTGTGACGGATTGGTTCCGGGTGGCTGCAGGTGGTGGCTACCGCTACGTAACCGGCGTAGATCAGCAGGGAATCACTAATTCAAAAATGAGTGCACCCACGGCTAACCTTACGTTGAAGTTCGGTGTATTTTAAATGATCTTGGATAGATTCAATCATCAATGAGAGCCCCGCCAAATGCGGGGCTTTTTTATGGTGAGTTGGGAATTCTTTTTCTCATAATCAATGCAATGCTATTTGGCATGGAATTCCGCAGAGGATAGCCATTACTTATCAGGATCGCAAGTGTAATCGACCCCCCACGTCGCAGATGTATTAAAGCACTGCAGCAAAGAGGCTGCGGTTCAATTGGTTTAATACCGAACGTGCATACTGCTGCTCCCTTCATTCCTTTTACCTTGTTCGCATAACCACCATACTAATACCAAGCGGGAAATTTTGATCCATTGATGCGAAACTTACATATTTTATATTGTCATGGTCTCTCCATGTAAGCTGTTGTTTTTCATTTGGTCTCCGGAAAACGGTATCTATTTTTACAAGTTCAGCCCTAACCATTTCCACTTGTATTTCCCGTACTGAACTGCATGCGACTGCTGCCAGGCAAACCATTGCCACTAAAATTGTTTTCATAAAAACGATTTACATTGATAGTAATAAATGTTAATATTTATTCTTCAATATATATGCCATGGAAATACCCCCCGGGCATTAAAGTTTTGCACTGCAACAATAAGGGATCTCTTTCGGGTACTTCATGCCTCCCAAACTATTTCCCATTGGTGGCCGTCAGGATCAGCAAAATTTATAGCATACCACCAGGGGTCATTTTGGGTTTTTTCAATTCGCCTGGCCCCTGCATCCAGCGCCTTTTGTAAAATACTATCAACTTCTTGTTTGCTACATGCGGAGTGGCTAATTATGAATCCCTGCTCATCGTTTTCAGACCCATTGGTGTCAACGCTACTCCCCGCAAATTTCTTTCTTTCATAAAGCACCAATTCCAAACCGTTATTCAATTTGAAAAGCGCATGGTTCTCTGCGCCGGTTTTGATTCCTTTTGTTGGCAGCCCCAGGCCCTCCTTATAAAATGCAAAGGCTCTTTGCAGGTCTTTTGTCGGGATTCTTATGCAATTTATTTTTGGTTTCATTGTATACGAGTATTAATGCCGGTGCATTGCGCAAATCTGCTGATGCTTACTTACTGTTAAAATACCCTTCCATAGGCCGGCAGTTTTTCACTTCGTTTTCAATTGAAGTTAAGTTGCCACATTTGACGTTGGTTGCCACACCACTTAATTTCTTTCGAGAATGTTTTTCAGGTTGCCAAGACTTTTCTCAAGATCTGCTCCAAGCATGTTATCCATAAATAAATTCATGAAGTTCAGGGGATATTTACTCTTGCCATTCATGCCCCATTTTATTTTGGTCTGATCATTGGAAAGCGGCTCGGTAATAAAATGAGTTTGCGCTATTCCTTCAAAAGGTTTTTCAAAGCGCACTTCTATATCAACCCTCTCACTCCGTGTTAATTTTTTTATTTCCTGTTCGCCTTTGCCGGCGCTTTTCATTTCACTGTTCCATGCATACACAAAGCCTTGCTCACCGTCAGTACCCCTGAAATCTTTTTTCATGGCGGGATCGGTCATTACCCATTTGCTGAAATGGTCCTGGTTTTTCAGGTACTTCACATAATTAAAAACTTCCCGCTGTGATTTGTCAATCGTTATTTCTCTCTCAACGGTATATTCCTTTCTTACAAATAAGGCGGCGATGAGGGGAATAGCAATAAGAATAAGGAGAGCGATACCGGTTTTTTTCAAAATTTTCATTGTATGTTTTTTAAGTGATGAGTATCTAAATGGTTGTTTTGGATATTGAAGCGCCAAAGGTTAATTTTTCAAACCCGTATCATAGTTAAGCATCCACCTGATGCCATATTTATCGGTAAGTACACCAAAACTGGCACCCCAAAATTGTTTTTCCAACGGATGCGTTATTTGCCCGCCCGTAGAAAGGTTTGAAAAAAAAATCTTTATTTCTTTTTCGCTGCTGCAATTCAATGAAAGAGCAATTGTATTTCCCTTTATAAATCCATTAGAACCTATCATGTCCGAAGCCAGCAAAACCAGGTTGTCTTTTAAAAGCGAAGCATGCAATACATGATGTCTTATTTCTTCCGGGCACTCGTCTTCGATTGGGGAACCTTTTACTGTCTGTACAGTTAGTTCGCCGCCGAGGCATTCTTTATAAAAGGTCATGGCTTCACGACAGTTGCCATTAAAATTCAGGTAAGGATTTATTTGTGTCATGATTTTCCGCCGGTTTTAGTCTTTGGCAAACTGCGTATTGGCGACAATATGCACTTCGTCGCCCAGCATCTCAGCAGGGGTCGATACAGCTATTCCAAAATCTGTTCGCTTAATGGTACCGGTAACCTTAAAACCGGCAAGGTTTTTTTTGGTCATCGGGTGTGTTGCATAATTGGCAATGGCTTCCAGCGATACTGTTTTGGTTATACCGTGAAATGTGAGGTCGCCGGTTACTTTATACTTTTTGGAATCGATCTTTTTAAAGCTTGTACTTTTAAAGACGATCGTTGGATATTTAGCCGCATCGAAAAAATCAGCACTTTTTAAATGTGTATCCCTCTCATCAACATCGGTGTCAATTGAGTTGACATCGGCCACCATTGTTACCACGGCATCCGAAAAATCTTCTTTCTGTGCCGTTATTTTTGATTCGGTCATTTTAAAAGATCCTTCCACCTCTGATATCATTAAACTGCTTACAGAAAAACGCAGGCTGGAATGCAATGGATCGAGTGTCCATGCCGAAGGCGCAATGGTTACAAAAGACAACAGGACGATGGCTACTGATGATAATAGAAATATTCTTTTTTTCATGACTGAGATTTTTTGATTGAAAACATTTTTTAAGACCGGATGAATGATCTGTTATTGTCAACACAAATCTAATGTGAGGTATTAAATTTAACGGGGTGCAGATACGGCAATTTCGGGGGTAGTTTACGACAATGTTCTGCATGAAAGAGGAACCGGATGATTCTGCAGCAACGCAAATATAAATCAGTACTTTTTTTAAAGGACGAAAGGTGAAGAGTATTTATTCAAGATTTGTCAGAATTCCGGCACTGGTGTTACTTCCAGCAATTTTTCGAGATTGAGGAGCGACTTACGAAACTTGCTTTCCATTTCTTTTTGTCTTGTTATTTTGAAAAGTGTTTGGCTGGCTATATTTTTTCGGAGGTAATATTCAATGGTCAACCGCGACCTCTGCGGTCCGCACTTTTCCATAATATAATAGGTCGCTGTTTTTTTCTTCTCATCCGTTTCGCTAAAAACAATTTTAGTTTCCGGGTCATAAAAAAAACTACTGGTGTACATAATTACCTGTCCATTAGTGAGGAGATGGCGATGGCGGGTACCAACGCCGGGGAGTGTATGATCTACTTCGTCAACCTGCTTTACTCCTTCCTGCCAGCGGTGACGAAATTCAAAATGGCCTGCCGTATAGAACAGTGATTTAATATCGGAATCATATTCTTGCGAAACCGAAACCATCTTTACTTTATCTGCTAGTTCCAATTCGGGGAGGGGATCAGTTGTTATTTGTTTTTTTAACTGGCTCAGTTGTGTATAATGAAAAGATATTTCCCCACTTTCCGTTTGTTTAACGCTCCGATCCCATTTCATCCAATGAGCGAAACCCTGGGGCGACTTATCCTGTAATAAGCTTTTTGTCACCAGCCAGTATTCGTGTTGTTCTATATCGTTCTTAAGAAGTTGGTGTGCAACGATAATGTCTTTACCAATCAGCTTATTGAAATTTTTTACATTGTACCTGGTGAATTCGCCGTAGTGCGTGACTACTTTCAGCGAGAGACCGATGGCAGAGATACAAGCCTTGCATTGACAGAGCCGGCGGTGCTCATATGCAGCAAGTTGCCGGTGAAAAGCGCAAAACATTTTTTCTACCTGGGTGTATAACTTTTGCAGATCAAATGGTTCACCAAACCTGTAAAATAAAATAGCATCACCCTCAATTTCTGAAATTTCAAGGTCAGATTCATTTGCATTGATCAGGATTTCTAATAATTCCTGGATAATATAACGGCTATGTTCAATTTCCGACTCATTCACAAAACGTGTAAAGCCACTGATATCCGGAATAAAAATCAACCCTCTCGTTTCCATTTTCTTTAAGAGTTACTATAATGCGAAGGTCGGGGTATTTTCTTACAGCAATATACGATTGAATAAGCCCATTGGTATTCGCGGACGGGCACAACGATGTTGGCAGGCTGACCGGTATCGACAACCAGGTTGTTCGGGTTGACTGTTCGTTTCCAGACTATCCTTACTGATACTTCATCGGTTCATATCCCAATAACCTCCGCCATAAGGCGATCTGCCCGATACAATTCGCTTCACGATAAGAAATAAAAGTAATGAGATCAAAGTTTCGCATAGTCATTCCAGGCATCATCTCGAAGGTAGTGTCTAATTTTTCATCGCTTACATTGACAAGGGCGTCTCTTAAAACCGGGCTTATCTTTTCCCAGTCGTTTTTGAAATCTTGCAACGGAGGATAAGTGACACCATCCTGTATGCCCTTATTGTCTTTGAAAAAATCATTGGCTGACTGTTTATCATTAATGCCTAACTGGTTAGCTAATTCAAACCGCTGCTCAACAAGGCTTCCGGTTAACCACGCAATATGATTGGCCTTTGTATTTAAACGATTATGTGCATCGTTATCGCTTATGCCTTCAAGGGCACTAAAAAAGTATGTTGTTTGCATGTCATACAGGACAATAAGCGATCCCATCCTGTTACTGGCTGTTTTTGATTCCATATCGTTTATATTTTAGTTTAGTAATCTCCCTAAAAGTTTTTGCAAACTTTGCACCAATAATTATACAGCTGCTTGTTTCTTATGACTCATTACTTCAAAAATGTTGGTTAGCTGATGAGTATGCCGCTGCGTATGATAAACAGCAAACCATATCCATTCCACCCTGGTAAATGGTCCGAAACCAGGCAATTCAAAAACAGTGCAGGCCTGTGTCAGATCGAGGCGGTTGATCGCTTCCGTAAGTTTTGATTTTAGTTCTTCAAATGCGCTGACCACCTGGTTTTTATCAAGCGGTTCATTCCGGGGGAGTATAAATTCCGGCGACTTCATTTTTGTCACGAAATCAAGGAACATATTGCTAATGGCTTCCTTTTTTTCCTCAGCCTGTCTTGTCGTCGGCTCTGCTTTACTATAGAGCATTTCATGCACTCCGGACACCGATTTTAAAACATGATCACATACCTGTGCTGCTGTCCAGCTTCCCGCAAACGGAATGGTATTGAATTTTTCTGAAGGAAAAGATAAAATGATTTGCAACAGTTTATCGATTGTTTGTGTCAACGTTGGAGAAATGTCCGTTGCCATGAGATGTAATTTAAATTGTCAAAAAGAGAAGTTTGAACTATTAGGTATATAAGGTGTTTCGCTTCATTGTAAAAGTAAATTCGCAGGAATTAGTTGAGAGGGTGTAAATACGGCTATTTGCAGGGTGGATTGCGACAGAGATTTTCTTTACATTTGATATCCGGAGTTAAATAAATCATTTGTAAATATCAAAAAAGATGAAGCATATTTCTATCCTTGTTCCCGAAGGAGCCATTCTCGGTAGCCTTGAAGGGTCCAGGCAATTGCTTACACAAGTCAATCAATTTTTAAAGGTCAAAGATCAGCCGCCATTGTTTAAAGTACAACTAGTCGGGCTATCCAAACAGACACAGGTGAGTGGCGGCATCTTTACCGTCCACACTGACCATGTACTCGACGAGGTAAAAAAAACCGACCTTATCATCATACCTGCCATTGATGGTGATCTGAATATTGCATTGGAAAAAAACAAAGATTTTATCCCGTGGATAATAACGCAATACAAGAACGGTGCTGAAGTGGCAAGTCTTTGCCTGGGCGCTTTTCTACTTGCATCTACCGGTTTGGTGAACGGGAAAAAATGCGCTACTCATTGGATGGCAGCCAATGCCTTCAGGCAAATGTTCCCGGAGGTAGAGCTAGTAACGGAGAAGATCATTACCGATGAACAGGGCATTTATTCCAGCGGGGGTGCTTTCTCTTACCTGAATCTTATTTTACACCTGATAGATAAATATGCGGGCCATGAAATCGCCGTTCTTTCCGCCAAAGTATTCGCTATTGAAATAGAGCGTCAGAATCAATTGTCATTTACAATATTCCAGGGACAAAAAGAGCATGAAGATGAGCCGGTAAAAAAAGCGCAGGAGTTCATTGAAAAAAATTACCAGGATAAAATAACGGTAGAACAATTAACGTCGATGCTGGCAATAGGCCGTCGAAATTTTGAACGCAGGTTTAAAAAAGCGACTTCTAATACAGTGGTAGAATATATTCAGCGTGTAAAAATGGAAGCGGTGAAAAAAGGTCTTGAAGCCAGCAGGAAAAACGTGAATGAATTGATGTATGATGTAGGCTACTCCGACATCAAAGCTTTCAGAACCGTGTTTAAAAAGATCACGGGCAAATCTCCCATCGATTACCGGAATAAGTTTAACCGCGAAACAGCGGTTGCCTGAACGGATTCTTTTTCGTAACAGTCAATGGACAGCCTGCGAGAGTCTTTTATATTTTGTTTTCACCTTAAAAGAATAGTAGCACTTGCAGCCGAAGATTAATCGTCTATGGGAGAGATGGTTCTGACGAGTGGTCTTCCAAATTTTATCCTGACTGCTCTTGATACAGTACGGGATTCAACGGCGTATCAATGATCTCACCGACTGTAGCGCCCGGGCACCAGGTATCCCAGTCAGCCTGTTGATTTTCGTTCTCCGGCTGCTTCAACCGCATGTCTTTGTCCATATAAATAACCGTCATCACTTTTCGCATCCGGTTGGTTTGATTGGTACCTGCCCGGTGAAATACCCACCCGTTGTGAAAACTTACTTCCCCATTATCAAATGGTTCCACTACTTTTTTAAAATCGTGCAACGTTAATTTTTTTTGAATCACGGCTTCGCTATCGTCACTGATCTTTAATGTACGACCCTCCTGTAACTGCTGGCTTTTAGCACTGAACTCAAGCGGACCGAGCTCCAGGCCTGTTTCCTGCAAAGGTATCCAGGCCGTTACTGTGTTATCATTCGATAATGGCCAATAGTATTGATCCGCATGCCACGGAGTGTGGCCGCCACCGGGTTCTTTAAATAATGCCTGGTCGTGATACATTCTTACGCCGCTTACACCCATCAGGTCAGCAGCGATCTTCGCTAAGCGTTTACTGAATACAATTTCTTTTACGGGAGTTGAACGGGTCCAGATATTCATGATCTGCAAAAATGCTTTGCCATACGTGTCCCTTTGTTCCATCGGAAGATGCTGCGTATTAAGCCGGGCAACTTCTTTGGATATTGTGTCATTCATATAAGAGACCACTTCCTGTGAAAACACCTGTTTCAGTTTTATATAACCGTTTTCGCAGAAAAAATTGACCTGGTCGCTTGTAAGATCGAACGGTGCGTCCAGGGCCTGTTGAACAGTGAACGGAGGTTTTGGCATGCTGAATATTTTTATGGCAAATCTTATTGCTGTTTTTAAAATTAAATAAAATTCGGTCGAAAGACTCCTATGTTAGTAACAGCTGCGGGGGCTGTTCCCGCAATTGCTGCTATGAACGATTGAAAGCGTAGTAGTATTATAGACTTTCTTTAACGTAACAAAGCCTTATATTTAGTATCGTTCATTTAAACCTTTTTGCCATGATCTTCAGCTCTACTTTTAAAAGCCGCAAGCCAGCCATTCTATTTATTTTTTTATTTTTTGCAGCCGGTCATGACGTTCTTTTGGCGCAAGCTAAAGTAACAGGCTATGGAAAAGCTTCTTATGCTTCTTCACAAACCGGAAGATTTATGCAGACCTGGCTGATTAGCGGACCCTTTTCCGTAGCTGATAATGATCCGAAGCCTGCTGAGGCATTGCAGGAAAAAGTGTTTAAAACTGATATTATAACCAGCGTGACGGTAAAGCCCGGCCAGGCTGTTCCACCCGTTGCTATCGGTCAAAAGAACTTCAACTGGCAGGTAAGCTCCGTTGATGGAGACATGATCAGCCTTGACACTATTTATAAAAATAAAGATTTTGTTTACGCCTATGCAATGGCCGAGATCTATGCGGCGGCGCCAATGAATGTGATGCTGGCTTTGGGAAGTGATGACGGAATCAAAGTTTGGCATAATGGTAAATTGGTACACGAGAACTGGATTCCCAGAGGTGCAAACAAAGACGATGATCTTGTTCCTTTAAAACTGGCGAAAGGAAGCAACCAGCTATTGCTTAAAGTGCAGGATATGGAAGGTGGCTGGGCTTTTATTGCACGGTTACTTGATCAACCAGCATTAACTGACCAGTTAAATACCGCAGCATCCAATGGTAACCTCGACAAAATAAAAATGCTTATTGATGGCGGTGCTGACATCAATGCGGCCAGTATGAACGGCTTAACTCCTGTCATTGCTGGCAAAATAAGCGGAAGAGATGAAGTAGTTCAGTTGTTGCTCAAACAAGGCGCAAAAGATAAGGCGGTTCCCTCACCGCAAATGATCATTGACAACTTTTATAGTTCGCTGCAGGGAAAAGAAGCGCCGGGTATCGCGGTACTTGTTGCGCGGGATGGAAATGTCTTGTATAAAAAAGGATTCGGTTATGCGGATATAAAAAATAAAAAATTAGTTACTCCTGATACCAAATTCCGGATTGGGTCGGTTACTAAACAATTTACTGCTGCTGCTATTTTAAAACTGCAGGAAAATAATTTATTAAGTGTAAGTGATAAGCTATCGAAGTATATCGCGGATTTTCCAAGAGGTGATGAAGTGACGATCCACCATTTGCTGACACATACATCGGGAATCCATAGTTATACAAGTAAAGATGGTTTTGAAGGCAATGTGACCAAACCGATTATAGCTGATACGCTGATCAATGTTTTTAAAAACGATCCATATGATTTTAACCCCGGGGAACGAATGTTGTATAATAATTCAGGTTATTTTTTGTTAGGATACATTATCAGCAAGGTGTCAGGTAAGCCGTATGCAACCTATTTGAAAGAAAGCTTTTTTGATCCGCTGCACATGGACAATACGGGTATTCATTATGGTGGTATTAAACTCGACAGCGAGGCCAAAGGATATGCGAAAGAAAATAACAAATTTGATGATGTTATAAACTGGGATATGTCATGGGCCGGCGCTGCGGGAGCAATGTATTCAACAGTTGATGATCTCCTGAAATGGAACCAGGCTTTATACGGTGGTAAAGTACTGAACGAAAAAAGTCTGCAGGCTGCCTTAACACCCGCTACACTTAATAATGGAACCGAGCCTTCGATGCGTTATGGATATGGGTTGGCTTTAACAAAATTCAGGGGCGAGGATATCATCAGTCATGGCGGCGGCCTGCATGGTTTTGTAACACAGCTTGCTTACTATCCAGAAGAAAAGATAAGTATCGTCATGTTTTCCAATACGGCTCAACCAGAAGTTAATTTTGATCCTAATAAAATTGCCGAAGCATTTTTATGGAGCAAGATGGAAAAGCAATCCTCCTATGGAGAAGCAACAGTAAAACCAAAAGATCTGCAATCTTTTACCGGCAGGTACGAGATCGTAAATGCCGGCGTTCTGACCATCACAACAGAGAATGATAAACTTTTTGCGCAACTAAGCGGGCAACCAAAGTTTGAGATATTCCCTTCGTCAGGCGACGAGTTTTTCTGGAAAGTAGTAGATGCAAGATTAAAATTTGTAAGGAATGAGAAGGGTGTTGTAAGCCATACAAAACTATTTCAGAACGGACAGGAATTGACAGGTAATAAATTGAAAGAAGAACAGATCGTGGAGATCGATCCTGGAATACTTGATCACTATACAGGCAAATACAAACTAAACGATAAAATAACGGTTACGATCGTCAAAGATAATAATAAGCTCTATGCCGAGCCGACTGATCAGCCTAAGCTTGAAATGCTGCCTCTTTCACAAACCGAGTTTATCATCAGGGAAATAAATGCGAAGCTTTCTTTTGTAAAAGGGGAGAACGGTAAAGCAAACAAAATAAAACTGCACATGAACGGCACGGATACTGACATGCCGAGAGTAGAGTAACATTGCGGTTGGCATAGTTTTTTATCCATTATACGGGTAAATCATTGTTAACCTAAAAATGCTTGTTATGGACAAAATGGAATTAAAAGGAAACTGGAACATTTGGAAGGGCAAACTGAAAAAAGAATATGGTGATCTAACCGACGATGATCTGAAATACGAGGAAGGCAAAGATGATGAATTATGGGGAAGATTACAGAAAAAAACCGGTAAAGCGAAAGATGACCTGGTAAAATGGTTGAAAGATCTTGGCTAATTCTTATTAAATCTGTTTGTTGCAATTTCCACAGTAGCTTTGAATAAATTATTCGTATGGCTCAATTAGATATAAAGATACCGCATGACTTACCTGCGGAGGAGGCGTTGTCACGTATCCGGGGCTTACTGGGGAAATTGCAACATGAACAGAAAGATACCATCAAAAATGTTTCAGAACAATGGAATGGTAATGAAGGTGAATTCAATTTTTCGGCGAAAGGGTTCGATCTTTCGGGGAAAATAAAAGTGCAGGAGGACAGTATTAGCATCAATGGCAAGTTGCCATTGGCTCTTTCTTTTTTCAAAGGAATGATCAGCCAGGTAATAAAAGACAAGGCTGGTGAACTTTTAGCAAATAGGCCAATCTAGTTATTTATACCCTCACACTTATATACAGGCTTGTTGACTTTTTTCCCCATTCCTGCACAACTGCATTTGGCGCCGTTCGAAATATATTCTCATTTATACTTCATATTGAATAGTTTTTGTTGTAAACGTTTCTCCCTAATATCCGTACAGCGGGTCGAGCTGTTGCAGGATTGGAAATCAGCAAGACAATAATATCTCAGGATTACTTATATTCATAGTGGTTTCAATACCATGATTTCCGGGATATATCGTTTGCCAATGAATCGTCGCACAATATTAAAGCAGCTTGCAATCGCCACAGGTGGGTTAATTACCCTGCCAGCCTGGATGGGTTGCGGCGCTGCTGATACGATCTCTACGCATCTTTCTTCTTTTTCAACATCCGAACAGCAAATACTTGCTGCGATTACCGATACGATCATACCTGCAGGTAGTCCGATAGCTGTCAATCCCGGCGCTTTATCAGTTGGCGTCGATAAGTTTCTGCAAAAACTGTTTGATGATTGTTATGACAAGAAAGTGCAGGACAATATAAAAGTGCAGTTAAAAGTGTTGGATAGCACTGCCCGGTCTTCGTATAAAAATTCATTTCCTGACTGCGTTCAGGCACAACGGCAGGAGCTGTTATCAAAACTTTCCGGATCAAACGATAAATCTCAAAATGATTTTTTTACCCTTATAAAAACTGAGACCATTCGTGGTTTTAACACATCGCAGGAAGTCATGCAAAACTATCTTGGTTATAAACTGGCGCCGGGACATTATCACGGTTGCGTAGATATAAAAGCTTAGCACATGCCAGACGATTCAATAAAAAAAAGAACATACGATGCCATCGTTATCGGGTCAGGTGCCAGCGGCGGATGGGCTGCGAAAGAACTTTGTGATAAAGGATTAAAGACGTTAATACTTGAGCGGGGCCGTGAAATAAAACACGGTGCGGATTATCCTACCGCTTCAAAGGCACCATGGGAACTTGATCACCGAGGTACAGTGCCCATTGAAAAGCGAAAAGATTACCAGGGTGTCCGGGTCCTTCGCGGAGAGACCTTGCACTGGGCGCTGAAAGATAATGAGCAACCTTTCATTCAGGAAAAACCATTTCGGTGGGTACGCGGTTATCATATAGGCGGTAAATCGTTGATGTGGGCAAGACAAACACAACGATGGAGCGATTTTGATTTTGAGGGACCTGCCAGGGATGGATTCGCCGTGGACTGGCCCATTCGGTATAAAGACATAGAACCATGGTATAGTTATGTTGAAAAATTTGCTGGCATCGCCGGTAACAAAGATGGTATTGCTGAATTGCCGGATAGTGAAGTGATGCCGGGATTTGAAATGAGTTGCATCGAACATTACTTTAAGGAAAGCATAGAAAAAAACTTCCAGGGACGCCATCTTATACAAGGTCGTTGTGCGCATATCACCGATCCGCAGCCAATACATCTTCAGCAGCAGAGAAACAAATGCCAGAATCAAACAATGTGCAACCGGGGTTGTGTTTATGGCGGGTATTTCAGCAGTAACGCTTCTACGTTGCCATGGGCCATGAAGACCGGTAACCTGACTGTCAGGCCGAATGCAGTTGTTCATTCCGTTATTTACAATGACACTAAAGGAAAAGCAACAGGAGTAAGGATCATTGACGGCAACACAAACGAAATGATCGAGTTTTATGCTGCTGTTATTTTTGTAAATGCTTCAACGCTCAACAGCAATGCCATTTTATTAAACTCTGTCTCTAACAGGTTTCCCAACGGGTTAGGGAATGACAACGGCTTACTGGGTAAATATATTTCCTGGCACAATTACCGTGGAAAGGCCAATGCGCAGTACGAAGGTTTTAAAGATAAAACAACCGATGGGCGCAACCCCAGCAATGCTTATATCCCGCGTTTCAGGAATATCCGCAAACAGGAAACGGATTTTCTTCGGGGTTATGCTATTGGTATTGCAGGCGGCAGAGGGGCCGGATCCGATCACAGTTTAATAGGCGATGAATTAAGAGAGAGTTTATTGCACCCGAAATTGGGTAATTGGCATGTCAGCAGCTGGATGATGGGCGAATGTGTGCCATTGGAAAAAAATCATGTCCGCCTGCATAGAGAGTTGAAAGATAAATACGGCATTCCTCAACTGATCGTGTCGTGTGAGTGGAGCGAGAATGATGATAAAATGGTGAACGATTATATTGAGCAGTCAAAAGAGATGTTTGAGAAAGCGGGGTTCACAAACATAAAAGCGGAAGACACAAAATCGCCGCCTGGTGCGGATATTCACGAGATGGGCGGTGTAAGGATGGGCCATGACCCAAAAACTTCGGTGCTCAATGAATGGAATCAACTGCATCATTGCAAAAATGTATTTGTAACCGATGGGGCATGTATGACATCAACGGGCACACAAAACCCAACGTTGACATTTATGGCGATAACGGCCCGTGCGGCTGATCATGCGGTCGAAGCGTTAAAAAAAGGAAATATCTAATTAGTAATATCCAGGTTTAATTCTAAAAAGCAACAATGAAATATACTGTCATATTAACCGGGTTAATAACAACAATATTGTTATGCCATGAAGTTGTTTTAGCACAAGCGCCTTTGTTTACAGCTCCGTTAGGTGTACAAACGTATACGTTCCGCCGGAGCATCGGCAATGATCCCGCAAAGACTTTGGATACGATAAAAATGATGGGCTTCACAGAAATTGAAGGAGGAGGTGGTCGTATATCACCGGCAGAGTTTAAAAAATTGTGTGATGAAAGGGGTCTTAGTATTCCATCTACCGGTGCCGGTTATGAGCAGTTGGTCACTAAAATAGATTCAGTAGTGTACAGGGCAAAGGCATTGGGAGCAACGTATGTGATGTGCGCCTGGATACCGCATGCCAACGGCGTGCTGAGTTTTGAAGATGCAAAAAAGGCAGTGGAGGATTTTAATAAAGCGGGCAGGATTTTAAAAGAGAACGGTCTTACTTTCTGTTATCATGCCCATGGTTATGAATTCCAACCGCATGAAGATGGTACATTGCTCGATTATATCATGAAGAACACCAACCCCGACTATGTATCTTTCGAAATGGATATTATGTGGATACATTTTGGGGGCGGCGACCCGGTTGCGTTGTTAAAAAAGTATGGCGACCGCTGGAAGCTTATGCACCTGAAGGACCTGAAAAAAGGAACCAAAAAAGATCTTACCGGTCTTACTTCCCCAGAGAATGACGTGCCGCTTGGTACCGGGGAGTTAGACATTCCTGCTATATTAAAAGAAGCCAAAAAGGCAGGTATCAAACACTATTTCATAGAAGATGAGAGCAGTAGTATAACAACGCAGGTACCGCAGAGTATTAATTACCTGAGAAGTTTGAAGGAATGATTTCCTGTCTCGTAAAATTTTGTCATGGGCCACGCGGTATTCACTATCTCATTTCATTGAATTTTACAATGAAAGCTCCATAAACACCAGCCAGGTCTTTAGTGTTTCTGTCAGTTCATATACTGCATTTGTTCGTTTAAAACCCAGCCTTTCATAAAGTCTAAGCGCTTCAATTTGTTTTTTGCTGGTATCTAACCGCATTTTTTTATAACCAATTTTTTTGGCTTCCGTCATGATCGCTTTGGCCAATGCAGAGCCTATGCCTTTGCCATGAAGTTCCGGATACACAAACATGCGTTTCATTTCACAAGTTTGGTTATCGATTTTTCGAAGGGCCACACAGCCTGCAGGTGTGCCATTACAGATTGCCAGCAACAGGCTGCCTTCGGGCGGTGAATATTTTCCGGGCAAAGCCGCAAATTCTTCTTCCAATGCTACAGCATCGAAATATTCATTGGTAAATGCCTCGTCATCACGGTGAAGTTCGCGATGCCAATGAACAAACTGGCGTACAAGGTGCCGTGTATAGTTCAGATGATCCCCGCTTTCCGCATTTATTATTTCAATCATGCCTGTAGCTGTTTCACGGTAATTTGACAGTGAGTAGCTGCCATTGAAGTTATATTTTTTTCTGTGATTGTAAATAAAAGCGGCATAGTACATACAGCAATAACTTATGATGTTTCTATTTTTCTGATTATCAAATTTTCCTTCGCTGCCATTCCGTGCAACGGTCATTTACCACAGTTAATTATGTTGATGGCTACGGCAACCATGTATCAATTAGAATTGACATGACTGCCGCTCAACCCGTTGTTGAAAAAATGCATAACTCCAGGTCCGCACATAAATCCTCACGGGATCTGACAAGATTTACATTTTTATAACCTTTTTCCCGGCGGTGTTTGGGTAACTTACACTCTTACTATGAAAGCCAGCCGTTCCATTTTTCTTTTATCTGCCTGCGCAATCGTATTACCCTTTTTATCGTCAGCGCAAATGAGTGACAGCCAATCGCTGGCGAAATACAGTTATCCAATCTTTACGGTACACGGCAACCAGCAATATACTGGTACAGCATTTTTTTACCAGTCGGGCGACACAACCTTTTTAGTTAGTAATTATCATGCGATCAAAGGCATGAGCCCTCTTAAGAAAGCGATCACTTTTAATACCGACACTTTATTTTTAAAATACCGGGTAAAGCGATCTTATGACTTTAAAATAATGGCCATCGATATCAGCGAGAAGGCTACCGGCGAAACTGAAATATTCAGTATGGTTGACCGGATCGATCTTTTAAAAATACCGGTGGAAATTCCCGCTGATGCAGATATTCTTTTTATCAACGAGTTTATTGATGAAGACTACCTCGACGCTGAGCCCGAAGAGGTGGTAGTATTTGGCTATCCGACAAATCCGGGAAGTGTGCCGGTCTTTCATTCGCGGCAACAACGGCTTGAAGGTCGCATCAATGCTAATGGGTTTACAGATTATGACGCCTCATTAAAAATAAATTTTCCAAATACATCCGATACGGCCAGGGCTATTCTGAGTGCAACGGCCCGTTATTATTATTTTATTAAACCTTACGCCGCGCAGGGGTATTCAGGTGCTCCCTTCTTCGGCAAGTTCAGGACTATTGATAACAGGGTGATCTACCGGTTTACCGGTGTTATTTTCGCGGGCCAACCCACCACGCAACAGACCTGGGCGATCAAAGGAGCCGTGGCGCTGCGATATCTGCAGGGACAATAATTTACTGGTGATAGCCGCAATAAAACAGCGTAACAACTTTGTTAAAGGTTAGCTGATCAACTTACTTAACAACTGGTCAACAGTGCGGTGCTCCTTCACATATTCTTTTAGTGCATGAATGATAATGCAAAAAGAAATTCTTATTTGTGCAAAGTCTGCATTCAGCTTTTCTTCTTTGTAAATATACAGCCTGATCGCATTTTTGATCGAATCTGCCGTGATGATAAAGTAATGCTGGCGTAGCAGGCCATCATCGTTTGTGTAGGTAGCGTTTTCTATTGGAATAAAAATCTCGAATCCGCCGCGAAATGTTGTTCCTTCAAGATCCATTTGCGGCAGTTTATAGCGTAAGGCTTCCATCAAATCTTCCAGGGACAGATCCATCGTTTTCGGGTAGCGGGTGATCCAGTAAAGGATGTGCTTATTGAGGTACATAGTAGAAGGAGCAGGTTTTTTGGTTCTATAAATATTTAAAAAAAAATCCGTAAGTCCAATAGCAGATTGATTGTATGTGTTATAATACCTATTTGAGCACAAACAGCCGGACCGGCCAGCGCATATTCGCATGCCATTGCATGGGTAATCAGAAATGTTTATTGGTACCTTTGAACCCGCTTCCGCCATTGACAACGACTAAAACTCCGCCGATGGATCATAACAGACAGCTTCATATTTTTTCCAGAAGAGATGTTCTGAAATTAGGGCTCAGCCTGTCTATCCCGTCGTTGATGCTTCCGGGTGCAGGAGCGGGCAACAACTTTGTTGCCATGGCGAATGCGCTTCATTTCAATAACCCGGGCATACAGATAGATCGTCGACCCATCCCGGTTTCCGGCGAAAGGATACCGGTGATCGGCCTGGGAACATGGCGCACCTTCGATGCCGGCAAATCCAAAGAAAAACGGGCTGCCTTGCTTGAAGTATTAAAAACATTGACCCAAAAAGGCGCTTCCGTAATTGATTCCTCACCGATGTACGGCAGTTCTGAAACCGTAGTGGGTGACCTGTCAAAGGAATTAAATAACCGGACTAAACTATTCCTGGCAACAAAAGTCTGGACCAACGGAAGAGAAGAAGGCATCGCCCAGATGAACGATTCGTTTCGCAAAATGAAAACCGATAAAATGGACCTGATGCAGGTACATAACCTGGTAGATGTGCATACACACCTTAAAACACTGCGCAAATGGAAGGAGCAGGGAAGAATAAGATATTTTGGTATTACACATTATATACCGGGCGTTTACCCTGAGCTGATACGATTGATAAAGAGCGAGAAACCTGATTTTGTGCAATGTTGTTACAACATAGCGACCCGCGATGCAGAAAAAGAACTGTTGCCGCTGGCAAAAGACAAAGGAATAGCCGTGCTAATAAACAGGCCCTTTGAAGAAGGCAATCTTTTTAATGTTGTCAAAGCTCATCCATTACCTACTTGGGCAAAAGAATATGATATTCAAAACTGGGCGCAATTTTTTCTAAAGTTTATTATCTCGCACCCTGCGGTTACCTGTGCCATACCTGGCACATCACAGGCATTGCATCTTGAAGAGAACGCCAACGCCGGAACTGGAAATTTACCGGATGAAAAAACAAGGAATAAAATGGCAAGCTATTTCGCGGCTCTATAAAACATTTTTGTTTGGGTATTCCTTTATTTAGTACTTGTTACACTGTCAAAAGTTTTCACCGACGCTTTGGAAATCGTCGCCCGGTTTGTTGTTACTTTCTTGACAGGTTTGTTCACCATCCAATACCATAGTCTTCCCCATGATTACTTGAGCCGCCCCACAAACTACCGTGTTTCCAGTCAAAATAGATCGCATTGATCGGTCCGCTGGTGCGGTCATCAAAACTTAATGTATAACCCATTTTGATCAACTCATCGCGTACAGCTTTCGGTGTACTATCATGCAATAATATACTACCAGGCTTCGGTTTGCGGTCATCGGTCTTCGTTCCACCTAAAGAAAGCCAAAGCTGGTTACTATTGATATTAGCCGCTTCTGCCGCACGCTGTACCGTCATACCAAATTCTACCATATTTAAAAAGAATTGCAGCAGGTTTTGGTCCTGGGTGTCGCCGCCCTGCACCGCGAATGATAAAAATGGCTTGCCATCTTTCAGTGCCATAGTAGGAGTGAGGGTAACTCTCGGACGCTTGCCCGGTTCGATAACATTGAATGGGTTTAGTTCCGCATCAAGCACAAAACTTTGCAACCGCTGACTCATGCCTACGCCGGTGTTGCCTGCAATGCAGGCAGGCGTCCAGCCGCCGCTGGGTGTTATCGAAACTACCCAGCCTTCTTTATCGGCCGCTTCCACGCTGGTCGTGCCCATCCAAAGGCGATCCTGGTAATCTTGCTGGCCGAGGCTGTTGCGCAGATCATGTGTGGGTGCAAAGTTTCGTTTGCTCGTATCCAATTCATATCCCCTGCTTTTCAATAATTCACTGTATGGATTTTTTTTGCCTTCAAAAGGATAAGGGTCGCCGGGCCCGATGGCCGGATTATTTTTGTCGGCTTGAATCAATGCCGCCCTTTGCTTTGCATACTCCTTACTCAATAAGCCATTCATGGGTTCTGCCGGCGCGAAGTAGGGGTCGCCGTAATAAAAATCCCTGTCGGCGAAAGCAAGACTCATTGCCTGGTAGATGGTATGAATGTATTTCGTGCTGTTATAGCCCATCGCTTTAAGATCAAAATTCGCCAGTATGTTCAACGATTGCAACAATACGGGTCCCTGTGTCCACTGCTGCAGTTTGTACACATCAACGCCTTTATAATTTACTTTCATGGGTTCTTCTTCAATCGGCTTCCACGTGGCCAGGTCCTGCAGGGTGATCAGGCCGCCCTGCTCTTTGCAACCTCTCACAAATTCCTGTGCAATATCACCTTTGTAAAAACGGTCATTGGCAGCCATGATCGCCTGTTTGCGACCCACTCCCTTTTTTAAAGCCGATTTCTCAGCTTCTACCATTTTGCTGAGTGTTTGCAAAAGATCCTGCTGTACAAAAATTTCACCGGCCGATGGCGCTTCCCTTTTTTCGCCGGCATGCGGTAAAAAAACTTTTTTACTGTATGGCCATTGTTTAAGGCTGTCTTTCATTCTTTCGAAACCATTCGCCGTCTGTGCTTCAATAGGATATCCGGCTGCTAATTGCATGGCCGGCGCCAGCACCTGTTGCAGGCTCATGGTGCCGTATTGCGCCAGCATATAACAAAGTCCCCCCGGCGTGCCCGGTGTAACGGCCGACAGCGGCCCGTATTCCGGCGGAAAACTGTAGCCTTTGCTTTTGTAAAACGCTGCCGTAGCACCCGTAGGTGCTACCCCAAGGGCGTTAATCCCAATTACCTTTTTTGTTTTTGGATTATAGATCAATGCCTGTGTTTCGCCGCCCCAGCTTAATACATCCCACATGGTGCACGTTGCCGCCAGCATAGCGCAGGCAGCATCCACAGCATTCCCTCCTTGTTGAAATATCATGGCACCTGCTGTAGCAGCGAGTGGTTTACCGGTAATGGCCATCCAGTTCTTCCCGTGCAAGGGCGGTTTTTGCGTTTGTTGGGCGTTTACGGATAAAACAACAGATGAAGCGAGGAACAGCGCTAAACAACTTTTCATGTTGAAAGATTTGGAGTAGCAATAAAGATAGCATGGATTTTCTTTAGGCTTCCGTTGGTTTATAGGGAAACCGGGTGTCCACTTCTGTTTACGCTATGCAAATTCTTCAGCCATCATCAACAACTGCCAATAAGACCATTATATCTTTTCAAATAACTATATCCTGCACGGAAGATCTGCACCTGTTTTTTCACAGGCGAAATCCGGTACACGTCCTGTGCAAAAACTTGTATGGTTTAAACTAATCGTGAAGGGATGCGAGATCCGCTTACATCGTCTAATTAACGGCCCGCAGTATGCCAAGCGATAGCTGGTTGTTGCCAGTACCGCCATCTAGTCCCCGCAGATAAAAAGTGTAGGCATTGCCATTTACCAAATCGGCATTAAGTGAAGCTACCACGGTTTCTGTTCCGGTCAATTTGACCTGCACGGTATTGAAACCTGAGTTAGTCGTCGAAAATTTATTCAATGTTTCAACGGCCACATTATCTGCCAGTTGCCGACCGGTTGCAACCTTTACATTGTTTATATAAAGATCTACAGCACCGGTTGTGGGGCCAGCATGAAAGAAGCGATAAGAAGGATTACTTTCTGTGAGCTGGGAGAAGTCATCTTTGATTCGCACCGCATAGGCAGCGCCACCTGCTTGCTGGTTGTGCACAAATATGGTATAAAAGTTCAGTGAGTCATATTGGGCAAGTGGTACTTCTGCGACGACGCTGTCGGCGTCCGCTTTTTTAAATCGTATAGAAAACATTCCTTTCTCTACTGCATTATAGATCGATGTTATATTACCCGGGTTAAAAGGCTCGTTGGATACTTTTTTATCGTTAAAAAAAACATCGAGAGACGGTGCCGTCGGGGCCAGGTGCATGATAGATACATAAGTCCTGGCCGGTGTTGGGGCAGGGGGATCAACTGATTTTATACAGCTGTTCAATACAATTATCATTGTTATCAGTGTAGTGCTCAATCGTAAAGTACTCGTCTTCATTTTTTACAGTTAACTTTTTTCTTTATTAATAAGGTACTAATATACAATACTTGTTTTTGATGCTATTTATAAATAGCAACCGCTAAAACAGCATGACACCCGGGGAAGCATTTTCGTTGCACGAAGGAAGCCGCTAATGCGGTGCCCTGATGACTGCTACCGGAGCGCTAAATTTTCTATTAATTTATTTAAAAGCGGTAAACGGGGCTTTTACAGGTGAAGATTAACAACAGGCAGGAGGGGCTGTCCGGCCTTGCAAGCCACAAAATAAAATACGTAGCGTTCTCTTTTTTTACTACATTCAGTACGTCTTATTCCCCCGGGTATTCCCCGCAGATTCTCCCCGATGAAATAGGTGCCGATTCCACCCGGTGAAAAACAAGTTGAAATCATTCGTCACTCCCCACACTTTTATGCAAAGAAGAACATTTGTCCGGCATACCGGTACAGTTGCTTTCAGCATCGGTGTATGGGTAAATCCATCGGACAATGAAAACATATTGCCAATAGAGGATGTGGATAAAAAAAAGAAGTAAGCGCCACGATTTTTTGGGGATAAAGATGCGCAAATGCAGGGAATGAAAGTATTTGAGTAGTAATTCCGTAGCCCTTTTTAAAAAGGGATTCATTCAACGCAGTAAAAAGCAAGACTTGTTTTTAATATACTCCCCATACAAACCAAAATTATGAAGCTAAATTTCACTATCTCCTGCATCTTTTTAAGCGGAGTTCTGTTTATCACCCAATGCACAAACGAAAAGAACGATGACAGTACGAAAACGGAGTCAACCCTGTCTGAGTTCGGCGGATATGAAAACCAGGCGAAATGGGGTGAGCACCTGGTTCGTTCCGGTGGATGTGGCGATTGCCATACGCCAAAAAAGATGACTGATCATGGCCCTGTCGACAACAGTGCACTATTATTCTCGGGGCATCCTGCTCAAATGCCGATACCACCTGTAAACAGGCTGGAGTTTCAAACAAAGGACGTATTTGGAAGTCAAACCCTTACTTCATGGGTAGGACCATGGGGCGTTTCTTTTTCTGCAAATCTTACATCAGACTCTACAGGTATTGGATCATGGAAGGAAGAACAATTTATCTATGCACTCCGGGAAGGTGTTTTCAAAGGACTTAAAGGGTCACGGCCGATGTTACCACCGATGCCCTGGCCGAGTATCAAGAATTTTGCTGATGATGAGTTGAAAGCGATGTTCGCTTTTTTGAAAACTGTAAAACCGGTAAACAACGCGGTGCCGGCTTACATGCCACCTGTAACAAAAATTACATGACAGCGGGGTTTTTTGGAGGCCTGATCTCTCAACCGGGACGTTAAAAAAAAGCGCCATGAATACTCAAAGCGCTTTACATGTATGAAACTGGAGCTCCTATTTTTTTATCAAATACCCAAATAATCCATCCGTTTCTCCTGCCGGACCGGCGGTAAAATAGAGCCTGTTGGGATCGATCGCTGTAGCTGTTAATGGTGCGAAGCCAATTGCCCATAAACCATCGATAACGATTGTACGGCCATGTGATCTGAGCTGGCCTGCAAATTCTCCACGGGTGGTATAAGCGTTTATTTTTCCATCGCCAAAATTTCCAACAAGTATCAGCGTGGTATCGCTATAATGGTCATTCTTTTGCCCATTGCTGGATTTAGCAATTTCATTTTCGTCGGGATCTTCAAAAAATCTTTTGGGCGCCGCCGTTATTCCCCATGGAGCATTCAACAAATCCTTTGTTGCAAATCTTTTTACAAAACTTCCATCTGTGCTGAAGATGCTCACTATTCCCTTTCCGACACCTTTCTCATCTCTTCCGTCCGGCCCCACTTTGGCATATGCAACGTAGAGCCATTCGCCGATGGCCTGGATATTAAAAGGGTGATAACCCTTCGGCAGCCAGGGATCTTTAAATGTCATGTTAACCGCCGTAAAACTCTTATCCCATACTGCTATCTTACCAGCCCTGAAATCTGATGCATAGATATAATTGGCGCCATTATTCACACCTATTGCCATCCCCGTATACACGGAAGTGGCTGAATTGTCTTTTATTAGAATAGCGTTATCTCCTGCAGCGCCATTCCACCCCGATAATACTCCATCAAGGTTAACAAACAGGAAGCGGGCTACCTGCCCATTACTGATCACAAAGTCCGTGCTGCCATTAAACACAATGCCTGTGGGGTTTCCCGTAGCAGATCCGGCCGGTGAAGGAATGTTTACCGGGGCTCTTGGTGCAACACCTTCTCCATTGTAAAGAGCACTTACGTGTCCGCCCTGCGAGTTTACCCATGCGGTACCCGTAGGACTCCAGGCCAGGCCCCATGCATTGATCTGTAGCGGATCGATATGCGTTGCGCCGTAGTTGCCGTTATTCGCAACGAGGTTTACCTGGTCATAGTTTTTAAGCTTTTTGATGTCGGTTTTACGGCAGCCGGCAGCCAGGGTGAGAAGCGTAATGAAAACAAAGAAAGCAGGAAAATTAGCGGCAAAGAAATTCCGTTTCATGATTTTTTTCATAAAAGCAATTTTAGAATTGATGAAATGTGGTTGGACAGTTTCCGTTAGTGGCGAACAGAAACAGCAAGGGCGTTTATCTATTCGTATGCTTTTTGAAAAAGGTTGTCTGCATTATTAAAAATGATTGGAAGGTCAACAGGAAAACAATTTATGAGCCGAGGGGTGGCAACCATTGTATACAAATCCTTCAATGCAAACGGCATGTACACTGAGTAAAGAGGAATCATTTGATCTTATTAAACGTCAAATGCATGATCCGTCCTGAATTCACTTCGAAGCCGGTGATATTATTTTTGGCATCACGTATCATCACCACGTGATTGATCCACCAATGTTCACTCTTTAAATGGTCATTGCCGAGCATCGTCAATTCTGTATCATTGTATTTGCTATTGGTGAGCACTAACTGGCCCTTTTTCAGCTCGATGCCATATTTACAATCCAGCTCAGGAGAATAATAAACGCCGGTATATTTTCTTAATGACGCATCTGACTTCGAATTTTCTTTTCTGTATTTTTTGAGAAGATATACCTGGTCAGGCGTGAATACCCTCACCGTTGTATCTTTTGCATGTATACCAAAAACAAACTTTATAGCCGGCGCTGTTGGAATGGAAAAAGTGTCATTTTTTTCCCTGATAAGAAAATTATGCTCATTATTGATGTGATAATATAATTTGCTTCCTTTGATATCGAAACTGAAAGCCAGGCCCTCTTCCCCTATATAATCTCCAAGGAATTTTTTAAGTGACAGCGTATCTTTCAACATAGCCGCGATGCTATCCCTCGATACTTTTTTAGCTTCCTCTTTTTTTTGAGTGCTATCTTTTATAAAAAGATCAGCCATGGCATAAGTACTTGCCCCGGTGTTCAAATCACCCAGGTTACTAAAGACCATAAAGCCCATTTTAAGATCGGGGAAAACAGATAAATAAGTTCTGTACCCGGCATCACCACCACTATGCGAATATTGCCTCCATCCTTTGTAGGTGTCCACAGCAATACCCAAGGCATAGGTCAGTTCTTTCCCGTTATTGAGTTTGCCTTTCCCGGTAAGCTGATCAATAGTTGCCTGGTCGCCGACTTTATGGTCATAAAAATTCATAACCCATTTAGCCAGGTCCGGGATATTGGTAAAAAGACTGGTAGCGCCAGCGTTGGAATAGCTTAAAACACTATTCGAGAATCGTAAACTGTCGATGCGATTGTAAGAATATGAACGATTTTTTTCGATTTCAGTATAATCATCGTGAAAATGAGTGCTGCTCATTCCTAACGGCTTAAAGATCGCGGAATCTGTAAAAGCTCTGAGTGTTTGACCCGTCACTGATTTCACTATTTCGGCCAGCATGGTATACCCGCTGTTTGAATAACTGTATTTTTCCCCCGGTTTGAAATTGAGTGCCCGTTGCTGACCCAGGATTTTTACAACATGATCCTGTGTGATCACATCGTCGAGTCTTGTGCCCGAGATCGCCAGCAATTGCCACTGGTCTCGTATTCCACTGGTATGATTTAAAAGATGACGTATCGTGATCTTTTGTTTCAGATCAGGAAACCAGGAAAGATGTTTGCGTATATCATCATCCAGTTGAAGCTTTCCCTCGCGGGCGAGTAAAATAATGGCATAGCCGGTAAATTGTTTCGATACGGAAGCCATATGATAAATCGTGACCGGCGTATTCGCAATAGCGTATTCGAGATTGGCCATCCCATACCCTTTCGAAAAGATAAGCGAATCGTTTCTTACTATGCCTACGGTGCAGCCGGGACTATTACTATTATTCCATTTATTAAAAAGGCTGTCTATTTTTTTGAGCGTGGAATCGGGTATCGGTTGAGCCTGCAGGTTAATGATAATAAGGAATGCTAAGAAAAATACTAAGTAGTGTTTTACTTTCATAGACAGCGGGTTGACCAGGTTGTTATTTGAATAGAGAAACATTAAAATAAACGACTATTACTTTATGTTCCAATTTTTTGTTTTGCGAAAAGAAGGCCGCAAAATAACCAGTGCGAAGATCATTCCAACGGGGCATATACCAGGGGCCACTATACTGACTATATCAAACAACATGCAGCGCTGTTAAAAAGTACAAGTATAGAAATGAATATTTTCATTTCTATACCGGTTTTCTCATTGCTGTTGGAGGCCCGGGGTATTTAGGGTAACAGCAATAAGCGGAATATAAATTCAACCTGTTGCATCTGTTACCAGAATTTCCACCACGGTCTTTTATTTTCCAGGACAGGAGAAGGGACAATCTTTTGCTTTTCGGTATTTTCCAGTTTTAATAGATATTTCTCGTCGTAGATCTCGCCATCGTCACCCTGTACCTGGCTTTTAATGCCGTGGCAATCTGCAACATTTTTTGAATGGTGGCTATACCGGGGTTCTTTGTATCGATACTTCCCTTCCAGTAGGCAAACCATGGTCTTGCATTGACTTCTGTCTCCCGGCCTGTTCTGGAATTGTGTTTCAGCGCCTATCCTGATCTCGAAGCTAGTCGCCAGCTCCAGTTCTTTGTCGCTGTTTACATAACTCAGCCATTCTTTAAGAAATATACCAGGGCTTTCTATGCCTGGTTCATCTGCTGCGCGGCTGATACGAATGTTATAACCCATACATTATTATTAAAGGCACAAATTGTTGCGCCTTACTCAAAACTACCGAAACATTCTACCACCGCAGATTATTAAATGTAACTGGCCTGTTTCTAGTCTTTCAGTTTTTGCCCCGGGGCGCAAACCGGTTCCTGCCAGCATATAGCGTTCGTCCCAATTGTTTTACAAGTAGGGGTTTAAAAACAATTATTTAAGCAGGCTGTAATAACAACGACATTTCTCCTTTTCGCGGATAGTTCACCGCTATTCTCAGAAATTGGTTTGTCGTGAACCGGCCTTGATAGCAAAAGTTAAAAAGCGGCTATAAATTATTTGCGTTTTCTCACGTTATCAGAAATGTTGTTGGACCATACGAGAATGCCGGGATGTATTTTCTCAAGTCTTGCAATAATAGTATCTGTTTTGAGCTGCCCTTCTTTTTCAGTAAATACTTTTTGAATAGCATACAAGAATTCAAAACCCCGTTGATTATAAATTTCGGCGGCCTTTAATGTAATAACGGAGTTATACCATGTTTCCGTCGGCGGATGTTCGGAGCTGCGAAAATTCTCATACTTATTAAAAGAAGAATGAACAGGTATGATAGTTTCTGCGTTTACAGCAAGGACTGCCATAACTTCCTTGTCAAGCCTTTCATCAGTAGAACGTAAAAATGCGTAGGCTAAATAATCCGCAATAAGTTCGGCAAAGAACTGGACGTAAAAATTAAGTCCAAACCGGTGAGCATAGGCATGACCCAATTCGTGGAGCGCAACAAAGTTGATCAATACTTTCCCGCCTTGTCCGAAAGCGATGCCTGCATCCGTTAATTTTTGTATTGCGGAAGCCGGCAAGGAATCCTTCAATTCGATCCAGCTTGTATAAATAGGACCGTCGATGCCGCCCGGCATGATAGCAGCATACCGCGGTTCTGGAAAAGTACTACCACCCCTTTTACATGCGCCATTACGCATAGTTGGAAGACCATAGGGCCGGTCCATTAACCCGGCCCATGTTTTCGGGTCGAGGGCTGCTAATACAAGATCAACCTGTACTTTGAGAGAATCCTCAAAAAACTTAGAGGCTCTTTCGAGTAGTGACTTCAATTCATGGGCTCTTTCTTCCTGGCCCGTTGAATAATAAGTAAGAACCTTGCCCGGCAATTGCGGAAGATTCAACTCTCTTATTTCGTCCACACAATACTTACTTTGTCCAGGGCTTGCAAAGGCGAAAGCAAAAAGAAAAAGAAAAGTTAATGCACAGTGCTTGCAGAAGATTTTTTTTGTAAAGAACCGGGAAGCATTCATACGTAAGGTTGTAATAAAGAAAGTATAATATACCGATTATTTTTAAGGTGTGAATTTTTGTGCCGGTGAGGTTTGAGGTCAACCCTGGTTGACGGTTACCGTTAGGCTGAGGAGCAAGGGGTAAGGTGAGTGATCAGGCGTCCATCGTAAGGATCACATTACCTATCTTCTGGCCAGCCAGCACGTAGGTAAATGCTTCCGCTATTTTATCAAGCGGGTATGTTCTGTCAATCACCGGTTTGAAGTTCTCTTTTTCAACGAGCCCCTGTATAAAACTGAGACTCGATTTCAGATCGCCGGGTGGAGCGAACAGCACTTTTTTTCCACCGAAAAGGGGCGTAATGAATGGCAACAGTAGATTCTGCCCTCCACCCGAAGAAGAATAGATCCCGTTCTTTTTTAGCAGTGGCTTGCAATAGGCGAAGGTGCTTTTACCCACCGCATCAAAAATAAAATCATATGGCCCACTATCTTTTCTAAAATCTTCCGTTTTGTAATCGATTATTTTGTCGGCGCCTAATGACCTTACTAATTCGCTGTGTTCATGACTGCATACTGCTGTAACGTCCGCACCATAAAATTTTAATAATTGAACCGCTGCCGAGCCAATGGCGCCTGTTGCACCAATCACCAATGTCTTCTGGCCAGGCTTTGGCTTTAATTTATTGATAACGGCAACAGCATAGAATGCACCTTCAACGGAGGCTGCAGCCTGTTCATAATTAATGTTGCCGGCGAAAGCAACGGCTTTCGAGTCCGCTATTAGCAGGTATTGTGCATGGGACCGGGCTCCCCAGAAATCAAATCCAATCACCTTGTCGCCGGCTTTAAAAGATGTTACATTTTTGCCGGTTGCCTCAACCTGTCCTGCAAAATCCGTTCCCGTAGTGGCTAGGCGGGGTTTGAATAAGCCGGTAAACAGTCTCATGAAAAACGGTTTACCTTTTAGTATATGACAATCGGTCCTGTTGACAGTAGCCGCATACACTCTTAACAGGAGTTCATTGTCTTTTGGCGTTGGTTTTTCAACCTCCTTAATACTTAATACTTCGGCTGTCCCGTAGGTTAAGCGAGTTGCGGCTTTCATTTACCTGCTGTTTAATGCGGTGGGTTAACACTTTTTTAGCGTGACAATACCCCGTTACGGAAAGGTATATTATTTCACGTGGTTTGCAACAGGCCTAAACTTCAAATACAGGTTAACAAAAGATAAGCAAGCAACAGCATCCGTGTAATACGTGCATGCATTCCGGGCATAAACTTAATATCGAAGCATGTTAGTGTTCACAGATCTCTTTCAGTTTATTCAATGCATTGGGCCATCCCTCATTAAACATTTTCTCCCAATCGGGATTAATGTTGAGAGTAACGAGTAACTGTGTATTCCCGTTTTCTTCTGTAAACCGGTAGGCTTCTTTTGTTCCTACCCAACCCTTAGCCAAATCACTGTCTTTATCTTCAATGCCCCCGCTCAGCAGAACAGCTATGTGTTCGCAATCTATATACGAATAAGGTTCAAATGCTATGATCGTTGCCAGCGTTCCGCTGCCATCTTCAGAAGCAAAGCGAATGTTTTCACCTTTCCCCCATTTGCCCTGGTACGAGGCGCCGGGCCAACTCACCGATGTCCATTTATCATAAGTTTCTTTGTCAAGCATAGTCTTCCATACTTTTTCTGCAGGTGCTGCGATATCAATTTTATATTCAAGCCTTTTCATTGTTTGATAATTAAGTTGTAAAAAAATAGTTGTGTATTTTCTTCCGGATCAATTGGATTGCCTTGCCATATTTTCTTTCAGCCGGTATTTAATGATCTTCTTAATTAAGTTTACCGGTAATGGTTTGTCAAGCGGGAATTGAATCGTTCCCTTTCCTGACCGGTAACCGGCAATTTCTTTTTCAAAAGTTTTCATCACCGGTGGGTGCAGGGTACAAACTGATATGTTTTTTATTCCCTGACATATAAACCAGGTAGGTTTTGTTTATGTTAAATGCCGGTATTGAATAACTGATCGCTTCTTCGGCACCTGGAACGAGATGTTTTACTATCTGCCGGACCTGCTCCAGCAGCTTTTGCGTTTCTGCAGGAAAATCAGCGATGTATTCATCAATACTGGCAGCTTTCTTTGTAGCCATACTGTTTGATTTTTAAATTTACGTTGACGGTTGCTGGCAATTGCCGGCATAAAAATAGTGGGAGTATTCGTTTTTTATGCTGTGCGGAAATGACATTTTCAGGGGGTGTTTGCGTCGACAATGAACAACACCGGTTACACCGGGAGGAGCGGTTGGATTGCTTGCGACCGGGGAAAGAAGCCTATCGAATGATGACCGCTATTTTTGATCGTTTGCATGGACGGGGAGAAGCCGGACGCAGACGCAGCAAACCAGGCTTCCTGTTAGGGGAAGCCTGGTTTGTGAAAAATTAAACGATTACCATCTTTCATTCAATCGTGTTGATGTATTTGGTAAACAGGCGATCAGTTAAAAAGACCCTTTACCTTATCGGCTATGCCACCTCCGCTTGAGAACAGAACACTGATTTCAGATCTTGCAGATCCACGTCGCCGTCACCGTCTTTGTCAAATTTGCCGCCGGTGAACTTATTCATGGCTTTTTCCATATTGAACCCACTTGTTTTTCCACCGGAAAGTTTGTTGAAAATATCCTGGATGTTGAAGCCTTTATCGTTGGGATCTGCGGTTTTAGCTGCCAGTTCGTTCATCGTTTGTGGCACTACTTGTCCAGCCACCTCTCTTGCCTGGGCTTCATCCAGTCCATGTTTAGATTGAAGGTCCTGCGAATAATTGGAAGTAGCTTCGTTAACGATATCATCGGGGTCGTTACCCCCTTTTTTAAAATAGCCCAGCACATCGGCGATCCTTCCCGAACCCAATGCATTTTTCAATGTATCCACAATAGAGTTGCCGGCCTGTTCGGTAACCACTTCATTTTTGTCGTTGGGAATCGCCGGGTTGTCATTTACAGCAGTACCGGTGTGTTTGCGGACGAGGTCCATTAGATTGTCTAACATAATTATCGGTTTAATGTGGATGAACAAAAAAATAATAAAAGGACTGGCGAAAGTTGCGTTTTACTTGTCAGGGTATCTAAGTCAAGCAAAATTCAGGCCGGTAGCGTTTATTGTTTTGCACATTAAAGATGGTATGCGAACCGGTCCGCCAGGTGCTCATCTTTCGACATTAAGGCCGGTTCGCCGCTGGTTTATAGCACGCAGATGCAGCGCGGTTTTGAATGGTAACAAGCATTTTTAGTATACCTGGTCAGCAAGAAACATGTCGGCTACGGCGAATTATTATGAAAAGATCAACAAATGCAGAACATTAAACACGTCGGATAGTTGCGCTTTTATTGCAGAAGTAATTTCTTTTCGTGCAGGCTTCTTACTCTTTTATATATTGAAGATAACATAGAGTAAATGTGCCGGCCACTCCGAGTATCAAAAGTATGATCGTACTTTTTTTTATTCCCTGGTTATAAAACAGCATTATTACTGCTATAAGGCTAATTAATAGTAATAGCAAATTAAATAAAAGGTACTGCGGTTGAAATTTAGTTATTCCCGGAAAGAAAATATTAGTGAAAAGAATAAGCCCAATTGCTATAAAAGGAATGGTGCGGAGGATTGACAGCTTTTTCATTAACTCATACTTTTGTACTTAAAAATATTGTTTTCTATTGGTTGTTACATTTTTCTGCTTCAGCATTGCAGTTGTTGCCTGCAGTGTATTGATAGGTAAAGGCCGCTGCGTGACAAATAATGCCTCCAATAACACTTATGTCTAATGCGGCACAACCTATGTGCATAACAGCGGCTTGAGCTGCAACAGAGCCGATACAATTTCTTCGGATCGTTTCACAAGGATCTACCGCTCTTAACGCTCGATTAGTTAAAGAAATTTCGCTAAAGAGCCCTAATTTAATAAAAGTTTTTTCAATGGCTAATTCTTTTTGCCTATTAGTTGCATTTGAAAGATTATATTTTTTGGTTAATGAAACTAGTCTATCGTGTCGACGTGTCTGGTCAGACCAAAACAATTTTTTATCATTATAGCCAAAAAAGCCGTGTATGGTTTCCTTTTCGTAGTCAGATAGTTCACCATCTTTTAAATATTGTTGCAAAGTGTTTATATTTTGCATGTAACCTGCCTGTCTTTGAATATCAAGTACAAACTCCTGAAAAATAACATCTTCATGGATTTTCTCTATTGAAGAACTTTCAGGTTCAATAGGGTTTTCTAAAGTTTTGTTGCACGATAAAAAAACCATTGTTATAACGAGTACAATTGGAATGACGCTTCTCATATAATTTTTTTTTGGTTGTTCTTACCTTCAGAATAGGCGCTGTGTCAGAATATTCCGCCGTTCGGAAGAGTGTTATTGTAATCCTTATCTCTTTAGTTTTGTGCTGCGTTTTGAGAACTCAGAAAATAAGCTTTCCAATAATATTTCTGCCAACTCAAAAGTCTTGAACTGTTCACCTGCGACCAAGGTGAAACCACCATTAAAAAAATGTTTTTTTCTTTTAATTGAGAAAACGAATTTAGTTGTTCGCTCTGCTGCCCATAGCTATTCTTACTATGATAAGAATTACATCCACCTCACATCTTTTTCCCTGAGTTCTTTAATTCGGAGCGCAACAATTTTATAGATCAGCGTTTTCGGCAGCGGCTTGTCGTAAGAGAATTGAATAGAGCCTTTGCCCGTGGTGTACTTTGCCAATCCCTTTTGAAGGGTTTCATCGCAGAAGGGGTAGGCATGAAATTGAGATGCGATTTATACGCGGCAAATGCAAAAAGAATCCGGTTTTCTTCAAATACCGGAGATCCCCATTTTATAGCTTCTGCGGCGCCGGGTGCTGCCTTCTTTAAAAGGGAGTACATCGCGAGCAATTGCCGTTGTGCTTCCGGGGAAGCGGAAATTATATATTCATCAATCGTTTTTGGTTTAGCGTTAGACATGATGTCTTTCTTTTATGCTAATGCATGTTACAATTTATTGAAATATTGTCAGTTGCTGCTTTCGTTTATTTCACATGAGAGTTTCATAGAGCATTACTACGTATATAACTTCCTCCCGCCACGTAAATGCAATCCGGCTGGGAAATGTGTAATTTGCAGGGGTATTGTTGTAGTATTGACTTGCTGAATGTGCAGCGGGCCAATCATTAATCTAAAAGATATGAAAGAAACAAGCAAACAAGAACCAGCCGTGGACAACAAGATACTTGTAGTTGACGACGATGGCCAAATGGGCTTAGTGCTGGATTTGGTCCTTCATGAAAGCCGGTTCGAACTGGATTATGTAAATGATCTATTATCCGCTGATGAATACTTAAAAAAGCAACAGCCGCTGGCGGTGATATTGGATAATAAACTGCCCGATGGGTACGGGCTTGATTTTATCGTCTATCTAAAACAAAGATATCCTGCGCTTAAGATCATTATGATCTCTGGTTTTGGCCTTGCCCGTGAAGCTGCGCTGGAAAACGGTGCTGACATGTTTTTTGAAAAGCCATTTGATTTAAATGAGTTTAATGAGGCGATCAACACACTCTTAAAATAAGACGAGCTTTCTACTATACAAAGACTCTGGATAAGGCGCGGCGGGGGAAATAACAGGTTGAGGCAATGAAAACAGCCCGCGACGGAAAATTTATGTAGCAATGAGAGATTGTTTACCGGGAACCCTGGCCGGGTGTAATCTTCTTCTCATATTGTTTTTGCAAATCGCTTATTGCCTTATCATACCCCTGCTGATCTTTAAAGGCAGCAGGATTGTAGGCATCTCCGGGCTGGTGTTTATCATGCAGGTTAAACTGGCTGGCATGCGATGCAAGCCATATATCGAACGAGATTTTTTTCATTGCCTTAAATGTGTAAGCATAATCCGCGGCTATGCCGGGATAAGTTGTAATACCTGCAAATGGCTTTTCTGTAACGATCGTCGGCAGGTTGGCGATCAGCACCCTGTAGGATTGCTGTTCATCTTTTACTGTAAACAAAAAACTGCAGGAGCCTTTCGTGTGACCAGGATGATGCAGCATCACCAGTTGCATAGCGCCCAGCCGGATGGTATCGCCATCCTCGAGCAAACGGTCAGGTTCTACCGGTTCAAAAGAAGTGCCGAACCTGCCCAACTCGTAATCAGAACGGCCGCCGGTTGCCAAAACATCCGCCTCTTCTTCATCAACCATGAGTTGCGCACCGGTTAGTTTTTTAATGGCTGCCATGGCGCCCATATGGTCATAGTGCGCCTGTGTCGTTAAGAGTATTTTGGTGTCCGCAAATCGGAAGCCTAAGGTTTCGATGTTGTTTTTTATTTGCGCGGCAGAAGCTGCAAGCCCTGTATTGATCAATATATTTCCTTGGGGGGTGGTAATAAGATAACAGGCCAGGTCGTAGGTACCCACATAATACAGGTTGCCGGCAATGCGGAAAGGTGGATAAGGTGCTGCCCATTCCGCAGTGGTTTTAGGCTCTTTTACTTCTTGCGCCATTACAGCATACGATGTGAACGATAACATAGCAGCAAGCAATATATTTTGTAATGAGCGGGTTGACATAGATAGCAATGATTGAATGAAATGAATATCCAAATATATCAGCTTACAGGATGAACGCGGGTTTTTTCAGCAAAAATTTATTAAGCGGTTTTTACAGGGTATTTACAGTCAACCCGGGTACTGATACCATTAGAAATTTTTTGGTTTCAAACTACATGTTCTTCTCAGTTGATTTGTCTGCCAATTCTGAGGAAAGCGCTTTTAATTCATTCAGCTCCTCCAGGTCGTTTTCAAACCCTTCCTTTTTTTTATTTTTAAAAGCCCCGGATTTAAAAGCGATGAAGTAAATCAGCAATGTTATCCCGATCATCAACGCAGTTTCTCCCAATGCCGGCCATAGTTCCTTATGCGCAAGTTTTTTTGGTAAAAAAGAAAATACAGATGAAAGGCCCGCCAATAACATAATGATGCCAAAGGCGGTTTGTATTTTTTTGTTTTTCTCATATTCTTCAATGGTCCTTTTCAGGAACGTATCAAGGTCGGCCTTGTTGATATCTACTGTAAAATTTCGCAGGCTATTGATAAGGGAGATGATGGCCAGTATCACGCCCACTGTAAGCATACCATAAGGTATATATTGCCATGTAGAGATGAAATCAAAAGGATTGCCGGCAAAAATTCCTCCCAGGAAGAGAAGGGTACCTGTCATCCATCCCAAATACAACCAATTCTCCCGCCTGATCCGCGATACTCTCGATCTCGATCTTTCTTTCAGCATGCTGAGGATAAGACGCTCATTCAGCCGCTGTGAAAAAACAAGCTTTTGATTGTATTGCTGCCATTCCGCTTTTAATTCGTCAAGGTTCATGTTAGTTTGTTTTAAGGGTTTTATTTAATTTAATTTTTATACGATTGAGCCGCACACCCACATTGTTGTTTGAAATACCGATGATCTCACCGATCTCGTCGTAGGTCTTTTCATCCAGGTACAACAAAGTGATGGCTTTTTCTATTTCCGATAGCCTGTCTATGGCCAGGTGCAACAGGTTCCTGTTATCGTTCTCATCCGTTGTCGTGGAAAGATCCGGTATCTCCAATTCTGCGAGGTCGAGTGGCTGGCTGTCCGGGCTGCGCTTTTCCTTCCGCAAATACGAGATAGCCGTATTGAGCGCCACCCTGTAGATCCAGGTGCTATCGGCAGCTTCTTTTCTGAAACCGGGATACGATTTCCAAAGTTGTAAGACTACTTCCTGGAACAGGTCCCTGCAACTTTCGGGGTCGCGGCAGTACAAATTGCATACTTTGAATATTAATGCCCTGTAATCGTTGATCAGTTCAATGAATTTGTTTTCCATCCGGTTTTTATGGCTTTATTCATTTGTCGCCTGTGCAATGAATTTCTTACAGTTTTTGACGATTTTATTAATTGTCAGGGTAAATAAATGGCGGGGGAACAGGTATTCTATTCCAGACTTGATCGGGGGCCTACGGTGGCTTGCTCCTTATTGCTTAGCCAAGTGGCATTGGGTGGATGATGGCTAAGGGACTTGGCATTTGGATCTTTTTATTAGTAGAGTTCAGGAATTTTGTTGCCAAAATGTAAACTATACATTACATTTAGTCTTGTAATAGTTACATTTTATGAAAAGTACTAATTTTCCATATGCTTACTGGACAAAGCTATTAGGGCTGCTGATCATTATCGCAGGAATTACGAGCTTTTTTCTTCAATATCAAAAAAAAGGCGTCTTTGATATGAATGAATTAGCCCTGGGATTTAGTTGGGGATTTATTTTTATTTTTTTCTCAAGAGAAAAAACAGATGATGAAATGATTCATGGTTTAAAGTTCAAAGCATTGACAAGGGCTGTCGTTATTGCCTTTTTTATTACTCACCTGTACAACTACCTTTTCCTTAATTGGCGTTTTAAACGCGGGCATGATCTAATTCTTTCTATTTCCGCGTATCAATTTTTGGCATTAACATTAATTATTGCCACAGGGATCTTTTATTATCTTAAGTACCAGGCAACGTTAAATGAAGGGGAATGAAGAATATTATAAAGGTTGAACGGGCAAGAAATAATATAACACAAGCAGAATTGGCTGGAAAAGTAAAGGTTGCCCGCCAAACCATTATTGCAATTGAAACGGGAAGATTTGTTCCTTCTGCAACATTGGCTTTTAAAATTGCGAAGGTGCTTAAATGTAAAGCAGATGAAATTTTTGAATTGGAAAATAAAGATTGGGAGTAAAGCTAGTTGATGAGAATGACGCGAACAAACACACCCCAATGGCTGTTTACTGTTTTCGAAAGACCTGCAAGGGCGGAAACACCAACTGTATCGTTTTTTCAGGAACACCAGCAGCGGTGGAAGAAAGAACACCAACCCTTAGGCGGAAGTAACCGTTATGGATTTGAAGAACAGAAGAATACGGCCAACGACGGCTCAATAGTGGAGCTGGGTTTGTATTTGTCAGCAAGTAAGTATAATAGCAAACCGAATGTTGTTGGTTCGGCTATATTATTGTTGTTTATCAAATCTATGATGCATTAACCGGGGGTCTGATACAGTGAAGTGGGTTATTTGGCTGGCAGCATCGCGATGAAAAATTGCAAACACCTCGAACGACGAGCCGGGATATTTATCAACTATTACTGTAAATACATCTTTTGTTTCGGGAGTCAATTCAGTATCTGCAATGGTGGGTCGTTTAATCATTAGTCGTCCTTCCTTACTTACAGCCAGTGTCCAGTAAAAATCCAGGTGACGACTGTAATACTTACCGGCAAAAGAATGCAACTCTTCCTTTGAAGGCATCCATAAAGCGGAATTGTCTTTAACGTGATGGTATACCTTATTTTGAGGGTAGACATGAGTGTTAATTCTTACAGGGTCATTTTTATTTTGGGGCCATTCAAACTCCAGATAGGCCTCGTATTCTGCATCTTTAAATACGTTTGGCGCAACCTGCTCAAGTGGAATAAGCGTATGGCTGTCAAGCTGCCATTTGAGTGAGTCGTTATGCACAACGAGTTGCAGCAAATTTTTCCTGACTTTTGTAAAACTCTCAAATCCCAAAGTATCCGTGTCAAAATACCGCCCGGCAAATTGCTGTAATTCTGCTGTGGTGTAATTTACCGGAGCCGGTGTAAATTTTTTATTTTGGAAGGGCGGCTTTTTTATTCCCAGCAACCAGTTCATAATATTTTGGTGAAGCTGCACATAATTGGCGCCAGTGTTCCCTATCACAATTACTGCATATTTTTTGACTGGATACCTGGATAAATACGGGCGGTCGTTCACACCCTGGTGAGTAATTAAAGTGTAGCCATTTTCTTCTTGTTCCTTTATGCCGAATACATAGTTCTTTCCTTTGCCAGGCATTAACATGGCATCTTTTTTCAGGTACTGTATGGATTTGAATGCGAATGACGCAGGATCGGCATGTATGTTGGCCCATTTTTCAAGGTCGGCAGCCGAAGTAGCAATATGATAATTTCCACCCGGTGAGGTCTTGTCATTTGTCCACCGAATATATTTACCCCGCCCGGCAGAATTGTACTCGTGGGCGAAACTGGTAATTACTTCGTCCTTATTATCATGGAGACGGGTCGAGTGCATTCCAAGTGGCGCAAAGATTTTTCTTTTCATCCAAACTGATAGGTTCTCCCCGGATGCCTTTTCAAGTATCAAACGTAATAAGCCAAAATCAGAGTTACAATACATATAACCTTTACCGGGTTCAATACCCGGAGCCGGTTGATTGTAAAGCAGGTTTAAGAATTGGGAAACATCCAATCGATTGCCCATGCTGGCCTGCGTAAGTAATAAAACGGCCCACTCATCATCAAAACCGCTACGGTGGTTTAGCAGGTGATGAATTGTTACCGGTTCACTCCATGCCGGTAAGTTGGAAAAGTATTTTCGAACTTTATCATCGAGGCTAAGCAACCCTTCCTGCTCCATTAATGTTGCGGCAATGGATATAAATTCCCTGCCTTCGGCATATGGAAGGCGAAGGATCGTATTATGACTAAACGGAATGCCGAATTCAAGGCTTGACTTGCCATATGCTTTCTTAGCCATTGCCTTCCCATTTTCCAATACGGTAACTGCAACACCTGGGGTGTTTTTATTGAACGAAGAAAAAAGACTGTCTAACTTCTGAACCAGGGCAATTTTATTTATTGGGTTTTTTCCCTGGCTAACTATGGGCGGAGATTGACCAAACGAAGGAATACCCAGTAATAAGAAAAAAAGAAAAAACGTCAATACATTAATCATTTAGCAAATTTTGTAAAGATTGTCGCATGATGCACTACGAACAAGATTGCCGGACAGGGATAGTTGAATACCCTGGCGCTGAAGTTCATTATTTATTCAAAAATTAAAAAATTATTCTATTTGCCGTGATGCATGTACTCGCGGCACCACTTCTAAGTTACATCCCATAAATCTTTTAAAGAACAAAACGCTTTTCATCCAATTCATAATACTTTGCTGATGATAGTTGTTCCCGCAAGGGTGGGAGCTCAATTTGGTGCCGAATGTCATCCGGGATTTGTGTGTGGCTGTGGATCCGATAGTTACCTGATCAGGGTCAATTTAATGCTGTCTGCTTTTAAAACGTACTAATTTTGGGAGGCTGACATAGCATGAATCAGACTCATTTGATTTATTCGAAATTTTTTATCGTTGCGGGTTCCCTGCATTTGGTTTAACGGCATTTCCTGTGTTTCTTGCAGTCCAACCGGCGAACCGTACCGTCCTCCCGGGATTAAACTATGAAGCAAATTTTATCAGCCCTTCTAATCCTGCTATGCACCATTTCATCAGCCCAGGTAAAAAAGACAGACCGTTCAACAAACAATCTTTTCGGACCCGTAAGATCAACCCACCTGGTTTATAATAGGGGGGAAGAAAAATTTGGCGAACTGGTAAAAAGCCATACGGAATTTACCCTTACGGAAGAATACAATAAAGCGGGATTGCTGACAGCTACCAAACTCGTTGATGGCAGTTCGGTAACGAAGACCGCATACAAATATGATAAAAACGGTAACCTCATTGAAAAAAGAGAGGATGAAAATGACGAGGTCACTACCATCCGTTTGAGATATGACAGTGATGGCAGGGAAATAGAACTGGACACATACAAGGATAAAGACAAACTCGAAACCAGGCTGAAGACCAAATACAATAGTGATGGCAACCCTGAATCGGCAAGTTTGTACTATGGTGACGGAAGCCTGAAGGAAAAAACCGTGTTTACCTACAACGACAAAAAACAAGTCTCCGAAAAGGAAACTTACGATGCAGAGGAGCAGGTGACAAAGACGGTTATGCTGGCATACGATGACAATAAGCGACTGATGAACGATGTTGAAATTGTGATGGGCGAGGATGAGAAAGCCAATGTAAATGCAAAATCATTTGAATATAACGACAAAGGACAGGTTACTAAAGAAAAATACATGAAATCAGATGGATATGAAAAAACAGAAGACCTTGAATATGATTCATTTGGTAATGTCATAAAATACTATTCAAATGAACAGAATTTTCAATTGGATGTGCTAACCTACGATAACAGGAATAACTGGATAAAAACAATACGCACATTTAAACAGCTTGGTAATGAACGAAAGTTTATTATCGAAAGAGAAATAAAATATTATTGATAGGAAAGCAAAACGAATGAAAAAAAGCTTACTGGCATTTCCCGGTTTATTATTGATCCTTCAACTAAATGCACAGACCGGGTTACTTACCCTGGCAGAAAATAAATTGCACGGCCCGGTACGTTCCGTTGCCACCAACGTAAACTGGCTGGTGGAAAAATTTGGTGAATGGGAAACAGCTTCAGTGTATTGGAACGAAACCGCTGAATTCAACAAAGCGGGACTGCTCACCTCTTCGTCGAAAGAAGAATCAACGTTCAGAAGCAAAAACAGTTTTTCCTATAACAAAAAAAATCAGTTGGCCCAATGGAAGGAAGTGTTTGGCAAACAAAAGGAAAAGCAAAAGCAGTATGTACGGAAATATGTTTACGACGCCAATGGAAGGGAGATTGAACTTAATTTTTACGGCGATGACGGAGGACTGTCATGGAAGGAGAAAAAACACTACCACGAAGATGGCTCATTGAAAGAAGTATTTCTTTACGGTGGTGAGGGTTCATTGATCACGCATTCCGTTTACACATACAATGATTCGGAAAAACTGCAGTCGGTAACCGCAAAAAATTCAAAGAAAGAGACCGTCAGGCTCAGCGAATATGAATACGATGAAGACGGAAACAGGACGGGTGAAGTGACCTATGACAAGAACAGCAACACCATGAAAACCTTTGTATGGGTCTATGAAAATGGTGCCAGGGTCAGCGAAACCAAAACCACCACCGGCAGCAATGGAAAAAGAGCCGAACAAATAGAATTCAATAAAGAGGGTAATGAAACCAGTTTAAGCAACCTGGATAATTATCACCGCAAGACGGTTTATACCTACGATAGCCGTAACAACTGGATCACTGCTACTTTTACATTTAAAAACTACGAAGGGAAAAAGACCGGGTATAGGATGGTGAGGGAAATCAACTACTTCTGAGTAGGCGAGGTGAAAGACCACCCCGGGCGGATATGGAGTAATGATGCTGAAGGAGATATATTTGGATAAACGACCGGATCTGCTTCGATTAGTCTCCCAAAACGACGCAAAATTTTCCTTCATGCATTCTAGCCTAAAATAAATAGATTCCCGGTTGATAACTACTTTTATCCATCTATCGCAGCTTTCAATTTTTTTCCTACTTTACATAGGCGCTTATGATTAACTATTACGATAATGCCAGTACTAAACCGGAAATCTTCCGGCAGCTTTCCTGCAAAGAACTTTTGTTTGTTAATTATGATTGCCCCCTGGATACAAATAAACTGGAGGCCTGGTCGCACTATAATTATATCATTTATGTAGTTACAGGAAGTAAAGCGTTACATACCGCTGATCGTTCCTGGTTGCTGACACATAAAATGGCGGCATTTGTAAAAAAAGGAGCGTGTATTTTTGAAAAATGGTTCGATGAGAACCTTTGCCTGATGGTTTTTTTTATTCCTGACCGGTACCTGGCCAGTTTTGCACGCGAACATGCCGGCCTTATTCAAAAAGATAAACTACCACCAGGCCCCAACGAGCTGGTGATTCCCCTGCAATCGAATGATATTATGCAGGGATATTATGATTCAATGATACCCTATTTCTTTTGCGAGCAAAAGCCTTCCGAAGATCTGCTTGAATTGAAGTTTCGCGAATTGTTATTGAATACAATCTCTCATTCAGGCAATAGTGATTTTACTTCCTATCTCCATTCCCAGCTACTGCCTCAGTCAGACAACCTGCAGGCCATCATTGATGCCAACTATCATTATAATTTGAAGCTGGAAGACTATGCAAGACTTTGCAACCGAAGTTTATCTTCTTTTAAGCGTGATTTTTTTAAAGTATATGGAACAGCTCCTGCAAGCTGGTTGTTGCATAAACGCATCGGGTATGCCACACAGTTACTCATGACAACTGGTAAATCCGTTAATGATATCTGCTTTGAAAGTGGGTTTGAAAACAGCACGCATTTTAGCCGCGTGTTTAAAAAACAATACGGAATAGCCCCACTTAAATATCGCCTCCAGGCAAATCATGCCAATCTCCCGTTAGTTTGACCCAAAGAGTCGGATTGTTGAACCGTTTAGCAAATGATCACTTCTATCTCCCCATCTACCTTTAGGATGTTCATTTATTTTTTTAAACGATTCACTAATCAAACCTTTCTATTATGAAATTCTTATTTTCCCTGCCTGTCTTTGCACTCATCATTCTCAATGGTTGCCGGAGGAATGAATTCCCGGGAACCCCGGCCAAAAAGTATTCGTCTGACGTAGCCATGGAATGGATGAAACTCAATATGCGTTTGACTGCATCAACGCCCGGTTTTAACTCCGTAGTTGCGGGCCGTTCTTTTGGATATGCAGGACTCACCCTGTATGAATCAATCGTTCCGGGAATTAACGGTGCTCAATCGGTGATGCTTCAACTAAATACAAGCAACAGTATTCCGGCTCTTCCCCAATCAACTAAAACGAATTATTACTGGCCCGCGTCTGCCAATGCGGCTATGGCGCATATTACCCGATCGATTTTTAGTAATGTTTCCCCCGCCAACCTTGTCACCATAGATTCGCTGGAAACAGCTTTCAACCAGAAATTTGCATCACAAGCCGGGCCAGGTGAATTAAAAGTTTCTTCCGATTTCGGAAAGGCGGTAGCTGCCGCAATCTTCGACTGGTCGAAAACCGATGGCGGACATGAGGGTCAATTAAAAGTGACGATTCCCGGTTACATCCCACCTGTAGGTCCCGGCTTATGGGTCTCTACTCCCCCGGCAAACAGTCTACCCATTCATCCCTATTGGGGTAATAATCGCACGTTTGCTCCCAACATTGCTACTTCCTCGCAACCCGCTGCACCGGTTGCTTATTCCGCGGATCCCGGATCTGCATTCCATACAATGGTTAATGAACTTTATACCATTTCTCAATCTCTTTCCGCAGCGGACTCCACAACTATCCGTTTCTGGGGCGATTTGCCGGTTAACTATAATGTTCCTGCGCATGCAACAGGAATTCTGAATCAATTAATAAGCAAAGAACAATTTAAACTGGATGATGCCGCTATCGCCTATGCAAAACACGGCATGGCCATGAGTGATGCATTGATTTCTGTATTACGTGCGAAATACAATTTCAGTCTCGTTCGTCCTATTTCATATATCCGGAATGTTATGGGTTATGCTACCTGGAACTCCGTGATACCAACGCCTCCGCATCCTGAGTATCCCGCAGCCCATGGTGTTGTTTCGTCTGCAAGTGCCACCGTGCTCGAAAAAATATTCGGCAAGCAATATTCATTCACCGACCATACCTACGATTCCCAGTATGGTTCCCGCAGCTTTTCTTCTTTCGAAGCATATGCTTATGAAGCGGCATACTCAAGAGTGATTGGCGGTATTCATTATACACCTTCCATTATTACTGGTTTGGCCCAGGGAAAACTGGTCGGAGAAGCAATCAATAAAATTAATTTCAGGAAATCCGGGCACTAGAAATAGTTACCGGTATGTGAAGTTTACCTGTTGAAGAAAAGCCTTGTAATTATTTACAGGGCTTTTTAGTCTTCGCTTGTCTTCGGAAAATCAGGCGACCGTTGGTGTTGAGCATGGGTATGTGTGAAGGCAGGCACCAGCAACCGAAATGAGGAAACTACTCCTCTATATTATACAAGTATGGTGTCCTATAGCAGCTTTGTTGGTGATAGCCCCCGGCACAAAAGCCTGGCGCAACACACAAAGGCGGTTTACAATTTGGGAACATCGACCGAAGCGAAGGGCTCTGGGAGGAGAAGAAAAAATCAACTTTTTTTTCTGTGGTTTTCATCTTATTACAATCACCGTTCCTTTTTCAGTATTCATGGCTTCACCTTCCAACTGGTAGGAACAAATCCAGGCAAAGACATTGGTATCCTGTGCCATGCCACCAAAAATACCATCCCATGCCTTGCGAAGATCTTTTGTTGTAAACACCGCCTGCCCCCACCGATTATAAATAGTGAACTGGTATTGCTTTACAACACCGCCAATAAATGGTTTGAAGTTGTCATTATTGCCATCATTGTTTGGCGTAAATGCTGTTGGGATGTGGAATCCGGTCAAACAATCTTTGGGACTTACAGTAACAAAATCTTTTCCAGTACAATGGTTGGTGTCAGTAACCTGCAACCAATATATACCAGGCTCCGTTATATTAATGGATGATGAAGTTGCATTATTACTCCAGGTATATTGACTGTAACTGCCTGCTGATTTTAGTAGCAGACTTCCATAATTGCAGATAGCGGTATCAATGGGAAGGAAATTGGCTGGTGTTGGTAATATGCTGGTAATTTGAACTGTATCACTACCCTTGCATAGATTACTGTCCCATACAGTCACATAATAACTACCTGTGTCGCTTACAACGAATGAAGCCGACGTGTTGCCATTCTGCCAGAGATAAGCAATATAATTACCAGGGTGCAATGTTCTTGTCGTTCCGGCACAAAGCCGGGGATTATCATTCAAAGTGAAAAGTGGGTTTGTCCGGGTATTTATTTGTATTGTGTCATACGATTTACAACCGTTAGCTGAAGTTGCCCTGACGGAATAGTTGCCGGGAGTAAAAACTGAAACCTGTGAAGATGCGCTGCCATTGCTCCATTGGTATTGAGTAAAGTTGGAACCTGCGTCCAACACGGCACTATCTCCCTCGCAGAAAATTTTGTCCGCTCCCAGGTTAACCGGTGTTGACAAGTTTACCTTTACTCTTATTGTATCATAAGCAAAACAACCAGGCGTTTTTTCAGCCTTCACAAAGTAAAGGGTATCCGTTGCCGGTTGAACTATAACCTGTCGTGCGGCCCGGGTATTGATATTGTAAGCAGGTCCCCAGCTATAACTAATAAACCCGGGCGGAGCTTCGAGGTGTAAGGTGTCGTTATTGCATTTGTTCCTGTCAGACCCTATACTGATAGATACATCGGATGGATTGATTGTAATACTATCGGTAAAATTATTGCCACAAAAATCGCTTGCTTTTACCCAATACAGTCCCGGCGCCACTACTGTTAAGACGGAGTCTGTGCTCCCATCCTGCCATTGGTACCTGGAAAAACTATTGCCTGCATGCAGAACCATGCTATCCAGACCGCACAATATAGTATCCCCTCCAAGATCAATCTGTGACTGTGATCTTACTACACTTACAACAACAGAATCTACCGCCGCCGGATAACATTTTCCTGCCGGGAGAAGGGCATAAAGCTTTCCCTGCCAATTTATATTTTTAAACCATACCTGCACGGATGAATCACTAAGAACATTGAAGCTATCAATCGCATTCTTAGCGATATTCCATTCCACAGATGCACCGCATTCTTTATTCCTGAATGCCGTAAAAGTTATTGAAGCCGAATTGCCGCATATCACAGGGTTGCCATGGATTTTTATAGTGTCGCAATAATTGGTTTGGCGGCATGGGTTGAGACTACTTGAAGAAATAGTATCGGTCTGGCGGATATTCAACGGCAGCTCCACCATTTTATTTGGCTCGTTGGGATCCAGTAACCAATAGTCAGGGTCCTCAATAATATTGAGCGGTAAAAAGCGAAAAAGAGCCGTGTCTTTTCCGAGGCATTGCGATGACGTATCGCTGTTGTGCATCTTTCTGAATTCAATGTAGCTTTTTGTGACAGGCAGGTTTTCGAAATAACTTTGAACATATGCGTAACCATTATCACCGAGAAATGCAAATCCATTATTGCCCGGCAAGCCTGCATTGGGATAAAAAGCTTTTCGCTGGTTTAGAAATTGCTTATTACGAAATGCACCGAAAAAGAGGTTTGCATCGTAATAGTCCAGGAACTCAAGTGTTGAGATCAACCCACTGCCGGAAGCGTCAAAATGAATCACGTTATTGGAATAATTCGTTTTCTGGCCTGAGCTGATGGTGTAAGCATCAACGGGGTTGAATGAGGCGTCAAACTCGACAACACCGAAATGATGTTTTGTGGGTGAAACGGTTATTAAATCTGAAAACAACTTTCCATAGAACAAAAAATGTCCGTTGGATAATCGTTTGAAATAATTGCTCCAATAGGCAAAGCTTTTTTCGGATTGTTCTATGACAGATGGATAGCTGGGCCGGAAAAAACGTTTGGCTAATAAATTACCATTGTTATAATCCAGTGTAAGAAAATTGATCGCAGGGGGCATGACGGGGTTATTTGTACCATGACTTAGTCCCACCAGGATGATCTGACCGTTTTGCATAAATGCTGAAACACCTTCTGCACCAAAAAGGTAAGAACCATCGTAACCATGATTGCCATAGTTGGCATCCCATACCAGCTTCCCCAGGTTGTTTAGTCTTACTACTGTTTCAATTTTGCCGCTGGATAAGTTTGAATTGGTCGTTCCGCTCAGTATTACATCTCCATTGAGCCCATCAACAGCGCTTTCTACGTAAAAAGTAAACGAACCGGCGGGGCTATTAAATATACCAATATCCGATCTTAAACAGTTTTGCCAGGTAATCTCTCCATCGGGTGTCAGACGGTATATCACCGTTTGGTACCTATCAGACACATTTATAGTTGTATTAAGAAACCCGATACAGATGATGTCACGATTGGCAAGTTCGAAGGCACGCATCACAAAGAACCAACCAAAATCACCAGGTGTAAGATCCGCAAACTCCTTAATCCACGTTATGTTTCCTTCACGATCCATTTTTATCAGTAGTCCATAAGTTTTCCACCAGGGATTCGGTAGCGCTGTACTGTCATGCATCAGGGCACTGACAAACAAACCGCCATCCATGGTTTGTGTTACAGACTGTACAAAGAGATACCCGTTGTATATACCTACCAGGCGCCGGTATGAAGTGTCTTCACAGGAAGGCGCATTGGGGCGTGAGGAGGCGCCGGTTTTTTGCGGCTTATTGGTAGTTATTTTAGTTTTAACCGGTTTGGTCTTTATACTTTGCTTCTGCAAAGCCTGGCTCAACAGGTTGCCAGGTATTTTTATTGCCGGGCCGGGATTGTTTGTAAATGCGCTCCCGGAAGCAGGACGCTGAGCTGCAGCCAGCTGTATTTGTTGAATGAAATTTTGCCTCCCCTGAAAGCTTGTATCCTGACCAAACGCCAATATGTTGCAACAGCAAATCAGCGCTGTCAGTAGAAAAGACTTCATCCGCTAAAAATAATATTATTTATTGTGTCTCATAGAGCGTTTGCAATTCCAAATTTGACATTGATCATGCATACCCGGCAAAGTTTGTTGCGTGCAGCAACTAAATATTATTTGGAAAGGTGAACATATGTTAGAGTTACAAGTAACTGCGACAAATGGGCGCTATTCTATTTGGAACGTCAATCTACCCCTTTGCTGGCGATAGCCCCAGGCATAAACGCCCGGCGCAACACACCACAAAGGCGGCTGACAATTTGGGAACACCTACATAGGCGAAAAGATTGAAAATATACTGTTATACTGCTACCTGCATAGAAAGAAGAATAGGATCCTTTACTGTATGCCGGTCTTTCGCTTCCTGTATGTTGGGATCATTCATGATAGCTCCAAGCTTTTCCATATCGGTTACTTCTAAAACCAAAATCACCGACTTAGGAT